>Ga0194132_10005906_pt1 | contig 19414 bp, 17 predicted proteins | sample TA2KigOf80mmetaG_FD_148612 | JGI IMG/M metagenome (GOLD analysis project Ga0194132, IMG submission 148612) | Freshwater microbial communities from Lake Tanganyika, Tanzania - TA2015054 Kigoma Offshore 80m | ecosystem: Environmental > Aquatic > Freshwater > Lake | place: Tanzania: Lake... | reverse complement strand
GCCAGCGCCTCCCGCCCCGTGCGCGTACCCACGGCGATGTTGGTCTCGAACACGCCGTCCTCAGTGAACAGCCCGGCGTACGCGTAGCCGTTGTCCTTCACGTTGTCGATGTAGTGGTTGTACCGGTTGTAGAGATCCCGGATCTCGACGTGGTCCGCCGGCGTCAGCGTGCCGTCCGCTGCCCTGCCCTGCAGCGACCACGCTCCCACCGCGACCGCCACGGTGACGAGCCCCACCACGCCGCCGATCATTCTGCGCATCGCGCCCTCGCTTTCGTGCCACGCTCCTGCCCGCACGGCCCCTCCGCCGCGCGGCGTCAGGGGCGATTGTCGTGGCCCGTCCGCCGCAGGTCAAGTGCGATTCCGCGCGGCGTGCGGGGGCGATACAGTAGACCGTCGCCCTGGCGCGACCCGGCCCGACGCATGCGACTCGTCACCACCCTCCTCTCCGCCTACATGGCCCGCGGCCGCCAGCAGGCCAACCTGCGCGTGCTCGTCGGCTTCGTGGCCGTCCTGGCGGCCATCGTCGTGCTGTTCAGCGTGGTCTTCCACGTGCTCATGGCACGCGAAGGTCAGGATCACAGCTGGCTCACGGGCTTCTACTGGACGATCGTCGCCATGTCCACGCTGGGCTTCGGCGACGTCACGTTCACCTCGGACCTCGGCCGCATGTTCTCGGTGCTCGTGGTGGTGACGGGCACCGTGCTGATGCTGGTCATCCTGCCCTTCACCTTCATCCAGTTCTTCTACGCGCCGTGGCTCGAGGCGCGCGACCAGGCGCGCGCGCCCCGGCAGCTGCCGCCCTCGACCCGCGGGCACGTCCTGTTGACCGGACACGGCCCGGTGGACCGCAGCCTGATGCAGCGGCTGCGGCAGTTCCGCACGCCGTTCACGGTCATCGTGCCCGACCTCGCCGAGGCGCTGGCGCTCGACGCCGAAGGTGTGCCGGTCATGCTGGGCGACCTCGACGATCCCGACACGTACGCCCAGGCGCGGATCGAGCACGCCGCGCTGCTTGCGGTCACGCTGTCGGACCCGGTCAACGCGAACATCGCCGCCACCGCGCGCGAACGCTCCGCCACGGTCCCGATCGTGGCGCTCGCCAGCTCCGCGGCCTCGATCGACATCCTGCAGCTGGCCGGCTGCGAGCGGGTCGTCCATCTGAGCGAGCTGATGGGGCTCGCGCTTGCGCGACGCGTGTTCGGACGCGACGGGCGCAGCCACGTCATCGGCCAGGTGGACGAACTGGCGATTGCCGAGGCGGCGGCGGCCGGCACGCCGCTCGTCGGCCAGACGGTGCGGGAGACGGGCCTTCGCGAACGCTTCAACCTGAACGTGGCCGGGGTGTGGGAGCGGGGGCGGTTCACGCTGGGCCGCCCCGACATCCAGGTGACGCCGAACACGGTCCTGCTCCTCGCGGGCAGCCCCGCGGACCTCGACGCCTACGACGCGGCGCTGGCCGTCCCGTCACGGACCACGACGACCGCCGTGATCATCGGCGGCGGCCGCGTGGGCCGCGCCACGGCTCACGCGCTGGCCGACCGGGGCGTCGACTACCGGATCGTCGAGCAGGTCGCGGGCCGGTCCCGCGATCCGGAGCGCACGGTCGTCGGCGACGCCGCCGACCTCGACGTGCTCAACGACGCCGGCATCCGCGACACGACCTGCGTCGCCGTCACGACGCACGAGGACGCGGTCAACATCTACCTGACGCTGTACTGCCGGCGGCTGCGGCCCGACATGCTGATCCTCAGCCGCGCCACGCTCGAGCGCAACGCCAGCACGCTCCACCGCGCCGGCGCCGATTTCGTGTTTTCGTACGCGTCGATGGGCGCCAACGCCATCTTCAACGCGCTGCGCGGCCAGCGCATGCTGCTCGTGGCGGAAGGGCTCGATGTCTTCAAGACGCCCGTCCCGAAGTCCCTCGTGGGCCGGACGCTCGCCGACAGCCGCCTGCGCCAGCTCACCGGCTGCAACGTGCTCGCGATCCGGGCGGGACGCCCGGTCTCCGGACGCGTGGACGTCTCGATGCCCCTGCCGGGGGACGCCGAGCTGATCCTGATCGGTGACCGCGAAGCGGAAGACCGGTTCTTCGAGCGCTACGCCGTCTGACGCCGGCTGGAGGGACTCCGGCGCCCGCCCGGACGGGGTGCTCCCGTGATCAGCGCGATGGACGTGCGTAGTTCAACTGGATCTCCCGTCGCAGGTTGCGCGCCCGCGCCTCGGCCACGGAGTGATCGCTGAAGAAGAAGTTCAACACCCGGTTCTGGCCGCCGTACCGCTCGGCGAAGCGCCCCCACAACCCCGGCCCCTTCGCCACGTCGAAACCGCCTTCGTACGCGTAGCGCAGGCCGACGCGGTCGGCCTGGTCTTCGTACTGCCGGCCGTAGCCGCTCGACCAGGCGGACGTGCCGAGCATGGCGGCCACCTGGACGGCGGCGCGCGTCGCGTCGCTGTCGATGGCTTCCGCCGCCACCGCGATGCCGAGCGCCGCCAGCTCGATCAGCATGTCGCGCCGGTAGTGCCGCCGAGAGTGCTCGTGCGTGGCGTGTACCAGCTCGTGTCCCAGCACGATCGCCACCTCGTCGTCGTCCATGTCGTCCAGCAGACCGCTGAAGACGTAGATCGAGCGGTTGGGCGCGGCCATCGCGTTCCACTCCTCGTTGTCCACGACGTAGAAGCGGAAGTCATCGAGATCGAGATAGGGAGGCACGAGCCGTTCGGCGATCCGCACGACGCGGCGCACGCCTGGACCGTTCTCGAGCAGCTCGCCGAGCACCTCGACGTTGCCCTGGTCGTCCTCCTCGAAGATCTCCCCGGCCCGGCGGTATTCCTCCTCCATCTCGTCGAAGGCAGAGATGAGGTCCCCCTCGAACAGGGCGTCGCCGTTCGGCTTCGCCTCGATGCGCGTCGCCACGATCACCCCGTCGGGCGCGCGGGTACCTTCGACTTTCACCTCGTAGCCGAGCGGGAGGTCGCGCACGCTCGTGGCGTCACCCTCGCCCGTGAACCGCCCCGACCGCGCCAGGCGCACGCGCTGGCCGTCCACGATGATCAGGTCGCCGCTGCGCCACTCGGCGTACCCTTCGACCTTGACCCGACCCTGGCCCGAGACGCCGGTGGACACCGCGGCCAGGGCGGCCAGCACCACGACGCCGACGACACTCCGCCGAAGCCGTGGAGCCATCGCACCCTCCAGACGCTGCCACCACACAAGGCACCAGAGACACCTGGCCGGTGGGGCAGGTGACAAATCGGGCCTACTCTACCATTGGCTGAGCTTGACGGCAGAAGGGCCTGAAGCCCGGCGGCACCGGGCCGGGGCGGAGTAAGGTGAAGAACCGATGAAGACACTGCTGAAGATCGTGGCGGGGCTTGCGGCGCTCGGCGTGCTCGGCGTCCTGTTCGTGCGCTCGGCGCAGAGCTCCCGCTCGGAGCCGTTCACCGTGGCTGCCGAGGACCTCACCGGGTGGACGTTGACGCTGGCGCCGAACGCCGACGTGGACGCGCTGCTGTCGCTGACGCCACCGCCGACGCTGATGCCCCCGCTGGCCGATGCGCTCTTCGCCCGGATGGGAGAATCGCTGCGCTATCCGCCCGCCTCCCTGCCGCTCGTCCTCCGGAGCGAGTTCGATCAGGCACTGGGCCCGGCCTTCACGCCGGAGGCGCTGCTGGAGCTCGCCCGCAACCTCGGCCTCGAGTCGGCCACATTCCGGCCCACGTGCATGGCCCAGCGCCGCATGAGCGCGCCCGGGGTCATCCGGGGCATCTACTTCCTGGTGTTCGACGTGCCGCCGTTCGCGAGCTTCCGCGAGCAGGTGGCGCAGCGGCTCCGTGCCGGAGGCGGCGATGGCGCACGCTTCGATCCGGCAGCGCTCTCACCCGTCATCCTCGCTGCCGGACTCGACGGGGGCTTCCGCCAGTGGATGCCTCTGGCGGCGAACACGGACGAGGACTGCTTCGCGCCGGTCGCCGTCGAGTAACCCGGACAGCGGGACGGGTGTCAACGGGCCGCCGCTGCCGGTAGACTGGCGCCATGACACGACACGACGCCTGGGCGCTGCTGACCGAGTTCACGGCCTCGGACTCGCTGCGCAAGCACGCGCTGGCCGTGGAGGCGGCGATGCGCCACCACGCCGCGAGGCTCGGGCACGACGCGGACGTCTGGGGTGTCACCGGTCTGCTGCACGACTTCGACTACGAGCGGTGGCCCGACCCGCCGGCGCACACGCGGGAGGGGGCCCGGATCCTGCGCGCACGCGGCGTGGACGAAGAGATCGTCGGGGCGATCCTGTCGCACGCCGAGTGGAACCGTGACGACTACCCGCTCGATCGCCCGATCCGGGACGCGCTGTCAGCCGTGGACGAGCTGTGCGGCTTCGTCACGGCCGTGGCCTACGTGCGCCCGGGGAAGCTGGAGGGCCTGGCTCCCTCGAGCGTGCGGAAGAAGATGAAGCAGAAGGCGTTTGCCGCGGCCGTGAAGCGGGAGGACATCGAGACGGGGGCCGCCCGGCTGTCACTCACGCTCGACGACCACATCGCCCACGTGATCACCGCCATGCAGGGGATCGCCGGCTCGCTCGGCCTCGCGGACCAGGGCATGGCCGGCGTATGATAGCGGCGCGTCCGCCACAGGCACCCCTATGAGAACCGTGTTCCCGATCCTTCTCATCCTCCACTTCCTGGGCCTCGCCATGGGCTTCGGAACCTCGTTTGCCAACATGGTGATGGGTGGCCTCATCGACAAGGCCGCGCCCGGCGAGAAGCCGGTGCTCGCACGGTTCCCGCCGGCGATGATCCGCGTGGGCGACACAGGCCTGATCCTCCTGTGGACGACCGGCCTCATCATGCTCTACACGAAGTGGGGCGGGTTCGGGAACCTGCCGTGGCAGTTCCACGCCAAGATCACGGCGGTGGCTGTGCTCTCTGGCGTCATCGGCTATATCCACGTGCTGATGAAGAAGGCCCGGCAGGGCGATCAGGCCGCCATGGCCCGGATCCCGGCGGTGGGCAAGGTCGCCTTCCTGATGGCGGCCACCGCGCTCGTCCTCGCCGTGATCACGTTCAACTGACCGGAGGCGCCCCGCGTCACGGCGCGACGTGCGGAGGCGGACCGGCTCGGTCGTGTGGCTCAGTCGCCCGGGCGCCGCTCCCCGATGGCCCACAGGAACGAGGACGTTCGCAGGAAGAGCTGTCCCTCCGACACCGCGACCGTGCTCAGGCAGTAGGGCGAGCAGTCACCCAGCAGGGCATTGCTCGACAGGATCTCGAACGTCGGGCCGGCGCGGAACACCGTGGTCAGCCCTTCTTCTTCGGTCGTCACGTAGATCTTGCCGTCGGCCAGCACGGGCGAGGCGCTGTAGGTGCCGGAGGGCAGGCGTGCGGGCCCGTAGACCGGCTTGCCGGTCTTCACGTCGAGGGCGAACACCACGCCGTTGTCGCGGACGACGTAGAGCAGCTCACCGTCGCTGACCGGCGTGGGGACGTCCGGGCCCTGCGCGAACTGCCAGACCACGTGGCTGCCGGCCACGTCCCCGCTGCCGCCGGGCCGCATCGCCGTCATCGGGTTGTTCCGCGTCGGCGCGATGATCAGGTCGCCGACGATCGTCGGCGACGCGACGATGCGGTAGTTCCGCTGGTTCGAGGGATTCAGGACGTCGGCGCGCCAGTACTCGCGGCCCGTCTCCGGATCGTGCCCCGACACCACGTCGCCGCCCGTGATGATGAGCTCCGCGCGGCCGTTCGCCCCGATCCAAGCCGGCGTCGTGTAGGAATCGGGGGATTCGTGGATGGCGTCGGTCGGACGCTCGACGCGCCAGATGGTCCTCCCCGTCGCCGTGTCGATCTTCAGGACGTAGGGCGTGTCGTCCGTCTTCATGCCGTGGAGCACCTGGATGTAGAGCGCGTCGCCCTTGAGGAGCGGGGACGAGGCGAACCCCCAGTTGAGCCCGAACCGGCCGTAGTCCTGCTGGATGTTCCGGGACCAGATCTCGGTGCCGGCGAAGTCGAAGCCCTTGAGCACGCCCGAGCCGGTCATCACCCAGACGTGCCGGCCGTTCGTCACCGGCGAGGGCGAGGACATGTTCTGCTTGCGCTCCATGCGGTTGCTGTCGTCGAGCTGCCGCTTCCACAGGACGGTCGGCCCGCGCCGGTCCACCGCCCAGAGCTCGAGCGCCCCGGTGTTCGCACCGGTCGCCACGTTGAGGAAAATCGTGTTGCCCCAGATGATCGGCGTGGACCCGCTGTAGGCCGGCAGCGGGAGCGTCCACGCCACGTTGGTCGTGTCGAAGTTGTCGCACGCGAGCGGGGCCAACGGGCGCCCTTCCCGGTTGAAGGCCTGGCCGCCGGACACGGGACCGCCGCCGCGGCCCGCGGGAGACGAGGCGGGCGTCGAGGCCGCCGTGCCTTCCGAGGTGCAGGTGGCCCCCCAGGACACGGGAAGGCCGGTCTCCGTGCTGATGCCGTCGAGAGACGGCCCGCGCCACTGCGGCCAGCTTCCGGCCAGGAGCCCGTGTCCCGCCAGAATCGCCAACACCGCGGTCATCGTCAGCAGACGTCGCATTGCTCGCTACTCCCTGGCCAGCACGATCCGGGCTGGCGTCGTCCGTACGCCGTCCGCGGCCGACTTCGCGCGCCTGGGCCGCCGCTCCAGGCCGTTCTCGAGCGCCGTGCGGATCTTCTCGGTCTGGTACTTGGCGAACCCGAAGTTCCCGTCCTGCACCGCCCAGTACAGCTCGTTGAAGCGGTAGCCGGTCTCGACCATGGCCATGTCGAACCCGCGCAGCTGTTTCGCCACGGTCTCGAACTTCTCGTCCGTGGTGCCGGAGAGCCAGCCGTCGGCGCCCACGGCCGTCTCGGCCGGCGGGGGCACCTCGGCTGGTGGTGGCGCGCAGCCGGCTGCCAGCGTGCCCACGACGAAAGCCATGCCTGTCCACCGGACGACGCGGCGTCTGCTGATCATGTCGGGACTCCCTGAAACGCGTGAACCTGTACCATACGTGGGGACGCTCGGGGACGCCACCCGCCCCTGGTGCGCGAACACCGAGCGGCGCGCCGCCTACCCGCCGGGCTCCAGCAGCGGGGCGGTCGGGTCGAACATGTCGCGGATCCAGGGCATCTCCACGCTCATCGCCACCAGGCCGACGATGACGCAGACCACGACGTAGGCCATGAAGGGCTTCTCCCGGTAGATCTGCTCCGGGTCCCTGGCCGGGCTCTCGTATCGGAAGCCCAGGTGGATGTACCAGGCGATCAGGCCGGCGACGAAGGGCACGAGGATCAGCAGCTCAATCCGGTACCGGATCAGGAAGATGCCGAGGAACAGGCCGAACGCCACGGCACAGAAGATCGCCAGCACCAGCAGGCGCTCCTCCGAGTAGCCCCGGAACGAGGCCCGGTACGCCGTCGCCCGCTCCCGGCTGTCGAAGTGGCGGAACTCGGCAAACCGCTTCACCGCCATGAAGAACCCGCCCAGCATCCAGAACGCCATGGCCAGCGACGCCGGCAGCGCGAGCGTCGTGCCGGTCGCATAGAAACCCATCGCGAGTCGAAAGGGGTTGTTCAGGGCTTCGACCAGCACGTCGAGGTACGTGCGGTCCTTCGCACGGATCGGCGGCACGTTGTACACGAGACTCGTCAGCCAGAGGACCCCGGCCGAGGTCAGAAACGGCGCCCCGAGCAGGCTGGCGGTCCCCAGGCCCGCGACCGCCAGCACGATCCACAGCCCGTACGCCACCGGGATCCGGACCCGGCCGGATGGGATCGGCCGTGCGCGTTTCACCGGATGCCTGGCATCGAACGGGGCATCCAGGATCTCGTTCAGCACGTAGTAGCTCGACGCCGTGAGGCACGCCGCCACGAACGCCAGCGGAAGGCGCCACGCCAGGGCCGGCTCGGCGAACCGGTGTGGTGCGTTCAGGACCAGGAGGATGCCGGGCACCATGAACACGTTCTTGAACCAGTGGTCCGGGCGGGCCATCTGGACGTACGGCCAGAGCGCCGACGCGAGCCGCCCCCCGACGGCGCGTGTGAACGCTCCCCGTGGGTGTATCAGCGAGGGTGGTCGGGATGGCTCGGTACCGGACACGGTGACGGTTGCGCGGCAAGCGGCTGCTCCGGATGGCGACCGTGGCTCTGGCCGATCACCAGGCGCACGGAAGGCAGCCCGCTTCCGGGACCAGCATGTTACTCCGCCAACGAGAAGGCCCGTGACCAGGCCTGGTCGTCACTGACCGGCCAGCCCGATGATCAGGGCCATCGTGTCGGAGACGTACACCGCGCACAGGGCCGTGACGTTGGCCGTGAGGAGCGCCGGCACCCAGGAGTGAGCGGAGCGGGCACGCGTGTCCACCCACTCCGCGCCGCGCCCCAGGCACCAGGCGAACCCCAGCAGACCGGGAAACAGGTAGATCACCTTCAGGATGCCGAAGTCGCGGATTATCATGGCCAGAAAGACCGCGAACGCGAGGAACCCGACGGCGGCCACCGTCAGGAGCAGATCGGCTGGTTCCACGACCCCACGGCTGCGGCCGAGCAGGCTCACCCCGGTGCGACCCACCTCCAGGCAGACGCCCAGCAGGAGGACTGCGGTCGGCAGCAGGCCCAGGACCAGCGCCACCCTGCCTATCCAGCGCACCGTCGCACTGTCATCTTCCCACGACCGTGGCCAGCAGTCGAAGTGGACGAAGTGCAGCCGCCCGTAGAGCTGCGACCACAGCGACGTCTGGTGCAGCGGAAAATCGCTGTCGTGGTAGTTGGCGGGGTTCTCGAGATCGTGCAGCGGCCGGTTGACGAGTGCGGGCTCCCGCAGCATGTCCACCAGCCGGAACGTGAAGAAACCGTCCGCGATGGAACGGATCCCCGGCCGGTACGCCGTGGTCTTCTCGAAGACGTGTGGCAGCGGCGCGGGCGCCATGTTGTGCGCCAGCAGGGATCCGCTCGTGCGGTAGTTGTCGAGGTACGGCCCGAACGCGAGTCCGGCAGACGCGACGACCACGGCGAACGCGATCGCACTCACGGCGAGCTGCGGGCGCGGCCACGCGGCAGGAAACCGCCGATCGACGAGCAGCGCCGCGAACGCGCACCCCAGTGCCAGCACCACCACCAGCCCGTTGGACTTCGACAGCACGGCCAGCGCCGCGACGGCAGCCATGCCGAGCCACGATCGCCACGTCGTGCCGGCGAAGAACCGGGTGCCGATGTACAACGCGGCGGTTCCGAAGAAGGCGACGAACGTGTCGTTCGTCGCCTGGCTGCCGATCCCGATCAGCCGCGGGTTGAGGGCCAGCAGGGCGAAGACCGGCAGCGCGACGGCGGCGGGTAGACGCGAGCCCCGGAGCCAGCGCTGGACGACGAGCAGCAGCGCGATGCCGGCCGCACAGTTCACGAGGTTGGCCGCGCGGACCTGCGCCAGACCACTGTCGAACCCGCCCAGCGCCAGCGGGCGCAGGAGCAGCGCAACCGTCCAGTGGTAGAGCTTCGGATGGTAGCCCTGCCAGTCGTCGAGCAGGCCCGGCACGCGCCCCTCGAACGCGATCGCCCGGACGATGCCCATGTGATCGTCGTTCGCGTCCCTGTTGACCAGCGCCAGGGCGACGCGCAGCACACAGGCCAACAGCCAGACGATCGCAATCACCCACAGGCTCCGCCGGTCGGGCGACGCCACCGGCGACGCCCACCGCGCGAGCCGCGCCGCCAGCCCCGACCCGACGCGGACGGGATCGGCAAACAGGGCCGCCACACCCGCGTGCGGCGCGCGCAGGACGACCGGCAGCCGGATGCGCCCCGCGAGCGCTGTGACGAGCGCCGCGACGGCCAGGATGGCTGCCACGGCGGCGAGACCGTTCATGGCACTCGCCGCCCAGGCGGACCCTCGGGCGTAGGCGCCGCGATCGGCATCCGGTCCGACCTGGAACGTCGACCGGTCCACCGAATCGGTATCCTCGACGGCGGGATCCTGGACCAGCGCACGGATGTTCGCGCCCGAGACGTCGGTCAGGTCGTATCCCCAGGTGCGCCCGTCGAGCAGTTGGCCGCGTCTCAGGCGATAGCGATCTTCACGTTCCGCCCTGACGCCTGCGTCCACGCCGGGCGCCCAGCGCACGTGCATGAAGACGCTGCGCTGGCCGAAGGCCAGTCGCCGCGCCTGCCAGAGCCCGGTCGCGGCAAGCGCCAGCGCGAGCCCGGTGACGAGAATGCGACGGGTGCTGATCCTCGGGGCAGCCGGAGTCATGACCGGGAAGCCGTCGTGCGAGGTGAGAGCACCGGCGGCGCGTCAGCGCCAGTGGCCGTGGCCGGGATCGTTCTTGAACCGCTCGTAGTCCTGCCGCAGCAGGTCCTTGCCGTCGTCGTTGCCATTCGGGGTCCGGACCACCGTGTGCACGTGCCGGCGCGTCGGTGGCCCGCCGCGGCCTTCCCGCGCCACGGGAGACTGCTGCCAGCCCCACGGCTCGGTGTCCGACGGCTCGCCCATCACCGTCAGGGGGTACACATCGCCGCCGTACTCCTGCTGCTGTTGCGCCGCCGCCAGCCCGCCGGCCGGCACGACCCCCAGCGCGATCACCCGACGGGACAGCTGCGGCCTTCTCACCATGACGACCTCCTGCCACGCGCCCCTCCAGGCCGCGCGTCTCCACGCATGCTACGCCGACGCTCCGGCCCGGCCAAGGGGTTTCACGCCGACGCGAGTCTCGCGACAACGCTGTGTCAGACTGACGCGCGACGCATGGGCACATTGATTCGACGACCGGTGGATCTTCACAACGGAGAGGCGGATCTCGAGCGCAGCCGCCACATCGGCACGCACCAGGTGCTGGCGCCCGGCAGGACGCCGCGCTCGCCGGCGGCCACGGTGGCCTGCCTGACCCTCGACACCTGGCTGGCACGACTCGGGATCGGGCCAGACGCGGTGACCTTCGTCAAGATCGACACGCAGGGATGGGACGCGCACGTCATGATGGGCGGGCGCTCCCTGCTGGCGGCACGGCACGTCGTCTGGCAGATCGAGCTGAGCCCGGGCATGATGGCACGAGCCGGCGTGGCCACCTCTGACTTGCTGCACCTGCTGGCCGGCAGCTTCAACGCGTTTCAGCCGCTGGAACCGCGGCAGACTGCGGCCGTGCCGATCGACGCACTCGGCGACACGGTCGCGCGCGTCACCGCGGCCGACGGGTTCATCGACCTGCTGCTCTTCAACGTGTGAACCCGCGTGGCCGTATACTGGCGCGCACGGGAGCCGGCTGGCCGGCCGCAGGGCCGTTGCCGCGGCACGTGGAGGACAAGATGCACACCGAGATCATTCGATCGCTGCTGGCCCGCTGCCGGGCACACGGGCTGTCGCGACGTGCGTTGTTCCGGGGACTGGCCGGGGCGGCCGCGGCTACGGCGGCCGCCGGGACGGCTGCCGCCCAGAGTGCAGGCGGGGGCACCGGGGCCCGGAAGCCGACCCCCGACGAGTACACGGCGCTGCGCCAGGTCGCCGAGCGCTACGTCGATGCGGTGAACCGCTTCGACGGCGAGGCCTGGGGAGGCACGTTCGCCCCTGACGGCGAATGGCACCTGGGCTCCCGCGTCCACAAGGGACGCGATCAGGCGGTGGGCGCCTGGTCGGGCATCATGAAGGGGATCCCGAACATCTTCATGCACGTCTACTCGGGCGTCATCGACGAAGTCGCCGGCGACACCGCGTCGGGCCGCTGGTACATGGGCGAATACCTGAACCTCGCCAACGGCACGCAGACGGTCAACCACATCTGCTACTCGGATACCTATGTCCGGATCGGCGGGCAGTGGTACATCCAGGTCCGGAAGCACGGCTCGATGTATTCGGGGAAGGCGGACCTGAGCGGGCGCTGGACGAAGCTGTCGCTGCCCTGAGGGCGCGCCGAACGAGAGGGGCCGGCCAGGGGCCGGCCCCGTCGCGTCCCCACGAACTCAGTCGAGCGGCTCGAGCTTCAGCAGCCGGGCGTTGCGCGTGTTCGCCATCCAGACCGTCGTCCGCGTGGCGACGGGATCGTGGATCAGCTCCTTCGAGTCGAAGTCGGTCGGCACCTGATACTCGATCACTTCACGGGTCTTCGGGTCGAGCCGCAGGATCCGCTCCGACATGTTGCTCGACGCGTACACGTGGCCGTTCCGGTCCGGTGCCGAGGTCGCATACGGCGTCGTGTACTTCAGCCCCACCGGGTACTGCGTGAAGGTGTTTGACCGCGTGTCGAACATGGTGATCCTGTCCCCGCCATATTCGGCGAACCAGTAGCGATCCTGCGCGTCGAACTGTCCGCGGCGCGGCAGCACCGGCCGCTGCGGCGTCGGGTAGTACGACACCTCGCCGTTCGAGCCGTTCACGCCGACGACGTAGGAGCCGGAGAAGTCGGAGATGTAGGCGTTGCCCTTCGAGTTCACGACCACCTGGTAGCCCACGTGCACGCCCTGGGGGACGTTGGGCCCCTTGGTGAACGGAAAGACGCCGTCGATCCTGAAGGCCTTCGGATCGATGCGCACCATCACCGAGACGTTGTTCATCCACACCTTGCCGTCCGGCCCGACGTCGGTGAACTGGAGGCAGTGCTTCCCCGGGTCGTCAATCGTCTCGAAGGTTTCCGTCTTCGGGTTGAAGCGTGTCGGCGTGCCGAAGTGGCAGTCGCCCTCCTGCGGCGTGGCCGGGAACCAGACGTTGCCCTCGTGATCGACGTCGATGTCGCTGATGCCACCGGCGTGGCCCTTCGGCAGCGGCGGCATCGACCACTCCTTGAACTGGCCGGTCTTCGGGTCCATCTTCCCGATGATCATGCGGCTCTGGTCGCCGTACCAGGGCGTGCCGTCCGCCGCCACGGCCATGTCGTGCGGCACCGTGTCGGGGCGTGGCATGTCGTACTGCGTCATGATCACGCGGGTCGCCTTCCCGGCCGGCCGGGGCAGCGTCTTCAGCTCGTACGGCCAGGTGCTCCGTCCGCCGCTCAGGTTCACGGTGGCCAGGTACGCCGCCATGTCCTTCTTCGGCGCGCTCCCCCAGTTCGGCGTCTTTTCCACCACGGACATCGGACGGTTCCCCCAGAGCGCCGCGCGTCCCCGATTGCCGTGCCCGAGCGCCGTGCCGTCGTTGAAGTAGGTCTGCATCCGCGAGATCACCGGCACCATCTGCGCGGCGTCGTGCTTCGACTTCACGATCCGCTCGTAGGTGTGGCAATACGCGCAGCTGAGGCCCTGGTAGGCAAGCTGCTCCTTCTGCGCGGTCGTGCCGGGCATGCTCATGATCCACTCGAGCGACGAGAGCTGCGAGGGCAGGTCCTTCGCCGGCTCGAGGCGCAGGTCGCGAGTCGCGGTGGCGCCGTCGGTCACGGACACCGCACCCGGATCGACGAGGTCGTAGCCCACGGCCCGCATCGTCAGCGTGTAGCGCCCGGCCGCCACGTGCGAGCGCGGGAAGCTGTAGCGGCCCCCGGCATCGGTCACGACCGACACGGTGGCATTGGAGCCGTCGCGCCGCGCCGAGACGACGACCCCTTCCATCGGCCCTTCCCTCTGCGAGCTGACCGTGCCGGTCAGCCCCGCACTGCCCTGCGCCCGCGGCCCCACAGGCGCCAGCACGAACCCGGCGATCGTCATCGTCGCCACCAGCATCAGCACGACTCTCACGCGCATCGGCTACCTCCCTTTCATGTTGCGGTGTCCGGGCCGGCTGAAGCCGGCCCCCACATGCGAAGCTCTCGGCTCAGGGCGACAGGAACAGATAGCGGAAGGCGTCGCGATAGTCGAAGACGAGCGACATCGTCATCGTCGCCAGCGCCAGGCGGTGCCACACGCCGTACGCCGTCCGGTAGCCGGCGGCGCCGAGCGAGCGCGCCAGCAGCACCACGGCGGGCGTCCAGAACAGGACGTGGGTCACGTTGATCCAGCCGTCACTCATCGGCACCAGGCCCGCCATGGCGCCGTAGATCGCGAGCGCGTGGTTGCAGACGTAGGCTGCCAGCACCCACCGGGCCGGCGTGTGGCGGAAGGCGAAGATCGCGGAGGTCATGCCGATCGTGACCATCCAGCGGATCCACCAGCTCAGGACCGGGCCCCACTGCGGCGTGGCTCCCCATACGCCGTTCGTCATGCTCCACAGTGCGGCGGCGCCGAGCAGGATCAGCGCGGCCGGCAGGGGGGCCACCGTGCCGAGGGTCGCCCCTCCGCCGGGCACGCGCGCATCCGACGACACTCCCGCTGACGACATGACACTCCCTTCCACGGGCGGGGCGCCCGCCCGGGGCCGGCTCGACCCGGGCGATCCTACCTCATGCGCGCGGCCGTGCCGCACTCGCCGCGCGACGTCAGACGTCCATCTGGCCGCCGATCCGGGTACCGTTGCGCCATCAGGTGAAGCAGCGGGGAGGGACCCGTGGCTGACTCGAGCGGACCACGACTGCCGCTTGATCGCATCGGCGGCACGTGCACCGCACCGCTCATGGCTCAGCTAGTCCTCTGGAAACGTGATCAGTCACACAACTCCCGGGCGGGGCATCCCGGCTCGCTGCGTTGCTCCTCCCTCACATATGGCCGATATTCTCGGTGGTCGCGCCTTGCGATCCGGGCGCCGCGCCCCGGGACTTGTGCAACTCATCACGTTTCCAGAGGACTAGCGCAGCGCCGCTGCCGGTTCCTCGAACTCACCCGGGCGGTCGGCGCCTCCCAGCAGCACGACGGCGGCGCCAGCTCAGCGGCCGCCGTCGCGGAGGGCGAGGTGCACGCGCGCGACCATGTGCATGTACCCGCCGGCACGCCGGTAGCGCTCGTCGGCGGCCAGCCGGATGTGCTCCAGCGCCTGCCGCGTCTCGCCGCGCGCGTCGTGGTAGAGCCCCACGTACAGGTGCGCGTAGAACGCCGCGGTCGCCACGGAGCTGCCCGTCCGCATCACGACGTCCGGCGAGAGATCGCCCTGGAACATGCGGTAGATCTCGCGCATCGGGACGCGGCTGTCTGGCCCGACGGGCAGCAGCGCCTTCCGTGCGGCGGCAGGCGTCGACGCTCGCGCCACACACAGGTAGTGCCACGCGGCGTTCTCGACGTCGTTCGGGTTGACCGTGCGGTGCAGCTCGAACTGCGCACGGCAGTCGTCGAAGCGCCCGGCGTAGTACAGCGCGATCCCGCGCTGCCAGAGCTGGGCTGCCACCTCCGGCGACATCCCCGCCAGCGTGTCGAACCCGGCAACCGACTCGGCGAGGCGGCCCGCCTCGAAGTCCACGATCGCCCGCTCGAAGATGACGTCGGCTTCCTGCGCCCCGGTCGCCACGGGCGCGACGACCACCAGGGCGAGGACCAGCAGCCGCGCTCCCGCCGAGATGCTCACGCCATCCTCCCCGGCGCGTCATGCTCAACCCCGCGCCCGCCACGATGATAGCGCGAGGCCCCGGGCCGGGAGCCGGAGCCGATGCTATCGTCCTTCCATGCTCGTACGGGGATACGCCGCCCACTCGTCCACCAGTCCGCTCGCGCCGTTCGGCTTCGAGCGCCGGACGCCCGGCGCACACGACGTCCAGATCGCCATCGACTACTGCGGCATCTGCCACTCCGACATCCACACCGCGAGGAACGACTGGCAGAACGCGATCTACCCCTGCGTCCCCGGCCACGAAATCGTCGGGACGGTGATGGCCACCGGACCCGCGGTCACGCGCTTCACCGTCGGCGACCGGGTCGGCGTGGGCTGCTTCGTGGGCTCCTGCCGCCAGTGTGACCGCTGCACACGGGATCTCGAGAGCTACTGCCTGAAAGGTCCCGTCCTCACCTACGGCAGTCTCGAGCCCGGCTCGACGACGCCGACGCACGGCGGCTACTCGAGCGGCATCGTCGTGGACGAGCACTTCGTGCTGCGGATCCCGGCCACACTGGATCCGGCGGCGGCAGCTCCGCTCCTCTGCGCCGGGATCACGACGTGGTCACCGCTGCGGCACGTCGGGTTGTCGCCCGGCGACTCGCTGGCGATCGTGGGGTTTGGCGGTCTGGGTCACATGGCGGTGAAGCTGGGCGTCTCGCTCGGGGCCGAGGTCACCGTGATCAGCCGGTCGGAGAGGAAGGCGGCTGATGCCCTCCGGATGGGGGCGCACGACGTCGTCGCCGTCTCCGGCGCCCGCTCTCTCGCCCGCCACGCGGATCGCTTCGACGTGGTGCTCGACACCGTGTCGGCCGTACACGACATCGACGCCCTGCTCGGGTGTCTGAAGGCTGACGGGACGATGGTCCTGGTGGGCGCCCCGCCGGCCACGCTGGACCTGTCGCCGTTCACGCTGATCCTGCGCCGCCGGCGGCTGATGGGGTCGCTGGTCGGCGGGCTGCGCGAGACGCGGGAGATGCTCGACCACTGCGGCGCCCACGGCATCACCAGCGACATCGAGCACGTGAATCCGGACGGCATCAACGCGGCCTGGGATCGCGTGGTCTCTGGCGACGTGCGCTATCGGTTCGTCATCGACTGCCGCAAGTTCTGAGGCCACCACGTCGGCCAGCTGACCACCTGCGCCAAGGCGACGGCGGTCCGCCGAAGCCTCAGCGCAGGCGGAAGCTGGCCGCTGCGAGCGTCACCGCCGTACGGGCTCTCGCAGGGGCCGGCGTCAGACGGCCCGGCGGCTCACCGGCTCCACCAGTAGTTCACCTTCACGAGCAGTGCCTGCGTTCCGTCGGCCCCCAAGGCGCCGCCGAGGTCGCGCCACGGCGAGAACACGCCGGGCCGGGCCGCATCCGACGCCGACATGTTCCACACGACGAACAGCGTACTGCCCCGGACGTACTCCCAGCGCAGGACGACGTTGCCCCGCAGCGACTTGACGTTGAAGTCTGGGTTGTGCGACAGCAGCGCCGGCGTGAAGTCGAACGAGCGCGGGCGAGCCAGGTACCGGATGTCGTCGTAGTCGCCCACGGCCACGAACGGCTGCAGGTACGCCTGGAACGTGAGGTCCCGGTGCACGGCCACCGTCGTCCGCAGCGTGACGTCGATGACGTCGCGGTGCAGGCGGCCATACACATGGTCCACCGCACCATCACCCGTGACGTCCGTGTTGATGATCCACTGCGCCGTCTCGCCGGCCTGCGTATAGCTCCCCGACAGGCTGACCTGGAGCCGGGGCGAAGGCTGCAGGTTCAGGCTGGGGCGGATGCCCGCCTGCCAGCTGCCGTCCTTCCCCCAGGCGGTGTTGACGAAGAACCCCGTGCTCCACGTCTTGCGGGAGTCGCTGAAGAGCCCTGCGTTCGCGCGGTAGCCGCCCGGGCGCCGGATCGGCGGCCCGCCGCGGGTGTCGAGATCGTCTTCGCTCGGCAGCTCGTAGTCGAACCCTCCATTCACCCGCCAGTAGTTCGCGAACTGCATGAAGAAGTTGTTGTCGATCGACCCGCTGACGGGCAGCCCGTCGGTGTTCCAGCTCCGGCTGACCGCGCCGGACCAGCGGATGCTCCGGAAGATGCCCCAGGGGTCCGGCTGTCCGAGGTTGGCCGACATCCGCACGTCGTTCACGTTCACGCGGCCGCGCAGAAAGCCGACGTCGTTGACGCGGAAGTCGCGCCCGATGTGGGCCGCGGACGTGCCGAAGCCGACGTACTTCCCCTCGAAGGCGAAGTCCATGTCCACGCCCACGTCGCTGCGGACGCCGTCGTCGCGGCCGGGGGCGCGGGTCACCGCGTAGAAGCCGTCCCACCGCCAGCGGTTGCCGCCCCAGCGGACCCCGTGGTCGAAACCCGCCGTCACGGCGTCCCCCACGTGCTCGCGGTTCACCAGCGTGACCAGGGCGCCCACGTTCGAGGAACGGCCGACGTCGCGCTGCACCCGGCCGACGCTGTAGAGCGCGAGCGGCTCGATCAGGTCCTGCCGTTCCTGCGACGGAATCCCGACCGCCGCCGGCGTGACCGTGGCGTACTCGCGGGACGTGACCGCCGACAGCCCGCCGAACGTCCAGCCGCTGATCTTCCCGGTCAGCTTCGCCGCGCCGAGCAACGTCGTCTCCGACGGCCGCTCCACGACGTCCACGTCCGCCTCGACCGGAATCCGTCCGGGTGTCCGGCCGATCCGCCGCGAGTGGAACAGCCGGAATCGCTCCTGCGACGGAATGAACGTGCGGGCGTCTTCCAGGAAGAACGGGCGGCGCTCCGGGAAGAAGGTCTCGAAGACCGTCAGGTTGAGCACCGCCGGGTCCTGCTCGACCTGGGCGAAGTCCGGGTTCACCGTGGCCGACAGCGTGGCGGCCGACCCGACGCCGAACCGGACGTCGGCGCCCGTGCTCGCCGTGGTCGTGCCCGGGATGTCCACGCCCGTCGTCCGCCCGCCCAGCACGTACGGCAGCACCTCCATGCGCCGGGGCGGCGCGGGCGCGCCATCTTCGAACACGAGGTGGCCGTACCTGGACACGAGGCCCGATCCGCCACGGGGAATGCCGACCCAGCGATCGCGCTCACCGGTGCGGTAGATGTCGCGAACGACCAGGAACCCCCAGACCGCTGTGCTTTCGAGGCGCGAGTCGAAGCGCATCTGCGAGAACGGGATCCGGAACTCCGCCGTCCAGCCCTGACCGGTGATCGCTGTGCGCACCTCCCAGACCGCGTCGTAGTCCATGGTCCGGCGCGTGTCGTCCCAGAAGCTGTAGTCCGCCTGCATGCCCGACGGATTCGTTTCAAACGCGTATGCCGTCAGGTGGTCGTGGCGCGGGTCGAACCCGATCCACACGCGGTCGCTCGACGGGATGTCGTCGCGGCGGCCAACGCCCGTGGTGATCAGGGCGGGTTCGTCGTCGTACATGTACGCGGCCACGTACACATACCGGTCGTCGAAGGCCACCTGCACGGTCGTCCGGTAGGTCGGCGGGTCCATGTTGACCGGCTCTATCTGGACCATGTCGTCGAGCATGGGCGCAACCTCCCAGACCTCGTCGTCCAGTTGCCCGTCGACGTCCGGCGGCGTCCCGACGATGCGGTACGCCTGGACCATCTTGCCGACCTTGGTGTCGGGGAACGGCTCACCGACCGTCGCCGACACACTGTCGGCGGCGCCCTGGCCGGCCTCCACACCGGCCGGCGCGAGCGGCAGACAGAGTGCCAGCAGGAGGGGAAGCGCGTGTCGGCCCGTGCCCGGGCGTCGCCGCGCGATCACGTCTCCGCCGCGTCGTCGATGACGCCGGCGTCCAGGCCGGCAGCGGTGAGCTGCGCCACGCAGTATTCGACCTGGGCCTCCTCCACGTAGAAGGTGGCGCCGTGCCGGGGCGACCCGAACAGTGTGTAGCCAAGGTGTTCCGCCTGGACCACGAAGTGCACGCCTCGCTGGGTCAGCACCTCTTCGGCCAGTCGGGCTTCGGCCATCGTCGCGGCGATGAAGATCGGGAGCAGGTCCCGATCGCCCAGCATCTCGGCATCCACGCGAGCCATCGGGGGAGTGTACTGGCGAGCTTCGAGGGATC
>Ga0194132_10005905_pt1 | contig 19414 bp, 18 predicted proteins | sample TA2KigOf80mmetaG_FD_148612 | JGI IMG/M metagenome (GOLD analysis project Ga0194132, IMG submission 148612) | Freshwater microbial communities from Lake Tanganyika, Tanzania - TA2015054 Kigoma Offshore 80m | ecosystem: Environmental > Aquatic > Freshwater > Lake | place: Tanzania: Lake... | reverse complement strand
CGCCGACCCAGGCGGCGACGAGGAGCGCGCCCCCGACGCCGGCGACCATCTTCATCGCCGTGGGGCGGCGCGCCGGCTCGTCCTGCTGCTCGCCCGACCAGGTCCACTGCGGCGTGGCCGTGGCGGCGCTCGCCGCCTCCGCGGCCGGCATCTCGGCCGGGGCGTCGGTCGTCGTGGGCGCGGCAACGGTGTCGTTCACTCGCGCGACCTCCTCATCGATCGAATCCAGGGGTGCCTCCGCGCCGTGCCGGTTCACCATGGCGCGGCCTCCCTTCGGGGCGTCGATTCACCGTACCATCGGGTCGCCATCACGATCGTTGGTGCAGCATTCATGAATCGCCTCGCCTGGGACGCCGTCGCGCGGTTCCCGGCGACGCGCGCCCGCCGTAGGCTCCCCGCGAACCGGGAGACGGTGAGAGGTGCGTGGCGGTGCAGACGAGCGGGCTCGGCTACGCGGCGGTGATCGTGAAGAGCGTCGAGGAGTCGCTCGAGTTCTACCGCAAGCTCGGGCTGCAGCTCGTGTACGTGGAGCCGAACCGCGACGACCGCGAGTCGGTGCAGGCGCTGCTCGCTGCGGGCAACGACACCTTCCTGCTGCTGATCGGCCCGGTCAACCCGGGCATCAAGCTCGCCGAGGCGACGCTCGGCGCGGGGTCGATGCAGTACCTGACGTTCCGCGTCAGCGGCGAGCAGATGGACCAGATGTTCCACCACATGTCGAACGCGGGGCTGCACGGCTCGGAGCAGATCGTGCGCGGCTACGAGCGACTCGTCTTCCTCGAGGATCCGAACGGGACGCTCGTGCTGCTCACGGCCTGGCTGACGGAGCCGCCGCGCGGGTTCGACCGCGCGCGCATCCTGCAGCGCGCGGCGGCGTTTCGCGAGGCGGAGGGGTCGCCGTTCATCGAGGACGCGCACGTGCGGCGTGCGATCGGCGAGCTGCAGGCGACGAGCTAGAGGCGCGCCGGCGGAGCGCGGCGGCGCGCCCGGCGGCGAGGCAGACCGCGGTGGTGTGCCCCTGATGAGCGATGCCCGGCGGCAGCTCCTCGAGGCGATCCTGGGCGACATCACCCGGCTCGCAGTCGACGCGATCGTGAACGCCGCGAACGCCTCGCTGCTCGGCGGCGGCGGGGTCGACGGGGCGATCCACCGCGCGGCCGGTCCCGAGCTGCTCGAGGAGTGCCGGCGCATCAGCGGCTGCCCCACCGGGGAGGTGCGCGTGACGCGCGGGTACCAGCTGCCCGCGCACTGGGTGATCCACGCGGTGGGTCCCGTTTGGGAGGGTGGCGGCCGCGGCGAGGAGGCGCTGCTCGCGTCGTGCTACGCGCACGCGATCCGCGAGGCCGCTCGCGTCGAGGCGCGCAGCATCGCGTTCCCCAGCATCAGCACCGGGATCTACGGCTACCCCGTCGACCGCGCGGCGCCGGTCGCGGTTCGCGCGGTGCGTGAGACGCTGGAGGCGGCGCCGTCGGTCGAGCGCGTGGTGTTCACATGCTTCGACGAGCGCACGCTGTCCGTGTACGAGGAGCTGCTCGGGTGATCGGCCGACGGGCGCTCGTTCGCCGCTGGACGCCAGCGGCGGGTGGCAGCCCGCCGGCCGTGTGTCTCGCCCGGCGCTACCCGCGCGGCAGCCCCAGCCCGCGCTGCGCGATGATGTTGCGCTGGATCTCGGAGGTGCCTGCGGCGATCGTGCTGCTCGCCGCGTTCATGTACGCGCGCGCGAACGCGCCGCCGAGCTTGGCGTGCGGCGACCCCGGCACGACCTGCCCCTCGAGCCCGAGCAGGTGCATTCCCGTCCCCGCGATGCGCTGCGCCAGCTCGGATCCGTAGAGCTTCGAGACGCTCGCCTCGTGGTTCGGGATCACGCCCTTCGCCTGCAGCACCGGGATGCGGTAGGCGATGTTGAATCCGACCTGCAGCTCGATCCAGCGGTCGGCGAGCTCGTACCGCGCGCGCGGGTTGCGCTCGCCGAGCGCGGGGTCGCTCTTCACGGCGCCCACGAGCCGCTCGAGGTTGCGCTTGCCCGAGGCGTACGCGCCCACGCCGGAGCGCTCGAAGTCGAGCGCCGTCGCAACCTGATACCAGCCGCGGTTCTCGACGCCGACGAGGTTCTCCCCCGGGATGCGCACGTCCTCGAAGTAGACCTCGTTGAAGTTGTGTTCACCGGCGAGGTTCACGAGCGGGCGCACCGCGATGCCCGGCGTGTCCATCGGCACGACGAACGTCGAGATGCCGCGGTGCTTCGGGGCGTTCGGGTCGGTGCGGGCGGCGAGCCAGCCCATGTTCGCGGTGTGCCCGCCGGAGGTCCAGATCTTCTGCCCGTTGATGACGTACTCGTCGCCGTCGCGGACCGCGCGGGTCTGCAGCGAGGCGAGGTCGGAGCCGGCGCTCGGCTCGGAGTAGAGCGTGCACCAGATGTCGTCCCCCGAGGTGATGCGGGGGATGTAGCGCTCCTTCTGCTCGTCGTTGCCGTAGAGCATGATCGCCGGCCCGACCCAGGCGACGCCCATGCCGCCGCCGCCCGGCATCGAGTGGTAGCTCGTCTCCTCGTTGTAGATGAGCTGCTGCATGTGCGTGGCGTCGAGCCCGCCGTACTCCTTCGGCCAGGCCATCGCCAGCCACTGGCGGTCGGCGAGCGCCTTCGTCACCAGGCGCGCCAGGTCGGAGCGCTCGCTCTGGTCGACCTCGCCGACGAAGGCGCGGTCGGACCAGTCACTCGGGAGGTGCTCCGCGAGGAAGCGCCGGATCTCGGCGCGGAACTGCTCTTCCGACTCACTGAACGTGAAGTCCATCGGATGGCCTCCTCTGGGGATGGTGCCGGGCGCGCCCGGCGTCGGCGTACGATGTTCGGGGCGCCCGCTGGGCCGCCGCAGGCCCGCGCGCTCGCGGCCGGAGCGGATGGTACCATCCGCACCCGTGAGCCGATCGCCGCTCGGTCCGCAGGTCTACCGCGAGATGGCGGTCTTCAGCGGCAACGCCCACCGGGCGCTCGCCGAGGCGGTCTGCAAGCACCTGGAGATGCCGCTCGGGGACTGCGAGGTCACGCAGTTCTCCAACGAAGAGGTGTTCGTCCGCTTCCTCGACAACATCCGCGAGCGCGACGTCTTCTTGATCCAGCCCATCGTCTCCCCCGTGAACACCCGGCTCATGGAGCTGTTCGTGATGATCGACGCCGCCAAGCGGGCGTCGGCCGGGCGCATCACGGCGGTGGTCCCGTACTACGCCTACGGGCGCTCGGACAAGAAGGACCAGCCGCGCGTCCCCGTGACCGCCCGCCTGGTCGCGAACTTCATCGAGACGGCCGGCGCCGACCGCGTCCTGACGATCGACCTCCACGCGGGCCAGATCCAGGGCTTCTTCAACATCCCTGTGGACGAACTGACGGCGCTGCCGCTCATCGCGGACTACTTCCGCAACGTCGGCTACGAGTCGCCGGTGGTGGTGGCGCCGGACGTGGGCGACGCGAAGCGCGCGCGCAACATCGCGCAGCGCCTGGGGGCTGAGTTGGCGGTGATCGACAAGCGCCGCATCGGCAACGAGGAGCGCACGCAGGCGATGGGGCTGATCGGCGACGTGGACGGCCACGACTGCCTGATCGTCGACGACGAGATCCTCACCGGCAGCACGATGATGTCGGCGGTGCGGCTGCTGAATGCGCGCGGGGCGCGCTCGGTCTCCGTGGCCTGCGTGCACCCGGTGATGTCGGCGACGGCGTTCGAGGTGCTGGACTCGCCGGAGCTCTCCGAGCTGGTCTTTACGGACACGCTGCCGCTCGTGCACGGGACCTTCAAGTCGGTCCCGACGACGGTGCTGTCGGTGGCGCCGCTGATCGGCGACGCGATGTACCGCATCCACACCGGCGGGTCGGTCGGGGCGCTGTTCCGGTAGCCCGCGACGGCCGGGGCCGGCGGGGCGAGCGCGGGGTTTCCCCGGCGCGACCGCACCGATCGCGTCGCCTAGACTGGAGGAGGGCCTCCCCCACCGCCCCTCGAACGGACGCGCCAGATGGTCGGCATCTTCAGGAAGATCCTCGGCGGCGACTCCAACGAGCGCGTGCTGCAGAAGATGCAGCCGCTCGTCGACCGCATCAACGCGCTCGGTCCGGAGGTGGCTGAGCAGAGCGACGAGGAGTTGCGCGCCTCCACGGAGGCCTTCCGCGAGCGCATCCGCGGCGGGGAGTCGCTCGACGACGTGCTGCCGGAAGCGTTCGCTGTCGCCCGCGAGGCGATCGCGCGCGCGACGGGGGAGCGCGCGTACGACGTGCAGCTGCTCGGGGCGGTCACGCTCCACCGCGGGTCGATCGCCGAGATGCGCACCGGTGAGGGCAAGACGCTGGTCGCGACGATCGCGCTCTACCTCAACGCGCTCGAGGGTCAGGGCGCGCACCTCGTCACCGTCAACGACTACCTCGCCCGCCGAGACGCGCAGTGGTACGGCCCCGCGCTCGCGAACCTCGGGCTCACGATCGGCGTGCTGCAGCACGACACCGCGTACGTCTTCTCCGTCGAGCCGGTCTCGGACCGCTCGACGTACGAGCGCCTGGTTGAGGTGCCGCGCCGCGAGGCGTACCGCGCCGACATCGTCTACGGCACGAACAACGAGTACGGCTTCGACTACCTGCGCGACAACATGGCGACGGCCCAGGAGCTGCGCGTGCAGCGCGGACGCCACTACGCGATCGTCGACGAGGCCGACAGCGTGCTCATCGACGAGGCGCGCACGCCGCTCATCATCTCGGGCCCGGCTCCCGACGACATCAGCATCTATCCGCGCTTCGCGCGGCTCGTCCCCACGCTCGATCCCGAGCGTCACTTCACGGTCGACCTGAAGACCCGCACGGTCTCGCTCACGGAGCAGGGGGTCGAGGCGCTGGAGCGCGGGCTCGGCGTGCAGAACATCTACTCGCCCGAGAACTTCCGGCTCACGCGCTACATGGAGGCGGCGCTGCGCGCGCACGTCGTCTACCAGCGCGACCGCGACTACGTCGTGAAGGACGGGAAGGTCGTGATCGTCGACGACTTCACCGGCCGCCTGATGGAGGGGCGCCGCTGGTCCGACGGCCTGCACCAGGCGGTCGAGGCGAAGGAAGGCGTGCGCATCGAGCAGGAGTCCGTCACCTACGCGACGATCACCCTGCAGAACTTTTTCCGCCTCTACGAGAAGCTCGCCGGGATGACGGGCACCGCGGTGACGGAGGCGGAGGAGTTCTCCGAGATCTACAAACTCGAGGTCGTCGTCGTCCCGACGCACAAGCCGATGATCCGCGACGACATGGCGGATCTCGTGTTCCGCTCGCAGCGGGCGAAGTGGCGGGCGGTAGTGCAGGACATCGCCGAGAAGTACGAGGCCGGGCGTCCGGTGCTCGTGGGCACCGTCGCCATCGAGACCTCCGAGATGCTCTCGGATTTGCTGACGCGCCGCGGCATCGCCCACGATGTGCTGAACGCGAAGCAGCACATGCGCGAGGCGCAGATCGTGGCGCGCGCCGGGCAGGCGAAGGCCGTCACGATCGCGACGAACATGGCCGGCCGCGGCACCGACATCAAGCTCGGCGCCGGCGTGGCCGACGTGGGCGGGCTGCACGTGATCGGCACCGAGCGCCACGAGTCGCGCCGCATCGACAACCAGCTGCGCGGCCGCTCCGGGCGGCAGGGCGACCCCGGCTCCTCGCGGTTCTTCATCTCGTTCGAGGACGACATCATGCGTCGCTTCGCGCCAGAGTGGCTGGGCGGGATGCTCGAGAAGCTCGGGATGGACGAGGACACGCCGCTCGAGTCGAAGATGGTGACGCGCGCCATCGAGCAGGCGCAGCAGAAGGTCGAGGCGTACAACTTCGACATCCGCAAGCACGTCGTGCAGTACGACGACGTGATGAACACCCACCGCGACGTGATCTACTCCGAGCGGGACAAGGTGCTCGCCGGCGAGGGGATGCGCGAGACGGTGCTGACGATGGTGACCGAGGAGATCGAGGCGCTCGTGCAGACGCACCTCGGCGCGACGCCGCGCGACCCGGCGGGGTTTCGCGCGCAGCTCGACGCGGTGCTCCCGCTCGATACCGACGAGGTGACGGAGGACTGGCTCGAGGGGGCCTCCGCGGACGAGGCGATCGACGCCGCGCTCTCGATCCTCGAGGAGGAGTACGCCGCGATCGAGCGCGAGGTGGGCGAGGACAACCAGCGGCTCGTCGAGCGGCTCGTGCTGCTGCGCACGATCGACGCGCTCTGGGTCGAGCACCTCACAGCGATGGACGAGATGCGGCAGGGGATCGGGCTGCGCGCCTACGGGCAGGCCGACCCGCTGGTCGCCTACAAGGCCGAGGCGCACGACATGTGGGGGCAGCTGCTCGAGCGCATCCGCCAGCTCGTTGCGCGACAGATCATGCACGCGCGGCTGCAGCCCTCGGTCGCACGCGCGATGCTCGGGCAGTCGGCCGCCAGGCCGACGAGCGAGCGCGGGCCCGGCGAGCCCGGGAACGAGGCGGAGAGTCGCGGCGGCGTGGCGACCGCGACGCGCGTGGTGAAGAAGGTCGGGCGCAACGACCCCTGCCCGTGCGGCTCCGGCAAGAAGTACAAGCGCTGCCACGGCGCGACGATCTAGCGGGCGGCCGCGGAGGCGCGCGCCGGTTCGTGTCCCCGCGCTGACGGGAGCGCGCGCTGAACCTCGAGGTCCCACTCGAGATCTGGCTCATCACCGGCATCCCCGGCGCGGGGAAGACGACGGTGGCCCGCGCGCTCGCCGCGCGGCTCGACCGCGGCGCGCACGTCGAGGGCGAGGCGCTCTGGAAGATGATCGTCACGGGCCGCGAGATGCCCGAGCGTGACCTCTCGGGCGAGGCGGAGCGGCAGTTCGAGCTCTCGATCCGCAACCAGTGCCTGCTCGCCCGCTCGTTCGCCGAGGCGGGCTTCACCCCGGTCCTCGACTTCGTCGTGGTCACGCGGTACCACCTGGACGCCTACCGCGGCTACCTGCGCGGCGGGCTGCTGCAGCTGGGCGTGCTCGCGCCGCGCCCGGAGGTGGTCGCGCGGCGCGACGCCGCGCGCGCGAAGGGGTCGACCGGCGACCGCTTCGCGCGCCTGGACGCCACGCTGCGGGAGGAGCTCGCCGGAGTGGGCCACTGGGTCGACTCGAGCGAGCTGGACGTCGAACGGACCGTCGAGGCGATGCTCGCCGGCCGTGCACGCGCAAGGGTGACGTAGGCGGGCGCCGTCTCGGCGCGTCCCGGACGCATCGGTACAATAACCGGGTATGCCCGTCGCCGGCGTGAGGTCCGACTCGCCCCCGCGCGCGCGACGCGTTCGCGTGCCGCGCGATGGCCCGCTCGACCCCGAACAGGGGGTGGAGGCGCTCCGGCGCGCGCTCGGCCGGGGCGAGCCCTGGTACCCGGCGCTGCTCGGCGTGATTCGCCGCTGGTCCGCGGCCGAGGAGGTGCTCGACGGCGTCGCCTACCGCTACCTGATCGCCGGCGAGGCCTTCGACTGGCTGCTGCTCGCCGGGCGCCTGCTCGCCGAGGTCGAGGAGGAGGCGCCGGCCGACGAGGTCGAGCGGCTGCTGCTGTTCGGGCTGCCGCCCGCCGACGAGAGCGACGACGAGTTCGAGCTCGCGATCGGCGCGCCGAAGTACCGCGCACACCTCAACTTCCAGTACGGGGTCGTGGTCGAGGAGCTGCTGCTGCTCTCCGTCGAGATGGAGTACCAGAAGGCCGGCCGGCTGATCGGCGCCGGGCAGGCGCCGCCGGACGTCGCCGCGTACGAGCACGTCTACGGGAAGTCGCTCGATGAGCTGCAGGTGCTCTACCGCGCGGAGACCGAGAGCGCGCTGACCGGTCGTGTGAGCCAGCACGAGTGGCAGGCGTTCACCTACTGGTGCTCGAAGTACCGCGTGCGCACGGGTGAGCCCGCGCGCGTCGCCTCGGACACGCGCAAGGCGGTCGCGCTGATGTCGCGGATGGAGGCCGGCCGCGCGCGGCTGGGTGGGATGCGCCCGGAGCGCGTGATCCGGGTCGAGGTGCGGGCAAGCGGCTAGCGTCGTGGCGGGGCGGAGGCGGGCGCCGCACCGGCTTCCCGCGGCGGCGGAGCGCGAGCCGCGGTGGGCGCACCGATTGCGGTCGGCGGCTCGGTCCGGCGCCCGCCGGCAGGCCGCCCACCCGGCGCACCCGAGATCCGCGGACACGAGGAGAGCCCCGGGCGCACCGGGGCCCCCTCGCCGACCATGACGGCGAACAGCGGGTGGCGTGGGCCCGCTACTTGGAGCCGTCGCCGCTCCTGATCTGGATCTGCTTCGGCCGCTGCGCCTCGGGGAGCGCCATCGAGAGCGTCAGGACGCCGGCGTCGAGCGTCGCCTCCACCACTGCGTTCTCGACGGCGCCGTGGAGCGCGATGCGGCGGCTCAGCGAGCCCCAGTCGCGCTCGCGGCGGTACCAGCGGTCGCCCTTCTGCTCGTGCTCGGAGCTCTTGCGGGCCGTGATCGAGAGCACGCCCTCGTGCACCTGGACGTCGATCTCGTCCTGCTTGAAGCCCGGGACCGACGCGCGGACCCAGAGCTTGCCGTCCTGCTCGTAGATGTCGATGGGAAGGGTGCCCTCCTCGACGAACGGGTTCGCGACCCGCGAGACCGGGTCGTCGAAGAAGCAGTCGAACATCTGGCGGAACGTGCTCGGGAAGAAGTCGGCAACGGGGTCGCGAACGGTGAGCCTGGCCATGAGCTGGAAGCCTCCTCCTCTGTGGTCCGCGGCGCCGCGCCACCGGTCCTGACTTGCTGGCTAGAATGTATATCGACGGACGCTGATGTGTCAATGGATCTTAGTGCAATAGACTAAAATATCTCCTCTATACTCGACGCATGGCATCGGACTTCTACGGTGTGCTCGGGGTGAAGCGGAACGCCTCCCGGAAGGAGATCCGGCAGGCGTATCGCGCGCTCGCGCGCAAGTACCACCCGGACGTGAACCCCGGGAACGCGGCGGCGGAGGCGCGCTTCAAGGAGATCAACCGCGCCTACGAGGTGCTCTCGGACGCTGAGACGCGCAAGAAGTACGACGCGTACGGCGACCAGTGGCAGCACGCCGATCAGATCGAGGCGATGCGCCGGGCGGAGGGGGCGCGGGGCCGCGGCGGGTTGGGGTCGTTCGGCGACGGCGGCTTCCGGGCGAGCGGCGACCCCGGCGACCTCGGGGACCTGTTCGGGGGCGGTGGTCGCGGCTTCTTCGACTCGCTCTTCGGGCGCGCGGCCGGGGGCGGGGGCCGCCGGCGCGGCCGGGACGTCGAGCACGAGGTGGCGATCACGCTCGAGGAGGCGTACGCGGGCACCTCGCGCACGCTCGAGCTGCGCGGGGGCGAGGAGCGCTGCGTCGTGTGCGGGGGCGAGGGTGCGCTCGCGGGGGCGACGTGCCACGCCTGTCGTGGGAGCGGCGTGGCCGCGCCGCAGCGGCGCATCCAGGTGAACATCCCCGCCGGTGTCGACGAGGGGACACGCGTGCGCGTCGCCGGTCGCGGCGCGCCGGGGGCCGGCGGCGCGACGCCGGGGGACCTCTTGCTGCGCGTGCGGGTGACGCCGCATCCCCGCTTCGAGCGTCGCGGCGCCGACCTGCACACGGAGGTCGACGTGCCGGCGTGGGACGCCGCGCTCGGTGGCGAGGCGCGCGTGCCCACGCTCAAGGGCAAGGCGCTCGCGCTGCGCATCCCGGCGGCGACGCCCGCGGGGAAGGTCTTCCGGCTCGCCGGGCAGGGGATGCCAAAGGCGGGCGGCGGCTACGGCGACCTCTTCGCGAAGGTGCGGCTCGTGCTGCCCGAGCGGCTCACCGACGAGCAGCGGCGGTTGCTCGAGGAGCTTCGCCGCGCGAGCGGCGCGGAGCGGGCGGGTGCCCGGTGAACGATCCGCGCGATCCGCGTCGCCGCCGCGGGCTCGGCGGGATCCCGTCGGACGAGCCCGTGTTCCAGATCTCGATCGTCTCGCGGATGGTCGGCATTCATCAGCAGACGATCCGGCAGTACGAGCGCTTCGGGCTCATCACGCCGGCACGCTCGGGCGGGAACACGCGGCTCTTCTCGCAGGACGACGTCGAGCGGCTGCGGCAGGTGGTGCGGCTGATCAACGACCTCGGCGTGAACCTCGCCGGGGCGGAGGTGATCCTTCGCATGGGCGAGCAGATCGAGGCGCTGCGCGCGGATCTGGACGAGGCGCGTGAGGAGATCACGCGGCTGCGCGAAGCGACGCCGTCGCGCGGAGAGAGCGCTGCGCGGGAACGCGAGCGCCCCTGAGCGCGCGGGCGTCGCGCGCCGCGGGCCGCAGGGCCGGGCAGCGGTGCCGGCGACGCGACGAAGCCCGCGACGACGGCGATGGCCACGAGCCGGACAACAACCACGACCGGCGCGACTTCGGCGATGGCGACGACCAGGATGGATGGGTAGCCAGCGATGATGAGACAGGATCGCTTCACCGAGCAGGCGCAGCAGGTGCTGCAGGCCTCGCAGCAGCTCGTGCGCGAGTCGCGCCACGCGCAGTGGGACGTGGAGCACGTGCTGTTCGCGCTCGTGCGCTTCAAGGACGGGCTTGCCCGCGAGGTGCTCACGAAGATGGGCATCGACGTCGAGGCGCTGGGCCGGCGCATCAAGCAGACGCTCGACCGCGCGCCGCGCCTCGAGCACGACGTCGTGCAGATCTACACGACGCCGCGCATCGTGCGCATGCTCGAGGCCGCGAACGCCGAGGCCGGGCGCCTGCAGGACGAATACGTCGGCGTCGAGCACCTGCTGATCGCGATCACCGACGAGCGCGAGGGCGAGGCCGCCCGCATCCTGGCCGAGTTCGAGATCACGAAGGAGCGCATCTACCGCGCGCTGCGCGGGGTGCGGGGCAGCGCCCGCGTGGACTCGCCGACCGCGGAGTCGCGCTACCGCTCGCTCGAGCGCTACAGCCGCGACCTCACGCAGCTGGCGCGCGAGGGGAAGATCGACCCCGTGATCGGGCGCGACGTGGAGGTCGCGCGGGTGATGCAGGTGTTGAACCGGCGCACGAAGAACAACCCGGTGCTGATCGGCGAGGCCGGGGTCGGCAAGACCGCGATCGTCGAGGGGCTCGCCCAGCGCATGGCCGACGGCGACGTGCCCGACCGGCTGCGCGACAAGCGCGTGCTCGCGCTCGACATGGGCGCGCTGCTCGCGGGCTCGAAGTTCCGCGGCGAGTTCGAGGAGCGGCTGCAGGCCGTGATGAAGGAGGTGAAGGACTCCGCCGGGGAGGTGATCCTCTTCATCGACGAGCTGCACCAGGTGGTGGGCGCCGGCGGCGCCGAGGGCGCGATCGACGCGAGCAACATGATGAAGCCGGCGCTCGCGCGCGGCGAGCTGCACGTGATCGGCGCGACCACGCTCGACGAGTACCGCAAGCACATCGAGGAGGACCCCGCGCTGGAGCGGCGCTTCTCGCCGGTGTACGTGGACGAGCCCTCGGAGGAGGACGCGATCGCGATCCTGCGCGGCGTGCGCCCGCGCTACGAGGAGCACCACGGCGTCAAGATCACCGACGCCGCGATCGAGTCGGCGGTGCGGCTGAGCGCGCGCTACCTGTCTGAGCGCCACCTGCCGGACAAGGCGATCGACCTGATCGACGAGGCCGCCTCGCGGCACGTGATCGAGTCGGAATCGCTCTCGCCGGATCTTCGCGACCTCAAGCGCCGGCTCGACGCCGCCTCCGCCCGCATCGACGCGGCGGCGGCGCGGGAGGACTTCGAGGAGGCGGCGCGCGTGAAGCAGGAGGTGCTCGGCGTGCAGTCCGAGTACGAGCGCCTGCGCGGGGCGTGGACGAGCGAGCACGGGATCTCCAAGGAAGTCGGCGAGACGGACATCGCGGCGCTGATCGCGCAGATGACCGGCATCCCCGTCGACCGCATGCTCGAGGGCGAGGCCGAGCGGCTGCTGGAGATGGAGCAGGTGCTCCACGAGCGCGTGATCGGCCAGGACCGCGCGATCGAGGTGCTCTCGGACGCGATCCGGCGCGCGCGCAGCGGGCTCAAGGACCCGCGGCGCCCGATCGGATCGTTCATCTTCGTGGGGCCGACGGGCGTCGGGAAGACGTACCTCGCGAAGGCGCTGGCGGCGTACATGTTCGACGACCCCGACGCGCTGATCCGGCTCGACATGTCCGAATACCAGGAGCGCCACACGGTGTCGCGGCTCGTGGGCGCGCCGCCCGGCTACATCGGCTACGACCAGGCCGGCGAGTTGACCGAGGCGGTGCGGCGGCGGCCGTATCGCGTGATCCTGTTCGACGAGATCGAGAAGGCCCATCCGGACGTCTTCAACGCGTTGCTGCAGGTGATGGACGACGGGCGGCTGACCGACACGCACGGCCGCACGGTCGACTTCCGCAACACCGTGATCATCCTGACGTCGAACCTCGGCACCGGGGAGAAGACGCAGCCGATCGGGTTCGTGCGCTCGCAGAGCGAGGCGGAGGCCGACTCGCAGCGGAAGTCCGTCGAGACGGCGCTGCGGCGGGCATTCCGGCCGGAGTTCCTCAACCGGATCGACGACGTGATCATCTTCGAGCCGCTGACCGAGACCGAGATCGCGGAGATCGCGCACCTCGAGATCGAGGAGGTGCGCTCGCGCCTGGCCGACCGCCGGATTGACTTCACCGTGAGCGATGCCGCGGTGGCGGCGCTCGTGAAGGAGGGGTTCGACCCGAACTTCGGGGCGCGGCCGCTGCGACGCACGATCGAGCGGCGGGTGGAGAACCCGCTGGCGAAGCGCGTGCTGCTCGGTGAGGTGGAGCCCGGAAACTGCATCGACGTCGACGTCGACGCGCACGGCGAGTTCACGTTCACCCGGCGGCCGGGCGAGGCGCGGACCCCGTCGGAGCCCGAGGACGCCGAGGTCGCGGAGGAGGCGGTGGTCTAGGAGCGATCCCGCGCTGCCCCTACCCGGGGCGGCGGGTACACTCGTCGCCATGATGCTGACCGCACGCTCCGAGGCCGCCGAGAAGGCCGCGCGCGCCCGCGAGGCGAGCCGGCGGATGGGCGCGACCTCCTCCGATGCGCGCGACGCCGCCCTCCTGCGCATCGCCGACGCCATCGACGCGGAGGCCGCCGCCCTCCTCGCGGTGAATGCGCCCGAGGTGGAGCGCGCCCGCGCGCGCGGCGTCGCGGGCTCGTTCCTCGACCGCATGGTGCTCAACGCGGACCGCGTCCGCGGCATCGCCCGCGACGTGCGCGCGGTGGCCGCGCTCCCCGATCCGATCGGGCACGTCGAAGAGCTGGCGATGCGCCCGAACGGCCTCCAGATCGGCCGCATGCGCGTGCCGCTCGGGGTGATCGGCGCGGTCTACGAGTCGCGCCCGAACGTCACCGCCGACATCGCCGCGATCTGCCTGAAGTCGGGCAACGCGGTCGTGCTGCGCTCGGGGAGCGACGCCCACGAGACGTCCGCCGCGCTCGCGCTCATCGTGATCCGCGAGGCCGCCGCGGCGGGGCTCCCTGAGGGCGTCGTGCAGTTCATCGACTCCACCGACCGCGAGGAGGTCGGCGCGATGCTGCGCGCGCACGAGGCGATCGACCTGATGATCCCGCGCGGCGGCGCCGACCTCATCCGGCGCGTGCGCGACGAGGCGACGATGCCGGTGGTGGCGGGTGGCATCGGGGTGTGTCACACCTACGTGGACCGCGACGCCGACCTCGAGATGGCGCGCGAGATCGTCGTCAACGCGAAGACGCAGCGGCCCTCCGTCTGCAACGCGATGGACACGCTGCTCGTGCACGCGGCGACGGCCGAGCGGTTCGTCCCGCTGATCGCCGAGGCGCTGTGTGAGCGGGGCGTCACGCTGCACGTCGACGAGCGCGCGGCGCGGCTCGTCGAGGGCGTGCGCGGCGTGCAGGCGGTGCCGGTCACCGCCGAGGACTACGACCGCGAGTGGCTCTCGTTCGACTGCTCGGTGCACGTCGTCGGCTCGGTCGGCGAGGCGCTCGCGCACATCGAACAGCACGGCTCCGGGCACTCCGAGGCGATCGTGACCGACGCCTGGGCCACGGCCCAGCGCTTCATCCGCGAGGTCGACGCCGCGGGCGTCTTCGTCAACGCCTCCACCTACTTCCACGACGGCGGTCAGTTCGGCCTCGGGGTCGAGGTCGGCATCTCCACGCAGAAGATGCACGCGCGCGGGCCGATGGGGCTGCGCGAGCTGACTTCGTACAAGTGGATCGTGCTCGGCAACGGCCAGACCCGGCAGTAGCGCCGGCGGCACGCGCGACCACCCAGGCGCCCGGAGCGGCGGAGCGACAAGGAGCGGGCCATGCCCGGATATCAGTTCGAGCGCGAGGCGCGCACCCCCTACTCCGAGGTCTGGACGATCGAGGTCGACGACGTGGCGCTGGGCCGCGTCGACATCCACTACACATCGTCGGTCACGTTCGCGACGCTCGCCGTGGTCTCGCGCATCGACGACGAGGCGCTGGAGGAGCTCATCGGCGAGATCGACGACCGGATCGTGACGACCGCCGACCCCCATCGCGAGGACTTCGTCGTCACCGTGTGGCGTGGCGAGCAGGTGGGCGTGTTCGCCGAGGACGATCTCGACGACGACGACGACCAGGAGTAGCGAGCGCGTGGAGGCTCGCGCCACGTTTGCGCGCGTCGAGGCGGTCTGCCTCGACCTCGACGGCACGCTCGTGGACGTGGTGGCCGGCTGGCACGGCGGCTTCCGCGCGGTGTGGCCGGGGGTGATCGCGGCCGCGCCCGCGGTTGCCGCACTCGGCTCGAGCCATCACGTCTACGACGCACACCTCCGCCTGCACATGCAGGACGCGCGCGCGCGCGCCGGCGCGGACGTCGAGTGGAGCGACGACTTCGTGCGCGCGGGCTTCCGGCGGCTGCTCGCGGAGGGGGGCGCGCCCCGCGACGACCTCGCCGACGCGCTCGCGGCGCGGTACCTCGTCGAAACGATCCCGCACACGCCCGCGTACCCCGACGTGGAAGCGGTGCTCGCGGCGCTCGCGCCGCGCTTCCGGCTCGCCGTGATCAGCAACGGGCTCGGGCGCGATCAGCGCGCGAAGATCGAGTGCACCGGGCTCGCGGGCCACGTGGGGGAGGTCGTGATCTCGGAGGAGGTCGGCCTGCGCAAGCCGGACCCGGCGATCTTCCGGCTCGCGCTCGGGCGGATCGGGGTGGCGGCGGGTCGCGCGGTGTACGTAGGGGACAACCCCGCCGACGACGTGGCCGGCGCGCGGGCGGCGGGGATGGCCGCGGTGTGGCTGCGACGCGACGGAGGCCTCTTCGACGTGGGCGGCGACGGCGCCGACGCGGCGATCCGCGGGCTCGACGAGCTTGTCGGGCTGCTGAGCCCGTAGCCCGGGGCCAGGGGCTAGGCGCAGGACGAGTGGCCGCAGACCGGGCAGAGGCGGCAGCCCTCGCCGAAAGCGAGCGGGCCGCCGCAGTCCGGGCAGCGCGGGCCGATCGCCGCCGTACGCCGGAGTCGCGGCGGGCCGGCGGGGGGTACCGCGGTGGCGGCGGGCTGCGGCGTGGAGGTGGTGGCTAAGGTCATCGCGGCTCCCCCGTCCAGTTCACATCAGGGCGCCCCGCGGGTGCCCGCGGGCGCACGTCAGAACGCATGTTCGACGCGGGCAGCCTAGATCGCCGTGACCGGAAAGGAAAGCTCGCACAACGTCGCGATCGCCGCCGGAGTGCCTCGCAGCCCGCGGTAGTAGAGCATCAGGCCGAACAATCCAGCCGCTACTGCCAGGAAGAACAGGGAGGGCACGGCGGCGGACGACGGCGTCGCCCACCCAAGCACCGCGAGCGAGACGGCCAGCGCCGGCAGCGCCACCGTGAACCTGAGGGCGGTCAGCGTGAGGAACGAGACCTTGCCGAGCAGGCGGCGCCCCAGTGCCGTGCCCATCCCCCACAGGAATGCCGCGCCCAGAGCCATCGCAGCACCCGCCGGCGCATCGCCGATACTGCCCAGCGACGTAATCGGTTTCACGCTCCCGAAGCTGATCAGGTAGGCCCCGAACAGACACACTGGCAGCATCGGCCAGAAGCGGGCCGGAAGGGGCTCTTTCAGGACGACCGCCGCGGCCGCGATCGCCGCAAGGGGCGGCGTCTTCTGGAGAAGGATCACCGTCGTCGGATTGGTTTGCTTGAACGCTTCCGTGAAGAGCACCGTGGCCAGGGCGCTGGCGCCAACACCCACCACCGCAAGCGAGATCCAGTCACCCCGATTGAAGGCCTTGAGCGAACGACGGCCACGCCAGATGAGCCAGCCAGTGAGTGTGACCAGGATCAACGTGCTCCCAAAACACGACGGCCGGCGAAGTCAGTGTCTTCAGGAGGTCGGTGCGCCACACGGCGTCCGTGCCCCACAGCATCGCGGCAACCGCCACCATGACTGGCGGCAGGATGTTTGAGCGGTCGAACTGGCTGGATGGTTTCATCATCGCGGCACGCGATTATCCACGACTCTGGCCCCGATCACGCGCCGACCGAAGGAGTATCCTGCGCTGCGGCAGCTCCCAGCACTGGAGTCCCGGATGGCCAAGCAGGCACTGAACCGGATCATCGGCGCGCTCGATCCATGGCTAATCTTCGTGGTCGCGGTCGCCGCATTCCTTCGCTTTGGCCGCATCACCGACTTCGACAACTCCTACTACACGGCGACCGCGGTTTCGATTACCAAGAGCTGGCACAACTTCCTCTTCGCTTCATTCGACCCCGGGGGGGCGGTCAGCGTAGACAAGCCACCCCTGGCTCTCTGGGTTCAGGCGGGTTTCACCATGGTGTTTGGCCCCCATAAGTGGGCGGTGAATCTGCCACAGGCGATCCTTGGCACGGCATCCGTGGCGCTGCTCTATTTCGTGATCAGGCCGGTCTTTGGGCGCCTGCCCGCAGTAGCAGCCGCGGCCGTGCTGGCCGCGCTGCCAGCCGCCATCGTGATCGACAGCCGGAACGAGCCCGACGGGATCCTGATGTTCCTGCTGCTCGCGGGCGCGATCGCGCTTGTCAAGTCGGTGAGAGGCAACTCGTTGCCCTGGCTCCTGCTGTCTGCGCTGTTCGTGGGGGCGGCCTTCAACACCAAGATGCTGGTTGCGTTCGTTCCGCTCCCGGCATTCGCACTGTACTACTGGGTCGCGAGCCGAGACCCGGTCGTGCGCAAAGCGCTCAAATCAGCCGCCGCGGGATCGTTACTGCTTGTCGTGTCGTTTGCATGGCCATTGTTCGTGGCGCTCACGCCAGCGTCTGATCGCCCGTACGTTGGATCGACCCGCGACAATTCGATCTGGAGCCTCGTATTCGAGTACAACGGGCTCCATCGTTTCAACTCGTTTGGCGGACCCAGGCCCCGGCCCGGCGTGCCGCAGCCGCTCGCCGGCCAGGTGCCAGGTGCGCCCCAATCCGGACAACAGCCGGGTGTTCCGCCGCTACCGCAGCCACCTGCCGGTCAGGTGCAGGGTGGCCAATTGCCGGGCGGCCAGCAGCCGGCGGTTCCTCCGCTACAGCAGCCACCTGCCGGCCAGGTGCCAGGCGGCGCACCCCAACCCGGACGACAACCGGGTGGTCCGCCGCTACCGCCGCCACCTGGTGGCCAACCGCAGGCTGGCCCACCCGGCCAGCCGTTCCAGCCGCCACGTGGTGGCCAACCGCAGGGTGGCCCACCCGGCCAGCGGTTCCAGCCGCCTCCCGGCCCGCAGAGCAACGCCGGGAGCGGAGGAGTACTGGGGTTGTTCCGAGGGCAACTTGCGGCGCAGACCGGATGGCTGCTTCCCGCCGCACTCGCCCTCTCAGGAGTTGCGATGATCCCGTTGCTCAGCCGGGACGCCTTCTTCCGTCCCAGGACCATCCTGGAGTCTCTGCAGTCGAAGGTCTGCTCTGAAACCGTCCTTTGGGCCGCCTGGCTAATCACCTCAATGGTCGTCTTCGGCCTTGCCGACGCCACTGGCACGCACCCCTATTACCTGGTGGGCCTCGGCTTGCCGATGGCGGCGGTGGCGGGATTGGGAATCGGCGCCGCATGGTCGGCCTTCAAGGGGAACGGCCTCGCGTGGTCCATCGTCGCGGTCGCCCTCGTGGCGATTGGAGTGCAACAGGCGTGGACCACGGGAGCGTTGGCGGGCGAGGTCGCGGTCGCCGCGACCCTCCTGGCCCTGGCAGCAGCTTCGACGGTGCTCCTGGTCGCAGCGGTGCGCCAGGCCTCCTACTCCCCGCTGGCCAACGCCGCGGCGGTCGCGGGTGGGCTGGCCCTGCTGGTGATCCCGGCGATGTCAGGTTGGCGGGCCGGTGCACGAATTGCTGGTTTGGTTGGAAGCCGGCCCCCGCCGGCGGGAGCGCAATTCCAGCCGTCAAGTGAAAGCCAGCTACGTGCATTCATGAAGCGGGTACTCGAACAGGATCCACGCCCCACCGGCCGCTACGCGCTGGCAGCGCAGAGTGCACGTGAAGTCGCTCCCTTCATCATCGACGGAATACCCGCTATCGCCGTTGGGGGATTCTCCGGCTCTGATCCGATCCTGAGCGTCGAGGCATTTCGGGCGATGGCCTCGGGCGGGGACATCCTCTACTTCCTCGTCCCGCGCCAGGATCAACCGGGTGGACCCCGCCAGCAGCCTATTATCGATGAGGTCAGGAGATCGTGGCGGGACGTGTCATCCGAGGCCGGCCTGCCGGCGGGGGCGCTTTATCGGTATCGCTGAACGAGCCAGATCCGACTCAGGCAGGTCGCGCCACGATCGAACGCATCGAGACCGAAGACATCAACGACCTCGTCGTTGAAGTATTCGATCGCGTCCCGCTGGCCTCGCAGGCCAAGGGCGTAGATCAGCGGCAGGAAGTGGTCGTGTGTTGGATGGGCCAGCCTGGCGATCGGGCCCATGCTGAGGAAATCCACTACACCAGCGTCGTCGTCGGCCGTAATCAGCCCTGCCATTCTTTGATCGAACTCTGCCGCAAGCAGGGTGAGCCCGCCCGAGGCGCCCAGCCGGAAGACGCCCCGGAACGAGAGCTCCTGCTCTCGCTGTACCCCGTAGTACTCCATGCGGCCAAATGATGGATCAGAACAAACGTACGAGTCAATGGTGGCCCGCAGGCTCCGCTAGGATTCCCCGGGAGGCTGCATGCTGCTGCCGCTGCTCGTGGTGGGGGGCGCCGTCGGGGCGTACATCTATTTTTTCCGTCCGCCCTGGGCCCGCCGGCTCGGCAGGCGCCTGAAGATCGTCGCGTATGCCTACGTCGCGGCGATCCTGATCAGCGCGGTGCTGCGGCTGTGGCTGGGGTGGGGCGTCTCGGCGCCGTGAGCGCGCGGCTCCGGGTGCTCGTCTGCCCGCAGGAGTTCAAGGGCTCGCTGACGGCCGCGCAGGCCGCGGCGGCGCTCGCCGCGGGCGTGCGACGCGCGCTCCCCTCCGCGGAGGTGCGCGCGCTGCCGATGGCCGACGGCG
>Ga0194132_10005904_pt1 | contig 19418 bp, 19 predicted proteins | sample TA2KigOf80mmetaG_FD_148612 | JGI IMG/M metagenome (GOLD analysis project Ga0194132, IMG submission 148612) | Freshwater microbial communities from Lake Tanganyika, Tanzania - TA2015054 Kigoma Offshore 80m | ecosystem: Environmental > Aquatic > Freshwater > Lake | place: Tanzania: Lake... | reverse complement strand
TCCTTTCGTTCAGCAAGGGCGCCAAAGCCGTATATTTGTGTCGAATGAATTCCACTTGCTCCGCTCGTGTCATGCCAGCAGGGTAGCCGCCTCAAGCTGCTTGTTCAATTTGTTTTTTCTAAGTGCCTAAGCCTGTCCTGAGCCAAGTCGAAGGGCGCAGCGTTTCCGGCAAGAGCGCGCCGGGAACGGCCTGCGGCCTTATCCCGGCCTACAGCGCTGACCCACACCTCTCCATAATGAGAATTGCTGCCTATTCGAGCGAACAATTGTTCCATCATTTGTCACGCCTCTCTAACGACTCACTACTCTGTGGTATCGGCGTCACGTGTACCTCTGGCGGGGTAAGAAAGAGCTCGACAGTGTGGTGGACATCCTCAATTCGCGTGCTGTCGAGCGTAATGGCAAAAACAGATAAGCGATGTGTGCCTGTCTCTAACTGATTGACACGTGAGAACTCGAAACCGAAATGAGGGCTTGTCCCCGATTCTGGGGTTTCTGGATGATTGTCGGCGAAGTACAGACGTTGCTCTAGTCGTTGCAGCGACCCTTCTAATCGTGCAATTAGCAGAAGTGTCCGCCCATTGGGCAATGCCAGTGCCGCCCAGCGCGCGGGGCGCTGGTGCCGCGCCTGTTCAGTATCATCCATGTGGCCATCGACAACACTGGTATTTGCCAGTCCTTCAACGATGAGACGTGCACCACTGAGAGCGAGAAAACGAAAATAGGCTTGCAACTCACCGTCAGCCAAGATCAGTCGTGGCGGAACCTTGAGCCTCACCGTTGTCGTACCTTCGACTATGTCACGATAAAAGGCGATATCGATTCGTCCATTGGTACGAAATCCCAATGGCAGAGGAATCCAATAGCGCGCGCGACGAATCGTGCGTATCGGGCCGTGACGATAGCCAAGCACCTCCGTCTGAATATCTTGGTCAGTACGACGGAGCGTCAGCAATCCGCGAAGGAACCGCACCTCGCCAATCACGCGAATTCCGGCAATGAGATTGGTCGCGTTCTCACCAAGCTGATTGACGAAGGCAAGATGCGAGGGCAGGGGCGCACCCGCAAACCCGAGGGTGTAACGATCAGTGCGTACAAAGTCTGCCTGTGGATCATAGCGCGTATACGGAGTGTGAATTGCTATGTGAGAGCACCCGTCAGTTGTAGATTCAGCGGTCGTTACTTTCACCCATACTTGCGGCGCTTGTATTCCCCTCTCCCTGGCAGGGAGAGGGCTAGGGTGAGGGTCGACCACTGAAGAGCTGGGGTCGGATCGTCTGCAGCCAGTTTTAGCGTCTGTTGTCGCGAAGACTCCTATGTAGGCAAACCCGACAGCGGAAGTCGCACTACCGACGCGAACTTCAGCCCAAGCTGTCGCTCCTGTGGGGAGACGTGCCGGCTCTCCTCGTTGCCCGAGGTCGCGATCCATCAAGACCAGCACATCGTTGTCATCAAATACCCCAGGCGAGTCGTCTTGTTGGGACTGCGACCCGTGATCGAGTACCCAGCGATCACGATGGTCGCGTTCGTCAATTTGGAAAGGGGTGGGTTCGAGGCGCTCACCGTGGAACGCATACACACGTATTGTGGCGATTGGTTGCTGCAGTAACTGCGCAGCTTGCTGGCCGGTGATGGTAGTGATGCCGGAGAGGGTTAATGCTTGGGATGGAGTGCCGTTTTGGTACGAATAAGCGTACGGTGTCTTGAAATCCCCTCTCCCTGTCAGGGAGAGGGCTAGGGTGAGGGTGATGCAAATTGTAAATTGCCAATAGCGGATTGTAGATTGAGAAGAAATAAAGTCCTGCTCATTGCCGTCCCTTGTTTGCTTATTCCGCAATCTACATTCGCCATTCCACAATTTCTTCCCCCTCATCCTGACCCCTTCGACAAGCTCAGGACAGGCTTCTCCCCTGTGGGGCGAAGGGACCTATTAGCGACTGTCTGTGATGAATGCCAAATCCCACACCGGTGCGTTGACTCGGTGGGTTATCGCAAATTGCAGTTGCGTTTACCCGCAATTCCAGCTTTCGACCCTCACCCTAGCCCTCTCCCTGCCAGGGCGAGGGAACTTCGAGCGGGCTGCGAGTGGATGCGGAGAATAGCCAGGATAAACGCAACTGAAAACCGCCCTAGGCTACAACGCCGCTATCGTCTCCCCCGCTTTCTGCTGACTCTCAGCCAACACCGCCGCGGCTTCCTTCTCAACCGCCGTGCCTTTGAAGAAACTCGGATTGGCCGTACCCCAGAACCGCACGGCATTAGCGAAAGTAAAATCACGGAAATCGTTCTCGTTGACCAAGCCGTCTTCGAGCAGTTCGTAGGCTTCTGGAACAACATCCGTCATGTCTGGCACGTCAAAGTGGCCGATGTCGGACCCAAACAACGCGTTAATACGCGCGCCATACGAGTTGTGATTTTCCTTGAAGGCCCAGGCGTTAACGGGATCATCAGCTTCACAACCAAAGTAGAAGCTATCAACAAAAAGGTCACGCAGATCTCGCTTCTTCGTGATCTTACACGCCGCGTAGTCGTCGAGATTTTCCACACCACCAACCAGATTCGCACTTTGTGAGAACGTCGAGCTGTCGACCAAATCTTTCCGCTTGCCCAACGCACTCTGCACTTCCGAGTTGCCATACTGCTCGGCTAATTTCGTCAATAATGCATAATCGAGATTCTTAGGGTTCACTTCTTCCAGCGCTTCGATGTTGCGCTTTTCCCAATGGCCAATGAGGTCGGCGTACAACTGACAGGCCCAGCCGACGCCGCCTTCAAGGAAGCCAAACTTAAGCTGCGGGAAACGACGCGTGACACCACCGAGGAACAAAGCCTTACACACTGACTCATGGGCAACAGCAAAATGGCCAATGTGATTGTAGGTGAAATTGCTCGGCGAAATACGTAATCCGTATCCGCGTGAACCAGTGTGGAACGTCGGGGAGACGTTTAGTTCGACACAGCGCTTCCACAACGGATCATAATCGAACTCACTATCGAGTCCAAGCGGATCATGCCACGACGCCACTTTCTCCATATCTGGATGTTTGTCTGCATAAGCCGGAATCGAGCGGCGGATCATACTCCACATCATCACCACTTTCATGCCGAGCTGTTTGACTGCGTATTCCAGTTCTTCAATCGCTTCTTCCGGGGTGTGCATTGGGATGACAGCAGCCGGAGTCATGCGATTGGCAAACGGACGAAAGTATTCTGCACTGAATGTGTTAAAAGCGCGACAGGTTGCGCGACGGCTCTCGGTATCTGGGTTGCGGGCAATACCAAGACCCGCAGTCGGATAAAGAACGGTGAAGTCGAGACCAAGCTCTTCCAATCGTTCGTTCAACAAACGCGGTAACATGGCTGTAGCGCGATCGCGGGTGTTCTTGGTGGGCAATGCCCAGAATGCTTCTTGGGCGGAACGTGTACTGCGTCGGTCGGCCACTGACTGTGAAAGCGCATTCACAACTTGTGCACCGAATAAACCGAAGCCTTCAACGGCTTTTTCTCCGCCAATTTTTTTGAGTTGCTCCTTGACGACTGGACCAAACTCCAGCCAATGCCCATCGGCATCAATAATTGGGTGACGTAAGCTTGCGCGAATCTGCGCTGCTGTTTTATGTCCATTGCTGCTCATAACCATCCTCCTTTATTGCTGTTGTGATGACAGTCTGACCTATAAATCATTCATGGAGGGAAAGGCAAGCTGGCTGCCTTCAGAATTGCCTTTCTCAATTGATGCTCCTGAAGAGCAGACATACAATGTCGACATGAAGACAATCCACATTACTTTCGACGAGCAACTCCTCGAAGAACTCGATAATGACGAGGAGGTGAAGCTCCGAGGCCGTTCGGTAGTTATTCGCAGTGCAGTTGCGGAATACTTGCGAAAGCGACGACGCGCAACTATTGCTCAGGCCTATCGGCGTGGGTATGGGAAAAGACCTGCGGGGTCCGACCTCGGAGGATGGGCTAATGAGGGTGTATGGCCAGAGAAATTGAAGTAGGGGTTGGAGGACTAATCCCCAACCCCTAACCCCAATTTCCAGTTCCTACCCGCGTCCGTGGCGCAGGAGTTTGCCAGGCGTGTTGCCAGTGCACTTGTCGTCTTCAAAGGTCGGCACGCCATTGACGATAATCGCGCGATAACCCTTGGCGCGTTGCACACGACGCCATTCGCCACCGGGGAAGTCATGGGCGATTTCGCCGATCCATTCTGGGGTGACGCCAAGACCATTGAGATCATAGACTACGACGTCTGCCGCACCGCCTTCTTTCAGCACGCCACGATCGACGAAGCCAGCGGCTTTGCACGGCAAGGCTGATAACCGATAGTGCGCTTCCTCGAGGGTGATCTTCTGTTCGTCGCGCACCAGCCAGGTCAGGAAGTCGGTAGTAAACGCACCACCGGTGAAGAATTTGGTGTGCGCGCCACCATCCGAGACACCGGGGAAGGTGTGCTCAGAGGTGGTGATCAATTCAGCATTGAAATCGGCACTGAATTCTGGTTCGGGCTGGAGAAACTCAGCTTGCAGGTCTGTGGCTAAGGATAGGTCAAGCATCACATCAACTGGATGCTTGCCTTCTTCCTGGCCAATCTGCGCGAGTGATTTGCCGACATATTTTTCTAGCTCGGGCCGATTGTTCACCGATTGCACGAGCAAACGAGGAAGCTTGCCGCCGATGCCAAAGGCGTTCAGGTCAAGCGCGCGCATAGACTTTTCGCTCTTGGCGGCTTCACGCATTTGCGGGTTGCGCATGTTTGCTGCACGTTGTTCGACGTTCCCCATGAGCAGGTCACGCCAGGCGGCGGATACATCATAGAGATTCCAATGCTCAAGCGTGAAGGCGAAGCCACTGCGCACCGTCGCCGCTTGACCCCAGATCGGCAAGCCGTTGGCACGAGCCTTTTCCAGCCAGGCAATGCCTTTGCGATGCAGATCGGCGTTGCGTTTGCTGGCGGCAATGGCGTTGTGCAGGATTGGACGTTGTGCGGCAGCGGCGAGTTTTTCGACAAAGGCGAGGTCTTCTTTAATATGACCGGTCGCTTGGGTAATTTGCACGAACCCTTCGTTACGGGCGCGTAATACTTCAGCGAGATTGATGATATCTTCATCACACATGGTGTCAGTCACCATCGGTGTGCCATCGTAATCAGCCTGACCAGAATGGCGGCCCAAGCGTTGTAAGGAAAAACCACACAGGCCTGCGTCCATGCCTTCATGTAATAAACGCTGCATTTCTTTACGTTCAGCTTCGGTCGCGCGACGCGCCTTAGCCGCTTCGAGCCCCATGACGTAGGTCATCAATGATGCCGTTGGCATGTATTGAATACAGTTCACGCCTTTGGGTGAGCGATCAAGTGAATCGAGATATTGCGGAATAGTTTCCCAATCCCAGTTCACGCCTTCTTTCATCGAGACATAGGGGATTGCTTCCGTGCGGGTCATCGTGAGCATTGAGCGATCACGAAAATCGGGCTTCACCGGCGCAAAGCCAAAGCCGCAGTTCCCTAACACAACTGAGGTCACTCCGTGCCAGCCTGAGATGGTGCAGTACGGGTCCCAACGAATCTGCGCGTCATAGTGGGTGTGAAGATCAACAAAGCCAGGCGCAACAATCAGCCCGTCGGCATCAATCGTGCGTTTGGCGAAGCCATCGGCTTTGCCACCGATCTGGGCAACTTTACCGTCCTTAATCCAAACATCCGCCTGACGACGTGGGGCACGGGTGCCATCGACCACTGTGCCACCTTTGATATGAAGATCGTACTCGGCCATTGTCTTTTCTCCTTTTCCTTTTTAGAGGTTTCTAGTTTCGTGTTTCTGGTTTCACGTTTCCATGAAGAGGCTAGAGGCTGGATGCTAGAGACTAGTCCGCCCCACCCAAGCCTCTAGCCTCTAGCCTCTAGTCTCTAGTCTCTAGATTCCATCATCTTCTGCGCATACCCTCTCATCGTCTGAAAATCGAAGGCTTCTTCTTGCATGGTAAACGGATTCCACATGCGACGTGGGGCCGCTGGGAGGTCACCTCCATAGACATGAATCGCATATAACGGGCGATCGAGTGGGTTCTCAATTGCGTGAACCACATCTTCACCTAGCACGAGTACTTCTGATTGGTGGACTTGTTTGCTGTTGGCATTTTCTAAGCCATTGCTACTACGACGATAAAAGTAATTGTTCTCTTGACCATCGTAGACGCCGATTACTGCCCACATCAAGTGATTATGCGGCGCGCTTTTGAATTTGGGCGGAACTGCAGCTTTGAGAATGGTGAGGTCGGGGGCACGATGAATGAGCATGTCGCCCATACTGCCTTGGTTGACATCGGCGCCTGCACCAAAACTCGCTAAGGCCTTGCTGATACTTTCGGGATCGCGCAAGGCTTCGGTGAGAATCTCTTTGATCGCGCTGGGCTGTTTGCCCTGGCACGCTTTGACGAAGTCGTTCACATTGAACATCAGAACTCTCCTTCTCGACTCCCCAAGTCGTACTCCTTACGGTTCTATGCTGTCAAGTGTTTCGCGCCTTTCCTTGACTTACCCGAGCAGGAATGAAATGACGTGATTCTCGTTATTGGAAACCTCATCTGTGTCACAAGAGTCACTCACCGAGCAGCCCGCGGTTTTTCAGGAGCCGTCCGCAGAAACTGTAGCTTTACAAACCAACGCCTCATACGCCTGGTTTATCACTGGCGTCGCGTCATGGTTCATTGCCATGGGGATGCAAGGCGTGCTTTTCTCCTGGCTTGTGGTTGGTGTCTTGCACGCTTCGGCGGAGTGGGTAGGGATTACGCAGAGTATGATGATGCTGCCATCGGTAGTATTGCTCTTTATTGGTGGGGCAGTGGCCGACCGCCATGACCGCCGCAATTTGCTCATTGGACTGCATCTACTCGCGACGGTGCTCTCACTCAGTTTGGTGGCCATCGTTGCTTACGACCGGCTCTCGTTATCCCTGCTCATGGTGTACGCGTTGGGCATGGGCAGTGTGCAGGCTTTCGTCATGCCAGCGCGGGATTCTCTTCTTTCTGAGGTGGCCGGGAAAAATATGTTGCGCGCCATTGCTGGGTTAAACATGACGCAGTGGGGCACGCAAGCTATTGGGTCGCTCATAGCTGGCACGGCGCGGTGGATTGGTACAGCACCAGCTCTTGGTTTGCACGCGTTGACGCTACTGAGTGGTGTAGCTGCGCTGTACCAATTGCCACCCGCACCGCCGCATGGTGGCACTGACCATCCTCCACTACGACTTGCTGATGTGATGGCTGGCATGCGCGAGGTATGGAGTTCGTCGTTTCTGTTGCCGGTATTCCTCATGGTGAACGCAGTTGGCACCTGCTTCATCGGCCCTTTTGTTGTCGTTTTTCCGATTCTGGTGCGAGATTATTATGGTGGAGACATTGGTCAACTGGCGCTGCTGAACATGGCGTTTCCGATCGGCACTATTCTCGGGGCGATGGTGATACTCTGGCGCGGGCGATTGCAACGGAAAGGTCTGGCACAGTTGGTGACATTGACTTCAGGTGCTCTCTGCCTTGAAGCCATTGCCTTGGGGTTACCAATGTGGGGGACAGTACTCGCAGTGATCGTATGGGGTATGGGCGCCTCAGTGTTCGTTAACGCAGGGCGGATGATTTTTCAGGAACATGCGATTCCGTCGCATCGCGCCCGTGTGCTATCCGCATTTTCCTTCGGGTTCATAGGCGCGGCGGGGCTTTTTGGTGCACCGATAGCGGGAGTGTTAGTCGAACGCGTCGGTCCGCTCACCACCTGTGCGATTTCCGGCGGGGCGATGATGGTCGTGGTGATCTGTATGATTATGTTTACGGGAGTGCGGCGGTTGGAGTAGGCTTCTTGGGGCTTGGGTCTGGGGGCTTGTAGTAAAGAAGTTGTTTCTAGTTTCTGGTTTCGAGTTTTATGTAACACGCAACACGTTCCACGTTTCTCATCCTCCCTATAGCCTGAAGCCTACAGCCTATAGCCTTTCTATTCGTCCTCATCTTCGAGATCCCACCCCATCTGCATAAACGAACGCGAACCAGACGCGGCTCTGGCTAACCAAGTCGCACGGTTATCGATTTTCTTTTTCACCAGGATCTTCTTCTCGATCAATAACGCTTCGAGTGCATCTAGCCAGGATTCATAATACGTTGGGCGTGATTCTGGCTGGACATCTGGGTGGTCTGCTGCCGCAATTTGCTTGATCAGGTGTTGTTGGAAATCGCTCCAGGGATATTCCCCGCGTTCACACAACGCGACAGCCATGGCAAACGCTTCACCTTCCCATGGATCTTGAAAGGTCAATTCGCCACTTTGGCGAGGAAGAGCAGTCGTGCCTTCCATGTCAGCGATACGGCGTTGGGTTGAAGCGTCGACTGGACGTTTATCGAGTGTGACTTGTGCGACACCGATCATTGCATCGCGAGTAACCAGAGCCGCCAGTTCCTCTTCACTCATGTGCTCAGTGCTTGCCGGACGTTGCGGGAGCACCATGTAACGTGTTTGTGCACTGCTGTTCCAGACAAAGATCTCGGTCTCGGCATCGATCTCTAGACCGAACTCACGCAACACTTCACGCGTCCTGCCGCCAATGCGAGATCGATAGGATTGGCTTTTGTACCAAAACGGAGGAAGTCCGAGTACCGGCCAGGGGTAACAGGAGCACAGGACACAGGCGACAACATTGTGAGTTGTTGGGGTATTTTCGACGACAGCCAGTCGTTCTCCTTGTAAGCCACCAAAGCCTAACTCCGCGATTGCTGCGGCTCCATCTTGCAGCAGGCGCGCTTTATACGCAGTGTCGACCCACGCACGAGCAACGACTTTTGCGCCGTTCAGTGGACCCAGATCACTTTCGTAGGTTTTGATAACCGCATCCAATGTCTCGGCTGTCACCAGTTGTTTCTCTAGCAATAACGATTCGATCGCTTTGGTGCGGATCTCACGTTGTTTGTTCTCGGCACGCGTAAGTTGGCGAGGTGGAGTGGTGACAGATTCGGCTGCGTGATGATCGTGGTCGTGATTATGTTGACTGCTCATATAGAGACCTATGGTCGATGAAAAAGAACCTGCCTCTAAATTCCCTCTCCCTCAGGGAGAGGGTTAGGGTGAGGGGGTCTAGTAGTCCTCAGTAGCGCATCTCGAATCACTTCAAGGAGAGCCTCAGGTTCGCGTAGCACATCGTGATTCCAGAAATGCAGGACACGGTATCCCAGACCTTCGAGATATCGAGTTCTCTGGTCATCCTGTTCTCTTCGCTCGGCATGCTGTCCACCATCGAGTTCAATCGCTAGCTTTGGCTCCAGACAAAGAAAGTCTGTGATGTACATGTCGATTACTTGCTGGCGGCGGAATTTGTAGCCTTCCAGTTGGCGATTTCGTAGGCGGCTCCAGAGCATTTTTTCCGCGTCGGTTTGGTGTTTCCGTAAAGCTCTGGAGAGGTTTTTCATTGGATGGAATCTTATCTTGACCCCCTCACCCTGTCCCTCTCCCGGTGGGAGAGGGAACCCAAGTGTGACATCTAGATGTCAATGCTAGCGCAAACTGATTCCTAACTATTGCTTACGCCATCCCCCGCAACGTCCTCGCAAACTGCCGCATCTGTGCAAAAAGCTCCTGCGGCTTGTCAGTGGTCGTGAACATATACAACGTGTGAATACCAGCCTTTTGGTACGCCTCGACTTCCTTAGGCGTAACATACGATGCAGCCAAGCTGGAAATCTCCAATTGGTTGAAATCGCGCTTTTGCTCGTCCATCAACCCGCGTAATTGGTCCATTTTCTGCTGGATCACTGGTAGTGGGATATACACTGGTTGCCAACCATCGCCCCAACGTGCGACTCGCCGCAAGGCAGGCAGTGAATTGCCACCGACCCAAATGGGCGGATGTGGCTTCTGCACGGGCATGGGGCCGAAATTCACTTCCTGATTGATGGTGACGTAACGACCAGTGTGGTTGACTTGAGAGCCGCTCCACAATGCTTTCATGACGGCGACATGTTCGTCACTCATCGCTGCTCGTTCAGCGAATGGTACACCAAGGAAACCAAACTCTTCTTTCATCCAACCAATACCGACACCAAAAATTACACGTCCGTCAGAGAGTCGATCGAGCGTTGCGATTTGTTTGGCGACTACTGCCGGATGACGATAAGGCAGAATCAACACACTCATACCTAAACGTACCTGTTTGGTGTAGGCGGCAAGGAATGAGAGCGTGACAAAACAGTCGGGCCAATCCTGCTCTTGATACACGTGCCACGGTGGGTTTTCCACTGGGAGCGGGAACTGCGTGTTGATCTTGCGTGCGGTCACTACGTGATCGCCGATGAGGATTGACTCAAAGCCTAAGTCCTCGGCGAGTTGCCCGAGATCTTTGAGGACGAGAGCATCGGTGACCGATGCTCCACTATTTACATGAACGCCAAATCGCATGGTTGCTCCTCGTAATCCCAAAGGGATTGTTGTCTTAAGCCCAGGGTTGCGAGGGACGAGCTACCCTGGGGCCAGAGGATGAAACGCCATCAACCCTAAAGGGTTGTGCCTCTACACCTGATGACGAAACCCCCTTGGGGTTGAAAATTCACTGCTGCGTCTACATCCCCAGGGTTGTACCAACCCTGGGCTCGTATGCTCAATCCCGTTGGGATTTTTTCTGTGCCTCTCGACAGCTATGGGACTCTATAGTCTGCGGAAACATCGCTTCAGGCATTAGCCGCCGGCTGCACCAACTCAATCGTGAACCCATCTGGATCACGCATGTATACCGCCTGTGCGCCTGCGTTGACCCCAGCAGATACTGGCACAGGGCCAGAGGAACGGAACTCCACACCCGCCGCTGACAAACGTTGATACCACGCTTGTAGATCATCAACTCTGATCGCGAGGTGTCCATTACCAGGACGATTGGTTGCGCGGTCGGTCGTTTCACCGGGATGCGAAACGTACTGAAGCAACTCAAGCAGGTGGGAATCATCTGGAGCTATTTTGAGCAACGCTATTTTTATATGCGCATTCGGGAACCCGGTCACCTTGCTGACATACTCTTCGGTGGTATCGCGCATCATAACGAGCTGCATGCCGAGTAAATCACGGTAGAACGCCAATGAACGATCGAGATTACTCACAGTGAATCCAGTATGGGCAACGCTGGTGAGTTTCATAATATTTCTCGTTTCTAGTTTGAGACCCTTGGGACTAGGGGCTCGAGGCTTGGGGCTTGTAAGAAAAAAACTAGTCCCCAGCCCCTAGCCCCCAGCCCCATAGTTTTTTACTGACTACTGAATGCTGACTACTTCAGATCAAATTTTCCTTCAACCGATACACGCGAACTGCCGTATCATGGAATAATGCGGCTTTCTCGCTCGCAGAAAATTTCTCAGTCGTACGTTTGAACGAGTTCCACAGTACGGTGTATGAACAGGACGCTTTATCGACTGGGAAGTTGCTCTCAAACATACAGCGGTTCACGCTAAACTTTTCGATGCAGTAGAGATAATATGGGCCATTCGCTTTAGCGAGCTCTTCTGAGGTCGGTGGTTTCTCGCGTTTATGCCAGTCGAAGCCGCACATCGTCATTGTCAGTCCACCGAGTTTCACCACCACATTTGGACACTCGGCAACTGCCGCTATGTTTCGTTTCCATTCTTCAAAGACTTCCCTCTGCTTGCCCGCATAGGGGCCAATACCTAACGGGCCGCCGACATGATCGAGAATAATGGTCGTATCAGGAAACGCTTTAGCGAGGTCGGCGAGGTCCATTAACTGATTGTGATACATCCACGCATCGAAGGTTAAACCGAGTTTTTGCAAGACAGCAAACCCTTCACGAAATGGTTTGCTGTACATTGTTTCTTTAGTCGGCTTGGTGTGCGCATTCCGAATATCCCGGCTTTCGTTCCAGCTTGTGGCATGACGAATACCGCGAAAGCGATTGGGGCTCGCGGCGATATGGGCCTCTAGAACCTTTTGTACTCGACTGCCCAACGTAAGATCAGCAAGACTGGCAATACCTGCCGCAACTGCGTTGTTGCCATAAATGCCACTCGCGGCCATTGCTGCGATCCCTTGGACAAATTCTGTTTCGCCAATCGGCTTCATCTCTTCGGGACCATTCTTGCGATACATCGACACACATTCAAGAAAGACAGTGGCGACGACATTGTGCCCACCTCGCGTGTCTTCGAGTAATTCATCAAGTAGGTAACGATTGTTTGGATAATCCCACAGATGGTGATGGGGATCAACAATAGGGAGGGACGGGTCCAGTGCTTGTTCTGTGGTTAAGGACAGCCAGGCTTTTGGATCAGTTGCCATACGTTTCCTTTACGTGTCGTTAGATTGAATCTCCTCATAGACCGAAGTTCTGTGCGTGGTCAAGGGAACACCTCTTCTCATAACCAATCTCCGATCAGCAAATTTCCGCGGTGCCAGCGAGGCGGTGCTTGCGCAGCGTAGTGCTGTCAGGTTCAATGAGGTTCGTAGGTAAGGAGGCCACGCATGCCAACTGTTCGTAAGCCACGTCGGGTACAACCGCGAACAGATCTATTACTCGAAACCCAGAACCAAATCCTGGAATATCTACGCCAAGATGTTGAAGAATGGAAAAAGGCAGGGGACCGGTATGATCGGACTCAACGTGCCACCATGCAAGCCTTGGCTGCAATACAGCAATCGAATGAGCGACAAACGCAACTTATTCAGCAGTCGAGCGAGCGGCAAATGCAATTAATCCAGCAGTCGAGTGAGCGGCAGGCTCAGCTTGTTGCTGATGCGACACGAATACTCACAACCTCGACACAAACACTGGCTACGATGTTACTCGAAGTGCAAGCCATTACCGCACGAACGCTGGAGCTGGTGCGCGATATCCATACGCGTGGATCGAACGGTCGCTCCACGCGACATTAATGTTTGGTAAGTGATCGATTTTGAGCGGATGTTTATGCCGACGGCGCGACCATGGTCGCATATCCTTCAATGAACGGGGACAAACTTTCCTTATCGACCTCAACATTGATGATCGACGGTTTGCCGTTGGCGGCTGCGCGTCTGATAGCCGGTACGATTTCCTGCGGATCGGTGACCCTTTCCCCATACCCATCCCACATCGCGACCATCTTTTCGTAGGCACGCATGTGGTGCAGTTCGGTGTTGCACTGCCCTCTCGTGGCAATCTCATCTGGTCGAATGTACTTTTCGACCAAGCTGATCATTCCCCACCCTGAGTCATTCGAGATGACACACACCACGGGAATGCCCAGTCGCGCCATGGTATCCATCTCCATGGCATAGAACCCGAAACTGCCGTCACCTGTATACCACAGCACCGGCTTGCGATTCGCGGCCCAGGCTCCCACCACCTGCCCAGGTCCTGTACCAATCGTGCCATTCGGTCCAGTTGCATGGATCTGCCCTGGACGTGTTGCAACTGACGCACCTGTCATCCAGACACTGGCTTCACCACCATCGATAACGAGGTTCCAGTCCTGCGCATCTTCCTCCAAGAATTTCGCTACCTCACTCGCACAACGGGCCGGGTGAACAGGAATTTTGCCGACATGATACGCCTCGGGGAGGGTGGCTGTTCCACCACGACGCACTGCTCCAGTCCAAGGATCACCCGTCTTTGGTGCACATTTGCGCTGGATCGCTTCGAGGAGCTGACGTGTCACCGGTCCTGCTCCACCGACAATGCCGAGGTCGGCACGGAGGTTGAAGCCAATCTGGTTGATATCGGTGTGCACCTGAATGACTTTGGCGTTCTTAGGAATTGCCCGGCCCAATCGCAAGCGATAATCAAACCGACAGCTGAGGGCTAACACCACATCAGCTTTCGAGAAGGCACGGGTTGTCAACAAGGGATTGGCTGATTCGTCGCCAAACAAGCCACGGCACGCACTGCCGGAGATACCCACTGGCATCTTTAGATAATCTGACAAAGCAGCAATAGCCCCGGCATGTTTCCCCATTGACCATCGGGCTCCTTCATCGACGATCACTGCTGGACGTTCCGCACGGGCAAGAAGCTCGGCTGCTTGCTCAATGAGTTCCGCTTCTCCACTGGGCACCGCTTGGCTCACGGCGTGCGCTGGAAAACGGACACGCTCCTCATCGACCTTGGCGAACAGCAGGTCCGTTGGTATTTCCAGGTAGACTGGTCCTGGGCTTGCTCCCATCGCCTGGCGAAAGGCCATGGGCACATACTCTGGAATGCGAGCGGTGCTGGTAATTTTTCTCGCCCACTTACAGCACGACTCCATTAAGGTCAGAGTCGACATGTCCTGCAGATCTCCTGCGTCGCGTTTACTCATCGCTACCGCACCGCCGATCTGCAGGAGGGGAATATTCATCGAGTCCGCTTCCATCATTCCCGCTGGTGTATTGCCGACACCTGGCCCAGCGGTCGTCACCACAACCGCCATCTTTCCCGAGGCCCGCGTATAGGCAGTCGCAGCATACACCGCCGAGCACTCATGGCGCATATCGATAATCTCGATGCCCGCCTCTCGCATCCCATAAAAGATCGGCATGATATGTCCACCAGATAAGACGAATGCCTTTTCTACACCCTCGTTCGCTAAGGCTTTCCCGACTAGAGCGCCTCCGTCGATTGCTTCCATTTTTGCATCCCTCCCAGTTGTTTATTTCCCTCTAAACCACTGCTGGGGATTTGACAAGCGAACACGAAGTCGCGGACGTTTTATGTTTTTTGAGTCACGAGTAGTGAGCCGCAGTGAGATCCCTCTACTCGAAGAGGCAGGCGAGAGTCGGTGGGCAATGCTACTGAAAAGGGGAAAAGAGTCTGGGAGTCCAGGAGTCTGGGAGTCTGAGAGTCTGGGAGTCTCGAAAAGGAAGAAAATAAAACCTCCTCTTTTTAGACTCCTAGACTCCTAGACTCCTAGACTCCTAGACTTTTTGGTTACGCCGCCACTCCACCGCGCAGCTGCTTACCAGATGTCGCGCCGGTGCACTTGCCGTCTTCGAAGGTCACTTGGCCATTGACGATGTACCAGCGGTAGCCTTCGGCCTTTTGCACACGCCGCCATTCGTTGGCTGGCAGGTCATGGACCACTTCGGACGGGAGGATCTTCAGCTTGGCGAGGTCGTAGACGATGATGTCTGCCGCCAGGCCTTCACGCAGACAGCCACGATCCTTAATGCCCGCTGCCCATGCAGTCAGGTAGCTGAGGCGATAGTGGGCTTCTTCGAGGCTTAGGATGTTATTGTCACGCACCATCCAGGTGAGCATATCGGTCGAATAGGTCCCTGGGGTGATGAACTTAATGTGCGCGCCACCATCGGACACGCCAGGCAGCGTGTACGGGGAGGCCATGACTTCGCGATAGTTTTCGACGTTGTTGTTGACGACTGGGCCACGCCATACGGTGCGGATTTCCTTGGCGGAGATATCGAGCATCGCGTCGATTGGATGCTTGCTCTCTTCCTTGGCAATCTGACCAACCGTCCTGCCTTCGTACTTCTTCAAGGTGGCCTCTGGGGTGTGATCACACACGAACTCAGCCAGTTCACCAAACAAGAAGTCACGGGACTTCGTGCCAGCATCGTACTCTTCGCGGAGCGCAGCGCGGATACGCTGGTCGGCCAACTTCACGCGCTTCTCTTCGATCGTGCCGGTGGTGGCTTCACGCCAGTGCGGGCTATCATCGAACAGGTTCCAGTTCTCGAACGTGATGTGGTTGGCTGCACGAGCAGTCACAGCCTGTGCGAACACCGGCTTACCTTGCTTGTTGGCTTCGGCCAGCCAACGGAGCTGGGCGCGATAGACGTATGGGAACTTGTCGTTCACTGCCATCGCGTTGAACAACACTGGACGACCACTCACTTCGGCGAGCTTTGAGTTGAAGTCGAAGTCATTGTGCATACCAGCGTTCGGGTCATTGGTGCCGACGCTGGAACGGGTGAACTGAATGCAGCCTTGACCTTTGTCTGCCAGCACTTGCGCCATGCGGACATAGAAGGAATCCGGCAGCATGTCGGAAATCATCGGGCTGCCGTCGTAGTCACACTGCACCGCAGAGCTACCGCCGGGGACGAGTTGTTGCGCGCCCCAACCAACGGCACCGGCGTCCATGGCCTCGGAGAGCAATTTGGCAACGGCTTCAGTTTCTTTCTCATTCGGGCGCCGCTCTTTCGCTGCAGCGAAGCTGCCCATCACATACGCCACTGCTGGTGAGATGGGGAACAGATGGGAAATGTTGATGCCTAATGGGAGACGCTCCAAGCGATTCAGGTATTCAGGGAAGGTCGACCACTTGAAGTCCATCGACACCTGCATCGGCGCCATTGGGATGGCTTCGTTACGTGACAAGGCGAGCATGGCGCGCTCAGCATCGGCTGGATGCAACGGAGCAAAACCGAAACCGCAGTTCCCCATGGTGACAGTGGTGACACCGTGCCAGCTCGATACGCTGAGATACGGGTCCCAGTGGACCTGCGCATCATAGTGGGTGTGGAGATCGATACCGCCCGGTGCGACGATCAAACCGCTCGCATCGAGCACCTTCTTACCATCACTGCTGTTGATACGGCCGATCTTGGCGATCTTGCCGTTCTTAATGCCAATATCGCCTTTGAAACGCGGGACGCGCGTACCATCGACGATCGTTCCGTCCTTAATAACGACATCATACTCTGCCATAAATCCCTCCTACCGTTTGTATGCCCTTAACATGAGGTATTTAGAGCGGTGCTGTCAAGGGTTCGGCAATTGTGGTAACGAAGGGCCACGACAACAAAGGAGGGCTGTTATGGCAGACTTCGGGTTGGTAACGATTCCTACGCATTATACGATCCCCACGGTCGATTTGGCGCGGTGGTCTGAAGAGAACGGCTTTGAGTCAATCTTCTTTGGTGAGCACACGCATATTCCGACGAGTCGTAAGACGCCATTCCCCATCGGTGGTGAATTGCCGCAATGCTACAAAGAGTTCTTTGATCCATTTATTGCACTGACCGCTGCTGCGGCTGTGACGAAAAATCTCAAAGTCGGCACCTCGGTCTGTTTGGTGCCGGAACATCATCCGATTACGCTGGCAAAGACCATTGCTTGTTTAGATCGCGTATCGAACGGGCGTTTTCTCTTTGGTATCGGTGCGGGCTGGAACGCCGAGGAAATGGCCGATCATGGTGTGGCGTTCAAGGATCGTTGGAGGGTGACACGCGAGCGCGTGTTGGCGATGAAAGAGATCTGGAATAATGAAGTCTCAGAATTTCACGGACAGTTTGTGAATTTCGATCCATTGTGGTGCTGGCCAAAACCAGTGCAAGCTGGTGGTCCGCCGGTACTGATGGGTGCGATGTCGAAATGGGCAGTAAAACGGATCGTTGAGTATTGTGACGGCTGGATGCCACTCGATGGTCCGTATGACCTGGCAAAAGATCTGGCAGCGATTAAAGCCGAGGCCGATCGGGTAGGGCGCCCGATGAAAGACTTCGACATGAGCGTCATCATGGGGCCAGCATTGTCTGGTCAGGTGCCGACCGAAGGGCGCATTCGTGAACTCATGAAGATGGGCTTCAATCGCGTCTCGTTCTTGTTCTATCCCGAAGAGCCAGCCAAGCAGTGGGCGGTGATTGAGCAGTATGCGAAGTTGATTAAGGCGTTCCGATGATTTGAGACTAGAGTCTAGAGACTAGAGGCTTGGGTGGGGAGGACTAGTCTCTAGCCTCCAGCCTCTAGCCTCATCGTGAAACTAGAAACCAAAGGGGTAGTCCCCTTATCTCACCAACAGAGAGGAAGCAAAAAATGTCCGGATCACTCACAGGCAAAGTCGCATTAATCACAGGCGCAAGTTCAGGCATTGGCCGAGCTACCGCGCTCGCGTTCTGCCGCGAAGGCGCGAAAGTCGCAATCGCTGATGTCAGTGTCGAAGGTGGCGAAGAAACCGCAAGTTTGGTGAAGAAAGCTGGTGGTGAGGCGTTCTTCATGAAGACAGATGTATCGAAAGCGGCTGAAGTCGAAGCTTTAATAGCAAAAGTTGAGCAGACCTATGGTCGCTTAGACTGCGCGTTCAATAATGCTGGCATCGAAGGTGGTGCCGGCAATACGCAGAACTATTTGGAAGATGAGTTCGACCGTACCATCGCCATCAACCTCAAAGGTGTGTGGCTATGCATGAAATATGAAATCCCCGCTTTGCTCAAAGCTGGTGGTGGCGCGATTGTGAATACGGCTTCGACTGCCGGGTTGGTCGGTTATCGCGGTGGGTCAGCGTACGTCGCCAGTAAGCACGGCGTTGTTGGACTCACCAAAACTGCAGCCCTCGAATACGCCCGGCAAAACATTCGCGTGAACGCGGTCTGTCCTGGTGCTATCGACACCCCAATGATGGGTCGCCTCACCGGTCATCGTGCCGAACGCGCCGCAAAAATGGCAGCCTCCGAGCCAGTTGGTCGCATGGGACAACCATCAGAAATCGGCGAAGTCGTGGTGTGGTTATGTTCACCAGCAGCGTCGTTTGTCACTGGGCTCGCGATGGCTGCGGATGGGGGAATTACGGCGATGTAAAAATTGGGGCTAGGGGCTGGGGACTAGGGACTAGTTTTTCTTTCTTCAACAAGCCCCAAGTCCCTAGCCCCAAATCCCAAAGTGCTGGACTCTAGACCTTGGACTAGGAACCAGGAACCAGAAACTAGAAACTCCTCTGTCTTATACAATCGTCCCCTCTAAACACGCCGCGAGCAACGTATACACATCCTCCGGCTGCGCATTGCCCCAATCAGCGGCTTCGTGCGGATTGCGACCCATTTCTTTGACTCCGGCAATCGCCTCTTCCACGGTGAACCCGCGTCCAGCTACCAGCCATGCGGCGAGCACATGTCCAGCGCGCCCACGACCACCCTGGCAATGGACAACAACCGGTGATTGCTTTTCATCTGACTCCTTGAGAAACGGCAGAATCCGTTCTTTCAGCAAGCCAACATCACACAGATGGTAGTCAGGGATCGGTGCCCAGCAGACATTGTCGCTGCCAAACACCCGACCATAGGCGATGAGCAGATCTTCTTTATAGGCTTTCAGTTGATCTTCATGCAGCAGGCAACAGACACGACGAATGCCTTGCTCGTGCATATAGGTTACCCATTCATTGATACGCAGCGATGAATACGCCGGTCCTTGTGCACCAAAGACGATCGGTTCAGTTTTGCCAGCCGGTGAGTAGCGGAATTTATGCATGCAGGTCCTTTACTAGTTGTTCGTCTCCCCTTCTCCCTAGAAGGGAGAAGGCTAGAGTTCCGTTGTCCCCTCTCCCTTCTAGGGCAATGGCGTTAAGTTAGTAGCTTTCTCATTCCCTCTCCCTCAGGGAGAGGGCTAGGGTGAGGGGATGAAATATAAGGCTGCTGGCTTTTCGATCCCCTCATCCTGACCTTCTCCCGGTGGGAGAAGGAACCCACA
>Ga0194132_10005903_pt1 | contig 19423 bp, 17 predicted proteins | sample TA2KigOf80mmetaG_FD_148612 | JGI IMG/M metagenome (GOLD analysis project Ga0194132, IMG submission 148612) | Freshwater microbial communities from Lake Tanganyika, Tanzania - TA2015054 Kigoma Offshore 80m | ecosystem: Environmental > Aquatic > Freshwater > Lake | place: Tanzania: Lake... | reverse complement strand
TCGCCGGCGGACTCCCCATCCGTCCGGCAGTCCATGCGCGCTGCCAAAGTTGCCGCCGGCGACCCCGATCCGTGCTCGCCGGTGCCGGCGCGCCGCCCGCGCGATCACTCAGCAACGCAACTACCTCGTACTTCTCCCTGTTTTCTAATAATCTCACAATCTCATCAGGGTTCCATGATTACTGGCAACTTCAGACAAGCCCGACTAAACTGGTGGTGAACCCAAGGCTTGGGAATATTTCGCCGACCAAGATGTACAAGGCGGTCGTTGATGTTTAGAATCCTCGGTTCCGCGAAAAGGTTGTGCGACGGTATGACGCGGCGCGATCTCCTTCGCGCCGGCGCAAGCGGAATCCTCGGGCTCACCGCCGCCGATCTAATGGCGGCACAGCGTGACGCGAAGTCGACCCGTCCGCGGCAGCACGGCCGGGCCAAGAACGTCATTCTGCTTTACCTCTACGGCGCTGTGAGCCAAATCGATACGCTCGATCCGAAGCCGGAGGCGCCGCAGGAGATTCGCGGACCGTTCGCGTCGATCACGACACCCCTTCCTGGCGTGCGTGTCGGCGCTCCCGTGCCGGAGCTCGCGCGCCGGCTCGATCGCGTCACGGTGGTTCGCTCGATGACGCATCCGGTGCCGATCCACAACGTCGCCAACGCGGTCACCGGCATTCATCAGACCGACATTCCCATGGAGCTGAACCAGCGCGATCCTCGCCATTGGCCATTTTTCGGTTCCGTGCTGGAATACCTCGAAACAACGCAAGGCCGGCGCGATCCGTCCGCCATTCCGAGCAACGTTATCGTCCCCTGGCGGCAGAGCGCCAATGCGCCGGCGAAACGCGCCGGCTTCTTCGGCGGATTCCTCGGCCCACGCTACGACCCGACCGCTATCGAGTTCCAGGGCCGCGGCACGTTGGCATCGTCGCTGCAGCCGTTCAATCCGTACTGTAGCATCGATTTGGCCGCGCCGTTCAATTTCCCCGCCACCGCCCTAATGCCGGAAATCACCCTCGATCGATTTCGCGGTCGGCGCAGCTTGCTCGACCAGCTAAGCGATCAGCAGCGGCACCTTGCGAATGCTGTTCCGACCCGTGGCTATGATCAGCTTCAACAAGTCGCCCTGGGATTGTGCGATTCGCAATCCTTGCCCGGCGCCCTGCGCATCGACCGCGAACCGCTGGCCGTGCGCGAACGCTATGGCCGGCATCTGTTCGGCCAATCGGCGCTCATGGCGCGGCGGCTCATCGAGGCCGGCACGCGCATCGTCACCGTCCTCTGGGATGAGTTCGTCGAAAATAATTCCGCCTGGGATACGCACAACAATTTGACACGCCGGCTCGGGCGCGAACTCTGTCCTGGCTTCGACCAATCGTTTGCCGCGCTGCTTGACGATCTCGACCAACGTGGGATGCTCGACGAGACGCTCGTCCTCTGCTTCACCGAGCATGGCCGAACGCCGCAACCCGAAGGCGCTGACGGGCGCAACCACTGGTCGGGGACGTACAGCATCCTCCTGGCCGGCGCCGGCGTCAAGAAAGGCAACGTCGTCGGCGCCAGCGATCGTCAGGGCGCGTTCGTCAAGACGCGCCCCGTCAACCCCAAGGACATCCTCCGCACCGTCTATCACCTCCTCGGCGTCGATGCCGACCGCACCATCCCCGATCGCCAAAACCGACCGCTACCGCTCGTCGACGGCGGCCACATCGTGCCGGAGATTCTCGAGTAGCGACGCGCTGCGATCGGCAAGCCTCCGGCGCGATCGTCCACCGCACCTTCGGAAGTGTTCATGAGCTGATTTGTTGTTCGAGGCATTATTTCAACTCCACCGGCAGTTCGTCAATTTTCGCCGCCAGGATGAAATCGTTCTCCGTCAAGCCGCCGACGGCATGGGTCCAAATCTCGATCGAGACATTGCGATAACCGACAAGGTGCAGATCGGGATGATGATCCTCGCTCTCGGCTATCTGGGCGATACGGCTGAAGAAGTCGAGCGCCGTCATGAAATCGCGCACGCGCCACTCGCGGCGAATCCGCTTGTTATCGCTGCACAGCGTCCACTGGGGCAGCGCAGAGAGAAGCGTGCGAATCTGATCGCTTGTCAACGCGGAGGCGCCGACTTCGCACGAGACGCATTTTTTCTTCGTCAATTCGTTGGCAGACATAACAGCCCCCTCGCGGTTCAAATCAGAGCCTGAAGCGTAAGCGAAGTCCGACCTTCGTTGCCCCTTCAGGCTCTGATGCGTTGGGAAAATGGGCAAGGCGGGCGCAACGCATTTATTGTCACATATGCACGGACGCCTGCCAAGTCGGCAAAGTTTTCCAGCGCGGAGGCGATGTTTAGCGATTCTCCGGTTTCTGCCACGCAGTTTGCCGCGCCGGCATGCCGAAGTTTAGATGGAATAACCGGTTCATTCGGTTTGATGCGCACAAAGCCCGCCGATTATGGCGAGCCCAATCGGGAGATGCACGCACATGTCGCGAATCACGACGTTCCTTCTGGCAGCCCTCTTAATGCTCGGCCTAACGCCGGCGCTTGCGTTCTGCCAGCAGTCCACGATCACGTTTGGCCAGCAGTCGAAGGCCAAGGGCAAGGACGAGTTCGACATCATTCGCATCGGCCGACAACTCAAAGGCCGCATCGTCGATCACACGGCGAATCATGCGCAGGACAATCGCATCTGGTCGAAGGCGCTGCACCAGTGGCGCGATCTTTATATCTATCTGCCGCCCGGCTATACGCGCAGCGAGCGCTATCCGATCATGTATTATCTACATCCGTTTGCGATGGACGAGCGAACCTTCCTGCAAGTGGCGCCGAAGATCGACGAGGCGATCGCCTGCGGCCAGCTGCCGCCGATGATCGTGGTGGCGCCCGACGGCTCGATCGACGGCGCCGGCTGCCTCGAGAAGCCGGGCAGCTTCTTTGTGAACTCGCATGCCGGGCCGTATGAAGATTTCATTCTGCAAGACGTGTGGGATTTCGTGATTCAGCGCTACCCGGTTCGGCCCGAGCGCAACGCGCATATTTTGGCCGGCGTGTCGATGGGCGGGTACGCGGCGTTCAACCTTGGCATTCGCCATCGCAACGCGTTCGGCATCGTCGTCGGCATTCATCCGCCGCTCAACACGCGCTGGTGCGACGTCGACGGCAACCCGCGCGCCAAGTTCGATCCACGCCGCTGGGGCTGGCGCACCGGGTTCGACAATCCCAACGAGATCGTCGCCAACTACGGCGGCGCCTTCAAGGTGCGCTTGGGCAAAATGATTCGCCCCGTCTTCGGCATCGGCGATGACGCTCTCATCAATATCTCGGAGAACAACCCGATCGAGTTGATCAGCAAGACCGGGCTGCGCAACGGCCAACTGTCGATGTTCGTCGGCTACGCCGGCCACGATGAGTACAACATCGACGCTCAGGTCGACAGCTTCCTGTACTACGCCAAGTTCCGCGGCTTGGGCGTTGCCGTCGCCTTTGAACCGGACGGCCGCCACGACGCCATCACGGCCCTGAAGTTCTTGCCGTCCGTCTTCCGCTGGTTGACGCCGCAGGTGGCGCCGTATGCACCGCGAATGGATCAATGCGTGCCGGGGACGCGAAATTAGCAAAGGGTGAATTAGCAATTGACAATTGCTAATTGGGAGTACCGCCGGTCGATTTGAAATTGCTAATTGCTAATTTCGGTGCACGTTGGCGTGCGCAACAGTAGAAAAAAACACAGCCCGCCTTGCCAAATAATCTGGCGAAGCGGGCTGTATTCCTTGAAGGAAATCCGGGAACCGGTGCGGGGCATTCGGATCGGGGATTTACTAGAGGCCGGGGGATCAATCTTGATTGTAAAGATCGGAGCCGCCCTGGCTCGTATGTGCCGAAATCCGGTCTACCCTCAGGTTCCAGTCTCAAGGCCCGGTGGAGTGCTGATGAGGCGCCTCCTTTCGCACAGCTGTTCAAAGGTGCTTTCTTTCCGATAGCTTACCGCTCCGGCTGGGAGGATTGCAAGGAAAAAATGCCCGAGGCGATTTTTTTTTTGCACGCTGCCATTTAGCCGAATGCAAACGAGATCAAAACAACACCTCTAAGGAAAGCCTAACGGGCGGACATTGTTCACCCGTTACATGAGCCGATCATGTGCGGCTCAAGCATCAACTTGGGACGGCGCGATAGGTGTCCAGACCATGGGATCCGCTTCACTGCGCTACTTGTTCGGATACGGCTTCTGCCAAAAGTTTTCGCCGCTGATGTTCATCGACGGCTGCGTCTCGACGGTGCAATCACCGGTCACGGTGCACTGGCAGGCGAGTCGCATCTCTTCTTCGTGGCCAATGGATTCGAAGGCGTGAATCGTATTGAGGCTAAGGGTTTCGATCCATCCCGGCTTGCTCAGGTTGTCCATCCCTTTCTTGACGAGCACCCGGCAGGTGGCGCATAGGCCGTTGCCCATGCAGTTGAGGCCGGGGTAACTGAAGATCCACGGGTGCAACTCGACGCCAGCCTTGCGCGCTTCATCACGCAGGTTGGAGTTTTCGGGGACTTCGATTTCTTTTTTCTCGTTGACAAAGTTGATCTTTGGCATCGTTGAACGTCCTTGGGGCCCTCGGGAGTCGCCGTGAATGACGGTATTCTAGGAATCGACGCGAACTGAGGCGAGCCGAGCCGCGAAAGCGGCCAGGTGATGCAAGACCAGCGTCTAACCCGGCTCGTGACGGGACTCGGCTCGCCGAAGTGATACAGATCATACAACATCCGTATGGCGATTCGATTGGCCCACTTCAGCGACATACATGTGACCACGGCGCCATTGCACTGGACCTGGGGCGACTGGTTTTCCAAACGGCTCACCTCATGGCTCAATCACGCGATCGGCAGAGGACCCCAGTTCGCTCTTGCCGATGAGATCGTTCGATGCTTGATGGACGACCTGGTCCAGCGCGGCATCGACCATGTCGTCTTTTCAGGCGATGCGACGGCGCTGGGCTTCGAGGAAGAGGTCCGGCATGCTGCAGGATTGTTGCGCGTCGACACGCTGCCGATTCCCGGTTTGGCCGTTCCGGGCAACCACGATTATTGCACCTGGGCGGCAGCGGAATCGGGCGCGTTTGAGCGCCACTTCGCACCCTGGCAGCAAGGCCGACGCATCGGGGACTTCGCCTATCCGTTCGCCCAGGCGATCGGCGACGCCTGGTTGATCGGCGTCAACGGGGCCACGGGCAACCGCTGGTCGTGGGACGCCGGCGGCGCTGTCGCCCCCGATCAACTCGATCGCCTCAGGCAACTGCTCGATTCGCTCCCGGCCGGCATCAAGATTCTCGTCGTGCACTTTCCGGTGTGCCTGGCCGGCGGCGGGTTCGAATGGTACTGTCGCGGTTTGCGGAACCTCGATGAGATCGTTGCCATCGCACAGGCCGGCGGCGTCAACCTTTGGCTGCACGGCCACCGCCACACGCCGTACTATCATCAGAGTCCCAACGGCGCCCCGTTCCCTGTCATCTGCGCCGGCACCGCGACGCAACGCGATCTCTGGTCGTATGGCGAGTACGTCATCGACGGTGCCCGGTTGCTTGCGACGAGGCGGCAATACGATCCGGAGACAAAGGCATTTCACAATGTGGAGAGTTTTGAGTTGATTCTGGCAACTATCAATTGACTCACCGCGTGAGCGAGACAGGGCACTTGCCTGCGGTGCGTGCTCAACAAAACTCCATTGCCGTCAGCGCGTAAACCTTCGCTACGCGGATAAGGTCAGAAATCGACACCCATTCGTTAAGGGTATGAGCGCCGCCGGCGTTGGGGCCGTGCGTGATGGCCGGCACGTTCGCCAACGCCCAAAAGCTGTTGCCGTCGTCGCAGAACGGCTTGGCGCCGATGGGCAGTGATTTCCCGGACAGCGTTTGATACGCCCCCTGGAAGCACGCCACGAACGGATGCGGCTGATCGAGAAGAAATGCGTCGCGCATCAGACACAACTCGGCCGATATCGTTGTGCCGGTAGCACGGGCGGTTTCGTCGATCAGCGCGCGGAACTGGGCGTCGGCGTCGGCGTGCTTTGTGCCGGGCAGCCAGCGCCGCGTTCCTTCGAGCCGGCAGGTCTTCGGATATTGATTGAATATCTCGCCGCTATGGATTTGGCCCACGAATAAGCTCTCGGATCCAGCCAGCGGGTCGCGCTTGTGAGCGAGCTGATCGTTCAACGCAAGCAGGCTGGCGACGAGTTGAGCGCCAACGGCAATCACGTTGGGCTCGGCGGGCCGCATGACCTCGTGAATGGGCTGACCAGTCCTTTCGATCGTCACTTTCCACGTGAACCCGCCGCGACCGATCACCGGCAGCACATGGTTGAGGTACTCCGGCAGTAACACCGCGTCGCCGACGTACCCCGCCTGGATCATGGCGTTGAGTTGTCGACCGTCGCCCCAAGGCGTTTCGTGCAGATCGTGAGCCGTCAGCAGGATCGCGCCTGTCTCCAAAGCATCCGCGTCGCGCAAGGCGAGCATCGCTTCGACCGCGGCAATCGTGCCGGCCTTCATGTCCGACGAGCCGCTGCCGCGCAACAGGTCCCCTTCCACTCGCGGGGGGACGAATGGCAAGTGCACGGTGTCGAGATGCCCGTTGAACTGCAGCGTTCGCCCCGTGTTCTTGCCCTGAAAACGGACCGCGACCGCGGGCGCAGCCGGATAGCCTCCGTCGGGCCGTTCGACGGCGAATCCTTCGTCGGAGAGCACTTCGGCAAGGCAATCGAGCACCGCTTTCGCCTCGCCCGTGCGGCTTGGAATGGCGATAAGTCGCTGGGCCATGCCGAGCAATCGATCCGGCCTGACCGCGGCAAATACTCGCTGGCGTTGTGCATCGGTAGTTCTCATGGTGAACGTTGTATCAAACTCCGAGCTTGAAGCGTGAGCGAAGGACGAGGAACCGTCGCTAACGCTTCAGGCTCTGTTTTTTTCTTGCATTTCGTGCAAGGGTCTGTAACAACAGTATGCGTGTGATTTTCCCTCGGGTTGCCTGAAAAAGGGGAGGCTCGCCATGATTCGCTTGCGAACCTGTATTCTGATTTTTGCGCTGCTTGCCGTCGTCGGCGGCACCGCGTCCGCACAGAACGCACGTCCCGATCTCGCGCCGATTGCCAAGGACGACTTCGGCTTCGTCCACCTGCGCATTAACGACGTTTGGAACGGCGAAGTCGGCGCCAAACTTCGTCAGCAATTCCCGGAACCGGCCAACTTCCTGCGCCGCGATCTAGAGCGAGCCGCCGGCATCGACGCCGAGGGCGTCGATACGGTAACGTTCGTGCTGCCGACAGCCGCGTCGCTGCGTCTTTTTGGCAGAACCGAGGAGAAGAAATTCGATGAACGACCGAAGGAGAAGAAGTGTGGCGAGGACATCGACCAAGACGAGTTCAAGAAAGGTCCGGGATTCAAGGAGGACAAATTCAAAGAGGCCTTCCCCTTCGAGACCGACGACCGTCCGCGCGAGCCGATGATCCTCGTGATCCTCACCACGCTCAAACCGTACGATCGCGACAAGGCCGTTCGCGCCTTGTTTCGCAATGACGAGCCGATGGAGATGAAGCACAACGGAAAAACCTATCTGCAGGCCAAGCGAGCCTTCAGTCCCGCCTTGCACCTGCTCAATGATCGGACGATGCTCATCGCGACGTCGCCGGCGTTCATGAAACGTGTACTGGGGCGACCTTAGGGGACGGCAGCTCAAGGCGCACTCGCGCCAGCCCTGGACCTGATCAGCAAGAAACACACCGTGGTCGTCGGCCTGAACATGGAGGAGGCATTCGCTAAGAAAATTCGCGAAGACGCTCGCAGCGATTGGCGTCGGCCGTGGGGTCCTGAACCGCTCTGGGCGTTTTCGTCGCTGCTTGAAATGCGAACCGTGACGGCTGCGCTCGACGTCGGCAAGACGACCAGGGGCCAGGCGACCTTGACGTTCGCCACCGCGAAGGAAGCTCAAGCAGCGGCCGGCGCGGTCCAGGACGCGCTGGTCCTCTTTCGCCTCTTTGTCCTCAGCCGGGGCATGCTGGAAATTCAACGGGAATTGGAGTTCTCGGAACGCCCACTGGAATTGCTCGTGGCGAATCAGCTTCTCAAAAACCTCGAATCGGCGGTGCGGGCCGTTAAGGTTAGCACGAAGCTGGCGACCGTCCATGTGAGTGCGGAAATGTCGCTTGACCTTGGCAAGATCGCCGCTCAGGCGAAAGAGGAACTCAAAGTACTTGATGACGATGAAGCCTTTCAGATTGCGAGGCTGCGCCGCCAAAGCGCCGGCAACCTGAAGATCATCGGCATCGCTCTACACGACTACCACGACACGTATCGAGCATTGCCTCCGGCCGCCATCTGCGACAAAAACGGCAGACGGCTGCTCAGTTGGCGCGTGGCGATCCTCCCCTTCATCGAGCAAGACGCGTTGTACCGCGAGTTCAAACTTGATGAACCTTGGGACAGTGCCCACAACATCAAACTCTTGCCCAAGATGCCGAAGGTCTATGCTCCCGTTGGTATCGCGACGAAGAATCCGCACAGCACGTTCTACAAGGCGTTTGTCGGTCCAGGCACGACCTTCGAACTTCGCCCCGATGCCAACGCGATGCTCGGCGCCAAGGGGCTGCGTCTGCTCGATTGCGTCGACGGAGCCTCGAACACGATCGGTGTCGCGGAGGCGACGTATCCCGTCGAATGGACCCGGCCCGTCGAACTGGAGTTCGGCGACAAGGGCGTGCCCCAGGTCGGCAGGACGATGTTCAAGGACGGATTCCATGGCATGATGATGGACGGCTCGGTGTTTTTCTTCGAACGCCGCATCGACGATCGCACGCTGCGCGCGATGATCACGCGCGCCGGCGGCGAGTTTGTCGATTACTATCGCTTCACGCGCGGTCGTTGATCCAGTCAGAGCCTTAAGCGTAAGCGAAGAAACGATGGCGTTTGCTTGCGTTTCAGGCTCAGCGTTGGAGGAACTTTCATGATTCGTCTGATCGCTTTTTCGCTGGCGTTGCTCCTCTTGGCCAGCGCGGCGCACGCCCAGGATCGCGTGAAGCCGAAATTCGCCAAAGGCGGCAAGCCGTTCGGCGAGCCCTGGGCGCAAGTGCCTGAACTCTACAAGAAAATGAAAATCCCCGAATGGCCCGTTCCGACCGACCTGGACAAGTGGGAACAGGATCGTAAGCAGGTTCGTGACACGCTCAGGAAGTGCCTGGGGAATCTTCCCGCGCGGCCCGATCCACGCAAGGCGGCCACGACGTTCAAGGAAGAGAAGGACGACTACACGGTCGAACGCTTTGAACTCTTCAACGGCGTCGATCAGACGGTGTATGGAATCCTGCTGATTCCCAAGGGCATCAAAAAGCCCCGGCCGGCGATCATTCTCGCGCATGGCCATAGTGGATCGAAGGAGATTCTGTGCGTCGATGAGAAAAGCGCCCAGTGCGCCGGGCCGACACTGGCGAGGAAAGGCTACGTCGTCGCCGCCATCGATTCCTATTTCTGCGGCGCGCGGCGAGGCAAAGGCCCGGCTGGCGAAGGCGACGGGAAGCCGCCCAGTGAGGAGCATTCGCTCTTCAAGTTCCACCTCCTCATGGGCCGATCGCTCTGGGGCATGATGGTCCGCGATCAACAATGCCTGATCGATTATCTTGAAACCCGGCCCGAGGTCGACGTCAAGAAAATCGGCGTCTCCGGCATGAGCATGGGCTGCACCACGAGTTGGTGGCTCGCGGCCATGGATGAACGGGTTCAATCCGTTGTCGGTGTCGCCTGTTTTACGCGTTACACGGAACTTCTCGCGTACGGCAACCTGCGTTCGCACGGCATGTATTACTTCGTGCCCGGCGTATTCGCCCATTTCGATACCGAGGCGATTCACGCCCTGATCGCTCCACGGCCACACCTTGAACTGTCGGGCGATCAGGATGCCGGCGCACCCGTCGATGGAGTGGTTATGCTCGAAAAGAAGCTGGCGCCGGTTTATCGCCTCTACGGCAAGGAAAGCAACTTCCGTAGCATCGTGTACGAAAAAACCGGCCATGAGTACTTGCCGGAGATGCGCGACGAGATGGTCGGCTGGTTTGAAAAGACGCTCTCGCTGAAACAGTAAGCAAGTCGTTTTTTTTCACCACGGAGGCACAGAAATCACAGAGAGCATCGACTAGGGTAGTTGCGCCGTCATCTTGATTGGGCATGTGCGGGCATAATTTTTTTTCCTATCGTGCATTATTTCTGTGGTCTCTGTGCCCCTTTGGTTCTTTGTCGTCAGTTGACCGAGGGTTAGGGCAACGGGCTTTCGCCGCCCGGCCGAGGCAACGGCGGCGACGGCGGTCCAGGGGGCATCGGGTCGGGAGGCGAGGGTGTCGGCGGCGATGGTGGTTGCGGCGGCGGCGATGGAGGCAACGGCGGCGGGCTCGGCGGCTGCGGATTTTCCGACCCATTCAGGGTTACCGTGAAACTCCAGCTTCCCCTCGCGTTCCGGCCCGTTCCCGTCATCGTGTTTCCCTGCATCCGGCCCTGGTACACGACTCGGCCATCGTAGAACGTCATGACCACATCTGTCCCGACCTGCCGATAGGTCCCTTGGTTGGCGCCGTCCGTGTCGATCATGATGACGACACCGCTGGCGCGAAAGACGAACTCCAAATCGCCGTAGCCTTCGAGCTGTTCCTGCCCAACCCAGCGGGATCGTTCGAGCCGAGGCCCTCCCGACTGGGCAAGGGCCTCAATCGGTTGAATCGCCAGCAACATGGCGCCGGCGCACACCGCTATTTGCATCAACTTTCGCATGGCTTTCTCCTTGGATGAGGATTGCATCAGCGGCCTGTCCATCAGATCCGCTCGCCGAGAACATCCCCATCAGTCTTCGGACCGGACAAGCGAGTCGTGATTATTACGATGAACGCCGACTCGTTAGAATGAAAATGCCCACCGATTTCCAATTTCCGACATGAGGCATGCAATGAGCGCCAATCACCCTCCCGTTCTCCAGGTCGAATCGCAAGGCGGCGTTACGCGGCTCGTGCTCAATCGACCCGAAAAGCGCAACGCCCTCTCCTGGGATTTGCTTCGCACACTTGAACAAGCCCAGAATCGGCTTTCCAATGACAAGAACGCGCGTGTCGTCGTCGTGGCTGCACAGGGCAACGTTTTTTGCTCGGGGCATGATCTCGGCGAAATGGTTGGTCAGTCGGCCGAGGAGTATCGCGAGTTGTTTGCACTCTGCTCACAAGTGATGCTGGGCTTTCGCAAGCTGCCACAGCCGGTGATCGCGCGCGTGCAAGGCGTGGCGACGGCAGCGGGGTGTCAGCTCGTCGCGGCATGCGATCTGGCGGTGGCAGCCGAGTCGGCGACGTTCGCCACGCCGGGCGTCAAGATCGGCCTGTTCTGTACGACGCCGATGGTGCCGCTCGTCCGCGCCGTGCCGGCCAAGGCGGCCATGGAGATGTTGCTCACGGGAAAGCCGATCAGCGCTCAGCGGGCGTACGAACTAGGCCTGATCAACCGCGTGGTCGCCGCGGATCGCCTCGATATGGCCATTGGCGAGTTCCTCGATGCAATCCTTTCTTCCAGCGCGATGACGATTCGCCTGGGGAAGGCAGCGTTCTATCGGCAACTTGCGATGGAGGAAGGCGCCGCGTACGACGACGCAAATGCCGTGATGACCGAAAATGCGGTGTGCGGCGACGCGCAGGAAGGTATCGCGGCGTTCCTTGGCAAGCGTCGGCCGGTATGGAAGGGAGAGAAATCAGATCCTGAAGCGTAAGCGAAGACAATGGCCTTCCTTCGCTGACGCTTCAGGCTCCGATGTTAGAGGCTATCCGGCAAGCTACGTGGGGCACGTTTTTAACGTGCCAGAACCCGGAAAAATACGGGACCTGGCACGTTAAAAACGTGCCCCACCGGCCTTCCCGGATAGACTCTTAGAACCGCCAGCGGAACTCGGTGCGGTAGACGGACTCGGGGCCGTGGCTGTTGTTGCCCAGGCGGAAGGAAAGGCCGACGCCGAGGTCGGCGCGATCGCAAAACATCACGCGGAAGCCGGGGCCGAGCGTCGTGTAGGTGCTGCCGGCCATATCGGCGGGCTTGCCCCCCAGATCGGTGAATTGGCCGCGGAAGCTGTAGCCGTTCAACTCGACGTTGGCGAGCACCGTGAAGAAGTCGCCGTGTTGATACAGGCGCTGATTGAGCGCGATGTGATAGTGGAACACGGCGCCGGCGAAATCAGGCGTGCCGCCGATCGGAATCCACTCGGCAATCTGCGTCTGCAAATACGTTGACGGGGTGATCTTGAGGGCGGCCATTAGCGCTGGTTCGAGCGACACGTGGCCCGTGCCCAGACCGGTGCGGAAGTTGCCCGTGGGCAGATACGTGCGGAACTGCGACGTGATGAGGATCAACTCACGATCGAGCAGTACCGCCTTGGCGCCGACGTTGATGTCACCCAACCCCGCGCCGCTCGGGTTGCCGATGGCGTCGAAGCTGAGGTAGGTCATTTCGAAAAAGGCGCTGGCGGCGGGGCCGGCGGCGACTTCTTGATACAGCGTCAGCATGCCATAGCGAATCGCCGGCTCCGGATTGGCCGGGCCCTTCTTGCCGGCGATGCTGGCCCAGAAGAACTCCGACGAATCCGGGAAGAGATAATTGAAAGCGGCGTCCCAGCGCACGCGCGTCTGCGTCACGGGTCGCGGGCTGTCTTGAAAGAAGGCGGCATTGGCTTCGAGAATCCAGCGCGGTTCGTAGCACGGGTCGGGGCAGCAGACACCATAGTAGAGCCCGCTCATGAGTCGGCCGAAGGTGGAGTCGCAGGGCCCCGGATCGCAGTTGCGTCCGGGGACACAGCCGGCGCCGGAGTAACACGAGAAGTTGCCGGCGCCGCTGCCGGTTCGCGACGTGCAGCACGAAGCGGGCATGAGCAGCGGATCGACGATCGGCTTGGCGGTGGTGTCCGCCTGAGCATGTGCCGAACTGATCGCCAAACTCCCAACAAGCATCGCGAGGAGGAGGCGTTTGACGTTGGCGATTGAAGAAAGGGCAGCCATCATTTTGAGCTCCTTGGCCGACGTGTTAACCCATTGTGGGGACAGGCTTTCCAGCCCGTCTTCGGCCGACGCGAATCCTGGACAGGCTGGAAAGCCTGTCCCCACTTCGGCCGCGCAATCGCACGCTCGGCACGACCGTCAACAACGGTATCGACGGAAAAAGCCGCATTCTTCGCCAAGTCGGAAGAATCGGACAAGTACCCATGGAAAGGGGTCCGCAGAATCGATACCCGTGACAAAATCAACTCATCTTTTGCAAAGCGGCTAATTTGACATCACACTACAAGGGCTCCAACACCGTTGAAACCCCGACCAGTGCGAGGCATCGAAACTGGGCATTCCGGTTTCGCGCCGCCTCCACTGAAAAGCCAAACGCGATACAATCGCCGGTGGCTTTCTTTGAGGGATCCGAGGAGCATGCAATGGCCATCGTGGAAGTGAGGGTTTTCTATCTGGAGATGTTGACGCCGCGGCTCGCCCCCGCGCCGGCGCCGCGCGAGGGCCTATCGGTGATCCATGCCAAGAAGCCGACCGTCGCCTATTACCGCTTTCTATACAACACGGTCGGCCGGGCCTATCACTGGTACAGCCGAGGAAAGCTCTCCGATGCCGATCTCGCTGCCGTGATTCAACTTCCGCTCAATGAAGTGCATGTGTTGCATGTCGACGGCACGCCGGCCGGGTTCGCCGAGATCGATCGACGCGACGCCGATGACATCGAACTGGTGCAATTCGGCTTGATGCCCGATTTCATCGGCCAAGGTCTGGGGCGGTATTTCCTGCAGTGGACCATCGACAAGGCATGGAGCTATCGCCCCAAGCGATTCTGGCTGCACACTTGCACGCTGGACCACCCGGTGGCGCTGCCGAACTACCTCAAGGCGGGCTTCGCACTGTACAAGGAAGAGATGATCAAGCGTGAACTGTAGGTCAGGCTTTCCAGCCTGATGTCGCGTGCAAGCGGTCAGGCTGGAAAGCCTGACTTACGAGCGAACCAGCCTGTGATACGTCTCGCGCAGCTGCTTCGTGATCGGTCCCGGCTTGCCGGCGCCGATCGCTCGGCCGTCGCACTTTGTCACCGGAATAATCTCGGCCCCTGTACCGGTCAGGAAGCACTCATCGGCTGCGAACACGTCATGGCGCGTCAGGGCGATTTCCTGCACAACGATGCCGGCGTCCTTGGCCAATCCGATCACGGTGTTGCGCGTGATGCCTTCCAGGATGCCCGCGTCCAAGGGCGGCGTGCGCAGAATGCCGGTCTTGACAAGGAAGACGTTGTCGGCGGAGCATTCGGCAATCTCCCCCTTGTGATTGAGCATCAGCGCTTCGAGACATCCGGCCAGGTTGCCTTCGATTTTCGCCAGGATGTTGTTGAGATAGTTGAGCGACTTGATGCGCGGGTTCAGGGCGTTCGGGTGATTGCGGATCGTCGACACGGTGGCGATCTCCATGCCGCTTTCGTACAGCTCCGGCGGATAAAGGCTGATGTCGTCGACGATGATAATGACTTGCGGATCGCTGGTTTTGCGCGGATCGATGCCAAGCGATCCGGCGCCGCGCGTGACGAGGGGGCGAATGTAGCCTTCGTGCTTGTTGTTGATGGCGATGGTGTCGTTGATCGCCTTGGCCATCTGATCGGGCGTGAGCGGGATTTCGAGCTTGATGTGGCGTGCGCTTTCGTAGAGCCGGACGATATGCTCCTTGAGCTTGAACGCCTTGCCCGCGTAGATGCGGATGCCTTCGAAGACGCCGTCGCCGTAGAGCAGGCCGTGGTCGTAGACGCTGATCTTGGCGTCGGGTTTGTCGAAGTATTTTCCGTTGATGTAGATCTTGGGGGTGGCCATGGATATTTCCAAGCGTTTACCCGCCCGCTTTGGGCGGGCGCGGGAGTCACGTTCGCCTAACCGAATTCTACGTCGCCGCGCCCACCTCGGCCAACGGCGGCGCCAGCATCTTTTCGGGCGTTTCGACGCGGCCATCGATCAAGCGCACGACGCGATCCGTGTCGCGTACAAGCTCCAAGTTGTGAGTTACCATCACGATCGTCAGTCCATCGTGCTCGTTCAAGCTGCGCAAGAGCTGCATCACATGCTGGCCGTTGGCGGCGTCGAGGTTGCCCGTCGGCTCGTCGGCGAGCAATATGCGCGGGCGATTGATGAGCGCCCTCGCGATTGCGGCCCGCTGCATCTCGCCGCCGGAAAGCTCTTGGGGTCGATGCGTCAGCCGATGGCTTAGGCCAACGCGTTCGATCATGGCCAGCGCCGCCTCGTGCAGTTCACCGCTGTTCCACCACCAGCTCCAGACCGAATGCTGGATCATCGCCGGCGCCAGCACGTTTTCAAGCACACTGAGCTCCGGCAGCAAATGATAGAACTGAAAAATGAAGCCGAACGTGCGATTGCGCAACTCATCGCGCTCTTGGCTGGGCAGGTTATCGATGCGCCGTCCTTCAAGGTGAATGGTCCCCTCATCGGGCTGATCGAGCGTGCCCAAGAGGTGCAGCATCGTGCTCTTGCCCGAGCCGGAGTTGCCGATGACGCTCAAGAACTCTCCTTCAGCCACGTCGATCTCGAGGCCGCGCAGAACTTCGATGCGGTTGGCGAACTTGACGTAGGCCTTCTGTAGGTTAGTGGCGCTTAGGAGCGGCGTGGCGTTCATGGAGTCCTCCTGCTCGTTTACGTTTAGCGCTCGCATGGCGCATTGCGAGCGCTAAACGTAAACAGGTGGTTTCTTATTCATACCGCAACGATTCCACCGGCTGCAACATGGCGGCACGTAGCGCCGGCAGGATGCTGAACACCGTCGCAATCGTGACGGCTCCGAGGTTGACGATCGCCACTGCCCAGGCCGATACGTCGGTCGGTATCTCTTTGAAGTAATAGACTTCGCCAGAAAAGACGCGCGATCCGGTGATCTTGGCAATCAACATCTCCACGCCATTGATGTTCCACGTGATCGACAGGCCGAGGATCGTGCCGAGGACGGCGCCGACGACGCCAAGCAGGAGGCCATAGCTCAGGAAGATGGTCATGATGCCGCCGGAGGAAGCTCCGAGGGCCTTGAGGATGCCGATGTCGCGCGTCTTTTCGGAGACGATCATGCTGAAGATCGCCAGGATGCCGAAGCCCGCGACCGCGATGATCATGAACAACAGGATGTTGAGAATACTCTTCTCGATTTCGATGGCCTTGAGCAGCGGGCCTTGTTTTTCTTCCCAGGTGTTGATCGCCAGTCTTTCTCCCGCGAACAATTCGCTCAATGTCTTCACGACCTTGTCGGCCTCGTTGTAGTTTTTCAGCTTGATGAGGATGCTGCTGGCCCGATTCTGCATCGAGCGTAGATTCTGAAGATGTTCGAGTGGGACGAAGACGCAGTTGGCGTCGTATTCGCTCATCTCCGACTTGAAGTAATCGACGACGACGAAGCTGTCGTAAACGGGTCTGAGGCTTTCGCCAGTGCTTACCGTAGTCAGAACGATGCTGTCGCCCGGCTGAATGTCGCAGGCTTGCTTGGGTTTGCCGTCCGTGGGGTCTCGATAGTTGTAGTGGGCGATGAGATGGCCCACGATTGCGCCGGGCGGGACGCGCGGCACGTGCGGGACCGGCATGGGCGCCGGTACGGCGGCTTGCTTTGTCTGCTTCTTGCCTTCCTCGAAGAAACGCTGCATGTCGCCGATGCCGAGCATCGGTTCCTCGCCTCCCGGCTTTGGCAACTCAAACCGCGGCAGTTCAAACGGCGCCACCTTCGGCGTCGCCTTGCGCTCCTCCTCGAAGGCGCGCTGGCGCGCTTCATTGAGCTGCCGTTCGGCTTCCTCATAGCGCTGGCGAATTTCTTTCGGAATCTCGAACGACGCCGGCGGAATCGGTTGCTTCTTGGCGACGGCATCGTGATAGCTGCGCAGGTGTTCGTGGAACCCGCCGACGGCCGAGCGCGACTTCATCTCGATGCCCATGACCTTGACGGGCCGCGTGCCGATCTCGCCGTTCTGCTTGCGGTATTGGATCATGGCGAAGGTTTCGAGGTTGATCGCCATCGAGTCAATTTGCGAGTTGAGATAAGGGTGCTGGCGAATCTTGCCGATCTTGCCGACCGGGTCGTAGAAGCCCTCCATGCTGTGGCCTTCGATGACGACGTCGGAGAGGACGCTGTGCAGAAGCGTGCGCAACTTCGTCGAAAAACCGTTCATGACGCTGTTGACGACGATAAGCGTGGCAACGCCGAGCATGACGCTGATGATGCAAGCGAAGGCGAGATAGCGCGTCTTGAGATAGCGCCAGCAGAGGAGAAGCTTGTACATGGGGTTCACATCCTTGTGAAGTACCATCGAGGCCCAGGGGTGAGCCAATCCGAACCCCTCGGATCCGAGGGGTCCGGATTACCTCATCCCTGGGCTTGAGGCCGCAACAGCGGAAACAGAATCACATCCCGGATCGTTTGCGTGTCGCAAAGCAGCATGACGAGGCGATCGATGCCGATGCCGAGGCCGCCGGCGGGGGGCATGCCGTGGCGCTGGGCGCGTATGAAATCGTGGTCCATCTTGGCCATCGAGTCTTCTTCGGGAAGCCCAGCAAGCTGCTGCGAGAACGTCTGCTCCTGCATGATCGGGTCGTTGAGTTCGGTGTACGCGTTCGCCAGTTCCATGCCGTGCACGTAAAGCTCGAAGCGTTCCGCGATCGTTGCATCGTCTTTCTTACGCTTGGTCAAAGGACACAAGCCGGCGGGATAATCATAAACGAAGACCGGAGTCGGCGCTTCCTCCAGGCGAGGCTCAACGAAAACTTCAAACAACTTGTGGATGAGCACCTCAGCGTCGAGCTTGACCGTCTCAAAACCATTCTTTTTCGCGAACGTCTCGATCGCTTCATGGTCGCCGATTGCACAATTCGTCCATGTCTCGAACAGCTCTCCGTAGCTCAGTCGCTTCCAGGGAGGCGCAAAGTCAATCGTCCTTTCGCCGTACGACCGCACGTACCCGCCGCCGATGGCGTCGATGGCGGCGACGACCATGCCTTCGGTCAACTCCATCATCGTCTCGTAGTTGCCGTAGGCCTGGTACAACTCCATCATTGTGAATTCGGGATTGTGCTTTTGGCTGATGCCTTCGTTACGAAACACCCGGCCAATTTCGTAAACCTTCTCCATCCCACCAACGAGAAGCCTCTTCAGATGCAGTTCGAGCGCAATACGCAAGAAGAGTGGAATATCGAGCGCGTTGTGATGCGTCTTGAACGGTCTGGCCGCGGCGCCGCCGGCGATCGCGTGCAACGTTGGCGTCTCGACTTCGCAATACCCACGAGCATCGAGATAGCTGCGAATCGTCCGCACGATCTTGATGCGCTTCAGCGTGACATCGAGCAGTTCGGGATTGTAAGTTAAATCGAGATAGCGATGGCGCAGGCGATACTCCATCTCCGACATGCCGGCCCACTTGTCGGGGTGCGGCTCTAGCGACTTGGAGAGGAACGTCAGCTTCTCGGCGAAGATGGTTGGCTCGCCGCGCTTGGTCTTGCCGAACTTTCCTTCGATGCCGACGAGATCGCCGAGGTCGAGTTCGTGCGCGATGGCCCAACCGGTGTCGCCGATTTGCTTTTGACCGAGCATGACCTGGATTCGGCTCGACCAATCGTTGAACTCGGTCGCTTCATGCTTCGGATCGTCGGACGTGGTTTTGCGCGTGGTGAGATGGCCGGACCAGTCGCGCAGGTCGAGCCAATGGACCTTGCCGCCGATGCGACGGCTGACGATGCGCCCGGCCGCCTTCACACTGGGGCGTTGATCCTCGGGCAGGTCGGCGGGCAATTCGAGAATCTGCTGTATCGGCATGTGTCCGTCGAAGCGCTGACCCCACGGATCGACGCCGAGCTTTGCGATGTTGCCCAGCTTGTCCAAACGACTGCTTTCTGCGGCATTGTCCACGGCGGTCTCCAGCCGCTTGCCCTTTGGCGTTCGGACGGCGTCCGGCGAACGCTAAGCCGCAAGCGGCGCAAATACGAGAATATGGATTGTAGTCAGCGGGAAAATCCTGTCAATTGCGAGTGGCGTGCGGTTGGAAGCCCAGCGACAAGCGAGGCCGTGGGATGAAATGCTGCGGGATTATCCTTGACAGTGCGGAGCATTGCCATTGAATTGTCTCAAGTAGGTCAGGCTTTCCAGCCTGACGGGCCCCGCGAAAAGTCAGGCTGGAAAGCCTGACCTACGGAGGAATCGCGATGATCCGTCGATTGTGGATTCTGCTCGCGTCGCTGCCGTTCTTGGCTTTGCCACTAGTGCTCTGTCACATCTCGAATGAGGGGTAGAGCCGCTTGAGCTTGATGCGGGCATTGGCGGTGGTGAATCGCCAATTGATGCGCGTGCAAGCTTCGTTGCGGCTCTGCTCCCAGACGGCCATTT
>Ga0194132_10005902_pt1 | contig 19424 bp, 20 predicted proteins | sample TA2KigOf80mmetaG_FD_148612 | JGI IMG/M metagenome (GOLD analysis project Ga0194132, IMG submission 148612) | Freshwater microbial communities from Lake Tanganyika, Tanzania - TA2015054 Kigoma Offshore 80m | ecosystem: Environmental > Aquatic > Freshwater > Lake | place: Tanzania: Lake... | reverse complement strand
ATCCCGGTGAAAGACAGCATCAACACCCAAGCCCTACCCACCACCAACGGCACTGCTGCGCTGCGCGACTGGCGCTCACGCGAAGACGCACCGTTGCTACAAGCCCTGTTCGGTCAAGGCGCGTTGCTGATGGGCAAGACAAATTTGCATGAGCTTTCCTACGGCTGGACCAGCAACAACGGTAGCTATGGCGCGGTTCGCAATCCTTACGACCTCGAACGGGTCCCTGGAGGCAGCAGCGGGGGCTCGGGGGCCGCGGTGGCGGCCCGCATGGCACCGCTGGCGATCGGAGAGGACACCATGGGTTCCATCCGTGTGCCAGCGGCACTGTGTGGCTTGGCCGGTTTGCGTCCCAGTTTCGGGCGCTACCCGAACGCCGGAGTTATGCCCCTGACCGTCGACCAGTTCGACCAGGTCGGTCCTATGGCACGCACGGTCGCGGATCTCGCCTTGTTCGACGATGCGGTAGCGGGAAGCAGGACTTCGCTGACAGCGAAGTCGCTCAGGGGCGCGCGCATCGGCGTTTCTCCGGAGTACTTTCTCAGCGGTCTGGATCCCGAGGTCGAAAGCATCACGCAGAAGGCGCTGGTCAAATTGAAGGATGCCGGAGCGACGTTGGTATGGGCAGAAATCCCCGAAACCGCGCGCATGGCCACGGGCATCGCGGCCACCATCATCATCTACGAGACGATGGCTGCCATCTCAGGCTTTCTGGCGGAGTATCAGACCGGCATCAGCTGGGAGCAACTCTACGAGCAGGTTGATCCTGGCGTTCAAGGTGTGTTGAAGGGATTTGCGATGCCGCCGAATCGGCCCAGTGACGAGGTGTATCGCAGTATGCTAACCAAGCGCGCGGAACTGCAGGCGGAAATGCGCCGCTATTATGGGCAGCAGAACATCGAGGCGTTGGCCTTCCCTCCGGTCATGGTGCCCGCACCACGAATCGGCGAAGATGCTGAAGTGGAGATACGGGGCGAAAAGGTGGCGGTGTTCACCGTCATGGCACGCAACACTGCCCTCGGCAGTGCAGCCAGCCTGGCGAGTTTGATACTTCCGGCCGGCATGACGACCAGTGGCTTGCCGGTAGGTCTCGAGTTCGCGGCACCTTCCGGAAATGACCGCGCGGTACTCGCGCTAGGACTCTCGCTGGAGAAAGCGCTGGGCGCTATTCCTGCGCCAAGGCTCTGAACTCAGTGGGCTGCCATCCGTGCGATTCGGCGCACGGATGGCGTTTCGTACTCGCCTTGGTTGCGTACCCGATGCGAGTCCGTGCAAAAGTGTACGTCGTTGACCTGTCCGGACGCGGTCGTCGCTTCAATCGACGCAGCGACTCGTTGAGCGCGGCGTATGAGATTGGTACTCGCGAAGATCTCACGCACCTTGCGACGCCTTCGTACTCGTGGACTCATTGCAAAGATCCCTCTAGTTCGCAGATGGTGAGTCACTAACTGTGGCAGACGTGTCGTTGCGTCCGCTATCAACTTGCGCGAGCATCACTTTCCAAACACCTTGCTCCACCCTAGCAGCTGAACGTTTTCGCCAATAGCACAGAACTCGCGGATCAAGAAAACAGCCTTAACCGTTGTGCGAGCGTCCAGTGCGCGAACGACAACCGACTGGCAATGCCGGCGATCAACTTATAGCCGCTAAGCGATACCGGAATGTGCAACTAGCGAAGCTCGCCGAGCTTCTTCTTGAATTCCTGCTGCCGCTGTTGCTGAACCTGACGATACTCGTCTTGCAACGCTCTACGCTCTTGCGGCGTCTTGGCGCTGCGTATCTTTGCCTGGAATGCTTGCGAGGCTTCTCTCATCGCTTTGGCGTGCGCTTGGCTTAGCTCCTGTATCGCTTGCGCGCGCCTTTGCGCGTCGGCGGCCGAGTCATTGCCCGTGGGCGCAGGCAAACTAGCTCCAGCAGGCGCTTGCGGGCTGACTGTTGCATTGCCGGTCGAAGCGGGCGCTTGTGTTTGTCCACTTGGTTGCGCAGGAATAGCGTTGGGCGTCGTCGCGGAGTTCTGATTGGCTTTGACGGCCGGCTCGTTGGTCGCTTCGGCTGGCGCGTCAGTCCTGGTAGCTTGAGTAGGCGCTGGTGGCAGCGATTCGCTCGGGTGCACGGGTGTGCCCGCAGAATCCTTCCCGGAGTTCGATTGCGGTGAATACAGTGGCAGCTCGGGCCAGGGCGCTCCGGCGAGAGGCCTGTCGCCGATCGTTGGTTTGGATGAATCCGTGGCGGGATCAATGCTCACGCGCACCAGTTTTCCCGCGCGCAACGCCACAAAGGTCCAGTTCGCGTTCTTGTTGTAGTTGAGAGCGTGAAGTGGACCCCACCACGACAAATCCAGTTGTGGTTTTCCGTTGACAAACACCACCCGCGCCGGCGAAGACCCAGGATTCTCCCGCACCGAGGCTGTGAAAAGAGCATGCCGTCCATCCGGGCTGACAGCCAGCGCGTCCGGCAAAACCTCTCTGGAACCAAAGTCGACTTGTTGCGAGAACGCTACCGGCTTTCCATCAACGAGAACACCATTAACGCCGGTCGAGCCAGTGAACGCTACCCATCTACCGAAGTCCTTGCTGAACACCGGGCCGTCGTAAAAATCATGACCGGGACTGCGGCCTTTCCCGACGACGACGATCTGCTCCCTCACGGTTTGTGCGACGTAGGCTAGTCCCGATCCATCTGGCAAAAAATGCACCCAGCGCGGATCGACGTTCATCGTCTCCTCGATTACATTGCCATCGAAGAACAGCTTGTCGCCGTCCTTCTCGGCGCCGACGAAAGTGAGGTGCCTCCCATCCGCGCTGAAGCGCACCCCCTCGGCCCCGGTAAAAGGGCCGTATTCAGTCTCGCCTTCAACGACAAACATTCCGTTGGCCGCGTTGGCGACGTAAGCGAGCCGTTTGCCATCTGGGCTTAAGTGCAGCGACTGAATCCAATCGTATGAACGGCCGAGCTTGCCGTCCAGCACCACGCGCGAGCGCGGCTGCCCACCCTCTTGCAACGGCGCGTGCACTACGTACGCCAGACGCGAGGCATCGGCACTAAGCGAGAGGTGTTCGACCTTCACCATGGGACTTTTCTGATCGGCGCTCTTGTGGCGTCCAACTTCCTTGCCGTCCAGGATCACCACCGCCTCGCCTTGCACGAATGACTGCGCGCTCGCCTTAGCGGATGATCCCGCCGCCACGTATACGTAATGCCCACTGGGTGTGGCCAACAAAGTGCCATACACCATTTCCAATGGACCGGGAATCAATCTTCCGCTCGCATCTTGGAGGTAGAGGCGACTGCTCACCTTGTCTTCCCGTTGTCGCGCTCCAAAGGCGACGGCGGGCTTGCCCTCGTAGTGCAGATGCAGCAAGCGCTGCTCACCCGCGAACATCATGATGCCTGGCCCTACCACGCCATCCAGCCAGACGTGGTGCAGGGGCGTAGCCGGATCGACGCCCGCTTTGCGTTCGCGCTGCCCCAGATATCCTAGGTGCCGACCGTCTTCGCTGAATCGCAAGGAGTTCGGATCGCCGATAGTCAAGTCCTGCAAACCTAACCCATCGACCCAGACCTGTCCGCGGATTTTGTCGTCTACATCGACCACTGCCGCGACGCCCTTACCGCGTGGTGCAAGTTGAACGTAAGTGATGCGGTTGTAGGGCGGACTGACTCGAGCGGATTGATCGTCCACGATCACGAGGTTTTGTTTGCCCTCGCGCGTAGCGATGTAGACCAACTTCGATTCGTCGTCAGTGAACAACAAGCCGGTGGTGGTTTCACGCTTACCCGTTCCGCCAAGTGCAATGAGTTCGCCCGCCGGAAGCTGTCGGACAGGGGATATGCCGACAGCGAGACTATCGAATAGCGGCCCATCTCTGCCATCCACGACGACAGTGATTCGGCTACCACGGCGCGCAACGTAGGCTGTGCGCTTTCCTTCTCGGCCAACGGCATAGACCACGCTGTCGCGCGCATCCGTGCTGAGGACATCTTTCGCGATGGAAAGCGTCTCGACTCTCACTGCGCCGATAGCCAATCCAGATGCCATCCCCAGGGCACCTGCCAACAGCAGCGCACCAATATGTCCCATGTCGGCTCCAGTCAAGTTGTAAAGTCGTCGTGGCCAAGATGTTAATCCACCTCCGCTGCCTCCAAACATCTCGTTCCGTCCACCGTCGTTACAAAACCACAGGCAATCCATTCAATGCGTGCCAATAGGCGAAGCTCGCCCACACCCAGGTCTCTGTCATGCCGAAGAACAGTAGGTTATCGCCACCCACAAGCCCTGCGTCCAGCACCTCGTAGTATTGCGGCTGGTCTTCGACAGGTACCACGATGGCTGGGAAACTTGCATCCATCAAGACAAGGGTAGTCAGCAGACGAGATGTTCTGCCGTTGCCATTTACCAAGTAAAGAAGAATGCGTCTCAGGTTTCGAATCGAGGTGAACCTTCCTATTCGCACGAAAGCTATGCGCGCTTCGGAGGCTTCAGGTCCTGTGCCAAAGTAATCCGGTGAGCGTCCCCAACTGCTTCTCCACTGCGGTCGCAGCAGACAGGCAAACATCCTCGCGATAGCGGCTGGCAACCAGTTGCACGCCAGTCGGCAATCCATCGATCAGACCGGTGGGTACCAGTGCCGAGGGCAGTCCAAGCACGTTGATGCATACGCTGGGCAAGAGCTCGCGCAGGATCTGGCGCAGGTGCGCTTCGCTGCGCAGGTCCTGATCTACTTCCAGCAAAGGTGCAGTGCGCTGCGGCATCAGAATCACTGGATGTCTCTCCAAGCGCAGCAGCCATTCCCGCACCCGGGTGCTGCGAGCCGCGAGGGCATCGACGTATTCGCCCATGTCGCTATATGGCGCGACCATGTCGAACCAGACATCGAAGTACCAGTTGATCTCCTTGCTGCCCAGGCGTCTGGCGGCCGGCAGGATCTGCTGCTTCATGTCGGTGGACAGCAGGCGTAGCGCCAGGTCGCCGGCGCGGGTGATGCCGGGGTCTTCGATGGCTTCGACGATGTAACCGGACTGCTCCAGGGCGCGTGCCGCGGCACGGATGCCCTGGCGTACTGCCGGTGCTGTGTCGAAACCGGCGATGTCTTCAATCACGCCCACGATCTTCGGTGTGGGCGGGCCCTCCAGCGGTGCCGGCGCCCACCAGGGGTCGCGCGGATCGCGCGCCGCCATGACACTGAGGGCCAGACGCAGGTCGGCGACGGTGCGGGCCAGAGGCCCTTGCACAGACATGAGCGAGGAGATCATCGGTCGCTCCGCCGCCGCCGAAGGCAAGAAAGCCGGAACGCGGCCGGGAGAGGGTTTGATGCCGGTGATGCCGCACTGGAGCGCGGGGTATCGGATTGAACCGCCGATGTCATTGCCGTGGCCGATGGCCCCCATGCCGGCGGCGACCGCCGACCCGGCTCCGCCTGAGGAACCGCCACAGGAGATGCGCTCATCCCAGGGATTGAGCGTCAGCCCATAGAGTGGGTTGTTGGTGGTGGCGCGCATGGAGAACTCCGGCGCGTTGGTGCGGCCCACGATTACTGCGCCGGCATCAAGCAGGTTCTTCACCACCGGCGAATGGTCCGGTGCGATCAAGTGGGCCAGGCCGGGCACACCATTGGGCGTGCGTTGGCCTTTCACATCGACGTTGTCCTTGATGGTGACGGGAACACCGAACAGCGGACCCGGCACTTCGCCCGCGGTCCGGCGGCGATCCAGATCCGCGGCATGAGCCAGCGCTGACTCGCCAAGATCGAGCGTGATGGCGTTCAGTCGCGGGTTGACGGCGTGCATGCGTTCCACGACAGCGGCAGTGACCTCCCGGCACGACAACGCGCCGCTACTGGTGGCCGCGACGATCTCGGTGGCGCTCCATTGCCAAAGTGGCCGATGGGAATGTTGAGTGGGCGTGGACATATCAGGCCTCTGCGGTGAAGAGCGCCTCAGTATGCCCGATGAGGTTCGCTCTACCTCAGGCTACCAGCGCAGGATTCGCGGACCGATAAGTGCGCCGGCGCCAGCGGGAATCAACATGCCCAGCAGGTACCACAGGCCCAGAAAGGCGGCGCCTTGCTCGGGGCAATGCAGCGAGTACACGGATGCGCCCACGGTGCCAGCGACCAGGCCGGCCGTGGCGCCTGCCAACGCCAGCCTGGTGGGTGCCAAACTGCCCAGTCCCCACAGCGTCGCGGCGAACGAAGGAATCGCCAATCCCGCGACGAACAGCGGGCAGATCAGCCAAGTCTCCCCCAACACCAAGGACCGCCATTGCATGGAAGCAGTGGTAGAGAGTTCCACGATAGCCAATGCCCAAACGGCCAGAATTGGAACGGCGAGTGCGTAAATCACCCCGCCAGCGGGCACACCCGGGCGCGACAGCCTTGCCAGAGTGACCGTGGCAACCCAACCCAGCGAAAGCGGGAACAGGAGCTTTACCCAGAACATGTGCGAACCCATGGCAGTGGCGACGTCGCTTCGCACACCCAGCCATACGAGCATGAAGATCAGCGCCGCCAGTGCACTCGCGCCCAAAGCGGGTGCCAGGCGACGTGGCAAGGCATGACGATCCACGGGTTCGATGCTGGCTGCCAGCATGGCGTTGAAGTCCTGCGTTCTCATGACTTGTCTCTTATCAGCGCTGCGAGGGCTTTTAGTCCTCGGTGGATGCCGACTTTTACGGCCGACTCGGAAAACCCAGTCATACGTGCCGTTTCCACCACCGACTGGCCCTCGAGCTTGACGTGGAAGATGGGCAGGCGCTGGCGGTCGGGCAGCGTATCCAGAAGTGCGGTGACATCAAGCTGGGCCTCCTGGGCTGAGGCGTCGGCGTTCGCCAACAGATCGGTGTCGTCATCAATGGCGTCGTGCAAGGCCTCGCGCCCGGCACGCCGACGAAGCAGATCCACCAGCTTGTAGCGGGCGATGGCGTACAGCCACGCCGTCAACAGCTGGTTCGCATCGTAGGTGTGACGATTGTTGTGTAAGGCCAGCAAGGTTTCCTGCACTAAATCCTCTATATCATCGGGCCAATGTCGCAGGCGACGGCGAAAAAATCCTCGGAGATGAGGGGTTACATTGTCCAAAAAGTCGCGATAGGCACGGGCATCGCCCCCGAGCCCCGCTATCAACAGCTCTCTAAGTCGGGACTCGTTCGCGCTCAAGGGGTACTCAAGGGTAGTTCGCCGACGAAGCGATTAGGGTTACAGAAGGACAGAAAAAATCTCCGGATCTTTTTTGGGCGGCTTGTAACCGGATTCAAGGACCCAGCGAAATAGTGTGCAGCCCACACATCGTTGCCGTGGATGCGGGCCAAGCCACTATATCTCAATCTGACAGGAGAAGACCTGATGAAGACTCAAGCCGTTGTTTCCGCCCTCGCTTTCGCCGCGCTCGCATCGGGCGCATTGACTTCCACCGCCGCTGTCGCAGCAGACAAAGAGAAGTGCTACGGTGTTTCCTTGGCAGGCAAGAATGATTGCGCGGCCGGCCCTGGCACCAGCTGCGCCGGATCATCTACCAAGGACTATCAAGGCGACGCATGGCAATTGGTGGACAAGGGCACCTGTACCAAGATCAAGACGCCCAAGGGATTTGGCTCGCTCAAGCCTATCAAGGCCTGACAGAGCGGAACGGACTTCGCCCGTGACCACAACTTCGCTGGCGGGGCTGGGGCTCAAGCCCGAGCACTTTGCCGAGGCCCGGGATTGCCGGGAGCCGGGGTTGTGGTTCGAGGTCCATCCAGAGAATTACATGGTCGCGGGCGGACCGCGTTTGACCTGGCTCGAAGCGATCCGCGCGCGCCATCCCATTTCGCTGCACGGCGTCGGGCTTTCGCTGGCGGCGGATGCGGACCCCGACGCCGAGCATCTGGCGCGCTGGGTGCGCTTGATAGAGCGCGTCCAGCCGGCGTTGATCTCCGAGCACCTGGCGTGGAGTGCCTGGCGCGGGGCCTACTACCCGGACCTGCTGCCTTTTGCGCGCAACGCTGAGCGGCTGGCGCGGTTGTGTCGAAACGTGTCGATTGTGCAGGATGCGCTGGGACGTCGCATCGCGGTGGAGAACCCATCGCACTACCTACATCTAGCGGATCACCACTACGGCGAGATCGAGTTCATCGCCGAACTCGTCCGTCGCACCGGCTGCGGCGTACTGTTGGATGTGAATAACGTCCATGTCGGCGCCAACAACCTTGGCTATGACGCGCAGGACTATATGGATGCCTTTCCTGCGGAAGATATTATGGAAGTTCATTTGGCCGGGCATAGCATCGATCCCAATCTCGGACCTGCCTTGCTCATCGATTCACACGATGCGCCGGTCGCGCCGGCAGTTTGGGCGTTGTACGAGCGGCTCATTGCACGCATAGGACCTCGCCCGACGCTCATCGAGCGTGATAGCGCATTGCCGGCCTTTTCTGAGTTGTTGGCGGAAGCCCGGCGCGCAAACGAGGTGCTACGGGGTAGGGCAAGGTTGGCGGCATGATGGCGGCAGTCTTCGAAGACGACTTCGTAACGGCGCTATTCGATTCGACAGCGCCTGCGCCTGTGTCCGGGCAAGCAGCCTTCGCGGTGTACCGCAACACCGTCATGAAGGGTTGCATCGATACACTGCAGGCCAACTATCCGGCGGTGCAAAGGTTGACAGGCGAACATTGGTTCCGCCGCGCCGCGGCTGCCTATGTGCGGTCCAGCCCGCCTACCTCTCCTGTGATGCTGACTTACGGCGAAGGCTTTGATCGCTTTCTGCGCGAGTTCGCGCCGGCCGCGGATCTCACCTATCTGCCCGACGTCGCCCTGCTTGACCGGCTGTGGCTTCAATGTCACGTTGCCAGTGATGCAGCCGTTGTGGACGGCAGCGCACTGACCGGGATGGACCCCTCAGTCATGGCTGCAAGCGTGTTGAGGCCCCATCCCGCTGCGCGTTGGCGCTACTTCGAATCCTGCCCAGCCTATACGATCTGGTCACGCAATCGGGCACAGGTCGATGTCGGCGATCTCGACTGGAAACCGGAGGGTGCATTGCTGACGCGCCCTGACGAAACGGTGAGGTGGATCGCGGCCGGCGCTGAAGTCTGTGCATTGCTGGACAGCTGTGCCCGTGGAGAGACACTGGAGCAGGCCGCGCAGGCGTGCTTGACGGCGAATCCGCAGGCGGACCTGATCCGTATCATCGCCACGCTCATTGAGCAGGGTGCCTTCACAACAATCACATGGCCCATTGCCAAAGGAGACTGACCATGTCGTCATCGTCATCACATTCATCCAACGGTCTGATCGGTACATGGAACCGTGTCGCCGAACGCTTTGAGAGTCTGATCGGCCACGACCTGCTGGCGTTGGTGGCGCGCCTTTCACTGGCCGCGATTTTCTTCCTATCCGGACGGACCAAGGTGACCGAGGGCACATTGCTGACTGTTTCGGACAATGCCCGCTTCCTGTTTCAGGAGGAGTACAAATTGCCGCTGCTGCCACCGGATTTCGCGGCAGCGATGGCGACTTATGCCGAGCACCTACTGCCGTTGCTTCTGGTACTGGGGCTATTTACACGGCTATCGGCGTTGGGGCTCCTGGGCATGACAGCGGTGATCCAGTTTCTGGTCTATCCCAGTGCTTGGCCAACGCATCTGCTTTGGCTGGCGCCCATTCTTTATCTGGTCGGGCGTGGTGGCGGATCGCTGTCACTCGATCGCGTGCTGGGTGTGCGCTGAGGTGTGGCCGCCAAGGACCGCTGGGCGGGTTGCGATCCATGGATCGAAGTGACGGGTAAACCGCACCGGGGGTCGGGATCGGTGAATCTGCGGGACGCATTCGCCGGGCCCATATTGGGCAACTCAATCAGGATCGCTCTTGTCGTCGGAACAATACTGAATTTGGTCAATCAGTACGATCGCGTCGTCAGCGGGCAAGGTATCGCCTGGTGGAGTTTCGCATTCAACTACCTGGTGCCGTACTGCGTCGCCACCGTGAGCGCAACCTTGCACGCGAGGCACCACAGGAAAGACGGGTAGTGGGCAAGTGCCCCGCGCCGCCCTATAGGGACTTTGAATCCGGTCGCGACGAATCCGCGTATTTGCAGAAGTTGCACCCTACACGCCCTTTGGCGTGGCGTGCTGCCCAGGTTGCCCGCCGGCGACGCCTGGACTCCCTGATAGGCCGGTAGGTATTTTTTTCAACTTAATGGAGAGAACTGAAATGGACAAACGTCTCACAGGAATCGCGATCGCCAGCGCCGCTGCTGCCATGTTCATGACCGCCGTGGCCCCCGTCACGGCTGCGGACAGCGTCAAGGTGAAGTGCTACGGCGCCAACGCCTGCAAGGGCAAGGCGGACTGCAAGACCTCGATGAGTGACTGTAAGGGTCACAACGGGTGCAAGGGCAAAGGCTTCGTGATGATGGACGAGAAGTCCTGCTTGGATGTGGTGGGTCGCAAGTAAGTCGGACCGAGCTCGGAGCGGTGCGCATTTCGCCCGCTCCGAGTTTGCGGTTTTCTGCTACAGCTTTGCGACTGTGAGCCGTTGCACGAACGCGATAACGCTGAGCAGTAGGGCGCCGGCAACTACCGAGATCGGAACCGGATAGAGCAGGGCCGCGCCTGCCACAATCAGTGTAGTCCGCTCCCACAGCAAAGTTCGGCGCAGCAGCCAGCCCTGAGCGCCCGCCGCCACGGCGACAATGCCGAACGCGGCTGCAGGGATCACCCAGACGGCTTCGAGCAGCGTACCTTTGAGCAGCAGTGCGCTGCCCGCGCTGGTGAGAATGAATGCGAAGGGCAAGACAAAGGCGGGCAGCGTGTATTTCCATGCTTGCAGAGTCGTTCGATAGGGATCGGCGCCCGTGATAGCGGCGGCGGCAAACGGCGACAGCGCGGTCGGCGGAGACACTTCAGACAACACCGCGTAGTAAAAGATAAACATGTGAGCGGCGTACTCCGGTACGCCCACTTCCACCAACGCGGGACCCGCAACTACCGCGCAGATGATGTACGAGGCGGTCACCGGCACCGCCAGACCCACCACCCACACGATCAAGCCAGTAAATAGCGCGGTCAGCACCAGGCTGCCGCCGGAGTACTGGATGACGATCGAACTGAACTTCAAGCCCAGCCCAGTGAGTGTGACCACGCCGACGATGACGCCAGCGGCGGCACAGGTGCAGGCCACACCCAGCACGCCGGTGACACCGGACTCCAGCGCCTGCGCCAGGCGTCTAGGCGTCAAGGCCGACTGGCGCTGAAGAAAACTGGCGGCGAAGGTGACCACGATGGCCCAAAAAACGGCCATCATTGGGGAGAAGCCCATCAGCAGAAAAGCGATGATGGACAGTAACGACAGGAAGTGAAAGCCCTGGGTACGCAGCAACTGTGTGGCGGTGGATGTGTTGCCAATTGCCCCCGCTCGCAACTGAAACCTGCGGGCGTCAAACTGCACCATCAGCAGAAGCGACAAGTAGTAGAGGCAGGCGGGCACGATGGCCATCTTCACCACTTGGAAGTACGACACCTGTAGAAACTCGGCGATGAGAAAGGCCGCCGCGCCCATAACCGGCGGGGCGATGATCGCGCCTAGTCCACCGGCCGCCAACAGCCCTCCGGCGGCTTCGCGGCCATAGCCCGCCTTGGCGAGCACCGGGTACGCCACCGACCCCACCGTCACCGTATTGGCGACCCCGCTGCCGGAGGCAGCACCCAGCAAGAATGAGCCGAACACCACCGTGCGGCCGGGCGCTGTAGCACTGCGCCCCATGAGCGAGAAGGCGAAATCGATGAAGAACCGTCCGGCGCCAGAGTGCTGCAAGAAGGCACCGAACAGCGTGAACAGCACGATGAGCGAGGAGGAGACATCGACCGCCGGACCGAAGATGCCTTCCAACGTCATCACCAGGTGGCCGATGAGTCGATCGAGTTCATAGCCGCGATGGGTCCAGGGTGCCGGCAGCCAAGGCCCGGCGAAGGCGTAGGCGAGAAACAAGAACAGCACCACCAGCATGATGGCGCCCGAGGTCCGGCGGGTTGCTTCGAAGATGAGTACCAGCAAGGCGATGCCAATGAAGACATCGATGCGTTCAGGAAAAACCGCGCGGTCCGCGAGCGCCTCGCCGCCGATCAACAAGTAGACCGTGATCCCTAGGGCGCTGGCGGCTATCGCCCAGTCCGCCCACAGAATACGGTGGCGGAATTTCGCGGAGAAGGGGTAGAGCAGGAAGATCAGGACAAGCACCATGCCCACATGCACGGTGCGCAGCACTTGCGCGGGCACCACGCTGTAAGCCGCGTACAAGTGCACCAGTGCCATGGCGATGGCGAGCGTGCTCACCAGCACCGCGCGCCATCCGTTCAGCTTATGGGTGGCGCCTTCTTCCTGCTCGACGAGAGCGCGCGCGGCGGCCAGGGCGGCCTGATCAATGGCCGGCTGATCATTGGCCACATCGGCGGTCGATGGGCGCGGTGGCACCGCGCTCATCCGCCTTGTGGGCGGATGCCCTTTTCTTTAAGGTAGCGCAGGGCACCAGGGTGATAGGGAATCGGGGAAGCGCCACTGGCCTGGAACTCGGCGGAGAAGTGCTGCGCTTCCTTGTGGGATTTGGCGATATCGGCCTTGCGCTCGAGAATGGTCTTGATGACGTTGTAAGCCACCTCCTCGGGCATGCTGGCGTTCACAACGATTAGATTCCACACCACCGCGATGTTCACCGGCTGGTTCTGACCGGTATAGGTGTTGGGCGGGATTTTGCCCGTGATATAGAGCGGGCCATACTTCTTGTTCATGGCGCTGATGGCGTCGGCGTGATCCAGCAGACGCAGTTTGGTGCCCGGCGTGGCCGCCAGATCCATGATGGCCGCCGTCGGTAGCCCGCCGGCCCAGAGGAAGGCGTCGATCTTGCGATCCTTGATGGCGTTGACCGACTCATTCACGCTAAGGCGTTCGCGCGAGATATCGTTCGCCACGCCAAAGGCCTCCAGTACTCGCATGCCCATGATCTCGGTGGCACTGCCTGGCGCGCCGACCGAGACGCGTTTGCCCTTGAGATCCTTGACGCTGGCGATGCCACTGCCGTCCACGGTGGTGATGTGCATGCGATTGGGGTAGAGCGCCAGCAGGGTGCGAATGGCTTGTGGCTTGCCGTTGAACTTCTCCCGCCCCTTGAAGGCATCCCAGGCGGCGTCCGCCATGGTCAGCGCCAGATCGGCGCGGCCGCTGCCCACCAGCCGCAGATTGTCGAGAGACCCGCCGGTGACTTCGGCCGTGACCTGATAGCCCGGCAACGTGCGGCTGAGTACACCGCCGATGCCGCCCGCCAAGGGGTAGTAGACCCCGCCGGTATTCCCAGAGGCAATGGAGAGCGCGACTTTGGTCTGGGTGTGCGCGGCCGGGGCGAAAGCGAAGGTGAGGACCAGCGTGAAGCATCGAAAGACGTGGGTGATCATGCGTTGCGGTCAGGGAATTTGAAGGTGCACGGAGCCATCAAGCGCGGCAGTCTACTCCAGGCAAACTTGTGATCTTGATACGAGGCCGCATTGATGGGCGCTATCATTGCCGCGCCGTTCTCAGGAGCGAGGCGCGGCATGCCCGGCGCGAATCTATTGAGGAGATTATCAGTGCGAGTCATTCAACGTGTGGTTGTGGTATTGCTCATGGCGATGGGTGTGACCGGTTGTGGAACGCCCGGCCCCATTGGTTACACCTGCTGCAACATGCGACACGAGGGGGCAGGATACTGGATCAATGAGTTGCACTACACAGGCTGGCCAATCATTCCCGTGGGTTCGGATGTCGCCATTACCGACTATGGCCGCTATCGAGCCCGTGCCACGATTCGCGGCAAGTCCATGTACATCGGCCAGGATTACACGCGGTCGCAAATCGCACTGGAAGAATACATAGATCGGCTAGTCGTGAAGGAGGACCCGAAGATTAGGATCGCTACCTTCCCGCCCGACATTCAGACGGCGATCAAGAAGGGCAAGGTCATGCTGGGCATGACGCGGGAACAAGTCGTCATGGCAGTCGGATATCCCTTGATGGCCGAGAATCCGGATTTCGATGCGCCGATGTGGCGGATGTGGGTGTCAAGTTTCGGTGAGTATCAGCTGATCTTTGGTCGCGACGGCACGGTTAAGGAAATCGTGGCGAGCGAATACATAAGGAACATCGCCATCCTTCAGCCGTAACCAAGCTCGGCTGCGGGCTGAAGTACTCTCCGGATTGGCTGCTGGCGACGGTCGACTCAGTTGATGGGTCTCGTCCCGCGACGGTAGATTCGCCCAAATCGTGTGGGCAGCGAAGCCGTCGACGCTCGCTACCGCACGAAATAGGATATTCGGCTGCAATGGGGCAAACGCTTGAGTTCCAGTTTGCTGATATCAAGCGTGTGCATCAACGCCTGCGTTTCGCCGGGGTAGTCCTTCATATTGAGTTCGTCGAATACCACCAGCCCGCCCTTTGGCACCCTCGGCAGCAACCGCTCCAATATGACCTTGGTGGGTTCATACAGATCGACGTCAAGATAGAGCAGGGAAATGAGCAGATAAGGATGCTCCTCGAGGAACTTGTCCATCTGCGCCACGATGTCGCCTTGCCACAGCTTGATCTTGGGCACGTGCCCGATGAACCGGTTCTGATCGAACAGCGTCATCGCCTGCTGAATGCGCTCCAATGAACCGTCGACCTTCATTCCGCCGGCGACCATGCGGTCGCTGGCGCCGGAACGGTCAGCATCCGAGACGGATGGAAAGCCGCTGAAAGTGTCCAGCCCGAACACCAGCCGGTTGACGTTGTTGGGCTCCAGGATCGCCGAGCATTGAGCGAAAGTCAGCAGACCTTGCCCGTTGAGGACGCCGCACTCGACGATTGATCCGGGTATTTCCAGCACCTGTTTGAAAAGTTCATAGCGCACCAGGAAGTCACTCAACACCTGCCTGGGCGTATAGAGCGCAAACGAACGCAATTTCATCAAGGTGTCGCTGCCGTCTGCCTCGAAAAAACTCACCAGATCCTCGTAGTACTGCAGGTTCTGCTGACTATTGCGGCCGACCAGAAGCTGGTTGTTGCCTACCGATGCTCTCATCAGGATGTGTCCGGTTGGACTGCATGACGGGTGAATAGGCCGGAGTGTAGCGGATTGAACTTGATGTCAAGCGTTGAGGGCGTCAGTCCACACGGATTCAATCCCGCGCTGAGGAGTGAGGGCCCTGAAGGACCCAGGGCAGCCTTGCGGGTACCTTTCGGGGCTTCACTAAAAAACTAACGTATTGAATATTCATCATTTACAGGCCGGTTAGGCAGCTGACAAGGTCCAAATACCCGGTCGGGGTGGCAGGCGGAATCAAGGTCCGCTAAAGGTTCGCGCGCTGGGGCCGTTATGCCGCGTAATGACAAATGTTTAAGATTCGGCGCGCGCTCTGGAGCCTGAGCAGCGCCGACTGGAGGCCCCAGTCCAATGAAAGTCGTCATCCTTGCGGGGGGATTCGGCACCCGCATCAGTGAAGAGTCGCATACCCGCCCGAAGCCCATGATCGAGATCGGCGGTCGTCCCGTGCTGTGGCACGTGATGAAGATCTATTCCGCCCACGGCTTCAACGAATTCATCATCTGCTGTGGCCACAAGGGCTACGTCATCAAGGAGTATTTCGCCAACTACTTTCTGCACCAGGCCGACGTCACCTTCGACATGCGCGAGAACCGCATGCAGGTGCACGAGGCCAGTGCCGAACCCTGGAAGGTCACCCTGGTGGACACCGGCGAGCACACCATGACCGGCGGACGACTGCGGCGGGTGCGGCGCTATCTGGACGACGAACCCTTCTGCTTTACCTACGGTGACGGCCTGGCCGATGTGAACGTGGCCGAGCTGGTGGAGTTCCACCGGCGCCAGAACACGATCGCCACCGTCACCGCTGTGCAGCCGCCCGGCCGTTTCGGCGCACTGAATCTCAGTACCAGCCGAATCTGCGATTTCGAGGAGAAGCCCAAGGGTGACCGCGGCTGGGTCAGCGGCGGCTTCTTCGTGCTGACCCCGAAGGTATTCGATTACATCGAGGGCGACGACACCTCCTGGGAACTCAAGCCCATGAAGGCCATCGCCCGTGCCGGACAACTGTCCGCTTTCGTCCATCAAGGTTTTTGGCAGCCCATGGATACGCAGCGCGACCGCATTGCGCTGGAAGAACTTTGGGCCCAAGACAAAGCGCCGTGGAAGGTGTGGTGATGAGCACCGCAATGGCATGCCGCTCGTGTTACGGCCACGCCCTGCGCAGCTTCTGCGATCTGGGCGCGACACCCCTGGCCAATGACTTCCTGACAGTAGCGCAGGCAGAAAGCCGGCAGGTGTTCTATCCGCTGCACGCGCGCGTGTGTACTGACTGTCGATTGGTCCAAGTACCGGCAATGGCGACGCCGGCACGTCTGTTCTCTGACTATGCCTACTTCTCGTCCTACTCGGATTCCTGGTTGACGCACGCGCGTGCCTATGCGCAGGCTGTGCGGACCCGGTTGGGCCTGGGGGCAGACAGCCTGGTGATCGAAGCGGCTTCCAATGACGGCTATCTGCTGCGCCACTTCCGCGATCTCGGCATTCCGGTGCTCGGCATCGAGCCGGCCGCCAACGTGGCGCGCAGTGCGCAGGGTCTGGGCATCGAAACCCTGGTCGAATTGCTGGACCGCCGCTTGGCCGACAGACTGGTCGCTCAGGGAAGACGGGCCGACCTGGTGGTCGCGAACAACGTGCTGGCCCACGTGCCTGACCTGCATGACTTCGTTGCTGCACTGGCCGCACTGCTCAAGCCGAACGGCGTGCTGACCCTGGAGTTTCCGCACCTGCTCAGTCTTATCGAGGACTTGCAGTTCGACACCATCTATCACGAACACTTCTCCTATTTTTCACTGAACACCGCGCGCCAGATACTGGAACGCCACGGTCTGGTGGTGTTTGATGTCGAGCGACTGACGACCCACGGCGGTTCGCTGCGCCTGTATGCCCGCATTGAACAAGGCACACACGCGGTCACGCCCAGAGTGAAGGAACTCCTTCAAGTCGAACAACAGGCCGGGTTGCACGAGAACCGGCTCTACGACGGCTTCCAGGCCAAGGTCGAAGGCATCCGCTGTGATCTGCTGGAATTCCTGCTGGACTGTCGTCGTCGCGGCAAGACCGTGGCAGGTTACGGCGCTGCCGCCAAGGGCAGCACCTTGCTTAACTACTGTGGCGTGCGCCGCGACCTGTTGCCGGTGGTGGTGGACCGCAGCCCACACAAACAAGATCGTCTGATGCCTGGCGTGCGCATCCCGGTGCGGGCGGTGGAAACGCTGCGCGAGCTGCGGCCTGACTACCTGCTGCTGCTGGCCTGGAACCTGAAGCAGGAGATCATGAATCAGACTGGCTTCATCCGGGAGTGGGGTGGACGCTTTGTCACTGCCGTGCCACGCCTCCAGGTGCTGCCGTGATCTTTCATGACACACCCATCGCAGGCGCGTGGCTGATCGAAGCCGACCGTGCCATGGATGACCGCGGCGCCTTCGAGACACACTGGAATGCGCGCGATTTCGAAGCGCGCGGCCTGAGCTGCGGGTTCGATCAACTCAGCGTGGCGCGCAATCGTAGCCGTGGCACGCTGCGGGGTCTGCATTTCCAAGCGCCGCCCTACGAGCAGGCCAAGCTGGTGCGCTGCGTGGCGGGTAGGGTGTTCGACGTGATCGTGGACCTGCGTCCCGACTCACTCAGCCATCTGCAGCAATTCTGTGTTGAACTCGATGGCAGCGCCGCCGTGTCCTTGTGGATTCCGCGCGGGTGTGCTCATGGCTATCAGACGCTGACCGCCGAAGCCGACGTGCAGTACCTCATAGCGGGCGACTACGTGCCGGCCGCGCAAAGCGGTGTGCGCTATGACGATCCCTCACTCGCCATTGTCTGGCCGCTGTCAGTCGCGGCGCTCTCTGAGCGCGATGCGCGCTTGCCTCTGCTTCGGGATCACGTCCAACTACTGGGTGCGATGTCATGAGGTTCACCATCCTGGGGGCATCCGGATTCATCGGCAGCGCGCTCGCGCGTGCGCTGCGGACTGCTGGTGACGATTGCATTGCGCCGGAGCGAGCCGCCATGGGTGCTCTGCTTGAGGGCAACACGGCCCTGGGTCATGTGATTTGGTGTGTTGGCCTGACAGCGGATTTTCGTGAGCGGCCCTTTGATACCGTACGCGCTCATGTCTGTGATCTCTTGCCCTGGTTGCAACAAGGCCGCTTCGACTCCTTTCTCTATCTCTCGTCCACGCGGGTCTACGGTGGGTGTGAGCGTGCCGAGGAGACCGCCGCACTGACCGTGCAACCCTCGCGACCGGATGATCTTTACAACCTCACCAAGCTGACCGGCGAGGCACTGTGTCTGACACAACCACGCACTGATGTTCGTGTAGTGCGACTGTCCACCGTGATCGGCGAACGGCCCGACGCTCACGATTTTGTCGCCGCGCTGCTGCGTGAAGGTCGCGCCACCGGCAGCGTGCGTCTGCGAGACCACGCGGACTCGGCCAAAGACTACATCGCCCTGGAAGACGTCGTCGATCTGCTGCCGTGCATTGCGTGCGCGGGTACGCAGCGGTTGTACAACGTAGCGGCGGGCAGCAACTTGACGCACTGGCAGGTCGCACAGTCGCTGGCGGCGCCGGCTGGCTGGCGAGTGATTTGCGAGGGCGCAGCACCGCCGGTCATCTTTCCTCTCATCGGCACCGGCCGGATCCGTCAGGAGTTCGGCTTCAGCCCGCGTGACGCACTGGGCCGCATCGCGTCCCTGACCACGGCGGACACTCAACACACCAAGGACGTTTGTCACTCATGAAGCTGCTGATCGATACCGACGCAGGCGTCGTGCAGGAAGGTGACACCTCCCACCCCATCGGCTCGGCAAAAGCCTTCTCGCTGATTTCGCGCGCCTGGCTGCGCAGTGGCTGGGACGCCAAGTACGTATATGGCTTCACCTGGCTCGGCCGGCCCGTCATCCAGTTGCCCGAGGATATGCTGCGCATCCAGGAAGTCATCTATCGCGTGCGCCCGACGGTTATTCTGGAGACAGGCGTGGCCCATGGCGGCTCGCTGGTGTACTACGCCAGTCTGCTGCAACTAATAGGTGGTGGTCGGGTGATAGGCGTGGATGTCGAGATCCGTCATCACAATCGACGCGCCATCGAGGCACACGAACTGGCTTCACACATCACCCTGATCGAGGGTGACTCGGTGGCGCCAGCAACCCTGGAACGGGTGCGTGCCCACATCGGTCCACAAGACACCGTGCTGGTGATGCTGGACTCGAACCATACTCGCGACTGTTGGCGACGGTCGAATTTTGACCAGGGGCGACGATTGAATTTTGACCAGGCAGCGTGGCCGCAGCAAAGGTGCTGTGGCTGTGGATAAGTGTAGCGGATTCCGGTGGCATGAGTGATC
>Ga0194132_10005899_pt1 | contig 19435 bp, 16 predicted proteins | sample TA2KigOf80mmetaG_FD_148612 | JGI IMG/M metagenome (GOLD analysis project Ga0194132, IMG submission 148612) | Freshwater microbial communities from Lake Tanganyika, Tanzania - TA2015054 Kigoma Offshore 80m | ecosystem: Environmental > Aquatic > Freshwater > Lake | place: Tanzania: Lake... | reverse complement strand
GGTTTTGTTTGTCACCCATTGGGTGCTGTCCTCCGCAGGGGTCTTCGCTGCCTTCAAACCCCTATCGATATTGATGCGGACGAGCATCCAGGAGATTCGCACGCGCGGCTCAAAACGGAAATGTGGGGTAGAAAGTTCCTCTTGACAGCCTTTAGTGCCAGAAGGATGGAACGAATAGCGATGAGCCAGAGGGAGCGAGACGAACTGCACTGGCTAAAGCAGGCGCAGCAGAGAACGGTGACCCAGCGGGAAGCGGCCCAGCGGATGGGTGTGAGCGAGCGGTGGGTACGGAAGCTGCTGGCAACCATCGTGGAGAAAGGGGACGCAGTGGTGGAGCACGGCTGCTAGGGCGCCCCTCCAACCGGAGGTTACCGGAGGAGACGCGACGGGAGGCGATGGCGCAGTTGAAGCAGCCGGAATGGCACGACTTCGGACCCACGTTCGCGGCCGAGCAACTGGCCCGGCGCCATCAGATCGACGTGGGCAAGGAGACGTTGAGGAAGTGGATGATCGAGGAGGGGCTCTGGAAAAGCAAGCCGGCGGAAGTCAACCAAGTTCACCTCTGGCGGGCGCGGCGAACGGGGCGACAACAAATACAACAGCAACGCAGACTGAGAAGTCCCTGTGAAAGTCCCTGTAGTCGAGACGTCCACACGCATTCAATGACACAGAAGTTGCTGATTTGAATGGTGAGCGCGGAAGGAATCGAACCTTCAACCTACTGATTAAGAGTCAGTTGCTCTGCCAGTTGAGCTACGCGCCCACGTTTTGGCGGGGGGTTGAGACTTTAGTGTACCACGGCGATGCAGTCGATTTCGACCTCCACATCGCGTGGCAGGCGCGCGGCCTGGATGGTGGCTCGGGCAGGCGGGTTTTCCGCGAAAAAGCGTCCGTATACTTCGTTCACGACGGCGAAGTGGGACATGTCGCGCAGGTAGATGGTGGTCTTGAGCACACCGCCAAGGCTCGAGCCCGCTGCCTCGAGCACGGCCCGCAGGTTCAGCAGCACCTGTTCGGCCTGCACGGCCACGCCGCCTTCGACAATCTGGCCCGTGTCCGGGTGCAGAGGGATCTGGCCGCTCAGGTAGGCAAGGCCGTTGTGAATGACGGCCTGTGAATAGGGCCCAATCGCCTTGGGGGCGGCTGTGGTTGAGACAATCTGTTTCATTTCTTCTCTCCGAAGCGGAGGGCGCCGGTGAGATCGCGAACGTTGGCGACACCCTCCTCTTTCAAGTATCGGTCGAGTTCGCGGGCGATGCGGACGGGCGAGGCCGGGTCCCAGAAGTTGGCGGTGCCCACCTGGACGGCGCTCGCGCCCGCCAGCAGGAACTCGGCCGCATCCTCACCTGACGCGACGCCACCCAGGCCGATGACGGGGATCCGGACCGCGCGCGCGGCTTCGTAGACCATGCGCACGGCAATCGGCTTGATGGCCGGTCCCGACAGACCGGCCATCCCGGCGCCAATACGCGGACGGCGCGTGCGGATGTCGATGGCCAGCGACACAAAGGTATTGACCAGTGAGATGGCGTCGGCACCGGCCTCCTGCGCGGCCTGGGCAAGGGGCTCGATGCGGGCCACGTTCGGCGACAGCTTGACGATGACGGGACGGCGCGTCACCGGGCGCACCGAGGCGACCAGGGCGCCGAGCAGTTGCGGGTCGCTCGAAAAGAATATGCCGCCGTGCCTGGTGTTCGGGCAGGAGACGTTCAACTCATAGGCCGCAATGCCGGGGTGATCTTCCAGCACACGGACAACTTCGGAGTAGTCTTCCTGGGCATAGCCAAAGACGTTGGCGATCACCGGCGTCGAGTAGGCCCGAAGTTGAGGCAGCTTCTCCACGGCGAAGGCATGTACGCCGATGTTCTGCAGACCGATGGAGTTCATCATGCCGCCCTCGGTCTCCCAAAGGCGCGGCGGTGCGTTGCCGTCAATGGGCGTGCGAGAGAGTCCCTTGGTGACGATGGCGCCGATCTCGTTGAGGTTGACCAGCGGAGCGAATTCGACACCGTAGGCGTAGGTACCCGACGCGGCGATAACCGGGTTGCGCAGCGGAACGCCGCACAGTGCAGTAGTGAGCCTGGGTGATGTCATAGGCCGGCGGCCAGGCGTTGCAGAGCATCCCAGACCATGTCGATGTCGGCCTGGGTGGTCTGGAAGTTTCCGATGGCCCAGCGCAGGACGAAGCGGCCGTTGAGTGTGGTGGGTGAAAGAAACGCCGTTCCGGACTGGTTCAGACGCTGCAGCAGTTCCCGGTTCTGCTCATCGCTGCCCCGATATCGAAGGCAGACGAGCGAAAGATGCACCGGGGCGCACACCTCAAAGCTGGGGTGCACGGCGATGCGCTCAGCCAGGTCGCGAGTCATCTCCAATTGCGCGCGGAGGATCGATTCGCAACCCTGGCGCCCGTAAGCCCGCATCACGAACCAGAGCTTCAGCGCACGAAACCGGCGGCCAAGCTGCATGCCGTAGTCCATCAAGTTGATGGCGCGCGGTGCACCGGCGGTTCGCAGATAGTCCGGCACCAGGGAGAAAGCCCCTCGCAAGGTGGCGGGGTGGCGTGTATAGAGGATGCTCAGGTCCACCGGGGTAAACAGCCACTTGTGTGGATTGACGCCGATGGAATCGGCCTGGCTGCAACCGGCAAAGTGATGGCGGTGGGTTTCGACCATCGCGGCGAGACCGCCATAGGCAGCATCCACGTGAAGCCAAAGGCCGAACTCCCGGGCGATGGCAACAATGGCAGGAATAGGATCGACGGCCGCCGTGGGAGTGGTGCCGACAGTGGCGACGACGCAGAAGGGCCGGCGTCCCGCGGCAAGGTCTTCCGCAATTGCGCCGCGGAGCGCCTCGGGTTTCATGCTGAACCCGGCGTCGGTGGCGATCTTGCGGACGTTGCGCTGCCCGATGCCGGCGGCGATGGCGCCTTTCTCCACCGACGAATGGGCTTGATCGGAGGTGTAGAGAACCAAGCCATCCGGGTTGCCCTGATCGCGGGCCTCCGGGTGCATATGGTGCCGGGCGGCGATGATGGCGTGCATCACCCCAGTTGATGCGGTGTCGTAGATGATGCCGAACCAGGTGTTCTGTTCAAGACCCAGCCACTGGCGCAGCCAGTCGAGCGTGACCTGTTCCAGCTCCGTTGCCGCGGGCGATGACTGCCAAAGCATGCCGTTCATGTTGAGGCCGGCAACGAGCATTTCCGCGAGCACACCGGGGGGCGAGGCAGAGACGGAAAAGAAGCCGTGAAAACGAGGGTGGTTCCAGAGGGTGCAGGCGGGGAAGATCAGTTGCTCGAAGTCGGCCAGGATCCGTTCGGGTGGCTCCGGGATCTCCGGGGCGGAAGCGGGCAGGCGATCGGTAAGTTCGCCGGGCGTTGTGGCTGGAAGGACAGGAAACTCACGGACATTGGCAAAGTAGTCCGCCAGCCAGTCCACGACGTGATGTCCATGGCGGCGAAACTCTTCGGAAGTCATGCGGGAAGCCCTATTTTACCGCGTTGAGAATACCGGGAAGCCACTGGCGGAACCACTGGCGGAACTCCTCCAGAAGGGCGAGGGTGGCGGGGGCCAGGGGAGCGGCGAGGGGTCCGGCGGGAACGCCGCGTTCAGCAAGCGCGGCCTTGATGCCCACGGGAACCGGAAACCGCAGCAGCCACTGAATGAACTGTTGCAGATGGGTGTCCAGCGCCGTGGCTCGAAGAGTGTCACCGGCCAGGGCCGCGCGTTCCAGGCCCAGCATGAGTTCCGGCACCGCTTCAGCGCAGCCCGACACCACTCCGTCCGCCCCTGAGGAGCGGGCTTTCAGGAACACGGTGTCGTTGCCCACAAAGAGCGCAAAGGGCCGGTTGGCACGCGCTGCCTTCAGGGTCTCGAAAGCGGCCATATCGCCGCTTGAGTCCTTGATGCCATCGTAGGCCCCGGCGGCCAGCAGTTCCACCGAAAGCCCCACGGGCAGGGGATTCGCAAAGAACGGGATGTTGTAGAGATACTTCGGCGTGTCCTGAACCTGGGCCGCGAATTCAAGGTAGTAGGCACGCAGTTCCGGCTCCTCGTAGCGGAAGTAGTGCGGCGGCATCAGCACCACGCCGGCAGCGCCCGCTGCGGCGGCCTCGCGGGCCAGCAGCACGGCGCCGTCGAGTGTGGAGTGCGCCACGCTTACCAGCACTGGAATGCGGCTGCGCTTGCCGGCGAAGGCGGCCAGGCGCACGCGGTCCTCGAAATCGTAATGAGGGAACTCGCCGGTTGAGCCCTGCAGGACGATGCCGGCCAGGGAATGCGAGTTGAGGAAATCGATCACATCAAGCGACGCTGCCAGATCGATCTGTTGAGTGCCCGGACGGCGCGGTGTGACAGCGGCGGCATAGACGCCGTGGATGGGGCTATACTGATCGTCGTTCGGGGAAACCTGGGTTTGGGAGACGGCCATGGAACGAATTGACACTATACCCCAATCGTCGCGACGAGGGTTCTTGTCCACCTCGGCGGGCGCTTCCGGCGCGCTGGCGTCCGGATTGCTGATTGTGGCGCCGCGGCTTGTGCGGGGCCAGGGGCGCGAGAAGCTGCGCGCGGGTCTCGTCGGCTGCGGTGGGCGCGGGCGCCAGGCGGTGGTGGACCTGTTAACGGCTGACGACCGCGTGGAACTCACCTCCATGGGCGACATTTTCGAAGACAAACTGGAGGGCAATCTGGCGTGGCTGCGCGATGCCAACCGGCATCCTCGGACGGCGGACCGTATCAAGGTGGAGCCAGACCGCCGGCACGTGGGTTTTGAGGCCTTCAAGAGAGTAATTGCCTCGGACGTCGACATCGTCATGCTGTGCACGCCGCCCGGCTACCGGCCGGCGCACTTTGAGGCGGCCGTGGCGGCCAAGAAGCACATCTTCTGCGAGAAGCCGTTCGGAACCGATGTGGCGGGCGTGAAGCGCTTCATGGCCGCGGCGAAGAGGTCGGAGGAGTTCAAGCTGACGGTGGTGTCGGGCGCGCAGCGGCGGTTTCAGACCGAGTATGTGGAGACGGTGAAAAAGATCCAGCAGGGGGAAATTGGAGACATCCGGTCGCTCTATGCCTACTGGGTGGGCACCCCCGTGATTCAGCAGACGGCTCGCGATCCGAAATGGAAGGATATGACGTGGCAGCACAGGGCGTGGTACTCGCACGTCTGGATCTGTGGAGACCAGGTGGTGGAGCAGCATCTGCACAACATTGACGTCTGCAACTGGGTGATGAACGCGCATCCGGTGAAGGTGTGGGCATCGGGCGGCGCGGTTTGGAGGCCGCGCGACGAAGTGCATGGCAACATCTACGATCACCTGTCGGCTGAATTCGAGTATGCCAACGGTGTACGGCTCTCAAGCTATTGCCGCCAGTATCCGCGCGGGTTGTACACCAATGTGAGCGAGTTGATTGTGGGGTCGAAGGGGCGCAGCAACGGGCACGATCTGGGCGCTCGCGGCATCAATCCCTATGTGGCGGAACAGGTGGCGCTGGCGAAGAGCATCCGTGGCGACGGGCCGTACATCAACCATGCGATGGCCGTGGCGGAGAGTACCCTCACCTGCATCATGGCGCGCGAGGCGGCGTACTCCGGCCAGGAACTGACGTGGGATCAGGTGATGGCGTCGAATCAGGACTTGCAGCCGAAGGCGTTCGATTACGACCTGAAGCTGGATGTGCCTGAGATTCCGGTGCCGGGCAAGTACAAGTTCACCTAACGGCGCCCCACAACCTTAGCGCGGGGGCGTTCTTCCACTCAGTTTTTCGCGGATGGCGGCGAACCGCGGGTGTTTGCGTGCAGGCTCAAGACGCGGGTCCACGAGCAAAGTCAGCGTTTCGGGACCGCGAGCTTCCATAACCCCCTCCATTGCGACGATTGCTTCATCGATCCGGTCCACCAGAATGGCCGGCAGCAAGATGGAATGGGGCGAGACCCCGCCCGCCTGGATCCCCTTCCGGATGGCGGCGTAGTTGGCTTCCGCGGGGCCTCGATCTCCGCGCATCAACGCGAGCCAAGCGCGATCGGTACCCAGGACCCCGGGATGGAGTTCGGCCTTGGCCAGGTGTTCGAGCGCCTCGTCATGGCGCCCTAGATGGCCCAGGGTCAGCGCCAGGTAGTAGTGGGCCATGTTGTAGTTGCGTTCCCGGTCAAGCACGGCGTCGAATTGCCGGCGTGCCTGCTCAAAGTCGCGCTTGAAGTAATAGTCCATCCCCACGGAGGCGCCGACAAGCGGCGTCACCGGGTCCAGCCGTTCGGACTGAAGACTGGCCTTGAGTGCCTCCTCCATATTGCCGGTTGACCGGTAGTAGAACGCAACCGTATACCGCGCGATGACGGATTTTGGGTCCAGTGCCACACCGCGCCGCAACAGGGCCTCGGCGCCCGGCACATCCAGATCGGCGGCAAGGCGGGCCAAGCCCAGGGCCGTATTGGCGGCGGGCAGATTCGGATTCAGCCGGTACGCGGTCTCGGCTTCTGTTCGCGCACGCACGATGTCGCCGGTGTCTCCCGCAGCCAGACATCGACGGACGACGTATGCAATGGCCAATCCCGCGTGGGCACTGGCGGATTCGGGTCTCGCCGCGGTTTCCCGCTCGAACAGGGTGGTGGCCCGGTGAATTTCAGAGGGTGTGCCCTTGGCGAGCAAATGATCGCCGATCAGAGCTGCCGGATCGGCTGGCGGCTGTGGCACTTCACTCCGAGGACTCCAAAAAAGTGCCGCGGCGCCGCCCAGCACCGCCAGGCCGAACGCCGCGAAAAGAGTCGGCCGCAGGTATGGCGACCCGACTTCAGTTTGGGCCGAAGGCGCCGTCAGCGGGTGGTCCGTTTGCGGGGCGGCTATGGGTTCGGGCGCCGGCTCATCCGGGAGCGGGGCCGGTATTGGCATCGTCTGGGCGGCTGGCGGATTGAAGCGATAGCCGCGCTTGGGAATAGTCTCAATCCAGGTTCCCGCGCCGGCCAGCTCGTCAAGTTCCTTCCGGATCAACGAAATGTTTCGGGCCAGGCTGCTTTCGACGACAAATGTGTCGGGCCAGACGGCCTGCATGATTTCGTCCTTGGTGACCACTTCCGGCTCCCGGGCTACCAGGAGGTACAGGGTATCGATCGCTTTGGGCGTCAGAGCCACCAGCGATCCGCGAAACTCCAGTACGGTCCGGCTGAGGCGAAACCCTCCGAACTCAAAAATCTCCTGATTGTCCCCGTTCGCGGTCACGTAAGGAAATGGTAAGAAGTTCCGAATACAGTTGCAAGGACTGGCAGTACCGGGGCAGGCAACAATGTTGCACAGGAGCGCCCCATTCCCATTGCGGCGCCGTCTCGCGCAGCCCAGCCCGCTTGAGGTGCTGCCGGGAGCCGGGTCCACGTCTGGTCATCGTGGTCCCGGCCTTTCTTTCCGGCGCTTTGATATAGTGATCGACGGCCCAAGGGTCAACCTGCTGGCCATCAATACCGGAGTCACCATGGCCGCTGAAGGCGTCCGGATGAACGGCATCGGGAAGAACGGTGTTTCCTACACGGTGGACGGCACGGACGCCGGCGGCAACCCGGAGGGGCGCTACTCGTCGAACTACCTGCAACCGAACCTCATCGATATCATGAGCATCGAGGCGATTCAGGAGGTCCACACGGTGAAGGGTGTGCCGCCCGCCGAGTACGGCAACATGGTGGCGGGCCAGGTGAATCTGTTGAGCCGCTCCGGCACCAACCAGCTTCACGGCAGCCTGTTTGAGAACTTCCGCTCAGAGGATTTCGACGCCCGGCACCAGCGGCTGTCGAACAAGCCGGGCATCACGTTCAATCAGTTTGGCGGGTCGCTTGGCGGGCCCATCAAACGCGACCGTATCTTTTTCTTCGGTGTCTATGAGGGCTATCGCGACCGCGCCTTCACGCTGATTCAGGAGACGCTGATGACCTCGCGTCTCCGGAATGAGGCCCTGCGGGTAACGCCATCGTACCGCTTGTACCTGGACCACATCCCGCTGCCGAACCAGCCAGTGGGTCCGAACGACGACACCGGGCTTTACATCAACCCCACCTCTTCACGCCGGAATGACAACCACGTGGATTTGAAGGGCGACATCCGGCTGCGCGGTGTGAGCACGCTGACCATGAGCTATACCCGTGGGAGGCCCAGCCAATACCAGCCGCGGCATTACCTGAACGGCGCCAATGACCGTGAGTTCCGCATTTGGGACGAGCGAGGCACCGTGAACTACGTGACCGGCGGCAGCAGTTGGACCGCGGAGAGCCGGTTTGGCTATCACCTGACGGATATGCATCGCGAAGACGCGTTCTTCTTCGAGCAGTTCGACCCGCTGAACAAGAAGGAGAACCTGGAGTTTGGCCGGCGCGTGGCGCGCCTGAGTTATCCGGGTGTGTCGAATCCCGACCACGAGCTTTATCTGATGGAGGGCCGCACGTACAACTTCGATCAGAAGTTCGCCAAGCATCGCGGGAACCATTCCTGGAAGTTCGGGTTCAGCGTGCGGCGCGACTGCTGCAAGCGCATCAATCCGGAAGCGCCCAACGTGGCCTATAACTCGCGCGCGGACTTCATCAACAACATCCCGAACGCCATCGGGCCCACCTACGGCAACGGCGACTATACGGCGAAAATGTATCAGGCCGGCGGCTTTGCGCAGACCGACTGGCGCGTACGCCGCAACCTGACGCTCAATCTGGGCCTGCGCTATGACTACTTCTCGCATCTGGTGCCGGAGGCCAAGCCGGGCGCGCCGCAGACGGGTATCTATAACCCAAATGGTCTGCTCGATGCGAACTTCAACGTGGGGCCGCTGCGTCCGGTTGACAATCCCTATGAGTCCGACAAGTGGGTAAATCTTGGGCCGCGGTTCGGTTTCGCCTACAACGTCGGCGGCAAGAACAAGACCGTGATCCGGGGCGGCTTCGGCATGTTGTTCAGCGGCCAGGTGGCGGGCGCCATGTGGGCGCATGTGCAGCCGGCGCCCACGGTCCCCTTCCGGTTCAATTTCATCCGAGCGGATGTCGCGCGGCTGGGGCTGCGCTGGCCCAGCTACAATGACGACTTGCATCGTGTGATCGAGACGGAAACCAGGGCTCGCGGCTGGATCAACACCTTCTCCGTAGTGGACCCGAAGCTCCAAAACCCCTACACGATGCAGTACACCTTCGGATTCCAGCACGAGATCACCCAAGGGCTGGCGTTGGAGTCGTCGTTCGTGGGGAACCGGGGCGTGAAATTCCCGATGCACCGGTGGATGAATGAGCCGGACCGTGTGACTGGGTTGCGCCCTAACCCCAGGCTGAATGTGAACTACTACATTGACGCCACGCAACAGACCGTATACTCCTCCTGGCAGACGTCGCTGCGCAAGCGCTTCTCGCACGGGTTAAGCGCCAGTGGGCATTACACCTGGGGCCGGTCGCTTTCCACCGCGGGCGGCGACATCGGGTCCTATTCCCAGGGCGACGGCGATGCGCGAACGCAGGAGTTCTTTTACCCGCGCGCCGACCGGGGCCCCAGCACAGGCGACATCACGCACTACTTCACCGGCGAATGGGTGTACGAAGCGCCCCGGTTTTCCAGCCTGAACAGCGCCGTGGCTCGCGCCGTGTTGGGAGGATGGCAGGTATCCGGCACCATGCAGGCCCGCACAGGTGTTCCCTTGCAGCTTTCGCAGACGGGGACGGCCAGGCAGGTGGCGCGTCCGGATTACGTGGGCGGGCGGGTTTACCTGGACGACTATCGCAAGACGCTCCGGTACCTCAACGCATCGGCGTTTGCGCTGGTGCCGCTGCATCCGGTGTCACGCGCCGGCATCCGGCCTGGCAACGTGGGCAACAACGCGATTCGTCAACCGGGCGCGGTGACAGTGAATGTGGCGATCAGCAAGGAGTTTCCGCTCACCGAACAGGCCCGCTTGAGGTTGGGCGTAGACGCCTTCAACTTCTTCAACCACACCAACCTCAGTGGGCTAGTCACCAACCTGAACAACCGCTTCTTCGGCGAATTGCAGGGAACCGGCGGCGCCCGGCTGGTACAGTTGAACGGCCGAATCAGTTGGTAGCCCGGTTCGCATCCTGGTTGCTGTCCGCCGCGGCGTGGACTCCGGGGCTGGCCAGCGTGGCCGCTATTCGGGAGTTGATTCGTGCCGGGTGATTCGATGAAGCCATTGCCGCCTGCGACCAGGAGCTGAAACCGCGCGCCGGGAAGTGCTTCGCTCTGGACGCTCAAGGGGCTGGCTCTGCGTGGCGCCGGGCGAAACGCGGAGGCCTTAACGGCCCTGCGGCGGGCCATCACGCTGGCTCCCGCTGGCATGGCGGCTCTGCGGGGCGGCGGCGCAGATCGAATTCGAAACGCGCGATCCCAAGGCCGGCGGGACAATGCACGCCATCGTGAAGCTTGAGCCCACCAACGGCACCGCCCACGCAATGCTCGCGGAACTCGCCTTCCAAGGCGGTGATCGCACGGGCGTGGTGCGGCACTATGCCCACGCCAGCACGGCGCCGGAGGAAGGTGGCGCACGGGCGGCTGCCTGTTCTGCCTGGAACGATGGCAGGAATCAGCGGCTCCGTTTGAAGCGTTGCTCGCGCAAAGGCCGGGGCAGTCATTGAGCCTCTTCGGCGCGAGGATCCGGATATGTTGAGTCTCAAGGCCGCGATCCTCCACGCGCGGGGTGATGTTCCGGGGGCGTTGGCGTTGCTCAACCGGGGGGTGGGGGATCATCCAGGCGACGAAGATCTGCTCATGGACCTGGCTCTGCTCTGCCTGGATCAGAACTCAGTCGACCTGGGAATCCGTGTGCTGGAAGCTGGTGCGGCGCGGTTTCCGGGATCGGTTCGCTTGGCGATGATGCTGGGGGTGTTTCTGGTGCGCGCGAGCCGCTCGGATTAGGGCGAGAAGAGGTTTGCGGCCGCGTCGCGGCTGGCTCCCGGAAGCGGCATGGGGCCGGTGGGCGCCGCGATGACGCTCATGGAGTTGGGCCGGCCGGAAGAGGCGGTCCGGCTGCTGCGCGGCATTGCGCCCGGAGTGCCAATCGCGGCCCTCACTCTGGCGCGCGTTCTGGTTCAGAAGAATCCTTCACCAGCGGAGCGTTTGGAAGCGCGAGCCATCCTGACAGGGCTAACAGCCAAGGAGCCCGGGAACGCGGCGGCGTGGGTGGTGCTGGGCCGCGTCGAATCGCTGGATGGCAATCGTGTACTGGCGGTGCGGTGCTTTGAGCGTGCTCTGGCGCTCAATGCGGACGAACGGACCGCGGCGTATCAGTTGATGCTGTTGTATCGAACTCCAGGCCGAGCGGCAGACGCTGCGCGCATGAGCGCGAAAGTCCGCGATCTGGCCTCCGCGAACCGGGACCGTGAAAAAGCGGGCGAACGCTACCGGCTCTCGGCTAAGCCAGAGTAAGAGCTATGCTATACATCAAAGCCATGCTGCCGCCGGTGATGCGGACCATCGTAGGCCTTGGTGGACTTGAACAGCTCATGCCGGCCGTCGGTGGCCTGCGCGCGCACTCTATTCCGAAGGGCGTCCATCTCCGCCGGTGTCATGGGCTTGAAGCCGCGGGCCAGTGCGACGTCCTGCTTCAACTGGGCCATGGTAGTGATGCCCATCACCTGGGTGGCAACCGGCAGGCTCAGGCAATAGCGGTAGCACTCATCGGAGCTGAGCTTCAACTGCTCGATCAGGCGGCCCTGCGGATGGCCGCCGGCGAGGCCCTTCATGCCGATGACGCCGACGTTCTTCTGCTGGCAGAGCGGCACCACTTCGGATTGAAAGCTGCGGTAGAAGTAGTCCAGCACGTTGATGGGCATCTGCGCGGAATCCCAGTTGTGGGGCTTGGCGAGCATCTTCTTGTGAATCAGCGGATCCTTGTGACCGGTGAAGCCGATAAAGCGCACTTTGCCGGCTTTCTGCGCCTCAAGCGCGGCCTTGATGCCGCCCTTCTCGAACACCCAATCGGGATCGTTGTCGTAGACCATCTCGTGGAACTGCCACAGGTCGAGATGATCCGTCTTCAGGCGCCGCAGGCTGTCATCCAGATTCTTCCTGGACCCGGCGTAGTCGCGCTCGCAGTTCTTGGTCATCAGGAAAACCTTGTTGCGGCGGCCGTCCATCGCCAGCGCCCGGCCCATGATCTCTTCCGCATGCCCGTCGTGATAGTCCCAGGCGTTGTCGAAAAAGGTCAGGCCGTCGTCGATGGCGGCGTGCATGATGCGAATGGCCTCGTTGTGGTCCTTGACGGCGCCGATGTGCCAGCCGCCCAGGCAGACAATCGAAACGCGCTGGCCGGTGCGGCCCAACGGCCGCGTGGGCATGCCGGTGGCGCCGGTGGAGGATGTTTGTGCCACCACGTCGGCCGCGGTGACGGCGACCGCCGCGGCGGCTGCCGTCTGCTGGAAGAACTCGCGGCGTGAAGAATCGTTCTGGCTCATCTGTGTCTCCTGTTCCCTGGCAGTATACTATTCCGCAAGGAGATCCGTGATGAAACAGGCAATGTTGAGGGATGCCGTCCGGCGGTCCGCCACGCGGCGCGAGTGGTTCCAGGCGATGGTGGCGGCCGGGGTGACGGCGCAATCCCTGGCCCTGGGAGCGCAGGCAAGTTCCCAGGCCGCATCCAGCCGGTTGTCGATGCCGGGGCCTTACCGGGGCCGTGTTGTGAGCGTGCGGCACGGCGGTTCCATCCTGAGCGGGAAGTATCAGGCGGAGCCCGTGCGGGACATGATGCGTCGCGGCATGACGGAACTGACGGGCGCTCCGGATTGGCAGGCAGCCTGGCGTGTGTTCTTTGAGAAGGGGGATGTGGTCGGCATCAAGGTGAACCCGGTTGGGGCTCCGCACGTGATCTCATCGCCCGAAGTGCTGCACGAGATTATTGCCGGGCTTGAGGCGGCCGGTGTACGCCGCCAGGATATCGTGGTCTATGACCGCTACAAGAACCAGTTCCTGAAGGCGGGGTTCGACAAGTGGTTGCCGGAGAAGGTGCGCTGGTCCTCGGCGGTGTGGGATTTCGAAGAGATTCAGCAGGGCATTGAAGGCTATGACCCGAACCATTATCTGGACATGGCGCTGACGCGGCCGGGCTATGACCTGAGCAACGTCACGGCGCGGCGCAGCTACGCGGCCAACTTCATCACCAAGGAAGTGAACAAGCTGGTGAACCTGCCGCTCCTCAAGGACCATCAGTCCGCGGGCGTTACCCTGGCGTTGAAGAATCTGTCGCACGGGCTTGTGAACAACGTCAGCCGCAGTCATTCCACCGCCACGTTGAATACGTGCGGCGCGTTCATTCCCGCCGTCGTGGCCCTGCCGGTTATCCGGAACAAGACCGTGCTGCATGTCATGGACGGCATCAAGGCGCTGTACCACGGCGGGCCCGGGGCGCGACCGCAGTTCGTCTGGGAGCATCAGACGATGTACTTCGCGACGGACCCGGTGGCCATGGATCGCGTGGGCTGGCTGGAGATCGACAAGAAGCGTCTGGCCGTGGGCAAGAAGGTGCTGGCTGAGGATCGCCCCGATGAGTTCAGCACGTTCCTCAACCGGCAGACCGAGCACGTGGAACTGGCGGGCGCCTTGGGCCTGGGCGAGTTCGATATGAAGAAGATCGATTTCCGGAAGTTGTCGCTCGGCTAGCCGCCGGGCTTGTGAACCACCGGCTTGTGAATGCCGGCTTGTAGATTTGGTGTTCAGCCGGGGCGCGTGATACTCTACCGTCCAACGATGCACATGCTCCGCTGGCTGCCACTCTTCTTCACCGCGGCGATTCTCACGGCACAGAACACCGCAACGATTGTCGGCACGGTTCACGACGCGGCGAATGCCGTGATTCCCGGCGCGGCCGTAACGGCCACCCACGTGGAAACAGGTACGTTGCGCAGCGCGGTGGCGGGCGCCAACGGCGATTTCGTCTTTGTCCAACTGCCGGTTGGCTCGTTCACCGTTAGGGCGACCGCGCCGGGGTTCAAGGAATCCGTGCAGACCGGTTTGCTTCTGCAGGTGAGCGAGAACCGGCGCGTGGACTTCAGCCTGCAGGTGGGTCAGGTCACCGAAAGGATCGAGGTGGCGGCACAGGCAGTCCAGGTGGAGACCCGCACGGGAACCATCGGCGAAGTCATCGATTCCAAGCGCATCGCCGAACTGCCGCTCAACGGCCGCAATCCGGTGTCGCTTCAACTGCTGGTGCCGGGCGTTGGGCGGCGCGGGGGCCGCGACCAACAGCAGAATGAGACGGTTTCGGTCAATGGGTCCGCGTTCCGGGGCAATAACTACGCGCTCGACGGAGGCGATAACCATGACCCGTTCTTCAACACCCCCGCGCCATTTCCCAATCCCGACGCGCTGCAGGAGTTCTCCATCGAGACCAACGGTTACGGTGCCGACAAGGGACGCAACGCCGGAGTCTTCGTCAGCGCGGTGACCAAATCGGGCACCAATGCGTTTCATGGAAGCGCATTCGAATACCTTCGAAACGAAAAGCTGAATGCCCGCGATTTCTTCGCCGTAGGCGTGCCTCCGTTTAAGCGCAATCAGTATGGGGGCACGGTGGGCGGGCGGATTATCCGTGATCGCACCTTCTTCTTTGCGTCCTACCAGGCAACCCGGGAGCGTAGCGCTCCTGGCACCACCAGCGCCATCGTTCCCACAGCGGCGATGCGCCGCGGCGACTTTTCGGGCCTGGGCCGCGCGGTTCGCGACCCCAACGGCGGCAACTTCCCGAACGGTGTGATTCCTGCCAGCCGCGTCTACCAACCGGCCGTCAAGTTCATGGATACGTTCGTGCCTCTGCCCAATCGCCAGGACGGTCAGTTGAGCTTCGCCAGCGCGCAATCCATTGATGACGACCAGATCGTGGCCAAAGTGGACCATCAGCTCAACGCCGCCCACCGGCTGAGCTTCCGGCTGCTATGGAATGACAACGCCACGAAACAGGCCGTGGGCACCATTCCCAATCTGCTGGCCAACATCCCGTACAAGAACTGGAACGGCACGGCCAGTGACACCTGGATCCTGAGCCCGCGGGCGGTGAATTCGCTCACCGTGACCATCCAGAACATTGAGCGCGACCAGGCTGCCATCACGCCCGGCAACGTGGGCTGGCGGGATCTCGGCGCCGGCATTGTGCGCGCCCACCGCGAAGACACCGTGGCCGCCACAGACACAAACGTAATCGGTTACTGGTACGCCTTCACCCGCCACCCGCTCTATCAGCAGCGCTACTTCTATCACGTGCGGAACGACACGTCGGTCACCTTGAACTCCCACCTCATCAAGTTCGGCTTCGAATGGCGCTACGACGAAGTGGACCGGCGCGAGCGCTTTCAGGGCGACCCGGCCATCGCGTTTCGAGGTCAGATCACCGGCGACGCCATGGCCGATTTCGTCATCGGCCGGCCCGATTCCATCAGTCAGAACTCCGGCGCCGAAAGCTACCCGGTGGGCAAGGAGTTGAGCGCGTTCGTCCAGGATGACTGGAAAGTTAACCGCCGCCTCACGGTGAACCTGGGTCTGCGCTGGGACCCTTTCCTGCCGCCTCCCGACAGGCGTGGCACCGGGGCCATGTTCATTCCCGGCGCCCAATCGCAGTACTTTCCGCGTGCGCCGCTCGGCTTGGTGTACTGGGGTCAGGATCAGGCCGTGCCGAAGAAGTATGGCTTCGGCAACTTGTGGAACAACTGGTCGCCACGTCTGGGTTTCGCCTTCGATCCAACCGGCAGCGGGAAGTCGAGCGTGCGCGGCGGCTACGGCATTTTTTACGGCGCCCGTTCCCTGCAGAACATTGGTGGGGGCGGCCCCGGCTTTGTCCTGGCGACGAACCTGAACCCGGTTCCGGGCGGCATGGCGAACCCGTATCAATCGATTGGCGGGAACCCGTATCCGTTCGATCCGCCGGCCACCAGCCAGCAGCGGTCGTCGTTTCAGTTCATCCGCCCGGTCTCCACTGGCGGCTGGGACCTCAACTTCCGGAATGCCGTGATTCAGCAGTGGAACCTGAGCGTGCAACGCCAGTTCGCCAGAACCTGGATTGTGTCGGCGGCGTACGTGGCCAGCAAGGGTAACCACGTTGAGACCACGCGCCAGGTCAACCCTGGCGTCTTCGGCCGTCCCGGCAACCTGCAACAGCGGCGCGTCTATCCGGAGTTCACAGGCATCGGGCTTTCGAGCGCGGAGGGGAACTACACATATCATTCGATGCAGTTGTCCGCGAACCGCCGCCTGAGCGCGGGGCTCACCATCATGGCCAGCTACACCTGGTCACGGAACATCGACAATCTGAGCAACCCGCAGGATGGAGCAGACTTCCGCCGGGAAAAGGCGATCGCCGACAACAATATCGACCATCGATTCGTGGGCAGCTTCATCTGGGCGATGCCGCGCGTGACGGCCAGGAACCCCGCCAGATTCCTGCTGGATGGGTGGGAGATCAACGGGATCGTCTACCTGGAAAGCGGCCTGTGGTTCAACCCGGTGAGCGGCCGCGACAATTCCGGCACCGGCATCAACCAGGATCGGCCGGATCTGGTGGGCAATCCCCGGCTGGCCACGGGCCGTCCGCGCGGCGAACTGGTGCAGCGCTATTTCAACCCGGCGGCGTTTGCTCAGAATGCCGCGGGAACGCTCGGCAACACGGGCCGCAACATTCTGGAGGGACCTGGGGAGTCGGTGGTTGATTTGGGGCTGGTGAAGACCATCGCCGTCACTGAATCACACCGGGTCCGTTTTCGCGCCGAGGCGTTCAATGCGCTGAACAAGACCAACCTGAACAACCCGAATGCGAACATTCTGGCGCCGGCCGTGGGGCGCATCACCGGGGCGGGGTCGCCCCGCGTCTTCCAGTTGGCGCTACGCTACGAATTCTGATGAAGCTCACACGGCGCGCGTTTGTCGCCGCGGCCGCGGTGGCCGCCCGGGCGGCTGCGTTTACCAGCCGCTGGAATGGCTCGCGTATCTGGATCGGCCCGGAGTATTGGGCGAATCCACTGCCGGACTGGCGCATGGACAATGGAACGGTGGTGGCGCAGGCCGGGGAAAACCGCACGCTTCACCTGCTCACCCATCAGGTGGAAGCGAACCGCGAGGGATCGCTCACCTTGGCGGTCACCATCACGCCACCGGCGGACCCCGCCAATACCCACGCCGGCTTCCGGTTCGGAATTCGGGGTCTGCTCGACGACTATCGTCATGCGCTCATCTCCGCGACGCAGTGGATTGATGCCTACGTGCGCGCCGACGGCAAGCTGGTTCTTGATGGCGAGGAGAGTTCCGGGCAGGTTTCGCTGTCGGGGCAATTGGTCTTGACTCTCCAGGTCAGGGATGGCGAAACCGAACTGCGTTGCGGCTCCGTGAGCATTACGCGAAAAATCGCTCAGGGCCGCTTGGCCGGCAATATCGCGCTGCTGGCGGCGTCTTCACGGGGAACGGCGAAATCCGTGGCATGGCGGTTTCGCTCGTGGTCCGCCAGCGGAACGCTTCTGATGCATCGGCCGGAACAGACCTTTGGACCCATTCTCTGGACGCAGTACACGCTGAGCGGCGGAGTGCTCAAACTCACCGCGCTGTTTCCACCCGTGGGAGACGCAGATTCCCGGCAGGCACAACTCGATATCCGGCGCGAGGGCCGATGGCGAAGAGCCGGTTCAGCGCCGATCGATCCGCTCTCTCGCACCGCGACATTCCGGGTAGAGAAATGGGACCCAACCAAAGCCGCGGAATACCGTGTGGTCTACCGGTGGCGCAACATGCGCCACGAGTGGCCGGGTGTGATCCGCCAGGAGCCCTCCACCGGCGCCTTGAAGCTGGCCGTTTTCTCCTGTGACAACGGCTATGCATTCCCCCTCCCCCGCCTGACCGCGAACGTCAAGCTGCAGGATCCGGACCTGCTGTTCTTCGCTGGTGACCAGATCTATGAAGGCTACGGCGGCTTCGGGTTCGCGCGCGAGCCGGCCGAACTGGCCATGCTCGACTATCTGCGCAAATTCTGGCAATTCGGCTGGACCTGGCGCGAGTTGTTGCGCGACCGGCCGGCCATTGTGATTCCCGACGATCACGATGTGTTCCAGGGCAATATCTGGGGGCAGGGCGGCCGCAAAATCCCCGCGGGACGCGAGCGCGGATTCGTCTACGGCGGTTACGTGGAGCCTCCCGAGTGGGTCAACGCTGTGCAGCGTACACAGTGCGCTCATCTGCCGGATCCAGTGGACCCGGCGCCGGTGGAACAGGGCATTACCGTCTACTTCACCGAACTCAACTATGGTGGCATCAGCTTCGCCATCATCGAGGATCGCAAGTTCAAGACAGGGCCAGAATCCGCGTTTCCAGCCGGTGTGCCGCGCGAGGGCCCGGTGGAGGCACTGGACGTACCCGGCGCGGAACTGCTGGGCGCCCGGCAGGAAGTGTTTCTCCGCCAGTGGTCCCGGAAGAGAGGAGACGCGCTGAAGGTGGTGTTGAGCCAGACCATCTTCTGCAAGGTCACCACGCACGCGGGGCCCAATCTTGTTGCGAGCGGCCGCGACCTCGATTCCGGCGCGTGGCCGCAATCCGGCCGGCGGCGAGCTCTGGCCGCCGTTCGCGACGCCAACCCTCTGATGATCCACGGAGATCAGCACCTCGGGGCCCTGGTCCGGCATGGCATCGACAACTGGGACGACGGCCCGCTCGCCTTCCTGGTGCCTGGGACAGCAAATGGATTTCCTCGCGCCTGGTGGCCCGAGCCGGAGAAGCCCGGCGGCCGCTATCTCGACTCGTTCGGCAATCGAATGACGGTGCTTGGTGTGGCGAACCCCGAGCGCGGCAGCAATCTGCTACCGCGCAATCGGACCCATCCGGAGACGCTGGCCCACAGGAAGGGGTCGGGATACGGGATCGTGCGTTTCAACGTGGCCGCGGGAACAGCGGTGTTTGAGATGTGGCGGTATCAGTTCGATGCCAGCCGTCCGAAGCCGGAGGACCAGTTCCCTCGGTTTCCGCAGACATGCGAACTGAAACCGCCCCGTTGAGCGCGGAACTCCATAGCGCAGGGCTAGAGTCGAGCCGCGGCGGCCCGTACCAGCCGGATGCCCAGCAGCAAGGCAGAACCCGCCAAAGCGAGCAACCGCGAGTCAGGCTCCGGGACACTGTCGACATTGGTGAGAGTGAGACTGAGGGTATCGAATCTCTGCACCGGGTCCGTGCTGACCAGGAAGGGGTCATTGATTGCCGCGATTCCCATATTCGCCGCGCCCACGCCGAAAGCGTATGCATACAAGCGATAGGAGACGGTCATCGGGGCACCGGCTGGTATCAGGCCCAAGTCCAGGCTGCCCTGAAACAAGGGAAAGGCAAGATTGACCGTCCTAGGAACTTGTTGAAAAACTCCTGATCGAGCCCATTCCCTCTCGGAACATTTCGGGCGATGATTGTTGTATGCGCGGCGACGATCAGCAGCAGTCCGGGATGTTCAGCTACGTGACTCTGGAGGAG
>Ga0194132_10005898_pt1 | contig 19436 bp, 19 predicted proteins | sample TA2KigOf80mmetaG_FD_148612 | JGI IMG/M metagenome (GOLD analysis project Ga0194132, IMG submission 148612) | Freshwater microbial communities from Lake Tanganyika, Tanzania - TA2015054 Kigoma Offshore 80m | ecosystem: Environmental > Aquatic > Freshwater > Lake | place: Tanzania: Lake... | reverse complement strand
TTATACGTGAAAATGCTATAATTCGCGGTACCAGTCCAGCGGATTATTCGAGCGGTTCGCTGCATTACCGGCGCGGAGTCTGGATACACATGCACCGGACCACCAGTTCCGGGACATCCTCGAGGATTAGCAACTGGCATCGGCGGCCTGGTTGGCACTGCCCGGCACACTTCGGCTGCCCGTCCGCACCGCGTATCAGGCGGCAGGCGCCGCCGCCAGCGGACTCGGTGGGCAGGGCAGCGATCTGCCGCTTGAAGTCCTCCGCGTTTCTGAAGCGGATTTCGTGAATGGGTTCATGGGTATTCATAGTGTCTCCTTCGGTTCAATACGGAATCGCGATTCCGTTCATGATCGAAAGCGTGTCCACCACCGAAATCCCGCCAACGCCGCCGGCGATGACATCAGACTACTGGCCGCACCCCTGAAACCGGTGGACCGGCAGCCCGCTCGGAACAAAGCCGGGAACCACCGCGCAGAGGCCATTGGCCGAAGCGCGCTGATCGAGCAACCCTCCAGCCACGAACGTCACCAGATCGTCGAACTCGTCGCTGTCCAGGTCCACCGGCTTGATCTTCGGATCGAGCGCCGCCAGCACCGGCTGAATCGGTCCGCGCCGCCAGAGCAGATCCGGCGCCACTCCGCCGAGCAGTGGATTGTAATACCGGTTCGACCAAGCCACGTTCAAGTGGTGCCGGATCGCGTCGGGTAGCCGCGTGAATGCGCCATTGTGGAAGAACGCTGGCTGCAGCGCCACATTGCGGAGCGGCGAAGTGCGGAACTTATAGCGGTCCTCGTCCTTGCCGGTGATCTGCGCCAATCCGAAGTCTTCGTCCTGATTGGGTCCATCGAAGACCACGTTCCCTGTGTTGCGGCTGAACGCGGGTGCGACCTGTGGAATGCCGATGTTGTGGTTGTCGAAGTCGCTGAACATCTCGTTCGACTGTCCGGCGACGGCGTGACAGCTTACGCATCCGGCCTTGCCGAAGAACAACAGCGCGCCGCGCTTTTCCGAGTCGCGCATCGCACTGATCTGTCCGCGAGCGAACCGGTCGATGGGTGCGTCGGCGAACGTCATCGAGAACTCGAACTCGGCGACCGCCTGGCCGAACATCGCGAAGTCGATCGGACCGCCGCTGGCAACCTTCGGAAACACGAAGCCGAACAACCGCCTGTATTGAGCGTTCCCGTTCAAGCGCTTGAGCACCTCGGCACGGATCGCCTCGTTCCTGAATCCATCCTTGTCCGGAGGTGGTACCGCATCACCCCTGCCATCGTCGAACTGGTCGAAGATCGGGTCGATGGTTCCTTGTGTCCCGCGGAACCCAGCCACTTCCACCAGCTCAGTCGGCGGAATGTGCGCCTGTGCGACCAACAAGTGGTAGAACGCCGGGTCCTTCGCCGGAAAGCGTGTCGTGCCCTCGGGATCCGGGAACGTGAATCCCTTCGACGAATCGAATGGATCGCCCGAGGGGTCAAAGAACCGCCCATTCCACATGAGCTTGGGGAAGAAGGTTGTGTTGACGATCGTCGGGGTGCGCCGCTGATTGCGCGGGCCGGACCGGTCCGCGCCCACTACCCCGTTGTTCAGGACTCCGATCGCCATCGGCTGCGAGTCGCCGAACCCGGCCGCCGGCGAGTGGCATCCGGCGCAGGCGTTGTCGTTCCGCAGTCCGCCCGAGGGGTCAAAGAACTTCAGCCTGCCGAGATCGGCCAGCGCTGGATTCAGCGGCCGCCCAAGCTTTTTTTCGAGCGACTGGCCAACCGTCCCGGTGAAGCCCGCGGACTTCAAAACAGCGGTGAGTGTATGGTCAAGTTCAGCGGCGGCGAGACTGCCGGCCGCCAATAGGTATAGCGCTTGTGTGAAGCGGTTCATGTGTCCTCCTGGAGTTCCGCATGGACTCCATGCCCCAATAGTGCGAGCCTGTGGTTCGACCGTTACGGGTGCCGCACAATCGCTTCGACCATGCCTTCCACCGTGTACGGCCTCGCTTCAACGTCCGGCTCCAACCCATGCTGCCGCACAGCCGCCGATGTCACCGGCCCGATCGATGCGATGCGCACCCCCTCCAGCCGCTCCCGGCCCACCAACGCCAGGAAATTCTTGACTGCTGACGAGCTGGCGAACGTCACCCAATCCACTGGCGCTTTCCACTCTGGAACGGATTCTGGAACTTCGGTCCGGTAGGCTTCCACCACATCCACCACCGCGCCACGCCGCCGCAACTCTACGGGCAGCACGTCCCGCGCCACCGCCGCCCGCGGAATCAGGATCCGGGTTCCCGCCAAATTCTCCACTGCCAGCTTCTCGATCAGGCCCTCGGCCACGTACTCATCGGGGACCACATCCGCTTTCAGATGCAGCGACTCGACCGCCGCCGCTGTCGCCGAACCAATCGCGCAGATCCGCGCCTTGAGCGCCCGAAGATCGCGAGCCGAAGCATCCAGGCGCGCAGTGAACGACTTCACTCCGTTGACGCTCGTGAAGATCAGCCAGTCATACGTCTCCAGCCGTGCGATAGCCGAGTCCAACGCCGAGTAATCCCGTGGCTCACAGATCCGGATCGTCGGGAACTCCACAGGATCGGCACCCAGCTCACGCAGCCGCTGCGCCAGCTTGCCCGCTTGATCCCGCGCCCTGGTGATCACGATCCGCTGGCCCGCAAGCGGAAGCCGCCCGAACCAGTCGAGCTGGTCCCGCAGCCCCACCACCGGACCGATAATCACGGTCGCCGGTGGCTTCATCTTGGCGGTGGCAATGGCGCCAGGAAGCTCACGCAATGCGGCGGCCACGGTCTGCTGGTGCGGATACGTGGCCCAGCGCACGGCCATGGCCGGAGTCTCCGGATCCCGGCCCGCGGCGATGATCCGGTCCACGATCCCGGCGATGTGCGTCAAGCCCATGAAGATCACCAGCGTCTCAGATCCGCTCACCGGCGCCCAGTCAATTTTCGCCGCATCATGGCCCGTGACGAACGTCACCACCGACGTGTGCTCCCGGTGCGTCAGCGGAACTCCGCAGTACGCCGCGATCCCCAGGGGTGCCGTCACCCCAGGAACCACCTCGAACTCGACCCCCGCCGCCACCAGCGCTTCCGCTTCCTCTCCGCCACGTCCGAAGATGAACGGATCCCCGCCCTTGAGCCGGACAACGGTCCTGCCCGCCCGCGCGCGGTCCACCAGGATGGCGGCGATCTCCTCCTGGCTGAAGGCATGGTCCGATTTCTTCTTGCCGACGTAGATCCGCTCAGCGGACTCTGGCGCGTAGCGCAGCAACTCCTCGTTCGCCAGGTGATCGAACAGAATCACATCGGCGCGCTCCAGCGCCCAGCGGCCCTTCAGAGTCAACAGGCCGGGATCGCCAGGACCCGCGCCGACCAGGTAGACCTTGCTCATTGCCGCACTGGCTCGATGATGGCACGCGCACCCGCGCCCAACAACTCCCGCGCCAGCTCCCGCCCCAGACCTTCGGCATCGCACACCGGACCCGATACCTCCGAGCGGAGCAGCCGCGATCCATCGGGAGCGATGACAAGCCCATCCAACCGCAGCGAGCCATCCACAATCGACCCATGCGCGCCGATCGGAACCTGGCAGCCACCGCCGAGCGCACCCAGAAACGCCCGCTCGGCATCGACACAGGCCCTCACGGCGCCATCCTCCAGGCGCAGGCATGCAGCGGGTGGATCCTCGCGCGTCTCCACCGCCAGCGCGCCCTGCCCCACCGCCGGACACATCACCTCAACCGGCAGCAGCTCTGCAATGCGTGATTCCCACCCCAGGCGCCGCAGTCCCGCAGCCGCCAGCACGATTGCGTCGTACTGGCCCTCATCGAGTTTCCGCAGCCGTGTATCGAGATTTCCCCGAATGGACTCAATCACCAGGTCCGGACGCGCACGCCGCAACTGCGCCTCACGCCGGAGCGAACTCGTGCCGACGCGCGCTCCCGCAGGCAGATCGGCAAGCCGCGCCCCAACCATCGCATCGCGCGGATCTTCGCGCACCGGAACTGCCGCCAGTACCAGGCCCGCAGGCAGCTCGACAGGCATGTCTTTCAAGCTGTGGACGGCCAAGTCCGCGCGCCCCTCGATCAGGGCGTCCTCCAGTTCCTTGGTGAACAGGCCCTTGCCGCCCACTTTCGACAATGCGACATCGGTGATCTTGTCGCCCGTGGTGCGGATCACATCGATCCCCGCTTCTTCTCCCAACCCGCCCAGCCGCCCGGCCACCCAGCGCGACTGCCAGAGGGCCAGTTGCGACCCGCGCGAAGCAATCCTCAGCATTCATTCTCCCAGCCGGAACATGCGCCGGATCGCATCCAACACCGGCCCGCCACCATCAGCCGAGCTCCGCCGCAACTCGGCGATCGGGCCATGCGCTACCTTGTTCAGGATCCCGCGCATCAGCGCCTGCACCGCTTCTTCCTGCTGCGGCGACAGCGTGCCCAGCTTCCCGCGGATCCTTTCGAGTTCGCCCTGTCCGATCGAGTCCAGTTGCTGCTGCAGCGCGACGATGACCGCGCTCATCTCGCGCGCCTTCAACCGCGAGATCATCCGCTGGACTTCGTCCTCGACAATCTGCTCGGCCGCCCGCGCCTCTTCCTGGCGTCCCAACCGGTTCTGCTCGACGACTCTCTGCAGATCATCGATGTCGTAGAGGAACACGTTGTCCAGCTCGTTTACCGCGGGATCGATGTTGCGCGGCACGGCGATGTCGATCAGAAACATCGGACGGTTGCGGCGCGCGCCGATCACGCGCTTCATCTCGTCCTTGTGCAGGATGTACTCAGCCGATCCGGTCGAAGCGATCAGCACGTCAACATCCCGTAGCGACTGCTGATAGCTCGCGTAATCCACTACGCGTCCCCGGAACTCCGACGCCAGTTGCCGCGCCCGCTCGGGCGACCGGTTGGTCACCAGGATCTCCGCCACGCCCGACCGCTGCAAATGGCGTGCGGCCAGAACCGACATCTTGCCCGCGCCCACCAGGATCACCCGGGTGCCCGAGAGCGATCCGAAAATTTCCCGCGCCAGCTCCACCGCGGCGTAGCTCACGCTCACCGCGCTTTGGCCGATCTCGGTCTCAGTCCGCACGCGTTTGGCAACACTGAAGGCGCGCGTAAGCACGGAATCGAGCACGCCGTTCACGCCTCCGCTCGCCTTGGCCAGCTCATATGCGGACTTGAGCTGCCCAAGGATCTGCGGCTCGCCCACAACCATCGAATCCAGGCTCGCCGCCACCCGGAACAGATGCCGGATCGCCTGCTGGTCGTCGTAGTGATAGAGGAACTGGCCCACCCACTGCGGATCCACCTTCCGCGCCCGTGCCAGAAATCCGGACACCGATCCCCGCGTGTCGCAGGCGTCGTCGGCGGTCACGGCAATCTCGACACGGTTGCAAGTGGAGAGGATCATCCCCTCCTGGAGTCCTGGCTGCGTCCGCAACTCGGTGATCAGCTCCGGCAGCAGGCCGGCATCGAAGGCCAGCCGCTCCCGAACCTCAACCGGTGCGGTTGTATGGTTCAGTCCTGTGATCGACAGCTTCATCGCGCCAGCAGCGGCCTCAGCCCCACGTGCGCCGCCCAGGTAATGGCTGAGCACCCGATCACGGCCAGCGACAGCAGCGCCGCCTTGCGTCCGCGCCAGCCAGCGGCGGTCCGCAGAAACACCATCAGCAGCACCAGCGCCCAGGTCAGCAGCGAGATGGCGACCTTGGCCTCGCCAATCCAGCGGGTGCCGGACTCAATGAACGCCCACATGCTGCCCGCGATGGTGGCGAGCGTCAGCAGCACGAAGCCCAGCCCCATCGACCGGTTGATGAGGTTGTCGAGTGTTCCCAGCGGTGGCAGCCGCGCGAACAGTACCGGCGGCTTCTTCGATTTCAGATGCTGTTCCTGGATCAGGTAGAAGACCGATCCCATCGCCATCACCACGAGGGCCGCGTATCCCAACAGCACGAGCAGCACATGGACCAGCAGCCAGGCGCCGCGCACGCTCTGGTTCGACCAGGACGCCACCGGCAGCTCCATCGCCCCCACCAGCGACATCAGGAACACCAGCGGGAACAGGAAGACTCCGAGCGAGTCAAACCGGTAGCGCCAATAGGTGAACAGGAACGTCAGCGCCAGCAAAAAGCCGCAAAGTGACGAACTCTGTAGGAAATTGTCGGCTGGAAGGTGTCCCAGGGCGAACCACATCTCGACCACCGACACCATGTGCAGCACGGTGCCGACGGCGAACGCCCAGAACGCGGGTGCGAACGGGAGAGGCGTGCGCCGCAGCACCGTCACTGTGGTATGGCCCAGTCCCAGTGCGTATAACACCACCGCCACGCGCAGCCAGAATACGCTTGACTCGAACATGCGTCAGTTGGCGGCGATCGCGAAGTCCCAGACCTGCGTGTTCGCCTTGCCGGGCTCGAATTGGATGAAGGCGTACTCGCCCGGCGGCATCGGCTTCTGGGGCCAGATCTTGAACAGGTTCTCGCCGGCCTGGTGGCGGAAGGTGGGCACTTCCTCCGGATCCTGGATCACCTCTTTGGTCACCGGGATGATGCTCCACTTCTCGACCACGCGGTTGCCCTTGTTGAGACCCATCTTGGCGATCGCAATCCGTTCTTCCTTGAGCAGCCGGAAGTAGAAGTCGGGACGCGTGTGATTGATCACGAAAGCCGACCGCTCACCATCCACCTCAAGCGTCGCCTTGCCCGCCACAATCGGAATCGGCGACATGGCCTTGAGCACGGACCGCCTCCGGTTCGTGTTGATCTTGGTTTCGGCCTGCTTCAGCGGCTTTATTTCAGCGGGCGTTCCCGGCCCGATCCAGTACGGGCCGCCGCCATCGGGAACGCTCTCCACTTCACGTTCCGCATCGCGTTCGGCTTTCCGCTCCGCACGGGAGGCCTCTTGCGCCGCCTTGCGCTCGGCTTCCTTGGCGCCCGCCTCGTCCCGGGTCTTCTTGAGATCCACCAGGTCGAGCGGAATTTCCTCCCAGTCACTGCGCTCGACGCTGTAGTACCGGACCCGATCCTCGAGCACTTCGTACTCGCGCACGGCATGGAAGCCGCCGTCCTTGAGATGCAGCCGGACTGAGGCGGCCAACAGCACGCCGCCCGTAAGAATCGGGATGAGCCAACGAAGGCGCACGGGAGTACCTACAGTCTACAATAGTGGGGCGATGCGAGCCTGGCGAATCACCGGCCCCTTTTCTATCGACGCGCTTCAATGTGAAGAGGTTGCGCCGCCCCCGCCTCCCGGGCCAGGCGAGGTGATGATTCGCCTCGGAGCCGTGTCGCTCAACTACCGGGATCTGCTGGTGATTCGCGGACACTACAGCAAGAAACTGCCGCTGCCGCTCACCGTCTGCTCGGACTGCGCCGGGACGGTGACCGAAGTCGGGGAAGGAGTCTGGCCCATCCGTCCCGGCGACCTGGTGTGCCCGGCGTTCATGCCCGCTTGGATCGATGGCCTGGTCGATGAGAAAAAGGCCCGGTCGGCGCTCGGCGCATTCGCGCAAGGGGTGCTCACCGAGCAGGTCTGCTTTCACCAGAACTCCGTTGTCAGAATCGGCCGCACAAAGAATGCGGAGGCGGCCGCATCGCTGCCCTGCGCCGGGGTCACCGCGTGGAATGCGCTAGTGACGCAGGGCCATGTCTCAGAGGGTGACACAGTGCTGATCCAAGGCAGCGGCGGCGTGTCGGTGATGGCGCTGAGTATCGCTGTGGGATACGGCGCCAAAGTGGTCGCGATCTCCTCCAGCGAGTCGAAAATGGCGCGCCTCCGCGAGTTGGGCGCCGCGCATACCATCAACTACGTCGAGACTCCGGCGTGGGAGGAAGCCGTTCGCGAATGGACCGGCGGGCGTGGAGTGGATCACGTGGTGGAGGTATGCGGCGCACCCACGTTCAACAAGAGTGTCCGTGCGGTACGGATGGGCGGGCGCATTTCGCTGATCGGCAACCGCGCCGCGGGCGCGGCTGAGGTGAACCTCACACCCGTGCTGATGAAGCACGTCTGCGTCCAGGGGATTTTTGTTGGCTCGGTTGAGATGTTCAAGGACATGGAAAACTCCTCCGCTGCCCCGCCCCCGCCGCCGGACCGCGTCTTTCCGTTCGAAGAGGCCCGCGAAGCGTTCCGCTATTTCGAATCCGCCGCGCACGTCGGCAAAGTCGTCATCCAGGTGAGTTAGAATCATCCCATGAACCGTAGAGCGTCGATCCTCACTCTGGCCGCGGGAGCGGCTGCATCCGCCGCGCCTCCAGCGCCCGTCAATCCGATCCAACTGCATGTGGATCTCGAAGTCGGCGACGAGAAGCTGCTGCTCGCCAATTTCAGCAAGATTTTCAAGCCTGCGATCAGCCGCCAGGACGGATTCGTCGAGGTCCGGCTGCTCAAGTTCCGCAAAGCGATGCTCGGCAACGGACCCGGCTCCTGGAACTACCGGCTGCTGATCAGCTTCAAGACAGAAGAACAGCGGATGAAGTGGGTGGCAAGTGACGACCATCAGAAGGCCTGGCCCACGATCGAGAAGTGTCTGAAAGGCGCCAAGGTGGCGGCCTGGCTCTACGACATTTCCTAAGGGAGTATACTTGGCGTGGGCGGCCCAAACCGGCCGTCTAAATCCGATCCAGGAGTGAACGCCATGGAGACTCTACAATTCCGTGTGTCGAAGCTGTCCGCGCAGTGCGCTGGCGTGCCGATGACATGGCAGGGCCGGAGCTTTGATTCCGGTCCGTTGATGTTTGACCTTGATGAATCCTCGCCGTCGGGAGGCGTGCTTGACTACGCCTTGTCCCGCGCGCGAGCCGAATTCCACGTAAAGATCCGGTTCCCGGAGTTCGCCGCGATGCTGAGCGAACTCGGAGCCGATGGCTCGCTCACCCGCCCGGTTCAAGCCGTGGTGCGGTCCGAAGGGCCGATCGCGGCCGACCACAGCTTCGCGCTCAGCGGAGCGGCGGCGATGGAAGATCACGCGATGTTCCCGGCGAGGTCCACCGCCGCGAGCGTCTTACCCGGTACTTGAACGCCTGACGCCGGCTCCCGGTCGGGAGCCCAGATTCGCGAGGATTTGGCGAAGGGCGAGCCTGTATCGTGGAAGTTCACTCCGGATCAGAAGCGGCTTTCCCTGACCCTGCCTCCTGAATTTGGCGGGGCGTCGCACGAGGTCTGCCTGACGGGCGGATACACGTTCGAAAGGGTTTGACGCACACCCTGATCACGGGCGCCACCGGACTGGTGGGAAGCGAGCTGGCTGAACGCTTGCGGTCCACTGGTCCGGCACGGCGCCTTTTTTTGTGCGCGCGGCCGGGGGAGCTCGGCCGGGCCGATCCCACGGGCATCGGCGAAATCGTCCATTGCGCCGCCGACACGAGATTCGACCGGCCGCGCGAGGAAGCGATGGCGGCCAACGCCGGCGGAACCCGTGCCGTGCTCGATTTCGCTCATCGCTGCCCGCGGCTGAAGCGGGTAGTGCATGTGAGCACGGCGTTCGTTTGCGGCCGCCGCGAGGGCGTGATCCCCGAGGCTCCTCTCGAGCCGGGCCACCAGTTCGTCAACACCTACCAGGAGTCGAAGTACGAGGCCGAGCGGCTGGTCATTGCGGAGATGCCCCGCCTGCCCGTGTCGATCGTGCGCATTTCCTCGATCATCGGCGACTCGCGGACCGGCGAGGTGCGCCGGATTAACCATGTCCATCAGTTGTTGAAGCTGGTGACCCGTGCGCCGCTGCCCGTGATGCCGTATCGCGGAGAGGCTCCCGTGGACCTGGTTCCGCTCGACTGGGTTACCGAATCGCTCGCGCGGATCCTGGACGGCTTGGAACCCGGCCGCGTCTATCATCTTTGCGCCGGACAGGGCCATTCGCTGGCTCTCGAGGCGCTGCTCGATCTGCTGCCAGCGCTGTTCGCTCCGCGGGCGGTGGTCTACCCGCGGCGTGTGAGTCTCAAGGAGTACGATCAGTTCGCGGCCGGCGCATCCACCGCGCTCCAGAAAGAGGTCATCCGCGTGCTCGGATACTTCCTTCCGCACCTTGGCATGAATCAAGTCTTTGCCGTGGACCGAACCCATCCCTTGACCGGGACGCCGCCCGATCCCCGCCTGACGCTCGAACGGGTGGTCCGCTACTCGATCGCGGCGAACTGGGGCCGCCGCGATTCCTGCTGCTAAACTGAAGTCAGCATGGCCGCTGTCGCCTCGATTGCCGAAGAAATCCTGGACCTCAAGAGGGAAAGGCGTGCGATCATCCTCGCCCATCACTACCAGGAGTCCGAGATCCAGGAACTGGCTGACGCCATCGGAGACAGTCTGGAGCTTTCCCGCCGTGCGCGGGATTTCGAGGGCGGCGTCATCGCCTTCTGCGGCGTCTACTTCATGGCAGAGACGGCCAAGGTGCTGAATCCTTCGCGGATCGTCGTGGTCCCGGACAAGGATGCCGGCTGCAGCCTCGTGGACGCCTGTTCCGCGGACCAGGTGCGCGCCTTCAAGCGGCTCCACCCGGAATATGCGATCGTCAGCTACATCAACACGTCAGTGGACGTGAAGGCGGAAAGCGACGTTCTGTGCACGTCGCGCAACGCGGTGGATGTTGTCAATTCGATCCCGGCGGATCAGCCGGTGTTGTTCCTGCCCGACATCAATCTCGGCAACTACGTGAGGAAGATGAGCGGCCGGCGCAACATGCGGATCTGGCAGGGCGCCTGCATCGTGCACTCGACCTTCCCGGCGCGGCGGCTCTCCGCCGCCAAGTCTGAATATCCCGAGGCGCTGGTCGCCGCGCACCCGGAATGTCCCGCGGAAGTGCTCCGGATGGCCGACTTTGTCGGATCCACCTCGGCCATCATCAAGTGGTGCGCTGATTCGCCCGCGGACGAGTTCATCGTGATGACGGAGAGCGGCGTCTCCCATTCCCTCAACCGGCTGGCGCCGCATAAGAAGTTCCATTTCGTGGCGAACGAGAACTGCAACTGCAGCGAGTGTCCGTACATGAAGCGGAACACGCTTGAGAAGCTCGCCGCCTGCCTCCGGGATCTCGAACCGCGCGTCGAGATCGCGCCGGAAATCGCCGAACGCGCGCTACGCCCGCTCGAGCGGATGCTGGCGATCAAGTAGCAAGCCGTGGCACTCACCGATACATACGGCCGGATCCACGACAATCTCCGCATCAGTATGACCGACCGCTGCAACATCCGGTGCTTCTACTGCATGCCGGAGTCGGGCGTGAAGTTCGTACCCAAGCCCGAGATCTTGAGCTTCGAAGAGATCGAGCGGTTCGCGCGTGTCGCGGTCGAGGCCGGTGTGCGGAAGATCCGTCTCACCGGTGGCGAGCCTCTCCTGCGCAAGGACCTGCCACGGCTGGTCGAAAAGCTCGCCGCGATTCCGGGCGTCGAGGACATCGCTCTCACCACGAACGGTGTGCTTCTCGCGGACCAGGCCGGGGCACTCCACGCCGCCGGACTCCGGCGGATCAACGTCCATCTCGACACGCTTGACCGCGAGCGGTTCCGCCAGATCACCCGGCGTGACGATTTCGACGCGGTGATGCGGGGGATCGCCGAGGCGCAACGCGTGGGGCTCGGACCCATCAAGATCAACGCGGTGGCCGTGAAGAACCTCGTCGAGCCCGACATCGTGCCACTGGCCCGGTTCGGACGCGAGAACGGAATCGAGATCCGCTACATCGAGTTCATGCCGCTCGACTCGCAGGGACTTTGGCTCAGGGACAAAGTGCTGCTTCAAGACGAGATGATCGCGATGATCGAGCGCGGGATCGGTCCTCTGGACGTGATCCCGGACGCCGATCCGCGCGCGCCAGCGCTTGAATACCGGTTCCGCGACGGCACCGGGCGGATCGGATTCATCTCCTCGGTGAGCCGTCCGTTCTGCCTCAACTGCAACCGGATCCGCCTCACCGCCGACGGCAAGCTTCGATACTGCCTGTTCGCGATCGATGAGACCGACGTGAAGGGTCCGTTGCGTGATGGATCGGGCGACGAACGTCTACTGGAGCTGATCCGCGGAACGGTGCGCGCCAAGTGGCTCGGCCACGAGATCAACACCGCACAGTTCGTTCCTCCGCCGCGTCCGATGTATGCAATCGGCGGGTAAAGTCTGAAGCCCGGTTGGCGATATACTTGAAGTGGAGCAGAGTCTCCGGCAGAAAGGTGTCATGAGCACACGCGCTTTTGTCTTGCTACTGGCTACTGGGGCGGGCCTTTGGGCTCAGCAGGTTGAGGCTAGCCGGGGGAAGGCGTACTACCACTTCTCGATGGGGCATTTGTACTCGGAGTTGAATAACGCCTCCGGTGGACGGAACCCCGATTTCGCCAACCAGGCAATCGACCACTACCGGCAGGCGATGAAGGCGGATCCTGACGCCACCTTCATGGCGGACGAGCTGGCCGATATATACATCCGCTCGGGCCGCTTCCGCGAAGCGCTCACCGACAACGAAGCTCTGGTGCGCGACAACCCGGATGACATCAGCGCCCGCCGCATCCTGGGGCGGATCTATCTCGGTCTGGTGGGCGATCCTCAACGCGGCCGGATCAACCAGGAGTACGTGAAGAAGGCCACCGACCAGTATCAGCGGATCACCCAAAAGTATCCGCGGGACACCGACGCCTGGCTCACGCTGGGCCGGCTCTACAAGCTGCAGACGGACTCGGTGGAATCGGAGAGAGCCTTCAAGAAGGCGCTGGAGATCGAACCGGAGAACGAAGAAGGACTCGCTGGCCTCGCGATGGTCTACTCGGACCTGGGCGACACCAAGCGGGCAGCCGAAGTACTGCGCCAGATCGCCGACAAGCGTCCGAACCTGAATAACCTGCTCTCGCTCGCGGGTTCGTATGAACAGATGGGCGACCCGGGCCTTGCCGCCGAGACACTGAAGCGCGCACTGGCCCTGGATCCGGGCAACGACAAAATCCAGCGGGCGCTCGCGCGCGACCTCGCTCTGTCAGAGAAGTTCGACGAGGCCATTGCCATCTATCAGGAACTGGCCGCGGCCGACGCCAAGGACTGGGAAGCCCACCTGCGGCTCTCCCAGATCTACCGCACGCAGAACAAGTTCGACAAGGCGCGCCAGTCGATCGACGCCGCCAAGAAGATCGATCCGGAAAACGTCGAGATCATTTACCAGGAGGTCGGGCTTCTGGATGCCGAGGGAAAGGGCGCGGAGGCGGTCCAGGCGCTGCGGCAGGTGATCCAGACAACGTCGAAGAAGAATTACACGGCCGCGGAGAAAGCCCAACGGGCCATGCTGACCGAGCGTCTTGCCTTCCTGCACCGGTCCAACGAACAGTGGGCGGAGGCGGCGGCGGCCTTCCTCGATCTGGCCGCGATCGACGCGGGGAACGCGGCGCGCGGACAGGCGCAAGCCGCCGACACCTGGCGGCAGGCGAGGAACTTCGCCAAGGCCAACGAGGTGATTGAGGCGGCCTATCAGAAGCATCCCGAAGACCGCACCGTCCGCATTGTCCGTGCCAACATCCTGGCTGAGACCGGCAAGGTGGATCAGGCGGTCGCCGACATCCGGAAGATGCTCGACGGAAAGGCGGACCGCGAGGTGCACCTGACCATCGCGCAACTGTACGAGAAGGCCCGCAACTATCCCGAAATGGGCAAGGCGATCGATGCCGCCGAGAAGCTCTCGATCACCAATGACGACAAGGAAACCGTCTACTTCATGCGTGGAGCGATGCTTGAGAAGATGAAGAAGACCGGCGAGTCCGAGGCCGAGTTCCGCAAGATCCTGGCGCTCAACCCAAACTCGGCATCGGCGCTGAACTACCTGGGCTACATGTGGGCGGACCGCAACCAGAAGCTCGATGAGGCCTATGGAATGATCCGCAAGGCCGTGGATCAGGAGCCGAACAACGGTGCCTACCTCGACAGCCTGGGTTGGGTCTACTTCCGCATGGGCAAGCTTGACGAGGCCGCCGATTACCTCAAGAAAGCGCTCGCGCGCAGCTCGAACGATCCGACAGTGAACGATCATCTCGGTGATGTCTATGCCAAGCAAGGGAACTGGAAGGCCGCCGCGGCGCAGTGGGAGCGGTCGCTGAAACTCTACCAGACCGCGGGACCGGAGTACGAAGCCGCCGACGCCAGCAAGGTCCAGAAGAAGCTTGAAGGCGCGCGGGTCCGCCTGGCCAAGGAGAAGCGATGACGATGAGATCCCTGATTGGGCTGTGTCTGGCGGCGTCCGCCTTTGCGGAGGATCTGACCTTCACGCGGGACATCGCCACGATTGTGGCAGCCAAGTGCGGCGGCTGCCATCGCCCGAAGGACATCGCCCCGTTCGCGCTTGACGGCTACGAAGCTGTTTTCGATTGGAAGGACGACATCCGCCGCGTGATCAGCGAGGGGATCATGCCGCCGTGGAAGCCAGTTCCCGGGCACGGCGATTTCCGCGAAAGCTACGGGCTGACCTCCGAGGAAAAGAGGAAAATCATCACCTGGATCGAGGCCGGTGCGCCGAAGGGTGATCCCGCCAACCTTCCCGAGTTGCCGCAGCGCGAGGCGGGTGAGTGGTCACTGGGGGAGCCGGATCTGACGCTCACCATGGCCGAGCCCTACGAACCGCCGCGGGGCCGCGACATGTACCGCTGCTTCGTGATGCCCACGGATTTTGCCGAGAACAAGTACATCAGCGCCGTTGACATCCTGCCGGGAGACCGGCGCTATGTCCATCACGTGATTTTGTACCTCGATGCGACGGGAGAAGCGGAGCAACTCGACGCTAAAGAACCGGGACCGGGCTACACCTGCTTCGGCGGGCCCGGAACCTCGATCAGCGCCGCGGACGCGCTGGGAGGCAACGCGCTGTCATTAGGCGGCTGGGCGCCGGGCACCCGCGCAATCCGGCTTCCGGACGGGGTCGGCATGCAACTCCCCCCGCGGGCGAGGGTTGTCATGCAGGTTCATTACTATGCCCGTGGCGGGACCGCGGAGGACGTCACCAAGGTTGGACTCTACTTCTCCAAGACCCAGGTTGAGCGCCGGCTCCTGTTTGTTCCGGTGGTGCCGCTTGATAGCCGTGGCCGCGTGGCGATGACCATCCCCGCTGGCGCCGCCCGGCATACGATCACCACGGAGTTCCTGGTGCCGCCGCTGTTCGAATCCAAGGTGGTGAACGTATTCCCGCACATGCATCTGCTGGGGAAGGAGATCAAGGCCGAAGTCGTGTCTCTGAACGGCAGCACCTCCCCGCTGATCTACATCGACAATTGGGACTTCAACTGGCAGGGCCCCTACACCTACAACGAGGCGGTCCAGTTGCGCCCGCTCCAGCGCGTACGCCTGTCCTGTACCTACGACAACTCGAGCGGCAATCCCCGGAATCCGAGCAATCCGGTCCGCGAAGTCCGCTGGGGCGAGGGAACCGAGGACGAGATGTGCCTGGTGTTCCTGGGAGTCACTTTCGACCGCGAATCGCTACGCAACTGACAGCTCCGCCTGGGGAGCTTTGGCCAGCACGTAGGGACCCTCGGGAATCACCGCCACGCGCGCACCATCCGGCAGATCTCCGAGCAGCGCTTCGACCGCTTCTCCGGCTGAGGCGTAGGCGGTCCCCCACAACGAGGGATAGTAATCCGCCGGGAGCCCCGGCACATAGAACAACAGGTCGGCTTTGCGTGTCACCAGGGCAAGCTTCTCCAACTGCCACTGGTCGACCACAACCGGTTTGCCGTTGAGCGAATCAAGGAACCGGACCGCATCCGGCCACTGGCGCAGCATCTCGCGGAACTCCGGCGCCCCCGGACCCTCCGAACACGCCGCCAGCAACAGGATCCGGCCCCCGGGACGCACCACGTGCTGTGCCGCGGTGATTCCCTTCACGGCCTGGTAGAACGTCAGGTCCAGCGGATACCCGGCTGAGGTGGTGATCACCGCATCCGCCGGTTCATCGAGCGTTTCGAGCATCACCCGCGAGACAAACGCCACGCCCGCCCGGTGCGCCTCCACCGGATCCCCCGCGAACACGCCTGCGATCTCGCGGCGCCGGGTCAGCGCCACGTCCACCATGAAGTCGTGCCGCGCCATTGACGCGATCTCCAGCAGCTCGCGGTGCAGTGGATTGTCCTCGATCGAGCCTTCGTGGGTCCGCGGATCCTGCATGAACCTGGGGCTGTGCAGGACCTTGATCGTCTCCTGCGCCGCCAGCCCGGGTGCGATCAGTTTGCGTCCTCCGGAATAGCCGAGCATCAAATGCGGCTCTATGAAACCGAGGGTGATGTGCAGACCGGCGGACACGAAACGCGAATCAATAAACACAGGCGTGCCCGTCGAAGTCGGCCCCAGCGCGGTGTGCTCGTTGAGATTGCGCGCAAAGTGGTTTTCTACGCGATAGGCGGCGGCAATCTCCGGACCGACGATCTCCCGGATCTCGTCATCGGTCGCGGGCCGGTGGAGTCCCGTTGCGATCAGGATCACGATCCCGTCCCTCGGAATCCCGGCCGACTCGAGGCGCGCCAGGATCGCCGGAAGCAGCAGCCGGTTCGGCACCGGGCGCGTGATGTCGCACACCGAGATCGCGGCGCTCAGCTTGCCCGCTGCCATTTCGCGGAGCGATGGACGTCCGATGGGCGAGTCCAAAGCGGCATTGACCGATTCTTCCCAATTTGGAAGAGGCTGTGCCGAGCGGGCTTCCAAAATCCGGAGGTTGAACCGGTCCGGGAGGTCGATGCCGAGCCCTGTTTTGCCGAACGCCAAATCTATTCGCATGGGCTCCAACGTACCACAATCGGAACGGAAACCAAACCACTGCATCGAACATCCAATGAGGCAGTAACGGTTGGCATCCGAATTGCACTATACAGGTGAGAAGAGGAGTAGCATGTTGATCTCAGGGCTGGTGACCGGATTCATCATTTTCGGTCTTTTCTTGGCGATGCTGGGCTCGTCGCCCAAAACGCGCTAGCCGCGTACCGGGTAGTTTCTCCACACCCGTGTAAGGCTTACCGCCACAGCTCCGAGCGCTACAAGGTAGATCGAGGACGGTTCGGGCATATGGTTGAGGGGGGAGTTGGTGCTGCCTCCCAAGTCCCAGCTATAGGCGAACTCGATGTACTCGGGTCCTGCAAGTGACTGATTCTCCCGGCGTGCGCTGATCATCGCCGACAGCACGCCCGCGGAAGTGAAGTCCGTAAACCGCAGCCCTCCGCCGGTCGACAACGGATACGTCGTGTAGCCTGTTGGATAGACGATCTGGTTCGCCTGCCAGGGGAGCCACGAATAGCTGTGCAGATTTGAATAGCAGGCGCCCGGAGCGCAGCCACCGGCTCCGAACGTGAGCGCGATCGGCCCCACAGCATCGGCCGTCAGAGCGCCGAAAATTACCGCCCTCGATCCGCCTACCGCCACGTTCCGGATGATGTCCAAATTGTGGAAAGCGTATCGTTCTGACACACTGCCCCGTGTCAGGACCAGGTTGAACAGCCCCGATGTCCCGATGTCCTCGACAGCCAGCGAGAGCGACCCATCGGTGACGTCCGGCGTGGGGAGAATCGGCGCTGCGGAGAGCGCTAGGGACGACAGGAAAACAATCAGGATGCGCATGTAGCACGCGTCAACCTCAGACTACCATCTCCCCGCAACCGTGTCCATTCCCCACCCCTTGTTTGGGGAGTAGTACTACCGACCTAGAACTGACATGAGGTCCGCGATCCGCACCGCAGTGCTCCCGTCCCAAAGCGCCGGGCGGCGGTTGGACGACTGAAAGTTTTCGAGCGTCTCCTCCACCGCGCTGGCAATCGACTCTGCATCCGATGCCACCAGGCGGTTGGTCCCCTCGGTGATCGTGACGGGCCGCTCGGTGTTCGGCCGGGCGGTGAGGCACGGGACTCCCAGGTAGGTGGTCTCCTCCTGGACTCCGCCGGAATCGGTCACCACCGCGGCGGCGTGCTTTTGCAGCGCCACGAAATCGAGATAGCCGAGCGGATCGATCATCCGGACGCGTTCGGTGCCCGCGATCCCCAGTCCTCGCAGGGCATTTTGGGTCCTGGGGTGGACTGGGAACACCACCGGAACACGCTCGGCGATTCGCGCCAGGGCCGTCATGATACCGGTAAGCGTCTCGGGCTTGTCGACGTTTGAGACGCGGTGGAAGGTCGCCAGCACGTACCGTTCGCCAGTCTGTTCGCGCAGCGCGGGCCACCGCTGGTCCGCCTTCGGCAGCAAGTGGACCAGCGTGTCGATCATGATGTTGCCCACGAAGTGGATCTTCGCCGGATCGCATCCCTCCCGCCGCAGGTTGTCGTTGGCTTCGGGCGAAGGCGTCAACAGGAGGTCGGCCAATTGATCGGTGACCAGGCGGTTGATCTCCTCGGGCATCGTGCGGTCGAAGGAGCGGAGTCCGGCCTCGACATGTGCCAGCCGGATTCCGAGCTTGCTGCAGACCAAGGCTGCCGCGGCGGTCGAATTGACGTCGCCGTAAACGACCACCCAGTCCGGCCGGTGTTCAAGGACAAATGGCTCCAGGCGCAGCATCACCTCGGCGGTCTGCTTGGCGTGGGATCCGGATCCGGCGTGGAGATTGACCGTGGGCCGCGGGATCTCCAACTCGTCGAAAAACACCTGCGACATCTTGTCGTCGTAGTGCTGTCCGGTGTGGACCAGCTCCGCGTCAAACTGCTCGGGACGCCGCCTCATTTCCCGGATTAGCGGCGCCACCTTCATGAAATTCGGCCGCGCGGCGGCGATATGGACAATCCGAAGGGGCTGAGACAACTTCCAGTTTATCCAAGGAGGTTTAGGGTGTGCTTTTCGATCTCGTCCGCGGTCTGAATCAGCCGCAGGTTTGCGGTGTAGGTGTTGACAGCCTCGATGATGTCGACCGCATCGGTGGGCCGGCTTCCGGGGTCCGGGGCGCGGGCGATGCGCTTGGCGGTCTGGTCCAGCCGCGACTCCGCGTGCTTGACGCCTGCCAGGCCGATGTTTGCCAGTTCCATTACTGGATCCTCGATTGGCTCATCGGGTGGTGGAGCGGATGTATTAGAGATTTCTCCAGGAAACCCGTGTTCTACTCGTCCGAACCCGATATCGGCGGAGTGTCTGCAATGCTCAGGAGGTCCAGCGAGGCTTCTGCCAAGGCCTGCTGCAGCTCCACGTGAACCTCGGGCCAGGACTCCGGAGTGATCACCTCCAACGCATCGCGGTAGCAGGCGATCGCCTCCCTCAGGTTCTCCGCCCGCTGCCCACGGATCCGATCGGAATACGCAATGCCGAGGCTCATCGTAGTCTGAGCCCAGTCCACCGGCATTGCCTGGCGCGTCATTACCTCCAACGCGCCGCGGTAGCAGGCGATCGCCTCTTCCAGGTTCTCCGCCCGCTCCCCACGGATTCGATCGGAATACGCATTGCCGAGGTTCGTCGTCGTCTGAGCCCATTCCACCGGCATTGCCTGGCGCGTCATCACCTCCAGCGCGTCGCGGTAGCAGGCGAT
>Ga0194132_10005896_pt1 | contig 19441 bp, 20 predicted proteins | sample TA2KigOf80mmetaG_FD_148612 | JGI IMG/M metagenome (GOLD analysis project Ga0194132, IMG submission 148612) | Freshwater microbial communities from Lake Tanganyika, Tanzania - TA2015054 Kigoma Offshore 80m | ecosystem: Environmental > Aquatic > Freshwater > Lake | place: Tanzania: Lake... | reverse complement strand
ATTAGAGCCTGCCGAGAGCCTTATGAGGGCCTGATCCGGCGACCCGGGTTCCGGTTCGCCGCTCACCCTGCCCGTGCGCTATGCGCACCAAAAAAAGTACAAACCGCGTCCACCGTCGTCGTCTGCGCGAGGGACGACCGCCAGCGACAACCCCCGGCGACAACCCCCAGCGACGACCCCCAGCGACGACCCCCAGCGACGATCCCCAGCGACGACCCAGCGCGTCGTGTGAACGCACTGGGCCGTCGGCTCGAGCCGGGCAACGGGGCTTCAGCTCTTTCTGCGGTGGCGTTCGGTGACGTTCTTGAGGAGCCCGTACATGTCCTTGAGCTGCGGGTCGTTGCCCAACACCTCGTCGGCGACCGACCGCACGCGACGCATGAACTCGGCGCGTTCCTCGGTCGACAGTTGGATCACCTCGGCGCCGTTGTCGCGCCACACCTGTGCGCCGCGCTTGTCGAAATCGAGCGAGATGCGGAAGATCGGATCTTCGGTCTCGCGGCCGACATCGAGGATGACCTTCTGCAGATCGGCCGGCAGCTTGTTGAACCAGACCGTCGATACCCAGACGCCGATCGGGATCATCGAGTCCTGCACGTCGGTGATGGTCTTGGCGACCGAGAAATACTTGCCCGCGCCCATCACGACCATGGAGCTCCGCACCGCGTCGATGACGCGGGTCTGGAGCGCGGGCAGCACCTCGGCGAGGTCCATCGGCACGCCACTCGCGCCGAGCCGGCTCATCGCCTCGATCTCGACCCGGGTCGCGAGCACACGGATCTTCTTGCCGCGGAAGTCCTCGATCCGCCGCAGCGGCGTCGTCGAGGCATAGGCGGTCGGGCCGTAGTTGTAGAGGCTGATGCCCTTCAGCCCTTTGGGCGTATTGATCTCGAGGAAGCGGTTGCGGAACTCGGGATCGGTCATGACCCGCTGCCCGTGCTCCATGTCGTCATAGAGGCCGGGCGTGTCGACGATCTGCATGCGCGGGTCGAGGCCGCGCTGGAAGCCGGGCGGGCCGGTATAGACCTCGATCGTGCCGAACTGCACGCCCTCGATCATGCGCGGAAAGCCGCCGAGCTGCGCACCCGGATAGACCTCGGCCTTGATCCGGCCGCCGCTCCGCTTCTCGACCTCTTCCTTGATCATCTTCATGTGCTCGTGCGTCGGCTCGTTGACCGCGATATTGGTGAGCTTCATGACGAACTGCTGCGCCGATACCGGCGCGGCGATCAGCATGGTCGCGGCCGCGGCGCCGATGAGACGCCCGGCCCGTGTGCTCCAGTTCATGTCGTCCTCTCCCTGTGTTCGCCGGCTCGGTTGAGGGCGCCGGCATTCGCGGCGGCGAGAGTAGGGTGGCACTTTGGGGAAGAAAAGGGAAAACCTGCCCGACGACGATAGCGAGCGCCCAGGCGCGATGCGTGGCCTCAGAAGTGCCGGGCGAAGCCGAAATCGATGGTGTGGGCGTGGTAGTCGAGCGTGGCGCCGCCGAGGCGGAGATTCGAGGTGGAAAAGTACCTATAGCCGGCGACGAAATAGAGCCGGTCGAGGACGCGCGTGCGGAGGCCCGCCATCGCCTGGTAGGCGAAGACCGTGGTGTCGTCGTCGAGCTTGATGTCGGAGGCATCGATGCCGACGAACGATACGCCGAGCCCGGCGCCAATATAGGGCTCGAACCGCCACCATCGGACCGGATCCCAATAGGCGTTGACCATGCCGGTATAGTGCGTGAGATCGCCGTTGAGCGAGCGGACCGGTGCGGCGCTGCCGAAACCGCCGACGCGGAGCTCGTCATTGTCGATCTCGCGCATCGCGGCCTCGAGCTCGATCCGGAGCCCGTTGCCGAACGCGTAGCCGACATAGCCGCCATAGCCGTAGTCGGGCTCGAGCGTCAGCCGTCCGTCGGCGCCGCCCGGGTTGCGCGAGTCCTCGACCGTGGGCTCGCCCGACCACACATAGGTGACGAAGAGCCCGCCCTAGAAGCCGGCCGGCCGACCCTGGGCCGCCGCCTCGCCCGTCGCGGCGAGAGCCAGACCGAACCCGATCAGAGACCCGGCGAGCAGGTTGCGCCGATCGCTCCACGGCGAGGTGCCCCGCGCGGTGTCGTGGTTCTGGTCCATGTCGCCCCCATCGGTTGGCGCCCGGCCGGACGCGTCCGATTCTGTCATGTTCTTGAAACACAATTGACGTTGCGGTGACAACTGTCCGCTGCCGCTCGGATCGAAATAGACGGACCGCGGCGGGGGTGGGCCGGCGAAACAATCTTAAGAAATTGCGGGTGTCGGTCGATCTCCAACGACGCTTTGCTCGTGGTCGACCATGTCCCGCGCCCGCTCGGTGTCCGTCCTGCTCAGGGCGCGTCTGTCGATCGTACGACTGATCGCCGCGACCATCGTGGCGACCAGCGCCATCCTCCTCGCTGCGGCGGTCATGGTCGGCTGGGACATGACGAGCCGCTATGGCGCGCTCGTCTACGATTTTGAACGTCGCAACGCCCAGAAGTTGGCCGATACGGCGGTTGCCAGCTTCATCTGGGGCGAGTACCTGCAGACCGTCTCGACGATCGCGCGCGAGATCGCCCACAACGACGAGCGCCGCCGCGAAGAACCTCGCCTTCGCGATCGCGATCGAGCCCGGGACACCTGCGCTGCTCAACGGCGATCCGGGCCGGATCAAGCAGGTGATCCTCAATCTCGTCGGAAACGCGATCAAGTCCACCCACGCCGGGCGGGTCGACGTCGCCGTATCCTACGCGGCCACCGGTCGCGACGCGGGACGGCTCCGCGTCGAGGTGTCCGACACCGGGATCGGGATCGAGCCGGCGCGCATCGCGGACGTGTTCGACAAGTTCGTTCAGGCCGATGCGTCGACGACTCGGATCTACGGCGGCTCCGGCCTGGGGCTCTCGATCTGTCGCGACCTCGTGCGCCTGATGGACGGCGAGATCGGGGTCGACAGCGTGCCGGGGAAGGGCTCCCGGTTCTGGTTCACGGTCCGGTGCGCCGCCGTGGCCCGCGCCGAGGCCATCTCCAAGCCGGCGACCACCGGGACGAACGATCGCGCGCGCTCATCGAGCCTCCGTCTCCTCGTCGCCGAGGACAATCCGGTCAACCAGGAGATCGCGGTCGTGATCCTCGAAGCGGCCGGCCACCATGTCGACGTGGTCGAGAACGGTGCCGAAGCCGTGGCAGCGGTCCGCAACGCGTCCTATGACGCGATCCTCCTCGACGTCGAAATGCCGATCATGGACGGCATCGCGGCGACACGCGATATCCGTGGCCTGCCCGGCGCCGCGGCGCGCGTGCCGATCGTCGCGCTCACCGCGAACGCGATGGTCGGCGATCGGGAGCGCTTCATCGCCGCCGGCATGGACGACTACGTCTCGAAGCCGTTCAAGTCCGAGACGCTATCGGAGGTCTTGGCCCGCGCGATCGAGGCGAAGGAGCAGAGGGCCGTGGTCAACGGCTAGCCTCGCAGAGCCTGCAGTTGAAACGAGCGTAAGCTACAGCGTCATGAAGAAATCGATTCTCGGCCCGATGGTGGCGGTTCTGCTCGCGCTCGGGTTTGCGCCGGTGACGGCGACACGAGCAAGCGAGGCGCCGCGCGAGATCGCCGGCGCGATCACGGTCGATGCCAAGAAGATCATCGAGCTGATCACGACAACTCCCGATCTCGCGATCGTGAACAACCGCAAGCCCGCCGATTATGCCGCCGGTCATATCGAGGGCGCGGTCCGGCTCATCGACACCGACGTAACGGCCGTGAGCCTCGCCAAACATATCCGGGCCAAGGATCGTCCGGTCCTCTTCTACTGCAACGGCCTCAGATGCGGCCGTGCCGCGCAAGCGGCGCAGAAGGCCGTGAAACTCGGCTACACGCGGGTCTATTACTATGCCCTCGGCATGGACGAGTGGAACAAGGAGGGTCTCCCGGTGGTCCGCTGACCGGCCGCGCACCGCGAACCGGTTGCGGGATTGCGCCGATCCGTGCTAGTGGCCGCATCCCTTGGAGGAGAGACCGATGAAGGCCGAGATCGAGGCCATCGTCCACGACATCGAGCAATCGCTCGCCTTGCTCCGGAGGCATCTTTGACCCGGCGGCTGCCGAGCGGCGTCTGGCCGAGCTGAACGCCAAGGCCGAGGACCCCGCGCTCTGGAACGATCCCGCCGCCGCGCAAGGGGTGATGCGCGAGCGCAACAAGCTCGACCAGGCGGTCAAGCGCTTCCGCGCGCTCGAGCGCGATCTCGGCGACCATGTCGAGCTCCTCGCCCTCGCCGAGGCCGAGAACGATGCGGCCACCATCGCCGAGGCCGAGGCCGCGCTCGCGGCGCTCAAGACCGAAGCCGCGGCGCAGGAGCTCGAGACGCTCCTTTCCGGCGAGGCCGACGGCAACGACTGCTTCGTCGAGGTGCACGCGGGCGCGGGCGGTACCGAATCCCAGGACTGGGCGCAGATGCTGGTTCGCATGTATATGCGCTGGGCGGAGGCCAAGGGCTACAAGGTCGAATATGTCGAGGAGAGCCCCGGCGAGGAGGCCGGCGTCAAGTCGGCGACGCTCAAGGTTATCGGCACCAACGCCTATGGCTGGCTCAAGACCGAGAGCGGCGTGCACCGCCTGGTCCGCATCTCGCCGTTCGATTCGAACGCGCGCCGGCACACCTCGTTCGCATCCGTCTGGGTCTTCCCGGTGATCGACGACAACATCGCGATCGAGATCCTCGACAAGGATCTTCGCATCGACACCTATCGCGCCTCCGGGGCCGGCGGTCAGCACGTCAACCGGACCGACAGCGCGGTGCGCATCACACATCTGCCGACCAACATCGTCGTGCAGTGCCAGACCGACCGCTCGCAGCATCGCAACCGCGCCGCCGCTTTCGCGATGCTGCGCGCGCGGCTCTACGAGCTCGAACTGCAGAAGCGCGAGGCGCAGGCCCAGGCCGAGCGCAATTCCAAGAGCGAGATCGGCTGGGGCCGCCAGATCCGCTCCTACGTGCTGCAGCCCTACCAGATGGTGAAGGACCTGCGCACCGGGGTCGAGAAGGGCAACGCGCCGGGCGTGCTCGATGGCGACCTCGACGCGTTCATGGCCGCCGCACTCGCGCAGCGCGTCGGCCGCGCTAACGACGCCGGCCCGGTCGCCGACATCGAGTAGCCGCGCCCGCGCCCGTCGCGCTCAGCGCGCGAACAGGCGCTCGGCATTCCGGTAGGCGATCGCCTCGGCGACCGGCGGCGGCAGCTCGGCGAGCCAGGCGCGATAGCCCGCCATGATCTCGCCATAGGACGCCCAGCGCTCGTTGATCCAGGTGTCCGAGCCCAGCAGGAAGCGGTCGGGGTAGCGCTCGAAGAGCCACCGCCAATCGTTGCTCAACCGCCCGTCGCCCGCGACGATGCCGCCGCGATAGGAGAGCTCGCCCCACAGCGTCGGATGGCGGTCGAGATAGGCCGCGACCTTCTCGGGCGGCGTCGTGAAGCCGGTATGGGCCCAGATCACCTTGGCGCGCGCGTCGTGGGCGAACAGGTGCTCGATCGCGCGATCATCCGCGTGCGCGTGGAGATAGAGATCGCGCGCGACCGCGAAGTCGACGAGCCGCTTCACCCACGGCCCCGCCGCGGAATCGCCGTAGATGTGGAACTCGCCGATGCCGACATAGTAGCCGCGGCCGAACTCGGTCTCGACGAGGGCGTAGATGTCTGGATCGGCGAACCAGGTCGGGATGTCGGCGCGCACGCGGTAGGGTCGCAGGAACGGCACGACGCGAAGCCCGTCGGCCTTCGCCTCCACGAGCGCGCGGGTGCCGTCATTGGGCCGGCTGGTGGCGAGAATGCCGCGCACGTGGTTGTCGCGGAAGAGCCGCAGCACGCGCTCGAGCGGGTAATAGGGCGAGGGCTCTTAGTTGTAGTGGAGATGGGCATCGAAGATCGGGATCGGATCGGCGGCCCGTGCCGAACTCGGTGCGAGCGCGACCATGGCGAGAACGGCAACGGCGAGGCGTCTGATCATCGAACAGTCCTACGCGCACGGCGCGGCCGATGGAAGAGGGTGTCGATGACACGGGGCCGCCCTCCGGTCCGTGCTAAGCTCGGCGCGCGGGGAAGATGTAAGGCGCAGGGGGGGCGATGACGGACATCGCGGTCGGCGCGACGGGCGCCGCGGTCAGACGGATCCAGAAACGTCTCGAGGCGCTCGGTTTCAGCCCGGGCGACATCGACGGCAAGTTCGGGCTCGGGACCGAGGCGGCCGTCCTCGCCTTCCAGCGCGCGAGCGGACTTCTCGCCGACGGCATCGTCGGTGCGCGTACGCTCGCGGCCCTGTTCCCGGATGCGAAGCCGCCGGTCGCCATCGCGTGTCCCGACGTCCTCGCCCATTGCACGCCGATCGCCGTGTCGAAGATGTTCCCGGTGACGCCGATCGGCCATATCAAGTCCCATCTCCCCGATGTGCTCTCGGGTCTCGCCGGCGACCGCCTCACCGACCGGCCGATGGCGCTGATGGCGCTCGCGACCATCCGGGCCGAGACCGAGGGATTCGTGCCGATCGACGAGGGGCGGTCGCGCTTCAACACCTCGCCCAACGGCGACGCCTTCGATCTCTATGATTTCCGCACCGACATCGGCAACAATGCCAAGGGCGACGGCGCGCGCTTAAAGGGGCGCGGCTTCGTCCAGCTCACCGGGCGCGACAACGACCGGTGCATCGGCGCCGAGCTCGGCGTCGATCTCGAGAAGAACCCGGCGCGCGCCAACGAATCCGCGCTCGCCGGCCGCATCCTGGCGCGGTTTCTGCTGCGCAAGGAGCGGGCGATCAAGGAGGCGCTTCTCGACCACGACTGCCGCGCCGCGCGTCGGCTCGTCAACGGCGGCAGCCACGGGCTCGACCGGTTCACCGACGCCTTCGAGCGCGGCCTCGATCTCGTGCCCGAGCGCTGAGGCCCGCCATGGCGAAGAAGCCGCGCCGCCCCGCCGCCCCGCCGATCGCCGCCAACGACCGGCTGTCGCGCATTCTCGTCGATCTCGTGCCGAGGGAGTTTCGCGGCACCGACCGCTATCTCGACGTCGTCAACTGGAACATCCGCTACTTCAACGCCCGCGATCCCGACCGGGTGAGGCAGATCACCCGTGTCCTGAAGGAGATCAACGGCGACATCTTCGTCCTGCAGGAGATCGAGGACGGCGCGCTCGAAGACGTCGTCGCGGCGCTGATCGCGGGCGGCGACGGGCTCTACAAGGCCGTCTACGGCACGACCGGCGGCGACCAGCGCGTCGCCTTCGTCTACGACACCGAATGGGTGAAGGCGAAACAGGACACGGCCGAGCTCTTCGCCGACGAGCCGGCTTACATCGCCGGCACGAGGAAGCGCGTCTTCCCGCGGCTTCCGCTCCACAACCAGTTCGTCGGCCGCGCCAAGTCGCGCGCCTTCGACTTTCATCTCATCGGCGTGCACCTCAAGTCGCAGCGCGCCGGTGCGGCGGGCGACGACGGCACGGTGCAGCGCCAGGCCTCGGCGCTCCGGCTCGCGCGCTGGTTCGGCGAGGACATCGAGGACGAGCGCGACGTCATCGTCGCCGGCGACTGGAACGCCGCGCCCGACCGCCCCGAATGGGACCCGATGCACGCGCTCGAGGCGGACGGCAAGATGCGCTTCGGCAGCTGGAACGCCGGCGCCGAGGCGAGCCACTTCTACAAGAGCGGCAAGGGGACCCGGCTCGACCTCGTCGTCGTCTCGGCGGAGGCCGAGAAGAGCGCCAAGGACAAGGCCGCGCGCGTCATCCGCTGAAAGGACGCGTTCGCCTCCAAGGCGCGTCTCGCCGAGCTGATCACCAAGATCAGCGACCACATGCCGGTGATCGCGCGGTTCTACTTCCGCGACCGCGGCACCCCGGACTGAGCCGCCGCGCCCGGCTCAGGGCATGCTGGGCTCAGGGGATGCGGAGCATCTGGCCGGGATAGATCTTGTCCGGGTGCTTCAGCCTCGGCTTGTTGGCCTCGAAGATCTGCGGGTACTTGTTGGCATCGCCATAGTGCGCCTTGGCGATCTTGGACAGATTGTCGCCCTTCTGCACGGTGTAGAACCGCGCCTCGGGTGCGGCCGCCGCGACCTTGATCGAGTCCTGCACCTGGCCGACGCCCTCGGTGTTGCCGAGCGCGAGGATGATCTTCTCGCGCGCCTCCTGCGAGGCGGCCGCGCCGCCGACGGTGCCGTTCGCGAACTTGATGTCGAGCTCTTCGCCGGGGAGGCCGAGCTCCTTGACCTTGGCGGCGAGCGCCTTCTCGACATCGGCGGGTGCGGCGGCCTGCGCCGAGCCGATCCCGAGCAGCTTCTCGCCGACCTCCTTGAAGAAGCTGAACATGCCCATCGCGTGTCTCCCGAACTCTCGTTGATGGATGACGGCGAGAATAGGGCGGATGTTGACGCCGGTCCAGTTGCGGTCCCGTGTCAGAAACGGAACGACAGCGACACCGAACCGAACTGGTCATAGGACTTCTGGCCGTCAAACTCGGGCAAGCGCACCGTGTGGGTATAGGTCACGCGCGTAAAGCCCCAGGCGAGCGCGAGCCCGCCGCGGAAGTCGCCGCCGACGAAGCGCTTGTCGACGTCGTGGCTGTCCTTGACCGTGTTGCCGTCGCGGAAGATGTCGCGGCCGACGATGCGCGCCTCGGCGCCCGCGAACAGGTACCACGAGAAGCCCCGGTCCGCGAACGAGTCGGTGCCGGGAAGCCCCGGGCGGATGCGCGGCGGACCGAAATCGATGTCGAGGTTGCGGCCGAAGCGGACCAGCGTGCCGAAGGCGAGATGCGTCGCGACATTGCCGAGCGAGAGCGCGAGGCTCGGCACGGCGTCGAACGCGTGGCCGGCGAAGGCTCCGAACGGCGGCGCCCGGTAGAGCCGTTCGAGGTTGATGTTGATGCCCGGCTCGTTCCGGATCTGGTGGTGCCAGCCGTTCGATTCGTCCTGGTTGATGAACCGGTGGAAGCCGTTCTGCACGTCGCGGCCTTGCGCCGCGGGGCCGACGACGCCGAGCTCGAGCGCGACCGTGTCGTGCACCGCCCAGCGATCGCGTCCGGGCTCGAACGCCTTCTGGACCGCGAGCCCGAGATGGAGCCAGGCCGGGTAGGGTCGGTCGTCGCGGACGAGATCGACCGCGGCGGTGTCGTCGGGGGTGAAGATCGACTGGCCGAGCGCGACCGAGAAGGTGCGCCGCGGCGTGGTGCCCGAGATCGAGACGAAGGGATCGGCGTTGGCGAGGCGATCGATGAAGGGCACGACGACGGTCGAATGCGGCCACACCAGCGCGGCGCGGAGCCCGGTCGTTTAGTGGCGATCGGTGTTGGTGGCGCGCGCGAAGAAGTCGTTGTCGGTCTGGAGCGTGAAATAGGTCGGCTCGGCGATCTGTCCGCGCGCGCTCCCGGCGGCGAGCCCCGTGGCCGCGACGAAGAGGAACGCGGCGAGGGCTCTCCTCATGGTCTCCCGAACGTCCGCGTCGTCAGTCCTTCGGCGGCCACTGGCCGATCTCGCGGTAGAAGCGGATCGCGCCGTCGTGGAACGGCGTCTCGGCGACCTCGCTCATGCGGCCCGGATCGAAGCCGGCGAGCACCGGGTGCACCTCGGCCATCATCGTCTTGGCGCCGTGGAGCGCCTTGACGATGTCGTAGGCGAGCGCGTCGGCGAGCTGGTCGTTCGACATCAGGAACATCGAGTAGAACATGATGCGCGTCGGGCGCACGATGCCGGGCAGATGCGGCGCCGGGTTCATTACCGCGACGCGGAGCGACATGACGTTGCGCATCGCGGCGAGCGCCTCGGGCCCGTCCTCGACGTCGAGATAGCGCACCCCGCCGCGCGCTGCGAGCTGGGCCTGCGCGACCTGGATCTGGCCGGTGCCGGGCCCGATCACCGCGGCGTCGACGCGGCCCTGGATCAGGGCGTCGATGCCCTGGAACAGGTTGGCGACCGGCACGCCCCGCATGTCGGCGGTCGACAGCCCGGCGCCGGCGAGGATCGCGTCCTGGAGCTTCCGCGCCGTCGACATGCCGGCATATTGCGACGGCATGCGCACGCCCTTGAGCTCGCGCATGGTCCGGATCGCCGAATCCGCCGGCACCAGCGCGCCGAACGGCAGCGGAAAGATCACACACAGGATGCGGAGATTGCGGTTCGGCTTGCCGTCGAAATTGTCGACGCCGCGATAGCCGGTCATCGCGTCGTCGACGTTGACGAGGCCGAGCTCGATCTCGTTCCGGTCGATCAGCGGCACGTATTGCGACGAGCCGGCATAGGGCTGGAGCCGCGCCTGGCGCTTGAGCCTCTCGTCGAGCACCTTGACGATGCCCGCGCCGCCGCCATAGAGGAGCGAGCCCGGCTGCGAGACGCCGATGCCGAGAACATCTTGCGCCGCGGCGGGAACGTACGCCGCAGCGAGGGCGGCGGCCGCGACGGCCGCCGTCACGAGACGCGTGAGCCGCATGGTCCGCCTCCCTCGCCGGGTCTGCCTCGCCGGGTCTAACTAGAACGTCACCTTCGAGAAGATCTCGTTCCACAGCGCCGCGACGTATTTCTCGCGGTCGGTGCCGATCCCCTCCATCAGCTTGTGCCACTTCTCGATGTTGGCGAGATGGAGCCGGATGAGCCGCTCGGGGTTCTGCACGTTGCGCTTGGTCATGTCGGCAGCGATCGCCTGGATCTCGCCGGCCTTGAACTTCGCGAGCGCGTCGCGGAAGTCCTGGCTCGGGCTCCACAGCGTGATGTTGGCCTTTCGGCTCGCGTCCTTCACCTCGGCGATGCGCGTCTGGTAGGCGAGCGACATGTCGGCGATGTGCTTGGGGATCTCGCGGCGCAGGATCTCGCGATCGGCGGCCGGGATCTTGGCGAGGCTCGCCTTGTTGAACACGAACACGCCGATCCCGGCATAGATGCCGAGATTGTGGTCGACCAGCGTCTTGACGGTCTCGGTGAGGCGGAGCCCGAGCATCCAGTCGAGCGGCCCGACGGTGCAGTCGATCTGGCGGCCGGTGAGCGCCTGGGCGATCTCGGGCGGCGTCATCTGCACGCCGATGCCGCCGAGCGCCTCGAGCATGCGGGCGGCCATGCCGCCGGTGACGCGCGACTTGCGGTTCTTCATGTCGGCGAGGCTGGTCAAGGGATCGCGGCACATCAGGTGCCACGGCGAGGCGCCGATCGAGCCGAGCCAGATCGAGTTCTGCGCGTCGAAGTCCTGCCGGCACTCGGGACAGTCGAGCATGATCGTCTGGTCGGCGGCGGCGGCGGCGGCGAGCCCGTTGGTCGCGAACGGCAGGAGCTCGGGGATCATCGACACGTGGCGGAGCTCGCCCGGGTTGAGCGTCGGGATGATGAAGCCCATGTCGATCGCGCCGTCGCGCAGGCCCGCAAGCGTCGCCGGCCCGCTCAGGAGCTGGCCGCCGCCGAAGACGCGGATCTTGACGTTTCCATTGGTCGCCTTCTCGAGATCGGCGGCCACCTTGGGGATCATCTGGCCCTCGAGCGAGCGCGGCGGCGACCAGTTGTTGTACTTGAGCTCGACCGTGGCGCCGGCCGGCTTCGCGAGAAGGAGCGAGGCGGCGGCGGCGAGTGCAAGGCGTTTCATCGTGGTACCTCTCAGGCTCGTTGGCGGCTTACATCTGTCTCGGAAGATAAAGGACAATATCGGGAAAGGCGACGAGAACCGCGACCACGACCATGTCGCAGACGAGGAACCAGCCGACGCCCTTGAAGATGGTCTCGAGCGGGATCGCATCGCCGACGATCGTCTTGGCGGCGTAGACGTTGAGCCCGACCGGCGGCGTGAGGAGGCCGATCTCGACGAACTTGACGATCAGGATGCCGATCCAGATCGGGTGCAGATCGACCGCGTCGAAGATCGGCAGGAGCACCGGCAGCGTCAGGAGCATCAGTCCGATCGGCTCGAGGAAGCAGCCGAGGATCAGGTAGATCACGAAGGTCGCGGCGACGACGAGGAGCGGCGTGATGTCGACGTCGATCATCACGCGCGTGAGATAGTCGGGGACGCCCGAGAACGCCATGAACCGGGTGAGGAGGACGGCGCCGATCGCGATGAAGAAGATCGCCGCCGTGCCCTCGAGCGCCTCGAGCACGCTCGCCTTGAGGACCTTCCAGGTGAGGGTCCGCTGAATGGCGGCGATCACGGCCGCGACGACGGCGCCGAACGCGCCCGCCTCGGTCGGCGTGACGATCCCGCCATAGAGCCCGCCGATCACGGCGAGGATCAGGACCGGCAGCGGCCACACCTCGGCGAGCGCCGCGATCCGGGCGCGGAGCGGCACGCGCTCGTCGATCGGCGGCGCGAGGCGCGGGTCGATCGCGCAGCGCACGATGACCATCGCGGCGTAGACCGCGGCGATTAGGAGCCCGGGCAGGATGCCGGCGATGAAGAGCTTGGCGATCGAGACCTCGGCGAAGACGCCATAGAGGATCATCAGGACGCTCGGCGGGATCATGGTGCCGAGCGTGCCGGCCGAGGCGACGACACCGGTCGCGAGCCCGGGGTCGTAGCGGAAGCGGAGCATCTCGGGGATCGCGATCCGCCCCATCGCGATCGTCGTCGCGAGGCTCGAGCCCGACGCGGCGGAGAACGCGGCGCAGGCGAAGTTGCTCGCCACCGCGAGCCCGCCCGGCAGGAAGCCGAGCCACATCCGCGCCACGCGGTAGAGCGAGGTCGTCATGCCGGCGTGGAAGGCGAGCGTTCCCATCACCAGGAACATCGGGATCGAGGACAGCTCCCACTTGGCCGCGAACTCGAACGGCGCGAGCGACAGAAGGCTCAGCGTCGTGTTGCTGCCGACCAGCGCCCAGAGGCCTCCGACCGCGACAAGCCCGAGCGCGAGACCGATCGGCAGCCGGATCGCGATCAGGACCAGGATCGCGGCGAAGCCGAGGAAGCCGATCGCGACGTCGGACATGTCACCGGCGCGCGAGCGAGGCGGCGTTCCGTGCCGCCTGGAGAAGGGCGTAGAGCGCCATGACGCCGAGCCCGGCCGGCAGCATCCAGCGCGCCGGCCAGACATAGATGAAATAGCCCGAGCCCTGGACGTGCTCGCCGACACCGGTGGCGCGGATCGCCTCCGCCGCCGAGCGCCAGACGAGGAGGGCGACGAAGAGCGCCATCAGCGTGTTGTAGCCGAGGTCGAGCCACGCCGTCGGCCGCGTCCCCCAGCCCTTGGTCAGGAGCTCGGCCATGATGTGGGCCTTCTTGCGCTGCACGAAGGCGAGCGGCAGGAAGATGAGCCCGACCATGTAGTAGTAGGACACGATCTCGCCGGTGCCGAACACGGGCAGCGCGAAGAGATATTTCGCCGCGACATCGGCGACGACGTGGAGCGCCATCGCGAGCATCAACAGAAAGCCGAGCCCGACCAGCGCGTCGGTCGCGAGGTCCAGTGCCCGCTCGATCGCCTTCATCCGCCCCCGCCGCTCGTCGGAGTTGTCATCGGAGGCGACGGTAACGATTCGTTAACCAAAAAGCTACGTTATGCGCGCTATTTCACGATAGTCTCGAAGCAATCGGGCACCGGGGGACAAGGTCGAGTGATCGAAGCGATCGGGTTGATTGCGCTCGGGGCGGGCGGGCTTGCCGTCTGGCTCTTCGCCCGGCGCACCGAAGCGGCCCGCCGCGACCGCGCGCTCATGGCGGCCGCGCTCGATGCCCTCGACGACGCGGTCGCGACCGTCGATCGCTCGGGCCAGGTGATCGTCGCCAACGCGGCCTGGCGCGCGCGCGTTCCGGGTTCCGGCCCCGTCGTCGACGGGCTCGCGGCCGCCCTCGATATTCCTCGCGACGACCTCGCGCCGCTTTCCGGGGCCGATCAGGCGCTCACGACCGAGCATGTCGTCGCCGGCGACCGCGCCGATCGGCGCGCGGTCGCGCTCGCCGTCCGTCCGCTCGCGGGGCGGCCGGGCGAGACGGTCTGGACCCTCTCCGATGCCGCGCCGCTCGCGCGCTTCGATGCCGCCTGCCACGCCGAGCAGGCGCGCATCTCCGCCTTCGTCGGCACCGCGCGTGTCGGCGCCTATTCGGTCGACCGCACCGGCCGCTTCCTGCACGTCGATCCGGTGCTGGCCGGCTGGCTCGGCCGCGACGCGCGCGAGCTCGTCGGCGGCCTCCGCCTCGCCGACGTCGTGACCGCGCTCCCCGATCCGGCGTGCCCCTTCGCGCTCTGCATCGAGGAGGGCCGCGCCGAGGCCCATTTCCGCCGTGCCACCGGCGCGACGATGGAGGCGGTCGTCGATCAGCGCTTTCTCCGCGCCGCCGACGACCGGATCGCGATCGCCCACGGTCTGGTCCGCAACCGGACCGCCGAGAAGATCGCCGCCGACCAGGCGCGCCTCTCCGAGGAGCGCTTCCGCCGCTTCTTCGAGGATGCGCCGGTCGGCATCGTGCTCCTCGATCGCGCGGCCGCGATCGTCGCCTGCAACCCGGCGTTCTCCCGCATGACGCGGCGCACCGAAGCGGCGCTGATCGGGACCCCGCTCGTCGCGACGTTCGCCGGTGACGATGCCGCGCGCGTCGAGGCGTGGATCGCCGAGGCGGCGCATGCGAGCGCGCCGCCGGCCGCCCTCGAGGTCCGCTTCGGGGCCAACCGCGAGACCATCGCGACGCTTTCGGCCGGGCGCTTCGAGACCTCGGCCGAGGAGGGCGCCGGCCTCATCGTCCACCTCCTCGACGTCACCCAGCAGAAGAGCCTCGAGGACCAGTTCCTCCAGTCGCAGAAGATGGAGCTCGTCGGCAAGCTCGCCGGCGGCATCGCGCACGACTTCAACACTCTCCTCACCGCGATGATCGGCTTCTGCGATCTTCTCCTCCTCCGGCACAGCCCGAAGGACCAGTCCTTCGCCGACATCATGCAGATCAAGCAGAACGCGAACCGCGCGGCGAACCTCGTCCGCCAGCTCCTCGCGTTCTCGCGCCAGCAGACCCTGCAGCCGCGCGTCCTCCAGCTCACCGACGTGCTGACCGAGATCTCGCATCTGTTGCGCCGGCTGATCGGCGCCAATATCGAGCTCACGCTCGCGCACGGTCGCGACCTCGGCCTGGTCAAGGTCGACCAGAGCCAGTTCGAGCAGGTGATCATCAACCTCGCCGTCAACGCCCGCGACGCCATGGCCGAGGGCGGCACGCTCACCGTCCGGACCGCCAATCTCGCGGCCGGCGATCCCCGCATCAAGGCGCTCGCCGTTCCCGACGGCGATTATGTCGTGCTGGAGGCGATCGATACCGGCCACGGCATCGCCAAGGAGCACATCGACAAGATCTTCGACCCCTTCTTCACGACCAAGGAGGTCGGCTCGGGCACCGGCCTCGGGCTCTCGACCGTCTACGGCATCATCAAGCAGACCGGCGGGCACATCTTCGTCGATTCGGCGCCCCGGCGCGGCGCGACGTTCACGATCCTCCTGCCGCGCCACCAGCCCGAGGCGACGGCGGATGCGCGCGAGGGCGCACGCGACGACGCGGCGCCGCGCCGCGATCTGACCGGGGCCGGCACGGTGCTCCTGGTCGAGGACGAGGACGCGGTCCGGCTGTTCGGTGCGCGCGCGCTCCGCAACAAGGGCTATACCGTTCTCGAGGCGCGGAACGGCGAGGCGGCGCTCGAGATGCTGGGGGCAGGCGCGACGCCGATCGACCTCCTGATCACCGATGTCGTGATGCCCGGCATGGACGGGCCGACCTTGATCCGCCAGGTGCGCGAGAAGCGGCCCGAGCTCAAGGTCATCTTCATCTCGGGCTATACCGAGGATTCCTTCCGCAAGCGCCTCGGCGAGGGCGAGACCGTGCACTTCCTGCCGAAGCCGTTCAGCCTCCAGCAGCTCGCCGGCAAGGTGAAGGAGGTCATGAACCACCACGCCGAGGCCGCCGAATAGGCGGCCCTCGTCCGGGCACGATCAGGCGAGGTGCTCGGTCGATACGGCGTGAACCGGCGCGCCGGTCCGCTCGAAACGGGTGATGTTGTCGATCGTCGTGCGCGCGATGGCGCGGAGCACCTCGGCGGTGAAGAACGCCTGGTGGCCGGTCACGACGACGTTGGGGAAGGTGAGGAGGCGCGCGAACACGTCGTCCTGCATCACCATGTCGGACAGGTTCTCGAAGAAGAGATCGCCCTCCTCCTCGTAGACGTCGAGGCCGAGATGGCCGATGCGGCCGGACTTGAGCCCGTCGATCACGGCGCGCGTGTCGACGACCGCGCCGCGGCTCGTGTTGATCAGCATCACGCCCGGCTTCATCGCCGCGATCGCGCGGGCGTCGATCAGATGATGCGTCGCCGGCGTGAGCGGGCAGTGGAGCGACACGATGTCGGCGTCGGCGAGGAGCTCGGCGAGCCCGACATAGGCGACGCCGAGCCGCGTCGCTTCCGGATCGGGCTTCGGGGCGGAGGCGAGACGGCGCATGCCGAAGCCCTGCATGATGCGGGCGAACGCGAGCCCGATCCGCCCGGTGCCGACGATGCCGACGGTCTTGCCGTGGAGGTCGAACCCCAACAGCCCGTCGAGCGCGAAATTGCCCTCGCGCACGCGGGCATGGGTGCGGTGGATCTTGCGGTTGAGGGTGAGCACGAGCGCGACCGTGTGCTCGTCGATCGCGGGCGGCGAGTATTCGGGCACGCGCGCGACTGTGATGCCGTGGCGCTTCGCGGCCGCGAGGTCGATGTTGTTGAACCCGGCCGCGCGCAGCGCGACGAGCCGGACACCCCGCCGGGCGAGGGCGACGAGCACGGCCTCGTCGATGCTGTCGCTCACGAAGGCGCACACCGCGGCCGCGTCGTTCGCTGCACCGATCGTATGACGGTCGAGACGGGCCTCGATGTAATCGAGCCGGTGACCCGCTTCCACGTTGGCCTCGTCGAGGAAGCGGCGGTCATGGGGCTTCGCGCTGAAGACGGCGACTTCCATCGGGCGGCCTCCGGCAGGCTCGGTGTCGCGGCGTATCGTGATCGGACTCGATGACGGATATAGGGCCGGCCGCGGGACCGGGCGAACGGCCGCCGGGGCGTGGTCCCAGGACGGCCGGTTCGGCACCCTGAACAATTCCGGAACATCAAGGCCAATAGATTGATTCTATTGATCTATCAGAATATGCTTGCCGATGAGAACAAAGCATGTACATTAACCGCATTGCACGGCCCCGTCGGGTCTGGGATAAGAAAGGAACCCCCGCATGTCCGAAAGCGCCCTCCGCTTGGTTGATAAACCCGCCATCGACCGCAACAAGGCTCTCGACGCCGCGTTGAGCCAGATCGAGCGCGCCTTCGGCAAGGGCTCGATCATGAAGCTCGGCAAGAACCAGAGCGCGGTCGAGGTCGAGGCGATTCCGACCGGCTCGCTCGGTCTCGACATCGCGCTCGGGATCGGCGGGCTGCCGCGCGGGCGGGTGGTCGAGATCTACGGACCCGAGAGCTCGGGCAAGACGACGCTCGCGCTCCACGTCGTCGCCGAGGCACAGAAGATGGGCGGCACCTGCGCCTTCATCGATGCTGAGCACGCGCTCGACCCGATCTATGCCCGGAAGCTCGGCGTCAATGTCGAGGAGCTCCTGATCTCGCAGCCCGACGCCGGCGAGCAGGCGCTCGAGATCGCCGACACGCTGGTGCGCTCGGGCGCGATCGACGTGATCGTGATCGATTCGGTCGCCGCGCTCGTGCCGCGTGCCGAGCTCGAGGGCGAGATGGGCGATTCCCATGTCGGGCTCCAGGCGCGGCTGATGAGCCAGGCGCTGCGCAAGCTCACCGGCTCCATCTCGCGTTCCAACACCCTCATCATCTTCATCAACCAGATCCGGATGAAGATCGGCGTGATGTTCGGCAATCCCGAGACCACGACCGGCGGCAACGCGCTCAAGTTCTACGCCTCGATCCGGCTCGACATCCGCCGCATCGGCGCGCTCAAGGACAAGGACGAGATCATCGGCAACCAGACCCGGGTGAAGGTGGTCAAGAACAAGCTCGCGCCGCCGTTCAAGGCGGTCGAGTTCGACGTCATGTACGGCGAGGGGATTTCCAAGACCGGCGAGCTGATCGATCTCGGCGTCAAGGCCGGGATCGTCGAGAAATCGGGAAGCTGGTTCTCCTTCGACAACCAGCGGATCGGCCAAGGCCGCGAGAACACGCGCCAGTTCCTCAAGGCGAACCCCGACATCGCCAACACGATCGAGAGCCAGATCCGCGGCAATGCCGGGCTGATCGCCGACGCCGCGATGACCGGCGCCGAGGACGGCGAGGACGACGGCCGCGAGGTCGCCGAGTGACGGCTGGTTGAGATCGGAGCGAGCTCCGGGCGTGGAACGCGTTTGCAGTAGGCCTTCTCCGCAGTAGGCCGATGCACACTGGGCGCAGGGCCTCACGGCCCCGCGCCCTTTTTTCGCCGCCGCCCGTGTGCCCGGCGTCCGCGCGTTCAGCCGAGAAGCGCGTGCGCTACCGCGAAATAGACGACGAGCGACAGCACGTCCTGGATCACGGTCGCGAGCGGGCCGCTGCCATAGGCGGGATCGAACCCGCTCTCGGCGAAGACGAGCGGCAGGACGAGCCCGATCACGGTCGCGGCGCTGCCGGCGATGAACAGCGCGATCGCGACCACCGTGGCGAGGCCCGCGTCGCCGAAGCCGTAGCGGACCATCGGCCAAGCCAGAAGCGCGAGCGCGGCCCCGATCAGGAGCCCGGTCGCGAGCTCGCTCGCGACGAGGCGCAAGCGCCTGTTGTCGGCGACCGAGAGCCCGCGCACCGCGACCGCCTCCGACTGGGTGCCGACGGCGTCGGCGAGATAGACGATCGCCGGGATGAAGAAGGCGATCGCGATATTGGCGGCGAGCTCGGCCTCGAAGCGCGCCATGACCGCGGTCGCGAACACCGAGCCCGCGAGCCCGACGAGGAGCCAGGGCGGCCGGTGCAGGGCGCGGCGCCAGGGCGGCGCGGTGAGCGCGGCCTTGGCCGCCTCGGTGTGATGCAGGATCCCGGCCATGGCGTGAAGGTCCTCGATATGCTCGTCGCGGAGGATCGCCATCAGCGCGGTCGGCGGCACGGCGCCGGCGAAGCGGCCGTCGTTGTCGACCGCGGCGAGGCCGGGCACGCCGGCGCGGATCGCCCGGCTCCCCGCCTCCTCGCGGTCGAGCGCGAGTGCGACCGCCGGCCAGTCGGCGCGCGCGAGCTCCGCCATCGGCGCTTGATCGGGCGCGGCGAGGAGGCGCGTGAGCTCGACCGCGCCGAGAAGGCGACGGTCGGGATCGAGGATGAAGACGAGGTCGGCCGACGCGAACACCCGGCCGGCGAGGCCGGCGCGCACCTCGGCCGCCCTGTCGCCGGGGGCTGCCGTCGGCACCGCGGTGACGACATAGGCGGCGATCGCGTGCCGCGACGGCGGGGCGGATCGTCGGGGTCGAGGGATGACATCGCGACACCTCGGGGCGGCCTCGGCGCCGTTCT
>Ga0194132_10005894_pt1 | contig 19445 bp, 16 predicted proteins | sample TA2KigOf80mmetaG_FD_148612 | JGI IMG/M metagenome (GOLD analysis project Ga0194132, IMG submission 148612) | Freshwater microbial communities from Lake Tanganyika, Tanzania - TA2015054 Kigoma Offshore 80m | ecosystem: Environmental > Aquatic > Freshwater > Lake | place: Tanzania: Lake... | reverse complement strand
AAGGCCTACAGGTCTCCGACGATGAGTTTCAAGCGCTCAATATCAAACCCGGTAAGTTTCATGGCGATTGGAACTATACGCTTCTTCCTCGCTCTTAATCGGTAACTTAATTCTTGCCCATGCCTTACTCACTCAATCTTCCAGAGGGCAGGCGGTACAACGACCGGCTGAGTGAGTGCCCGCTGATTGTTTTCTGCCTGCTGTTGACTAGAAATTCCAGCTCACAAATTGTCCAGGCGCGACCTTCATCGGCGAGGCGGTCTGATCAGTGAGCGGGAGATAATAGATATGGGAGGCAGTCGTGGAGGAGACCGGAGAGATGAGGTAGCCAGCAAACGCGAGACCGCTGCCATCGGGCGCAAGTGGCGGATGTGAGAGCGCGTACTGATCAAAGAAAGAAAAGATAAACATCTGTTCGCGGCTAGGAAGGAAACGCGCGAGTTCAGTTTTCTCACCGCTTGCGCGTGTGAGGCGATGCCAACACAGGTAACTCTGTTGTTGTGCGACCGTGATATAGAGCAAAAAATCACTCTGTGGAGACCAAAAGAAGCCAAGAACCGGTTCTTCTAGCACGGATGACGTACGGCCAGTCGATAGGTCTAAGAGATTTACTTGAGAAAAGACAAACGATCCAGATTGTGATGCTGAACTGAACGCGAGGGCTTGACCGTCAGCGGACCATAAGGCCACAGCCCCGCTGCCAATGGTCGTGATCGGCCCTTTCTCTCCACTGTCAACGTCGTATAAAAACAGGACATCCTCTTCATGGTCATCGTCATGCTCGACGTAGGCCAACAAGTTCTCTTGTGGTGACCAGGCGGGAACACGAAAATCGCCTGGGCGATCGGTGACCTGACGCACGATCCGCCCGGATGCTGTGTCAACGATGACGACATGCGCGTTGCCAGACGCGTGGCTGCCACCGACATGCACCGCAAGTTTGTCTCCTTGCGGTGACCACGACCAGAACACCGGCGCGCCACTGATCGTGGGGATCGTTTTTCCGAGTTGGTTGAGGTGCACGATTTCTAATGAGAGCTGCTGTTTTTCACGCTGGACCAGCGCTGCAAACGCATTCCCACGTGGCGACCAGTTGCCGTAGATCGGCATGCCTCCTGAGAGACCACTTAACTCCCATGACTCGATGCCGTCGGCGGCGACTGCATACAGGCTGGTTTCGAGTTGTGTCTCGGCGGTTCCTCGCATCCCGAAGCAGGCAACTTGTTTTCCATCCGGTGCCCAGGCGGGCCACATGTGGGTCAAGCGGACTGGCGAACTCTCCGTCGTGGCTTTTGCTTCGTGCTCTTCCCAACTCCAGGTGAGCTGTTGCTGGCGTTTGCGAGATGGAGTCCAGGTAAACACGTTGCCATCTTCACCTGTAAATACGACTTGCGGAGTGTGTAGTGTCTGTGTTGCATCCATGAATATCTCTCAGTGTTAGCGCTTTGCTCCATCCAAAACAATCACCGGTTGTTTCCGCCCGCGCTCACGTCGCAGGAGGACATAGACAGCTCCCGGCCCACCGTCGTGTGGGCGGGCAGTCGAGAATGCCAGCACCAGGCGGCCCAGCTTTCCTCGTGTGAGCCATTGTTTCAGTCGGTCTTTGAGAACGGGGAATTGGCCGGGAGAGTTGCGCCCTCGACCATGAACGACGAGCACACAGCGGAGCCCAGCATTGACCGATTTCAAGACGAACTGTTCAACTTCAACTTGGGCAGCGTCTGACGTCATCCCGTGGAGATCCAGAGCAGCTTGGCGGGAAAACTCTCCACCGCGGAGTTTACGCACGAGCCGAATATCGAGCCCACTGACACAGCCTTCGACATATTCATCGGTATCAGTGATGTCGAAACCCGTACGCCCCGCGACCAGGTCATATAACTCAGCCAGCGCTTCATTCTCTTCGGTCTGCGCACGCAGTGGGATGGGAGGAGGAGTCACATTTACCCGGACCCGCCCATCGGTTTTTAACGGCGTCACATCTTGCATATGACGCGAGAAAACCTCTTCGTCGCTCTCACTGGTTTCTTGCAGTTGGACCGGAGGCGGTTCAGGTTTTTTCGGCACGAGCGGCTTTTCGGGAATCTTGACCGTCTTTTTCAGATCCCGAAACGGATTATTAAAGCCGGACGACATGGAGCGAATGGTACAGAAGAAGCATGAAGAGGACAAGCAAGTCCTCTCACTAGCAGAAGAAAGCATGTAAGCTGATACACAGAGGAGAAAGTTCAAGACTACAGGTGGCAGGCTTTAGGGTTTCCTTCCTTCTCTTTATACTGCTGGTGAGTACGAAGCACTTTTAAGGATGAAACTATGACACCGATTCTGGCCGTGACCTTTGCGCAAGGTGCACAGCAAGTGCAGCGGCAGTTTGGGATGGAGGAAGATCGGGTGCCGATATTAGTGCCGCTATCGGCCTTTAGTGAAGCGCGGACGACCCAACCAGAGTTAACGCTGACGGGCTTCTTACCACAATACTTCATCGAACAAGGACTACCGGACTTTTCTCCGTTGTTTAGTGACGCTTTGGCGAGAGGACGTGCACTTCTATTGCTTGATGGCTTAGATGAAATGCTCACGGCGCATGAACGCGCCGCGGTCGCTTCTGCCATTGCTGCGTTTTCGCGTGAATATCCTACTGCTCGTATCGTAGTTACGAGTCGGATTGCTGGATATTCCTCTGGGTTGCTTCCAGGGAATTTCACTACGTTAACGGCCGCACCATTTGACGATGAAGCGATTACTCGTTTTGCCCAGCAATGGTCATTAGCTTTTGAAACGACTGGGGTGCTACCGCACCAAGAGTTATCTTCGGATGTTCGTTAACGAGCGGAGCGACGAGCAGAGAACTTAACCAAGGCAGCAACAGGTCATCGAGGGGTGAAACACCTAGCGACCAATCCGCTGCTACTGACACTACTTGCTTTAATTCACTATCAAGGAACACGGTTGCCCAATCGGCGAGTGGATTTGTATCGTCTGTGTGTAGAGGCTTTAGCAGAAACATGGAATCTCGCACGCAGTTTGAGTGGCAGAGCTATCGACTTACACCTTGGTGAACGACGGCTTGATGAAGAATTTGTCGTACGGGTGCTGGCACCAGTGGCGTATGGGATGCATGAGCACCAGCCGACTGGACTTATTGAGCAAGCAGAACTCGAAGCCCAGGTCGCGAAACAGTTTATAGACGGAGATGGAACTGCCGAACCTGAAGCGAAAGCATTGGCACAAAACTTCGTCACTCTTGTCCGTGAGCAAATGGGATTGTTGGTCGAACGTGGGCCAAAGGTGTTCGGTTTCCTGCATTTGAGTTTTCAGGAATATCTTGCCGCTCGTTTCCTCAGCGAGCGCACAGATACGTTTGAACGTCTCAGGTTACGCTTGCAGCAGCCCCGCTGGCGTGAAGTAGTTCTGTTAACTGCCGGATGTTTACGCGGTGATTACGCAAATCAGTTTGTCGAGAATATCCTCAATGCACACAGTGAATATGACGACCTACTTCACCGTGATCTGTCGTTAGCTGCACGTTGTATCGGTGATGAGATTCCTGTCTCGCTATCGCTTCGCCAAACAATTCGTGATCGACTTCTGACGCTGTGGAAAGATCCACCGTTCCCTCGCTTGCAAACAGAGATCGTTAAGACGTTTGGCTACCTGAAGAATAGTCAGATTGGGAATGACATTTGTAACTGTCTGCTCAACCTCTTGCGTGACCGGAACGAGGATCCTGGTATACGTCAAAAGGCAGGAGAAGCCTTAGGGAAAATAGGGAAAGAGGACCATGAAGTATTGAGTACTTTCTTGGCACTGCTGCAGGACTCGACAGAAGAGGAGGAAGTACGCTGGAGGGCAACTCAAGCCTTAGGAATAGCAGAGGAGAGGAAAGATGAGGTTTTGAACATTTTAGCGTGATCAACGAACCTGCTCTACGGAAACCTGTACTTGAAGCCTTATGGGAAGTGTTGGAAGGAGGGCAAGCAAATTAACAATGAAAAATGAAAACCTAAAAAAGGAAAAAAAGGCTGATGGGTACAGATTTTAGGGTTCCCGTTTTTTCCCTTTAGCCTCCAGCCTCTAGCTTTGTTGATGTTTTCTGTATCTCACCCCGCGTTCCATCTGTCGCGCAGACTGGTTAAGATGCCGACATCCACGCGTGACGGAGGTCGACAAAAACCATATGCGCTGTCTGCAGTGTCAGCATGAGAATCGCGAAGGCGCGAAGTTCTGTGAAGAATGTGGCAACAAGCTCGAACTTGCGTGTCCGTCGTGTGGGACGACACTGCGTGCCAATGCGAAGTTTTGTGATAATTGTGGAACGCGAATCGAAGGATCGTCCGGCGTCCGGCGTCCGGCGTCCCAAGTCCAACCCCCAAGCCTGAACTCCCAATCCCCGGCAAGTTACACCCCCGCCTATCTCGCTGAGCGCATTATTGCCGAACAAGCGGCAATGGTCGCACGAGGAGCGCCGGAAGGTGAACGGAAAACCATTACTGCGCTCTTTGCTGACATCAAAGGATCAACGGCTCTGATAGAAGAACTCGATCCAGAAGAGGCGCGTGATATCGTCGATCCAGTTCTCGCCTTGATGATGGAGGCAGTCCATCGCTATGAGGGCTACGTCGCTCAGTCTCTTGGCGATGGCATCTTCGCCCTGTTTGGTGCGCCGATTGCGCACGAAGATCACGCTCAGCGCGCTCTGTATGCTGCCTTACGCATGCAGAACGAGATGAAGCAATACTCCGATAAGCTGCGACTAGAGAAAGGCGTACCGCTGCAAATGCGTGTTGGTATCAACACCGGTGAAGTGGTGGTTCGTTCAATTCGTACCGACGATCTTCATACTGATTACGTTCCGGTCGGACATTCCACCAACATTGCTGCCCGTATGGAAAATCTGGCTACGCCAGGTTCGATCATCATTAGTGAGAATACTCACAAGTTGGTTGATGGTTATTTTGACTGTCAGTCGCTTGGTGTTGCTACTGTCAAAGGTGCGAGCGAACCGGTGCCGATCTACGAAGTTCGTGGTGTTGGGCCACTACAGACTCGTCTGCAGCTTTCTGCCAAACGAGGCTTCTCTCAGTTTGTTGGGCGACAGGGAGAACTTGCGCAGATTCACCGCGCTTTTTTGGCGGCAAAAGAAGGACACGGCCAGATCGTTGGTGTCATCGGTGAGCCTGGAGTTGGGAAGTCACGTATCTGCCATGAATTTAAACTCTTATCCCAGAAGCACTGCTTGGTCTTGGAAACGTTTTCTGTTTCACATGGTATGGCGTATCCCTATTTGCCGTTGATCGATCTGCTGAAGAGTTATTTCCAGATCACGCCACAAGATGACGAGCGACGACGCACCGAAAAAGTCACTGGCCGTGTGTTAACCCTTGATCGTGCGCTAGAAGAGACGTTGCCGTATATTCTTGCGCTGCTGTCACCAGCAGAGACGTCTGCAGAGTTGCGCGAAATGGACTCGCAGAGTATTGGTCGACGCACTCGCGATGCCATCAAGCGTCTGCTCTTGCGCGAGAGTCTCAATCAGCCAGTATTGCTGATTTTTGATGATCTCCAATGGGTGGATAATGAAACCCAAGCATTTCTCGATGTCTTGAGTGATAGTCTCGCGACAGCCCGTATCTTGTTGCTCGTCAATTATCGTCCTGGGTATCAGCACAGTTGGGGGACACGCACTTATTACCATCGCGTGCTTCTCGATGCGTTGGGAAGAAAAGAGGCAGAAGAACTACTGACCACGTTGTTAGGCGATGGTCCTGGACGGGAGCCGATCAAACAATTCCTGCTAGAGAAGACCGAAGGCAATCCGTTGTTCATCGAAGAGATCGTTCGGGCTTTGGTTGAGCAAGGCGTCTTGGTACGTGACGCGGCAGGAAAAGCGCCATTTCCTGTGCCGCTGCTGACAAAACCTCTCGACGAAATTCAGTTGCCGCCCACGGTACAAGGCATTTTGTCGGCACGAATTGATCGCCTTGGAGCACCAGAAAAAAGCTTGCTACAGACACTAGCAGTGATTGGCAAACGCTTCTCGCTCAATCTCGTGAAACGTATTGCAACGATTCCGGAGCCGGAACTCTTATCGTTGCTCTCTCGTCTGCAAGCGGGTGAGTTTGTCTATGAGCAGGTGGCGTTCCCGGAGTCGGAATACACCTTCAAGCATGCATTGACCCAGGATGTCGCGTATAACTCTCTGTTGACTGAGCAACGGAAGATCCTCCACGAGCGCACAGCGCAAGCAATCGAAGCCGACTGTTGTCGCGAGAACTCGCAACAGACCCTGGAAGAGCAATGTAGTGAACTTGCTTATCACTATGGGCGAAGCGGCAATGTTGAGAAGGCAGTGGAATATCTCCAACGCGCTGGGGAGCAAGCCCTGCGGCGTTCTGCCCGTGATGAAGCAAGCAACCACTTTGCTGGCGCGTTGGAATTGTTACGAACGCTTCCTCGTTCGCCGCAACGCATCAATCGCGAGCTGCAATTGTTGATCGTTCGCGGTGGCGCGCTGATTACTGGTAAAGGGTATCGTGTTCCTGAGGTTGAACACATATTCAATGAGGTCCGCGAACTTCTGCCGCAGGCAGAAGAGTCGTCGCAATTGCTTCCAGTACTCATGGGCCTCTGGCGCTTTGTGATTGTCCGGGGGGAATATCAAACCTCGCATGCGATCGCTGAGCGATTGCGTCATCTGACCCGAGGGCTACAGGAGACGGAAGTCCTTTTACCTGCGCACTTTGCATTGGGGTTTTCCGCGTTTCGCTTAGGACACTTTCAGAATGCCCGCCAACATCTGGAGACCTGTGTCTCCTTACGCTTGGAGAAACAACCGCAGAGTCGTTTCGAGAGTCTCGTGTACCGGGTGTCGATGGGAGGGATGGACCCGCGGGTCGGGAGCCTCTCCTGGCTTGCGTGGGTGTCATGGTATCTGGGCTACCCAGACCGAGCCCTGCAACGGAGTCAAGAGGCCTGTCTCCTGGCACGCGAGCTTGAGTTAGCAATTAGTGAGGCTGCGGCGAACCACTTTGCCGCGGCAGTTCGTCGACTCTGTCGAGATCCCCATGCCGTGCTCGAACATGAAGAAAAAGTGATTGCGATTGCGACTGAGCGGGAAGCTCCACAATGGCTTGCCAGTGGCACTTTTCTCCGCGGGTGGGCGTTAGCGGACCTGGGCCAGTATGAGGAGGGTATAGCAATAATGCAGCAAGGGCTTGCAGGGTGGCGGGCAATGGGGAGTGATCAACTCGGTCAACCCTCAATCATGCTTGCTGATATGTATCGCCGTGCGGGAAAAGCCTCTGAGGGGTTACGACTTGTGAATATGGCGATGTCCGAACTGCAACGCAGTGGCGAGCGATGGTGGGAGGCTGAACTCTACCGCATCGAAGGAGAGTTGTTGTTAGTGTCAATCGAAACAGGAATGGAGCCTGAGGCTGAACAGTGTTTTTTCAAAGCGATTACCACTGCACGACAACAAGACGCGAAATCGCTTGAGCTACGTGCGACCATGAGCCTTTGCCGCTTGTGGCACAAGCAAGGCAAATCTGAGGACGCACGAGAGCTTCTCACGAACATCTATGGGTGGCTCACCGAAGGATTCGAGACGGGTGACCTCCAGGAAGCGAAGGTGTTGCTCGACGAGTTAGTGTCCGGCGTCCGGCGTCCGGCGTCCAGCGTCGAACACTGAGGTATCTGCCTTAGCGAGAGAAGGCGAGGGGAAAACGATAATATGCCCTCAATAACACGATTTGAAGAGATCCAAGCATGGCAGAGAGCGCGAGAATTGGTTCGCGAGATCTACAAGACCTGTGCTGATGGACGTTTGAGTAGAGACTTTGGATTACGAGACCAGCTTTGTCGTGCGGCAGTATCGTCGATGAGCAATATCGCTGAAGGCTTCGCGAAAAAGAGTGATCGAGACTTCGCCCATTACTTTGACATCGCGAGGGGATCTGCCATAGAGGTACAATCTTTACTCTATGGAGCGTTGGACATAGGGTACATCCAGAAAAGTGACTTCGAGAAGTTGTACGAACTAGCTGACGCAACGGCTTTATTCATAGGTGGTTTCACGCCTTACCTGCGAAAACGCTCCGAATCATGGCTCGTAGTGGAGATAGGTGCATGAGTATCTCAGATTCTCGATCGCAAAAGACGCTAAACACCGGACACCGGACACCGGACGGGATAGACCCAATTTCCCTCGAGATTCTGTGGAACCGGCTGATTTCGATCGTCAACGAACAAGCGACAGCGTTGCAGAATGCTTCGTTTACCACCGTCGTGCGTGAGGCCGGGGATTTATCGGCTGGTGTTTTTGATGTGCACGGAAACATGGTCGCACAGGCAGTGACAGGCACGCCTGGTCATATCAATACGATGGCGATGGCGGTGCGGCATTTCTTGAAAGAATACCCGTGGGCGTCGCTGGAAGAGGGCGATAGCCTGATCAGCAATGATCCGTGGCTCACGTCGGGGCATCTCAATGACTTCACGGTAGTCACGCCGATTTTCCGCCGCGGGACACCTGTCGCCCTGTTTGCCAATACGTGCCATGCGGTCGATGTCGGTGGCCGCATGCTTGGCGCAGATGCGCGGCAAGTCTTTGAAGAAGGGATCTACGTCCCGATTATGAAACTGTTCCGCCGTGGGGAACCGAATCGTGATCTTTTCCGCTTAGTCAAGCAAAACGTGCGTGCACCGGAATTGGTCGAAGGCGATCTGATGGCGCAAGTCGGCGGTAATGAAGTTGGCGGTGCGAAGCTCCTCGAATTTATGGACGAATACGACTTCGCGTCGCTTGCACCGCTTGCTGACGCCATTCTGGCCACGTCAGAGAAAGCGATGCGACAAGCGATTGCCGAGCTGCCGCAGGGAACCTATCGCCATGAGATTCGTACCGACGGATTCGATGCGCCCATCGTGATTCCGATTGCTGTCACGGTGAAGGACTCTGACCTGTTTGTCGATTTTACCGGAACCTCGCCACAATGTGACCGCGGTATCAATGTGCCTTTTGCTTATTGTGTCGCCTACACGACATATCCGCTCAAATGTGCAGTCTCACCACATGTGCCGAACAATGAGGGAAGTTTCCGGCCTGTGCATATCAGTGCCCCGGAGGGATGTATTCTGAACTGCCAGTTTCCTGCACCGGTCGGTGGCCGGCATATCATTGGTCATTTTCTTGCGACTGCCGTGTTTGGCGCCTTGTCCCAAGCAGTCCCTGATCGGGTCTTAGCTGATGGTGCGGCGAACATATGGATCACCCAATTCACGGGGAAGGATCTCAGCAAGAAATCGTTTACCTATGTCTTCTTCTCTTCTGGGGGGATGGGGGCGAGACCGGATAAAGATGGCATTTCCGCAACGGCGTTTCCGAGTGGTATCCAAGGCGTCCCGGCGGAGATCATTGAGAACGTATCTCCATTAGTGATGGAACAACGTGCGTTAGTTCCGGATTCTGGCGGACCAGGAACATTCCGTGGTGGGTTAGGGCAAGAAATGATCCTGTCTGTTCGGAGTGATGAATCTGTCGTGCACTCAGCGATGTACGACCGGACGAAATTCCCCGCGTTGGGATTCTCGGGGGGGCAGAACGGTGCATTGGGAGACTTTTTCCTTTCTGACGGCACGCATCCGCATCCAAAGGCACAATATCACTTACAGCCTGGACAAAAAGTGACGTTGCGCTTGCCTGGCGGTGGAGGATTCTTTGACCCGTTTGGCCGTGACCCTCAACTGGTGCGGCACGATGTGCTCAACGGTTACGTTTCTTGTGCGGCTGCGCGCGAGCAGTACGGCGTAGCCCTAGCTGAAGGACTCACGATTGACTGGGAACAAACACGACTGCTACGAGAGACGCGCAAGTAGGAAGTGATTGCTCCATTCGGGTACCAACGATAATACAATCACTGAGGGGTCTTGTGTTGAAAGCTTCTGTTTACTTTGCCTACAGACCTTCATAGGATATCCTGCTATAGGAGCAATATGGGGGACACGGCTGAACATATTCCGCTTTTTCCTCTCTCCACACCAGACACATCAGCGGAAAAACAACACTCACAAGACCGCTCTCAACAGATCGAAGTAGAGCAGACCCGGTTGCTCTACGCCCAGGCTCCGTCTGCGGTTGTTATTTCACTTTTTAACGCGACGATCTTGGTTTTTTTCCTTCGCCACGAGGTTCCGAGTTCTGCCTTGATAGCCTGGTGGACAGGGATGCTCGGTGCATACCTGATTCGATCTCTACTCGTATGGCGATACCGTCAGGCGACGTTACAAGGAACACCGAGTCAGCACTGGCGTACGAGATTTCTCATCAGTGCGGTCCTCTCCGGTTGCGCGTGGGGTTCCTGCGCTCTCCTGCTTTTTCCCACCGTGTCACTACCACACCAGCTTTTGCTGGCCTTTGTCGTCGGTGGGATGGCGATCGGAGCGATTGCTTCTATGGCGGCGGTACGCGCTGCCTATATTGGTTTTATCCTTCCGCTGACGTTACCTCTTGTCTGGCGCTTTTTCCTCCAAGGGGGAGATGACGCCATTGCGATGGGGTCCCTCTCGTTCATCTTTGTTGGTGGCTTACTGGTCATGGCCTCGCAATTTCACACAACCATTACGGAATCCATTGCCCTACGTTTTGAGAAGCAGGACCTACTGCAAAGTCGAAAGGCGCTGCAACTTTCTCACGATGTCCTCGAAGATCGTGTGCGCGAGCGCACGATGGCCTTGCAACAGGAAGTCCGAGAACGGGCACGGAGTGAAACCCACGCGCGCGCGATGTTACAAGCGATTCCTGATACGGTCTTTCGGGTCAATCGTGATGGGGTGCTGCTTGATTTCACCCCACGGGACCAGTTTTCAGCTCTGCCCGCACCTGAGTCCGTTGTCGGCAAAAGCGTCACGGAAATTGTTCCCCCTGATGTCGCTCGCGCTGTCAATGGCGCGGTTGCTGAGGCTCTACGGACAGGAACGGCGCAGATCTGTGAGTATCCTCTCTCTCTACAAGGGACCTTACATAATTATGAAATCCGTCTCGTTGTGAGTGGACCTGATGAAGTGGTCGGGATTGTTCGTGACATTACTCAGCGTAAGGAAGTCGAACGGCTCAAAGACGAATTCATTTCTACGGTCAGCCACGAGTTGCGAACACCGCTGACGAGCCTTGTCGGCTTCACCGAACTCATGCTGAACCGCCAGTTCTCGCCTGAAAAACAGCAGCAGTATGTCAGTCTGATTCATGACGAGAGTGTGTGCCTTGCGCACCTCGTCAATGACCTGCTTGATCTACAGCGCATGCAGTTGGGAAATCTGACATATCATCTTGCGGCGCTTGATCTCGAACCGCTGCTTAAAACATGCGGAGCGCTGTTCGAGCGGGATGCATCATCACTCCGCTTTGCTATCGCCTCTCCTCTGCTACCAGTCTACGCGGATGATGCGCGTATTCGTCAGGTGGTAACCAATTTGCTGTCCAATGCGATCAAATTCTCTCCAGCCGATGGTATCGTGACGGTTGGAGCAGAGGTTCAACACGATGAAGTGGTCACATGGATTGCTGACCAGGGGCCAGGTATTCCCGCGGACGCGCTTCCCAAACTTTTTGATAAGTTTTTCCGCGTGGATAACAAAGAGACGCGCCACATTGGCGGAGCGGGCCTTGGGCTCGCCCTGGTCAAAGAAATCGTTACTGCGCATGGGGGAAGAGTCTGGGTAGAAAGCACGCTTGGTCAGGGAAGTACGTTCTTCTTTACCTTGCCCCTGGTCAGCGCCGTCTCCGACGCTGTAGCCGACTCGTTAGCAGAGGTGCGTTAAGGTGATTTCCGAAAAAGGGGATCCCTGAGATGTCGATGTTCTGCCGATAGTGGCAGACACAGCCTGCCCTACCCAGAACCGGCAAAGCCACGTAGGGCGGGCTGTGCCCGCCACCAGAGACTGCGGGATATCTTTTCCAAGAAATCGCCTAAGTTATTTCATTGCAATAGCTTCGACTTCAATCAGGAGCCCAGGAAAAGCCAACCCCGCAACGACGACTGCTGTACTCGCTGGTGGGTTGTGGCCAAAAATCTCTTTTCGCACGTCGAGCATTTCCATAAACTTACTCTGGTCGGTGATATAGGTATTGATCTTAATGATGTCGCTCATGCTGGCCCCAGCCGCCGCAAGGATGTCTTTGATATTCTGATACACTTGCCGCGCTTGCGCTTTCATGTCTCCTGCACCGACCAGTTTGCCTGCTGAGTTGTATGCAACTTGCCCTGAGACGTAGATGGTATTGCCCATCTGTTGAGCTTGCGCCAATGGTAAGCGATCATCCCAGGCCCAGCCTGGATCGATAACCTTCTTGACGAGCCGAGGTGTTGCAGGTTTCCTTGCTACGGATTTTGCTTTCGCTGCAGAGTTCTTTGCACTCTGAGGCGGTCTTTTGGCTGTCCGTGTCGCTTTTGCTACTCTTGTTGCCATCTGTTGCTACCTCCTTTACGAGGCATGATTGGTGGAGCAGACAACTTTGTCAAGAAAAGGGAATACGTTGAATGTTCGACTTGACAGGGCACGCAGGGTGCCTAAAGATGAAACCTCATTACAGCTACCGAGCCTCCACACGAGAGGATGCGGAATGAGGAGTTTGTGGGGTATGAGGGACGTCCTCGGATCATCTACCGGACCATTCTGGCAGCAGCTTGTTGCAACGTTAACTCTTGGGGCCGTCTTGTGGGTACTCTTGGGAGTGCCGCGTACTGGGAATGCACAGACATCCCCTCCAGCAGCACCAACTGCTCCGGCACAAGCGAAGAAAACAGACAAACCGGTTCCGTACACCTCAGCGATCCTGATGGAAGCGGAAACTGGCAAAGTTTTATTTGAAAAAGACCCTCACGTACCATTACCTCCGGCGTCGATGGTGAAAATGATGACTCTGCTCATCGTGATGGAGAAGGTTCGAGATGGGGCAATAAAGTTAAGTGACACGGTGCGGGTATCGCGGTGGGCGTCGAAGATGGGTGGGTCGCAGGTGTTCCTCAGGGAAGGTGAAAAGATGTCGGTTGAGGAGCTGCTGAAAGCGGCGATGATTCACTCCGGTAACGATGCGACGGCGGCGCTTGCTGAGTACGTTGGTGGGTATGCGAGCGCTTTCGTTGACCTCATGAACGACCGTGCTGCCCAGATAGGATTAAAAGAAGCCCGTTTCCACAGCGTGCACGGCTTGCCACCCGAACCTGGACAGCAGGATGATGTGATGAGTGCCGCAGACCTGGCGACGCTCGGTCGCGAAGTGATGAAATTTCCTCAGCTCGCCGAGTGGGCGGGGAAGATACAAGAGCCGTTTCGGGATGGGCAATTTACCCTGGTGAACCCGAACCATCTGCTGAAGGATTATCCTGGGGCCGATGGTATCAAGACTGGGTTTCATAACAAAGCTGGGTTCTGCGTCACAGGAAGTGCAAAACAAGACGACTTACGCTTGATCGTGGTTATTATGGGTACTCCGACACGTGGGGCCTGCTTTACGAGCGCTGCACAGTTGCTGAATTACGGATTTGCCACCTACCGGATGTTTCGCCCGGTGCAAGGGAACGTTACGCTTGAAGGAAAAGACATTACCGTCCGTGGAGGAGTCGCTGAACGGGTTTCTATTGCTGCGAAACATGATGTGAAGATTCTGTTGAAAAAAGGAGAAGAAAAGAAAGTCGGAGTCACTGTCCGCACCCCAGAACGTGTCTGGGCACCGTTATCTGCCGGACAAGCGGTTGGCGAAATCGTCGTGACCTTTGATGGAGCAGTCGTGAGTACCGTTCCAGCCGTTGCTGCTCAGGAAGTGGGTAAAGCGAGCTGGTGGAAGCGCTGGCGACCGTGGTAGGGAGCAGGTAGGAGTCCTGTATAATAAGAACATATCAATTGTCTCATCACCATCTGTCATTCCATCATTGTCGGCGAAAGCGGGTACGGAGGACGATGGTCCACCATCCGAGTCCGGCAAGAAAGCTGCCAATGAGCAGAAGAAACGGTAGCGTCGGGAGGGATGGTGGCGAAGAGCGATTGATGGCGAACAAGAGGCGGTGTATAGCCATCATGAATAACATCATCAGACAGCCGAGCCACCAGGAATGATTGAGGAGAAGCTGTAGTGTCGCCGGGCGTCGTTCCGGGGCGAGCCAGTATTCACGATTGGGAATGTTGAATTGATTTCCTGCATACCGAGCCAGGAGGTAATGAATCCCGACCACGAAGAAGGGGACGCCGAGTCCAAACGCGAGCATAAACTGCACATACCCAGTACGTGACATCGAGCCATTCGGCATTCCACCTCTGCCGAAATGAGTCGCCATTTGTTCTGGCAGTGCCGCTGTCGATGAGAGCACGTCACTCACAAAGAGGGCGACGAGGCACCAGAAGAGTATCGTCGGGGTCCGGTTCACTCGATGGTCCTCCTACTTATCAAACTTTGCGCCATCCACACGACTCGGTGTGGCAAAGGAGTCGTACATGTTTCACGTTTTGGTAAATACGGCCCCTTGGATTGGTGATCAGTTTTTTATTCTTGAAATCGCTATGTAAAGCACTGTCATGGGAACATAAAACCCTTGCACCGCTGACCCGTGCCAGCGCGATCACGTGAAAGTCATTGGACTTGCATTCATTGAGACCGATGACCGCCTTCTGCTCAATTTCGACGTCGCTATCGGAAATTCGTCTGGCTCTACCCGCCTGAAGAAGGCTACGAATGAAGCGACGAACCCCTTCTAGTTTTTCTAATTCTAATAAGAGCCTTCCTCCAATAACCAGTCTCCCGTCTTTCTTCGTCAACCAATCAATGATCGGCGTGAAATCACTTTCAGGGTACTTGGCGAAAACGAGAGACGCTACGTTTGTATCAACAATGAGACACATCGTGATAAGGGTTAGGGTTAGATGGCCAGCAGGCGTCGCTCTTCGGCAAGAAAAAATTGCCTGTATGTCGATGGCGCGTTAACGATATTGCCGTCACGATCGAGTTCCAAGGGATGAATTTGTACTCCTCGATCGGTACGTTCAAAGTAGAGAATTGCTACGTCATCTGGAGTCAAGGACTTCTTATCGCGAATATCCATTCGGATACGATCAACAAGGTAGTCACTATGTGTTTCTATGATGAAGCGTTTCTTATGCTCCTTCGCTAATACTGCTAAAAAAGAACCCAACTCTGCTTGGGCTTTCGGATGGAGATGCACTTCGGGTTGTTGAAGAAGAAAGTTGCTTCGTGGTGGTTCTTGGAGTGCATCAACGACGATAGGTAAGACTTGACTAACGCCGTATCCGACATCGACCAAATTGAAAGCAGACCCGGACATTTTGACTGCGATTTGAAACGGATCACTGTCCTTGTTCCCTTTCCGGCGTATTTCGACATCGGTAAAAAGCCCAGAGGCTTTGCCGAAGTTGCGAAGAGAGCTTTTTAGCTTTTCCCAGTCCGACGAATCAGATGCGGCCATCCTGGCTAAGACCATTGGTACGTGTGAGCCTTCGGGCTTCGGAACATCTTTGAGGGGATCATGCGTCCGCTGTGGACGCGTGCGGATTGGTGCCGATGCGTAAGGGCGAGGACCAAAAGCCTGATCCATCTGGTGAAAAATGTTCCGTAAGTAGCCGATCTCGGTCTCTGGGGATAGAGGGCTTTTATCTAGAATCGAACTTCCTCCGTGGGAAAAGAAAATCGGGAGGTTTCGTAGTAAACGGCTCGGGCTTACTACAAGCGGACGAAGGAGCCGTTCATCTCGCCCCTGCGTTCCTGTAGGGGTGTTGATCCTTAGACCTTGAGCAGTGCCCTCGGTATTCATTTTTGCTTCAATGTTTACTTGCCCACAGACGAAACTCCACTCGTCTAGATTCGATTGTGCTCCTTGTGGAACAAATCGCGCTGAGATAGTCGCTTCTTCTGCAAACCATCGACTCTCTTTGAACTTTGGCCCGAGGGAAAACTTCAAGCCCATAGTAAACGATCGCACTCGGCCGGCTTTCCCGCCACGATAAGTTGCAACTTGGTCATACGCGCCGAGAAGAAACGGCTCTTCATTGAAGAGGTCTTCACTGAGATCTCCCAAGGCGATGTCCCACGCGATCCGAGTGAGGGCAAGAAATGTCGTTTTGCCTGAGCTGTTTTCTCCCACGAGTAAAGTAATAGGCTTGAGGGAACACTCTTGCCGAGTGTGGAAACAACGCACTCCCTCAAAGATGAGTGTATTCACTCCATGTCACCTCTTTGTTACTTTTTTCTCCACCGTGCTTGAGGAACTACTGTAGCAGAAAAGCGAGGACCCCCGATACCTAAGGAGAGTTCTTGAAAAGAGTATCCCAAGCTCAAGCAATCAAAATCCTCAATATCCGTCTAATCTATTAAGGTTTAGGGAATACTTTGGTCAATGCGCAGATGGTATAATCTTTCCTGTAAATCGCCTAAGTTCCCGACCCCTAGCCCCTCGTCCCGGTTTTCTGATAGCTCACGGCTGAACACCAACAGACTGGAGACGAGTCCATGACTGAAGACAAAGACGTCCAAGAGTTGCTCCGACGTAAGGAACGTGCGATGACCGACATGGGTGGGCCGGACAAGATCGAGGCTCAACATCGCAAAGGCCGCTTAACTGCGCGTGAGCGTATCGATGCGCTGCTTGACCCTGGCAGTTTTATGGAAATTGGCGCGTTAGCACACTCTGAGCGTGATGACGTGGCAGACCGCTCCCCTGGCGATGGCAAAATTATCGGTCTTGGAACGATTCACGGACGCAAAGTTGGGGTAGGGGCTGATGACGTGACCGTGTTTCACGCGAGTTCTTCGTATGTGGGGACGAAGAAAGTCGATCGTATTGAAAAGATGGCCTTCAAGTATGGCTTTCCGTTTATCTTTTTAGGCGAATGCGGTGGCGCGCGCATTCCTGACATCATGACCTCACGTGGGTTACCACGGTTTGGGGTGTCCCTCGACCTCATGAAACGGAATCGCACCGTGCCGATGATGACGGCGATCCTCGGGGAATCCTTCGGTGGGTCGTCGTGGTATGCGGCGGTGTCAGATTTTGTCGTGCAAGTGAGAGGAAGCTGTATGGCAGTCTCATCACCACGAGTGATTGAAGTCGCTACCGGCGAAAAGGTCGACTACGAAGATCTTGGCGGAGTCGAGGTCCATGCACAGTTGACTGGTCAGCTTGATGTGATCGCTGAAGATGAAAAAGAGGTCGTTGAGCAGATCCGACGTTGGTTGTCCTTCATGCCACAGAATGCTGAATCGCTTCCCCTTCGTACTGCGTGGGATGAAAAGTACGATGTCCTCGATGAGAAACTGCCGGAAATGGTGCCGAAACGGCGCAATCGTGGCTACGATATGCGTCGGATTATTCCCCGCCTCACTGATGACGGAACCTTTTTTGAATTGCGACCACAGTATGGACCATCTTTAATTACCGCGCTCGCGCGTATAGGAGGGCGTTCTGTCGGCATCATTGCCAGTAACCCCTACTTTTTTGCTGGGTCTATCGATGCCGCAGGATGTGACAAGGCCACACACTTCACTTGTCTGTGCGAAGCATTCAACATTCCGATGGTCTACTTGCAAGATGTGCCGGGGTTCTTTGTCAGTCGCGAAGCCGAGCGAGCAGGCATCATTACCAAGATTCTCCGCTGGTTTCAGGCGCTGGCACTGGCGACGATGCCAAAGGTGACGATCATTATTCGTAAAGCGTATGGCATGGCATTTTTCAGCATGGCAGGAACAAACTCCAACAATGATTTCATCTATGCGTGGCCTGGGGCGGATATCTCTTTTATCGATCCGCGTGTTGGTGTGAATGTGGTCCACGGGAAACGTATTGCTGCCGCCGCAGATCCCGATGCTGAGCGCGAGCGCATTTTGGCCGAGAGTAGCGAGTTCGATACGGCACCGTGGGGAGCCGCTGGCGATTTTCATATTGATGATGTCATCGACCCACGTGCCACACGGTCAGTGATTATCCGCTCGTTCGATTATGCATGTGGTGAGCGTTTCCCGCGACCAGTAGCCGAGCGGCCACTGTTGTCGTGGCCGCTACGATTGTAGGGTGAGGGGATGTGAAAGGAGCGTTCGCCAAAACACGCTGTTGTTGTGGTGGTGGTGGGGGCTTATCCTGCACCTGACGAAAAGCGGGAATCCAGAGGAGGGGGTGCTGGATTCCCGCTTGTGGCTAACAATTTTGCCCGTCATGATAGGCAACTACGAGTATCTGACGTAGCGATCATGCTCTACCCATGAATGTTAACTTCAGCGATGTCAAACGTCCGTGAGTTACTCAGGAAACCGACGATCTCGACTTCTTTCCGCTGGTTCTCTCCGGCGGCGAGTTTGTGTAAGAGTTCGTCGCTTCCTCGGAGCCAGATGCGTGCCGGCCACACGATGCGATTCCAGCGCAACGGATTACTGATCCACTCAACTTGCATCACCATGTTTCCTTGGTGGTACACGAATTGATATAAGCGCGGCCCGGCCGATTGCTCTTTTCGTACTGTATTCACATCACAGTCAGTGCAAAAAACCTTCCCCTTGATTCGCATTGTACGCGGTTCGAGACCGAAAAACGCGCCATGTCCACCGGTGAAAGCAAAAACACTATCTGTGACAACCGGGTTGCCGGCCAACAATAACATCGCCACAAGACTCGTCCGAAAGATTGTCCGAATCCGTTTCATAATTTTTCTCCTTAATGGAAGCGAACTTTTTTTGTCATTACTAGACACGATCCGCCGTGCTATGCGCTGAGTGACATCGTAGGGCGCGTACCACGCGCCCAGTCGGTTGGCGCGCTTCGCACGCCCCACAGCTGCTCACGAAGTTATGAGCCACGGTACTAGACACGATCCCCTGTGCTATACGCAGAGTTTCCTCTTGCCGCGTCGTTCAGCAAAAGACCGTGCTTCCCAACGCTACGCCGCGAGCCGATGTTCTGGTGTTTCCGTCGCCAGAGTAAGTTCGGGCTTCGTTCGTCGTGAGAACGATTCTCGTAGTGCTGAGATAGCAATCATTGCTGCCGAGAACCACGCGAGACCGACAAGACCGGACAAGAGAATCGACAGGTCGTCCGTGAAATTGATCGTCGCGCTTGCGTAACCGACTGTAGAGATGAAGTTCAACATGGGATATTCCCCCTTTCTATTCGTTTCGTTGTTCTTACTTAAGGAATTGAGCAGAAAGCGTGCCAGAAAGAGCGAGCGACAAGACTGTGTGTCTGCCCGCGAAAAATGGGCGTTTTATTGAAGTTTCTTTCGTATGCGGACAAAGAAGACGCAAGACGATTGTTGCACCCGTGGTGTTCGATACTAAGGCATGGGCAAGAATTAAGTTACCGATTAAGAGCGAGGAAGAAGCGTATAGTTCCAATCGCCATGAAACTTACCGGGTTTGATATTGAGCGCTTGAAACTCATCGTCGGAGACCTGTA
>Ga0194132_10005892_pt1 | contig 19448 bp, 13 predicted proteins | sample TA2KigOf80mmetaG_FD_148612 | JGI IMG/M metagenome (GOLD analysis project Ga0194132, IMG submission 148612) | Freshwater microbial communities from Lake Tanganyika, Tanzania - TA2015054 Kigoma Offshore 80m | ecosystem: Environmental > Aquatic > Freshwater > Lake | place: Tanzania: Lake... | reverse complement strand
GTACGCGCGCCGCCACACGAGGAGCCACGCCCCGGCCGCGAGCGGGCCGAACGCGCCGGCCGCGGCCCACGCCCACCGGCACGGCACGAACGGCGCGCGCAACGCGTCCGCGCCCGTGGCGACAACGAACAGCCGGTCCGGTTCCATCAGCGGCACCGCGCGCGGCGCGGGCGGGTCGGTGACCGTGATCGACACCGCCTCGGCCTGCGTGTGCCGGAACTGCGACTTGTTCGCCGGCGCGCGCGGGTTGAAGTAGTAGAACTCCAGCGCCGGAACCTGCGCGACGGCGCGGTTCCGCGGGCGCAGCGCGTACGCGAACCGCACCTGCTTGTCGCCGGCCTTGCGCGGCGGGTCCGGCGCGTCCCCGACGGCGAACGGGTCCGCGAACGCGGGCAACTTCGACAGGTCCGGTTTGGTGATCTCGGTGGGGTTGAGAACCGGGTATTGCGCGCCGCCGATCACGAGCGTAACGGTCAGTTCGCCCCCGGCCTCGACGCTCGTTTTCGCCAGCTCCCAGCGCACGCCGTTCTCGCCGAACCCGTAGCTCTTCGCGCCGTAGTAGTGCTCCTTCGGCTCGAAGAACGTGGGCTGCGCCGCGCGCGCCGCCGCGCCGCACGCGAGCAGCAGCGCGAGGGCAACGGGAACGAATCGGCGGTCGGGGTTCATGCGATTTGTGAAGCGCGAACGTGTGTCGTACCGAGTGCTTCTGTAGCCGGCCTCAGTGAGGCCGGCAGCTAACCCGTCCGCGTAGCTCCGGCCTCACTGAGGCCGGCTACAGAACTCCAGCGCGCCGCGCTACCAGTCGCGGACGCCGGGGCGGTCGGGGCCGTAGAGCGATTCGAGCAGCGCGTGCCGCTCGCGCTTGCGCCGGGCCGCGGTATCGTGTAGGTACTTCCGCGCCTCTTCCGGGGTCAGCTGTTGCGGTTGGTCGCGGTCCTCCAGCACCGGCAGGTTGGTGTTGTTGCCGGCCACGTTCTGCCCGTCGGTGTTGGGCTTCTTGTCGTCCTTCGGCGGCGGCATCGGCGGCTGCGGCTGCGTGCCTTGCTTGGGCACAGGTTTGCCGGTCGCGGGGTCGATCTCGTCGGGGTTGTCGGCCCCGCCCGGTTGCTTGTCGGGTTCCTTGCGCGGCTGCTTGGTCTCTTCCGGCGGCGGCTTCTTGTTGGGCGACTCCTCTTCGGGCTTGGCCGCTTCTTTGCGCTTCTCGTTCCAGAGCAACTTGGCGAGTTCGAGGTTGTGCGGGGCGCGGTCGCGCACGTCGGCGTCGGCCGCGGGGTTGTCGAGGGCGTTCTCGAAGCAGGCGACGGCGGCGCGGTACACGTCGAGGGTGCCGCCGCGGTGGAGCAGGCAGGTGCCGCGGTTGTACCACGCGCGGGCGGCGCGGGCGGGCGGGCACGCGGCGTCGTCGAGGACGCGGTCGTAGTCGCGCTCGGCCTCGCGGTACTGCTTGCGCTCGAAGTGGACCGCGGCCCGGTTGTACGCGACCAGCCCCGGGTCGGTGGCGCGCTCCTCGGCGGCGGCGTACAGCTTGTCGGCGCGGGCGACCTCGCCGGCGCGCAGGGCCGCGTTCGCGCGCTCGATCAGTTCGTCCGGCGCGTCGGGCGGGAGCGGGGCCGCGGCCGACAGGACCGGCGCGGCCAGCGTTGCGAACAGCAGGGCGAATCGCGCGGCGCGCGAGCGGCGGGTCATTGCCACCCCGGGTAATGGGTTTCCACCGGCATTGTACCGCCGGCCGGGACGAAATGCACGCGCGCATCGGGAATGGGGGGTTAGGTTCGGCCGCGTACAGTGCCGCCGCCCCTACTTCCCCCGCAGCCAGCCGACCGCGAACAGGGCCAGCGCGGGCGCGAGGAACCATACGTACCGTTCCTTCGGTTGCGGCACCTGATCGCCGCTGTACTCGCGGCTCCGGTTCGGTTCGATGCGCGCGCGGAAGAACTCGCCCAGCGGCGGCACGCTCGTTCGCGCGGCCACGTAGTGCCCGCCGGTGTCGCGGGCGATGGTCTTCAAAACCTCTTCGTCGAGCCGCGTCGTCGGGGGCGGCAGGTCCGGCGCGTCGGGCGCGATCTTCAGTTCCGCCGGCACCGAGCCGCCCACGCCGACCGTGTGAACCGGAACCTTGCCCTCGGCGGCGCGCGCGGCCCCGCGGAGCCACTCGCCGTCGCGCGCCGGGTCGTCGCCGTCCGAGATCAAGATGACGTCTTGCGAGCCGAGGAACTGTTCGTCGTGCGTCTCGACGGCAAGGATCAGCGCCGTGCCGATGCGCGTACCGGAGAACACGTCCGGGTCGTTACCGGGGCGCACGTCCGGCGGCGGGCGCTCGCCGTCGAGGTCTTCGAGGATCGCGCGGGCGTGCTCGTAGTCGGTGGTCAGCGGGCACACGAGCTTCGGCCGGGCGGCGAACACCACGACGGCGACGCGGTGCCCGCCGCGCCGGGCCACGGCCTTCACCAACTCGAGCGCGCCGGCGCGGGCCGCTTCCCAGCGGGTCTTGGCCTCGGCCGTATTCATGTCGGCGGCCTGCATCGAGCGGCTCAGGTCGATGACGATGACCAGATCGCGCCCGACCGCGACGCCGGACTCTTGGCTGATACCCCAGCGCGGCCCGGCGATGCCGAGCACGAGCAGCGCCCACGCCAGCGGGTACGCGAGGCCGAGCCAGCGGTGCCGGGGGCGCGGGTGGGTGAGCTGTCCCGCGACCGCCGCCGGCCGGCCGATGGCCTCGACCGCGCCCGCCCGCCGCCGCGCCGCCCAGCGGTTCAGCACCCCGAACACCGGCACCAGCAACCCCAGCCACAGCGCGCCGGGCCGGGCCAACCGCACCGCCGCGAAGAACTCGCGCGCGTCGCTCAGCAACCCGACCAACCCGGAGCTTGCGGCGAACAGGTCCATTCGGCCTTTCGGGGATTGTCGATTGAAAGTCGAGTGCCACCGGCGCGACTTGTCTTTCAATCGACAATCACAAATCTGCAATCGAAAATGCTACGTAACGACGCGCCACGCGGTGCGGTCGAGGGCGTGCGCAAGCAGAAGTAGGACGAGCGCCGCGGCGGCGCACAACCAGTAGTACTCGAAGTAGCGGCGGTAAATGGGCGCGGCCTCTTCGGTCTTTTCCAGCAGGCTAATTTCGCGGTACGCGGCGAGCAGGTCGTTGCCGCTGGTGGCGGCGAACGACTTCCCGCCGGTCATCTCGGCCACGGCCCGGAGCGCGGCGCGGCCGTCGAGCCGCTGCTTCGCGGCGTCCGCGGGCGCGTCCGGCGGCGGCTCGCCCCCGGCGTCGATGGTGTAAATGCGGATGCCGAGGTTCGCGGCCAGTTGCGCCGCCTCGCGCGGGCGCATGGTGCGGTCGATCCCGCCCTTCTTCGCGTCGCGCGAGTCCTCTTTGAACACGTTGTGCTCCCCGTCGCTCAGCAGGATCAGCACCTTCCCCTTCTTGCCGTTCGGCACGGCGTCGAGGCGCGCGATGGCCTCCACCAGCGAATCGCCGAGGTTGGTGCCCGCGTCCACGCCGGTGCGCGGGCGCTGCTCGTCCACGACCTTGAACAGTACGGAGTGGTTGAGGGTCAGCGGGCACACCGTCTGCGGCACCGCGGCGAAGGTGACGAGGCCGACCGAGTCGCCGGGCCGCGGGTCGAAGGTCGCGCCGTTGGGCGCTTCGCCCCCGCCCACGAACAGCTTGAACGCGCGCTGCGCCGCGTCGAGGCGCGAGATCGGCGGCGCGCCGGGTTCCCAGAACACGTCGGCCGCGCCCATGCTGCCGCTCACGTCAAGGGTCATCATGACGGCGATGCCCTCGGCCGGCAGGCGCGTCTTTAGGTCGGGCGTGCGCGGCCCGGCGCAGGCCGCGATCAGCAGCAGGCACGCCAGCGCGCGGAGCGCGGCCCCCAGCCATTCCGAGAGGGTCGCGCGCCGCCCGCTGCCGTCGCCGAACGCGCTCACGTCGCTGAACCGCAGCGCCGGGCGCGGGCGGCGCAGCCACCACCACGCCACCAGCACCGCCAGCGGCGACAGCCACAGCACCGCGGGCGTCGAGAACGAGAGCGAGAACGCCATACAGTCAGCATGCGCGACGCGCGGGCGCAAGACAAGCGCCCGTTAGCCGCGAGCCGTCGGCGAGCGCGAAGGGCGTACAATCTCCCCATGCCGTTCGACTACGACGCGATCATCGCCGGGGCCGGGGCCGCGGGGCTTATGGCCGCGATCCGCGCCGCCGAGCGCGGGCGCAAGGTGCTGCTGTTGGAGAAGGGGAAGAAGCCCGGCGTCAAGATCCTCATGTCCGGCGGTACGCGGTGCAACATCACGCACGACTGCGACGCCCGCGGCATCGTCGAGGCGTTCGGCCCGAACGGGAAGTTCCTCCACTCCGCGCTCGCCCACCTCGGTCCGCGCGAGACGGTCGCGTTCTTCAACGGCGAGGGCGTCGCCACGAAGGTCGAAGACACCGGCAAGGTGTTCCCCGTGAGCGACCGCGCGCTCGACGTGCTCGACGCCCTGTTGAAGCGCCTCGCGCGCAGCGGGGCGGCGCTCGCGCTCACCGAGCCGGTGCGCGACATCGAACTGATCCCCGACGGCGGGTTCCGCGTCGTCACGCAGGTACGCGCGCTCACCGCGGAGCGCGTGTTGATCACCACGGGCGGCAAGTCGTACCCCGGCTGCGGCACCACCGGCGACGGCTACACGCTGGCGCAGAAGTTCGGCCACACCATCGTTCCCACGAAGCCCGCGCTCGTGCCGCTCACGGTTCAGCCGGAGTGGGTACGCGAACTCCAAGGGGTCACGCTGCCGGACGTGGGGTTGAGAGTGCTGCCGGCGGAAGGGAAGGCGCTGGCGGCCCGGCGCGGGTCGGTGCTGTTCGCGCACTTCGGGCTGAGCGGTCCGGCCCCGCTCGACGTGAGTCGCGCCGTCAGCGGGCACCCGGAGCCGCGCGCGCTCGTGCTCGAAGCGGACTTTCTGCCGGCCGAACCGGAGCCGGCGCTCGACGAGTTCCTGCGCGCGGAGTCGCTCGCGTCCGGTAAGAAGCAACTCGCGGTCGTGCTCGCGGAGAAGCTCCCCCGGCGGCTGGCGGATCAGCTTCTGGCGCAGTGCGGGATGCCGCCCGACCGCCGGGCCGCGGCGCTGGCGAAGGTGGACCGCGCGAAACTGGTCGCGGCGGTGAAGCGCACGCGCCTCCCCTTGCGCGGCACGCTCGGCTTCGAGAAGGCCGAAGTGACCGCGGGCGGCGTCAGCCTTGATGAAGTCGATTCGCGGACGATGCAGAGCAAGAAGCAACCGGGCCTGTACTTCGCGGGCGAAGTGCTGGACTTGGACGGCTGGATCGGCGGCTACAATTTCCAGTCGGCGTGGAGCACGGGGTGGCTCGCGGGCCGCGAGTTGTAGGCGCGTTTCAGGCCCGCGCCGCCCCCGTTTTCAGTAACGCACCCGTAACGCCCCGGCCCGAAACGGCCGGTTTTCGCGCGCCCGGTAACACGCGCGCAACGCGGGGGCGTGCGTTGCGCGCGTGTTGCGCGTGCAAAACGCTGCAATTCCCGGCGTTCGCGCGGCCCCTATTGGGGCCAACGTAACGCCCTGTAACATTTCGGCTTACTCGCGGCCAAAACCCGGTTCGCAGTTGGCGAACGCGGCGTTCCACGTCAAAATAGCGGACGACTGGACACTCGCGCCGCGGTCAACTCCGGGGCGCACTTTACGGGAGGTCTCCCATGCTCCGCCGGCTGCCGCAGTTCGTGTTCGCCACGACACTCGGCCTGTTCGTACTCACCTCGGCCCTCACCGCGCAGCCCAAACTGCCGCCCGCGCCGGGCACCCCGACGCCGGTGGACGGCACCGGGATCAAGCGCAGCCAAGAAGAGAACCTGAAGCTGTTCGGCGTCTTCAAGGAACAGCTCCTCCGCCTCGCGCAGCGCTGGGAGAAGAGCGACAACAACGACGACAAGGAGCGCTCGAAGTCGCTCCGCGCCGTCCTCAAACTCATCGAAGAGAAGGGCCTCGACAAGAACTTCAAGGAACTCGTCGAGGGCCTCAGCAAGAACAACCCCAACGGCGGCGACTTCAACGACCTGCTCGCCAAGGACAAGCAGCTCCGCGAGGCCCTGAACCAGATTCTGGACCTGCTCCAATCCGAGGACGAGATCGACAAGATCCGCCGCGAGATCAAGGACCTCCAAGAGGCGATCAAGAAGATCAACGAGGTCAAGCGCCAGCAGGAGAACATTCAGGCCCGCACCGACAACCCGAACAGCGACCCGAACAAGGTCGCCAAGGACCAGCGCGACACCGCCAAGCAGACCCAAGACATCGCCGACCAACTGAACAAGACCAAGGGCGGGCAGGACGGCAAGGACGGCCCCGGCGGCAAGCCGCAGGACCCGAAGTCGGAGATCAAGTCGGAGCCGAAGCCGGGCGAGAACACCGGCGACGCCAAGCCCGACACCAAGGAGAACAAGAGCGAGACCAAGGGCGACGGCAAGGGTATGGGCATGCCGATGGGCGGCGACCCCAAGGCCGGCGACCCGAAGGGCGCGGGCGACCCCAAGGCCGGGATGCCGATGGGCGGCGACCCCAAGAACGGCGGCGACAAGCCCGGCGACCCCAAGGGCGGCATGGGCATGGAGCCGAAGGCCGGCGACCCCAAGAACGGCGGCGAGCCGAAGCCGGGCGGCATGGACCCCAAGAACCCCATGAACCCCATGAACCCGCCGATGGGCGGCATGATGGACCCCAAGGGCGGCGAGCCGAAGGGCGGCGAGGGCAAGCCCCAAGAGTCCGGCAAGGGCGACAGCAAGCCGTCCGACAGCAAGAGCGGCGGCGAGGGCAAGCCGATGGGCGGCGAGGGCATGGGCATGCCGATGCCCGGCGGCATGGGTCAGCCCAGCCCCGGCAGCCCCAAGGGTGGCGGCGACAAGCCCCCGCCCAGCGGCGGCCAGCAGAAGCCCAAGGACCCGGCCGGTGAGCAGGTCCAACAGGCCGTGCCCAACCAACAGGGCGCGGAAGACGACATCAACAAGGGCGACAACAAGAGCGCGTCCAAGAAGCAGGACGAGGCCATCAAGAAGCTCGAAGAGGCCCTCAAGGAACTCGAGAAGCGCCTGAAGCAACTCCGCGAAAAGGAACTGGCGAAGCTCCTCGCCAACCTCGAAGAGCGCGTCGCCCGCATGCTCAAGATGCAGATCGAGGTCAAGGGCGCGACCGAGGGCATCGACAAGGCCGTGATCGCGCTCGGCGGCAAGCCGCAGAACGCCGAGATCCAGAAGAGCCAAGCCGAGGCCGACAAGGAGAGCCAGATCGTCGCCGAGGCCGAGAAGACCCTCAAGCTGATGGAGGGCGAGGGCACCGCGGTCGTGTTCGCCGGCGTGCTGAAGGAAGTCATGGGCGACATGCAGGCCGTCCAGAAGCGCCTGAACGAGGCCCGCGTCGGCAAGGACACCCAGCAGATCGAGCAGGACATCATCGACCAGCTCACGATGATGAAGGAGGCCCTCAAGAAGGCTAAGCAGGAGATGGAGAACAAGCCCAGCGACCCGAAGCCGGGCGACCCGAACGCCAAGAAGCAGGACCAGAAGCTGATCGACCTGCTGAACGAGCTGAAGCTGGTCCGCGCCCTGCAAGACCAGCTCAACAAGCGGACGATCATGCACAACCAGAAGGACCCCGGCGAACAGGCCAAGGACCCGCTCATCCAGACCGAGCTGAAGCAACTGGCCGAGCGCCAGAAGGTGCTGCAAGACATGCTGCACAAGATCGCGACGCAGGCCAACCAGTAAGCGGTCGGCCCGACGAGTCGTAACCCCGGACCCGCGCCCCGCGCGGGTCCGGGGTCGCGGCGCAAACGGACCGAACCCCGGAATGAGCGAAAGATGAGAGCGGGGCGCGGGTTACGAAAGTTCCTTGTTGTTCCATGCAGGAATCGAAGATAAACTTCTGTTGTAATCGTGCCGGTCGGTCGTCATTGTTGGCGTCCGGCCGCGTTCCCGCCCACGGGCACGAATAACTCTCCGGTATTCACCGCACACCCATTCGAGGAGCACGTCGTGAAGATTCGCAAGCTGTTCGCGGCAGCCGCGGTTTCCGCGGGGCTGTTCGGGGCCACCGCCCCGGCGTTCGCCGCGGAACCGGCCAAGAAGCCGACCTTCGGGTTCAGCACGATGAAGGCCGCGACCCCCGAAGCCGCCAAGGCCAAGTGCGAGGCGTGGCTCAAGTCGGTCAACAAGTTCGACCAAGCCGCCTTCGACAAGGTGTGGGCCAACGAGACCCGCACCGTGCTCGACCGCACCGCGGACGCGCTGGCGATGGGGCACACCGAGGCCGCGGCCCTGCTCGCGCTGGCCCGCAACCCGAACGCCCCGGCCGTGTCCGAGGTGCCCGGGTTCCTGAAGGACGACAAGCAGGACGCCTTCTTCCGCACCAACGTCGCGCTCGCGTTCGCCAAGGCCAGCGCCAACAAGAAGGTGTACGAGGAGGCCCTCGACGCGCTCAAGAGCGCCAACGCCGATAGCGCGGTGGACCCGGCCAGCTTCTTCTTCTTCAAGGCGGTCAGCGAGCACGCGACCATGAAGAAGGCGGACGCGACCTCGTCCATCGTGAAGCTGCTCGACGACGTGGGCGACTCGCCGGCCCGGTACACGATGGTCGCGACCCTGATGTTCTTCGACATGCAGAACTGGGCCGCGGACCCCAAGGACCTGTCCAACATCGAGAAGCTGATGGACAACAGCGGTCGCCGCCTCGACCTCGCCCGCGGCGGGGAGAAGACCCAAGACATCCAGAAGAAGATCGTCTTCCGTCTCGACGAGCTGATCAAGGAACTGGAGAACAAGGGTAAGGGCGGCGGCGGCGGTCAGGCCAACGGCGGCAACTGCCCCGGCGGCGGCGACAAGCCCGGCAGCGGCAACAGCCCCGGCAACGGCAACAACGTGAACCCGACGCAGAACGCGCCGGACAGCACGATCATGGGCGGCAGCGGCAAGGGCGAGGTGCCGACCGCGCAACAGCTCCGTCAGATCGCCGAGCAGTGGGGCACCATGCCGGCCGACAAGCGGGCGAAGGTCGTCCAAGACATCACCCGCGACCTGCCGGTGAAGTTCGAGCCGCTCATCAAGCACTACTTCGAGGCGCTCGACAAGCAGCACGGCTACAAGAAGTGACACGCCCGCCCGTTGGAGCCGGCCCGCGGGCCGGCTCCAACGGGCGAACGAGCAGCCCGGCGGTGGCCGCGAGTACTTCCGGCCGCCGCCGGTTCGTTTGTGGACCGCGCTTCGTTCGTCTGTAGAATATCGGCACTTCTCCGCCGCTCACCCGCTCGCGAGACCCGCCATGCGCCTGCGCACCCTGCTCGTCGTCGCCGCGCTCGTGTCGTTCGCACTGCTCGCGTCGCGCGCCCCGGCCGACGACGTGACCACGACCGCGGGCAAGAAGCTGACCGGCAAGCTCGTGGCCGTGGACGCGCAGGGCGTCACGTTCGCCACCGCCGACGCGCGGGTGCCGATCCCCGGCCGCGACATCGTCGTCGTGGACCTCGGCGGCAAGGTGTTCGAGCAGCCGAAGGGGACGAAGTATTCCGAGATCGAGCTGACCGACGGCTCCACGTTCCGGTTCGCCAAGTACGTGCTGAAGGAGAAGTCGTTCGAGACCGAGCAACTGGCCGGCCCGAAGGGGGCGGTCGCCCCGGTGTACACCCTGCCCATGAGCGCGGTGTTCTCCGCGCTGAAGAACGCCGACGACCCGAAGGTGCGCGAGAACTGGAAGAAGGTGATCGCGACCCGCGGCAAGCGCGACCTGTACGTGATCGCCGAGGCCGCCGGGTTCAACTTCGTGCAGGGCACGATTCTGGAGGGGATCGATTCGGCCGGCTCGCTGCGGCTGCGGTTCGAGAAGGAGGGCGGGGCGAAGGACGAACTGTTGCAGTCGCGGGCCGCGGGGCTGGTGTTCTATCAGCCGCAGCCGGCGACCATCGCCCCGACGCTGTGCCGCGTCACCGACGTGTTCGGGAACACGCTCAACGCCACGGACATCGCCATCGACGCGACCGGGGTCACGGTGAAGACGGTGGCCGGGGCCACGGTCAAGTACGCCGCGCCCGCGGCGCTGGTGAAACTGGACTACGCCCTCGGCAACGTGGCGTACCTGTCCGACCTCGACCCGGCCGTTCAGAGCGCGGACGTGCCGATGGAGGAGAAGAAGCTGAACCCGACGGTCGCGTTCCTCAAGGACCGGGCGCTGTCGAACGACGCGATCCGGCTCGACAACGCCACGTACCCCAAGGGACTGTGCGTGGCCCCGGACACCGTGCTCACGTACAAGCTCAACGGGGACTACGCCCAGTTCAAGGCCACCATCGGGATCGACGAGAACGGGGCCAACGGCACCAGTGCCGCGAAGGTGATCATCGAGGCCGACGGGCAGGTGCTGTTCAACGCCGTGCTGAAGCGCAAGGAGAAGGCGCAGGGTGCGGTGCTGGCGGTCAAGGGCGTGAAGGAGTTGAAGATCATCGTCGAGGCCGACACGCCGTTCAACGGGAACTACGTCACGCTCGCCGAGGCGCGCGTGCAGAAGTAATCACTCGCGCCGAGTGCGGCTTCGCGGGCGGCGCGATCCTACGAGAGGCACCCATGCGCAGACTCCTCCTCGCCGCGGTCCCGGCGCTGGCGCTCGCCGCGCTCGTCGGCGTTTCGCCGGCCCCCGCGCCGGCCGCGCCCATCGAGGTCGATAAGGCCGTACTCGAGGCGCAACAGCAGCGCATCGCGGCCGTGAAGAAGGTCCACCCGGCCATCGTCGCGGTGTGCATGCAGGGCGGGCAGGGCGTCGGGTCCGGCGTCATCATCGACGAGGACGGCTACGCCCTCACGAACTTCCACGTCGTCCAGCCCACCGGCCCGCTCATGCAGGCCGGCCTCGCCAACGGCGTGTTGTACGACGCCGTCGTGTGCGGCATCGACAAGGTCGGCGACGTGGCCCTCATCAAGCTCCAGCCGAAGAAGCCCGGCGACAAGTTCCCGTTCGTGCAACTGGGCGACAGCGACAAGGTGAGGGCCGGCGACTGGTCGCTGGCGATGGGCAACCCGTTCTCGCTGGCGATGGACTTCACCCCCACCGTCACCTACGGCCTCGTCAGCGGCGTGAACCGCTACCAGCCGCCCGAAGGGAAGGGCCTGCTGGAGTACACCGACTGCATCCAGATCGAGACCAGCATCAACCCCGGCAACTCCGGCGGGCCGCTGTTCAACATGCAGGGCGAACTGATCGGGATCAACGGCCGCGGCTCGTTCGAGAAGCGCGGGCGCGTGAACTCCGGCGTCGGGTACGCGATCTCGATCAACCAGATTAAGAACTTCATGGGCCACCTGCGGGCCGGCATCGACACCGACCACGCCACCCTCGGCGCGTCCATCGGCACCGAGTCCGAGGACGCCCCGCTGGCGCGCATGGTGGTGAAGCAAATGCTCGACGAGAGCGACGCGTACCGCCGCGGGCTGAAGGAGGGCGACCAACTGATGCGGTTCGCCGGCCGGCCGGTGAGCAGCACGAACATGTACAAGAACGTGCTCGGCATCTACCCGAAGGAGTGGCGCGTGCCGCTCACGATCCGCCGCAACAACACCCAGTCCGAACTGCTGGTGCGGCTGATGCCGAACCAGACGAAGGAAGTGGAGAAGCCGAACCAGCCGCCGCCCCCGCCGCCGAAGAACCCGATCCCCAAGGGGCCGGTGCCGAAGGGCGGCGGCGCGACCGCGGGCATGTACGAGGCCCGCGCCGGGTTCTCCAACTGGTACTTCAACGTCCTCGAACAGAACAAGTTGCTCGACGCCTTCAAGAAGCACGGCGACTTCGGCACCGTGCCCGGCAAGTGGACCATCACCGGCCGGTTCGAGCAGGCCGACCGCAACGGCGACATGAGCACCGAGATCGTGGACACCGCGGGCGAGGCCAAGGTGACGATGAAGCTCAACATCACCACCGCCCTCGAGCCGCTCAAGGCCGACCTGCCGGTCCAACTCCAGCCGGTCGGCAGCGGCGGGCTGATGATGGCGATGTACCACTACCACCGCTTCCTGACACTGGGGCCCAAGGGGTTCGAGCGCATGTTCGCGCACGGCGGGAACGAGCCGTTCTACCCGCCCCCGGCCGACGGCTCGGCCCCGAAGTCGCTCGCCGACCTGCGCGTCGATTGCGCCGTCATCAACACCAAGTACGGCTCGGTCGAGTGCAAGTGGTTCTTCTCGCTCAAGGACTCCACGCTCCTCGGGTTCGAGACGTACGTGGCCCGCAGCGCCGAGAACCTCGAGGACCGCGACCCGTGCGAGGTGTACTTCTACGATTACAAGGACGTGGACGGGAAGAAGCTCCCGCACAAGATGGTGGTCCACTACCGCGACAAGAAGTACGCGACCCTCACCGTGACCAAGTACGCGCTGGAGAAGTAAGGCTTTACGAGGGCAGAAGAGATTTCACCACAGAGTTCGCGCAGCGAAGAGAGGGCACCGAGGAAGACGAATACAGAGCAAGCAGAGAGAGGGCAGTGCTTTCAAAACAGTGCCCTCTCTTGCCCTGCCTTTCTCGCTCGGTGCCCTCTCTTCGCTGCGCGAACTCTGTGGGTAATTCCTTTCTGCCTTTAGCGCCAAGAGAAGAGAGAACACGGGGCCGACGCCCCGCGCCAATACACCCGAGAGCACACCATGTTCACGCGCCACACGCTCGCCGCCCTCGCCGCCGTCGTCGCGGCGTGCGCGACCCCGGCCGCCGCGCCCGCCGCGGACGGGTTCGCCGACACGGTCAAGACCGCCAACCGCAAGATGGTGAAGGTGTTCGGGGCCGGCGGGTTCTCGCGCCTCAATAACTACGGCACCGGCATCCTCATCAGCAAGGACGGCCACATCCTCACCGTGGCGAGCCAGATCCTCGACACCGCGGACCTCGTCGTCCACACCTACGACGGCCAGCGCCTCAAGGCGCAGGTGCTCGCCACCGAGCAGGAAATGGACATCGCCCTCATCAAGATCCGCAAGGACGGGAAGAAGATCGATGAGGAGAACGGCTACGACTTCGACTTCTTCGACTTCGCCGAGTCCGCGAAGCGCGCGCCGGCGCAGGCCGGCGACTGGGTGCTCGCCCTCTCCAACACGTTCGAGATCGCGCTCCGCGACGAACCGCTCTCGGTGCAGCGCGGCGTGGTGAGCGCGTACACCAAGATGGCCGGTCGCCGCGGCGTGTTCGAGTTCCCGTACACCGGCGAGGTGTACATCGTGGACGCGATCACCAACAACCCCGGCGCGGCCGGCGGCGCGCTCCTGAACCGCAAGGGCGAACTGCTCGGCATCATCGGCCGCGAACTGAAGAACGCCCAGAGCGAGACGTGGATCAACTACGCGATCCCGGTCACGGCGAAGGCCGAGGTCAAGGAACTCGTCACCGTCAAGGATAAGGACGGCAAGGACGTGACGCAGGAGAAGGTGACGACCGTGACGATGACCGACTTCGTGAACCTCGCGACGCAGGGCAAGTACAAGAACATCATCCGGCCGAAGATCGTGGGCGAGGGCGGCGGGTACCACGGCATCATTTTCGTGCCGAACGTGCTGGAGCGCACGCCCGCGTACATCGAAGACGTCGTGCCCGGGTCGCCCGCGGAGAAGGCCGGCCTGCGGCCCGACGACCTCGTGAGCTTCGTGGACGGCGAGCCGATCATCAGCATCAAGGCGTTCAACGAGTTCGTCCGCAAGAACACCCGCGCCGGCACCAAACTGCGGCTGGAAGTGCGCCGCGGCGAGGCGCTGCAGACCGTCGAGATCGAACTGGGCGCGCAGCCCGCGAAGCCGAAGTAGCACCCACAGTAGTAGGCACACGCCGTGTGCCGTCGCTCGGCCCCACACAACCGCAACGGCACACGGCGTGTGCCTACTACATTAGGAACCCCACCGATGACGCTCCCGCTCCCGAAGTCCGCGCGGCCGTGGCTGGCCGTGGCCGCGGTGCTCGTGCTGGGCGCGCCCGCCGGCGCGCAGCCGAAGCCGGACCTGAACGAGGCCACCGAGAAGGCGATGAAGGCCGCGAGCGCGAAGGCCGCGCCGACCATCGTGAAGATCGAGACCGCGGGCGGCGCGGAGACCATCGGCAAGAAGGCCCCGCCCGGCAAGGGGCCGCCCGCGATCCGCAAGGGCACCGGCCCCACCACGGGCCTCATCGTCTCCGAAGACGGGTACATCATCTCCAGCGCGTTCAACTTCGCGAACAAGCCCACGGAGATCTTCATCACCATTCCGGGGCAGACGCAGCGCCTCGTCGCGAAGATCGTCGCCACCGACCACACCCGCATGCTCACGCTCCTCAAGGTGGAAGGGAAGGGGCTGCCGGTGCCGGAGGCGTTCCCCAAAAAGGACATCGAGATCGGCCAGTGGGGGCTGACGCTGGGCCGCACCCTCGACAACAACGTCGACCACCCGCCGTCCATGAGCGTCGGCATCGTGAGCGCGACCAACCGCATCTGGGGTAAGGCGATCCAGACCGACGCCAAGACCTCGCCGGTGAACTACGGCGGCGCGCTGGTCTCCATCGACGGCCGCGTGTTCGGGGTCATCGTGCCCGCGAGCAACCGGGCCGAGGGCGAGACCGCGGGCGTGGACGTGTACGACGGCGGCATCGGGTTCGCCGTGCCCCTCGAAGACATCTTCCGCGTGCTGCCGCGCCTGAAAGAGGGCAAGGACCTGAAGCGCGGGCTGCTCGGCATCAACCCGCAGGGCAACGACGTGTACAACGCCGCCCCGATCATCGGGGCCATCCAGCCGGACTCGGCCGCAGCCCGCGCCGGCCTCGCGGTGGGCGACAAGATCGTCGAGATCAACGGGATCGCGATTCCGAACTACTCCGTGCTCCAGCACGTCATGGGGCCGATGTACGAGAGCGACGAGGTGAACCTGAAGGTGTCGCGCGGCGGCAAGGACCTCGAGGTCAAGGGCGTGAAACTGCTCGGCACCACGACGATGTACGTGAACGCCTTCTTCGGCATCCTGCCGATGCGCGACGACCCCGGCCCCGGCGTCGAGGTGCGGTACGTGTACCCGAAAAGCCCGGCCGACGTGGCCGGCATCAAGGCCGGCGACCGCATCATGAAGTTCGGGCCTTCGGCCCTGCCCGCCCCGCAGCCGGTTCCGAACCGCGCCGCGTTCATCGGGATGCTCCAGCGCCTCACCCCGAACACCGAGGTGAAGGTGGAGGTGAAGCGCAAGGAGGGCGACAAGGTCGAGACGCTGACCTCGAAGGTGATCGCCGCGCCGGACGAACTGCCGGAGAAACTGCCGCTGCCGTCCACCGCGGGCAAGGCGCTCGAGGGCCAGCCGAAGCCCAAGGACCCGAACCCGAAAGGCCCGAAGGACCCGTTCCCGCCGGGGTTCAGCGACGTCCGCGCGCCGCTGAACGGCGCGGCCCAAGACGAGAAGAAGGACAAGCCCAAGATCGAGACCGGGTTCATGACGCGCAACAACCAAGCGCTCGGCCGCGAGTACTGGGTGTTCGTGCCGGACAACTACGACCCGAACGTGTCGCACGGGCTGATCGTGTGGTTCCACCCGGCGAAGGAGGGCGGCAAGGACGGCGAGAAGATGGCGAAGACGTTCCGCGAGTTCGCCGAGGACCACCACTTCATCGTGGTCGGGCCGAAGTCCGGTAACGCCGACGGCTGGGTCGCCAGCGAAACCGAACTGGTGATGCAGGACGTGAAGAGCGTGATGGGCCAGTACACCATCGACCGGACCCGCGTGGTGGCGCACGGCATGGGCAACGGCGGGCAGATGGCGTTCTACGTCGGGTTCAACGCCCGCGACGTGTTCCGCGGCGTCGCCACCATCGGCGCGACGCTCGGCACCGCCCCGAAGGACAACGTCGCCAACCTGCCGCTGTCGTTCTTCGTCAGCGGCGGCGACAAGGACCCGCTGCTGAAAGAGATCGTGGAGAGCAAAGACCTGCTGAAGGAGAAGCGGTTCCCGGTCACGTTCCGCGAGATGAAGGAGAGCGGCAAGGAGTACTTCGACCTGAAGACCTTCACCGACTTCCTCGCGTGGCTCGACTCGTTGGATCGGATTTGATGGGGGTTCTTGCAGCCGCGGAGCGGCGTCGGCTGGTAGTCGGGGGTGGAGCGAGGCTCTGCGAGCGCAACCCCCGGTCTGCTCCGGGGGCGGAAATCGAAACGACGAAGCCCGCCCTTTCGGGGCGGGCTTCCTCATTCACTTTCCCTCAGCGCGCTACTTCAGCTCGACGTTCCAGTAAGCAGCGTCGAGGAACGACTGCCACGACTGGTACTTCTTCTGGCTCAACTTCACGTTCAGCAGCGGGCTGCGCTTCGGCTTCTCCGGCTTGCGGATCAGCGTCATGTTCGCCTGCCGCGGGGTGCGCCCGCCCTTGCGCACGTTGCAGTCCACGCACGCGCACACGATGTTGTCCCACGTAGTGCCCCCGCCCTGCGACCGCGGCAGCACGTGGTCGAGCGACAGCTCGGTCGTGGGGAACCGCTTCCCGCAGTACTGGCACTGGTTGTGGTCGCGGGCGAAGATGTTCCGCCGGTTGAACTTCACCGTCTGCTTGGGCATCTTGTCGTAGCTCAGCAATCGGATCACGCGCGGCGACAGCAGCTCCGAGTTCGCGGTGCGCACCCAGTCGTCGTCCTCTTGGCGGAAGTTGGCGGCCCGGAACGCGCTCAGCTCGGCCCACGATTCAAAGTTGTAGGTGGCGAACTGGCCGTCCTCTTGGCTCACGACCTCCGCGAGGTTCTTGCACAACAGGCAGAACGCCCGGCGCGCGGATATCACGTGAACGGCGGCGAACGCTTTGTTCAACACCAACACGCTCGCGTCCAGCGCCGAGTACCCGACATTCATGGCGGTCGGCCCTCCCTAAGTGGAGCGACCGTGAAGCCGCGCGTCGCGGCGACAGGTCGCGAGTTCCGCAGACTCTCAGACCGACCGGCGAAGTGCCGTGCGGTCCGCTCGTCAAGAGGAGAGGCGCGGGCAGAAAAAAGGTTCGTCGCCGCCCCCATCATACAGGGCGACTTTCCGCGCCCGCAAGGGGCCGCGCGCCGGGTTCACGCGCCCTTCACCCGCCCGCCGGCGCAAGTGGTACGGCTGATACGGCCGGAACGGGCACGCCGTTGCCTTCTGTAGCCGGCCTCAGTGAGGCCGGTGCTTGTCGGCGCGGGTAGCTCCGGCCTCACTGAGGCCGGCTACAGAAGAAGTTCACACCGCGTCCGCGAGTTCGCGGATCGAGTCCGCTAACTCTTCGGCGCTTCCCACGACGCGCACGCGGTACAGCGACGCGCGGGCGCGGCCGCCGGGGGTGGCGAAGTGGGCCCGGTCGGCGGTCGAGCCGGGGTACACCAGCCCGACGCGGCCCGCGCCGGTCACGGTCGCGTAGGCCAGAATCTGGTGCAGGTCGTCGGCGTCCGGGACCGGGCGCGCGGTCTTCCACTTCGCGTCCAGCACCGCCCACGGCGCGCCGTCGCGCTCGACCACGAGGTCCGGGATCAGTTCCGTGGGGCCGACCGGGTAGCGCGGGTGCGCGACCACGCGCCACCCGGCGCGCGGTTCGAGCGCGCCGGCCAGCGCGCCCGCGAGGTAGCGCTCGAAGGCCGCGCCGAGGTCGATCAGGAACGCGCCCGCGCCAGCGGGCATTGGGTTCGCGGCGCGCGGGCCGTTCAGTATCAACTCGCACACGTCGAGCAGCGGGGCGTACCCGGCGGCGCGCGGCTCGGCGCGGGCCGCGGCGAAGTCGAGTTCGGTCGCGGGTTCGTCCGGCAGCACCGCGAGCGGCCCCGCCGCGGCCTCGACGCGCTGGCGCGCCGCCCGCGGCAGGTCGGCGCACAACAGCGCGGCGGCGGTCGCCTTCGGCACGCGGTTCCACGGCGTTTGGAGGTCGAAGACGGGTTCGTCGATGTGAAAGTGACCGGGGAACGCGCGGCCCGCGGCGTCGCGCATCTGGTCCGCGGTGCGGAGCTTGCCGCGCAGGAACGGCGACACGCCGGGGCGCTCGCCGTACCCCGCGACCAACCCGGCGCGTGTGACCGCCTCAAGGCGCTCCGCGAACGCGGTCGCCAGCACCGCGAGCAGCCGCGCGTCGGGTTCGACCGCGTCGCCCGCGGCTTCGGTTTCGGGTTGCGGCGCGAGGCCGAGCAGCAGGCACAGGTTGGGCCACGGAATCTTGGGGCCGATGGTGTAGCGCACGCTCGGCCCGTCGACGAACCCGACGAACCCGCGCGGCGTGAGCTTGTAGACGCCGCGCTCCGCGGTCGGCGCGACATCAATGACGTGCCGCGCGTGCGCCATCAGAAAGACGGCCTCATCGCGCGGCAACCGCGCCGGCCGCGTCCGGCGCTCGGTCAGTGGGATCGCGCGCCGGCTCACGATTTGACTGCGCAGTTCTTGGAGTGGAGAGACTTACTCATCTTTGATCGCAGCAATTGCTTTATTAACGGCGTCACGAACATTCACGTTGTTATCAAGCTTCAGTTTCATGAGAGCCGGCAACGCAGCTTTGGCATCCGCACCGAGCTTTCCCAATCGCTGCACCGCATCAACACGAGCGGTTGGGTCGGATAGCGCCGCGATCAGCGCGGTTACCTTTTTCGCGACGGGTACATCAAGGGAGTTGAGGTGTTTCAACCCGATCTCGCGGCTCAAATTAGTAATCTGCCCTGCGAAGAAATCGTTGGGGTTTGGGGGCGGTTGCCCGACTAGTCGTAACACCTCATTGGTGATAACCGGGTCATTCGGCGTAACTTTTAGCAGAGCTTCCAGCGCGTCGAAATTCGGAGCCCGATTTGTCGAGGCAGCATAACGCGCCCTTAGGGCTGGGGCCGCGCCTTTTGCGTCGCTTCCCAGCTTTGCTAAACTCGCAACAGCCCGCTCTTGGACCAACTCGTTCTTGTCATAGAGCAGTGACACCACGTGTTTGTGGATTGTCGGATCGACTCGCTCCAAGCACTCGGCAGCGGCCTCACGAACGGAGGCGTTGTTATCCATCATCGCTTCGACCACACTCGCCGAAACAGGCAGGGCCTTCTCGCCAATTTTTGAAAGCTTATCGAGTGCCTCCATCCGATCTTGTACCTTCTTCGATTTCAGATTCTTCACGAGCGGAGCGAGCGCTTTCTCAGCATCGTTTTTACCGATGAGGTCAAGGGCTTCGCGAATCGACGCGAGCGCGTTCTTCGCCACAGTGCGAACATCATCGTCCTTGTCCTCAGCGGCGACTTTTGCGAGCGCTTCGAGGGCGTCTCGCGCTTTCGCTTTGAGCTTTCCTAGCTCTTTTGCGGCCTTAACAGTACAGCGCGGGTTTAGATGACGCATTTATGCCGCTGTTTCTTGTGGGACTTGGCGGCCTGGGTGTTTCGCCTCTGGTGGTATTGGAGAACGTCGCTGGTGTGCCGCGTTTCGGGTACGCCCCGTCGCCGACGGAACACCGCCCCGCACCGCTGG
>Ga0194132_10005890_pt1 | contig 19450 bp, 22 predicted proteins | sample TA2KigOf80mmetaG_FD_148612 | JGI IMG/M metagenome (GOLD analysis project Ga0194132, IMG submission 148612) | Freshwater microbial communities from Lake Tanganyika, Tanzania - TA2015054 Kigoma Offshore 80m | ecosystem: Environmental > Aquatic > Freshwater > Lake | place: Tanzania: Lake... | reverse complement strand
CCTCCCGCCGCCGCGTATGCATTGAGCAGGTGCGCCAGGCTCTCGGCTCGTCCGAGCGGCGCACCTGTTCGGTGATCGGCCAGCACCGTTCGACCCAGCGCAAGCGACCGCAGGATGACGGCGACGACGGCCGCCGGCCCGGCACGCGCAAAGGGGTCGCGCGCGAGCGCGCCGACCGCGCGGTCGATGCGATCCGGGCGCGCTTCGGCTGGAACGCCGTGCGCTACGCGTCAGGGGCGGCGGGCGGCTCCAGCGCCGTTCCCGATGCTTTCCGGGCTCTCGCGGAGAAGGAGCTCTGAGCGCTCCGGCGCCGATTCTCCATGCAAAGCTTGGTGGCATTCGAGGCCTGGGTGCCGCGCCGCCCGCGTTGACCCTGCCGACGCCCACCGACACAATTCGACGCCCGTCGCAACGGGAATCCAGGGAGGGACCAACCCATGCCTAGCAAGGCACGCACGTATCTCAAGTGGGGGCTGCTCGGCACCGCCGCAGCCATCCTCTTGCCCACTGCGCTTCTGCTCAACAATGCCGCCGCCCAGCAGGCGGGCGCCGACTGCGTCACCCAGAAGGGCGATCCGGTCGGCTGTCAGCCGGCGCCGTTCAACGTGCCGGCCGCGCTCATTCCGACGCGCCGCATCGACGACAAGGGCAACCTCAATCCGATGGCCACCGAGGCACAGGTGCGCGCCGGCGCCAAGCTGATCGAGCAGCAGCTCGGCCTGTTCCGCAACTTCGAGCACGTGCACTGGGTGCCGTACAACCCCTCCACGCTCAACCCGCAAACCGGCCGCTGGGGCGGCGGCGACCTCGACGGCGAGGGCGACGGCCGCGCCCTCACCATCGCCGGCAAGTGTCTGGTCGCCGGCCACGCCAACGGCGGCGGCGGCGAGCGCCCGATGGAAATCTTCCGCGTCGCCGACAACCCGCTCACCACGGCGCCGCGCAAGGTTGGCGAGATTCCGGTGCCGGTGAAGGGCGCCGACGACTCGATCATGTCGGCGCGTCTGTTCACCAAGGCCAACGGCCAGGAGACGATCGTCGTCATGCGCGACATCTCCACCGATGACGGCGGCCTGTGGACGTACGAACTCAACCCGGCGGACTGCTCCCTCGTCAAGTCCGCCAAGGGCTTCGAGCACGGCGGCGACCTGCACGAGATGGGCATGTGGATCGACCCGAAGAACCCGTACCGCACGCTGGTCGTCACGGCCGCCTCGGGCGGCGCCGGGCGGCCCGACCCGTACCGTCCCGGCAAGGTGACCCCCGACATCCGCGTGCACGCCGTCACCGACGAGCGTACCGGCGAGTTGCTGCCGCATCCGATCACGCTCGCGCACTTCACGCTGCAGGACGTGGGTGGGCCCGTGCAGGGCGAGCGCCCCGATGCCACCGGCCTGTACCGCGACGGCCGCTACCCGGACTACACCGGCGTCATCAACTACAACGGCCAGCCGATCGCGCTGCCCAATACACAGTCGAACCGCTCGCACCAAGTGACGTTTGCCGCCGACGGCAAGCGTGTGTACGTCGCGCACGGCCTGGCCGGCTTATACGTGCTGAACTCGGAGGCGATTGCCACCAAGACCGACGCGCAGCTCGCCGCCATGACTGCCGGCTGCAACTTCGAGTCCACCAACGTCTATCGCGGTGGCGTGATCGGCGCCGAGATCGACCCCGCCCAGCTACCCAAGGTCGCCAACGACTGCCTGCACATGGTGATCAACGACGATCCCGGTGTGAAGGCAATGGCAGCTGCCGGCAACGTCAATGCGTGGTTGCGCATGCAGGACCGCTCGCGCTTCGATCCGTTCCCGCAGTCCCTGAACTCAACCGGCATGCACTCGGCCATCCCGGTGCCTAACCGGCCCTCGCTCGACAAGAGCAATGTCGACGGCCAGCGGCCGGCCTACGTCGTATTGTCGACCGAGCGGGGCGGCTGCCCGACATCGATGAATTACATCGTCAGCGTCGAGGTGGAGGCATTCCCGGTCGTTGTCAGCACGTTCGGCGTCGCTCAGAACGAGCTTTCCGACTGCATCAAGACACCGACCGTCGAGGCGAACGGCGATCCGCGCCGCAACCTGAACTGGCAGGCCCATAATCCGACGGTGTTCAAGAACCTGATCGTGATGTCGTGGTATGGCCATGGCCTGCGTGCCATCGACATCTCGAACATCTACAACCCGCGCGAGGTCGGCCACGCCGTACCGGCTCCGGCGGGAATTGCGCGCTCGTACCCGGTGTTCGACCGCGGCTTGGTGTACTGGGTCGACAACGACACCGGCCTGCACGTGGCCCGCTACTTCGGTCCGTGGGCGAATGAGATCCCGACCGACGTCGTGGTCGGTGGCAACGACGTGCTGCACAAATAGCAGCCCGTATTACGCGGCTTACGGCAGGGCGTCCGTCGCGGACGCCCTGCTCGTTTCTGGGGGATGCGCTAGGATCGCCTTCAGGAGGGACCGATGGCCAAAGCGGGTGGGGTTGCACCCATCGCCTGGATCGGCGGGGCGGCGGTGATCGCCGTGGGCGTCGCCGTGATGGTCCAGTCGTGGACCGCGGGCGATCGCGGCGTCGGCACCAGCGTGCGTGAGCTCGCCGACGCGCACAGGCAGGTGCACGGGTATGCCCTGGCGACGATCTACGACGTCAACGACCCCAACCAGGTGCTGAACCTGCCGGCGCGCGAGGCGCCCGGCGCGGAGCTGTCGGTGCGGCCTGCCGCGGACGGCGGGTGGGATCTCGTGCTCGACGTCAGCAACTTCCGGTTCGCCGCCAATCCGCTCGACGATCGCCACGTGCCGGGGCACGGCCACGCGCACATCTTCGTCGACGGCCAGTACTTCGCCGACTTCAGCAGCCGCGCGCATTATCTGCCGCCGCTCGACCCCGGCGTGCACGAGATCGCCGTCAGCTTGAACACCATGGATCACCGCGCCTACGCCCGCGACGGCCGCGTGGTGGTCGAGCGTGTCGTCCTGCGCGTCGGCGACCCGCGCCGCCGTCGGCCGGCCACGGAGCCCAAAGCCTTCGACCTCGCCGTGCAGAACGGCAAGGTGGCGGGCACGGACACCCAGCGGGTCAAGCAGGGAGAGTGGATCTTGCTGCGCTGGACCGCGGACGCGCCGATGAACCTGCACCTCGAGGGCTACGACATGGAGATGCAGGTCTCGCCGCGCTCGCCGGCGGCGATGCAGTTCGTCGCCGACCTGCCCGGACGCTTTCCGGTGGAGCTGCACGGCGCGGGCGGCGCCCATGGGCGGGGCGCCGTGTTCTATCTCGAGGTCTATCCGTAGCGGCGCATCACGTTTCGGCCCGCGCCAGCTCGGGTGGGCTCGCCGCCGGCGCGCTCGCCGGCGCCGCCGTTCGGGCTTGCGGCCGGCGTCCGTTGAGGAGGAAGCCGGCCAACTCGAAGCGCCGCACTGGGTAGGCGTGCACCAGCAATGGCACGCCGAAGCCCGCGGCCACCGCGAGACCGTAGAGGGTCCAATAGGACTCGATCACGCCGCCGAGGGCGGCGAACACCGCCCAGATGCACAGGTAGTGCAGCAGGTACACGGTGTAGACGGCATCGGACAGGAACGCGATGACCGGCTTGCGCTCGCGCACCAGCAGGCGGAAGGCGTAGCTCAGCACGCCCAGCATCGCCAGCGCGAAGGCGGCCTCCTCCAGCACCCGCGCGGGACCGCCCATGGGGGCTACGGCCAGCACCGTGAGCATGGCGACAACCACGGCGAACCATGCGCCGGCGTCGCGCGGTCGCGGCGACATGAGCGCCTCGCGCAGCCCTGCGTGGTGCCACGCCAGCAGGCCGAGAAGATAAGACGGCAGGTACGCGAACTGCGCGAACGTCAGCCAGTCCTCTCTGATCGCGGGCCAGGTCAGGCGCGCGATTACCTCCAGGCTGCCCCGCGATATCAGCACCATGGCGAGGATCAGAACGACGGCGAGAGGAACGGGAGCCAGCGGTACGCGGGTCAGCCAGCGGCCGGCGCGCGCCGCCAGCCCGTCGAGCTGCGGCGCCATGGCGGTGAACACCGCCAGCACGATGAGGAACCACAGGTGCAGGTGCCAGGGTCCGGGCAGGCTGCCGACGTCCAGGTGCGGAAACGCCTGCGCCCGCTCGGCGGCATAAGCGCCGATCAGCCACAGCGCCACGAAGTTGGTCGGCAGCACGACCAGAAGCGGCACCAGCATCGTCGGCATCCACTTGCGGTGGAAGGCGCCGACGCTGCAGCGCGCCAGCGACATCGCGGCGAAGAATCCCGACAGGAGGAAGAATCCCTCCATGCGGAACAGCGACGAGTGGGCGCGCTACCAGCACATGAAGCTCGTCGAAGCGGTACGGGCCATCCTGCGCACCGAAGCGGACCATGCCCTGCTCGAGTCCGAGTCCATGGACCAGACCCCGCCCAAGGCGTCGGACTGGCCGGTGCGGGTCCTCTCCTAATCCCGCTGCCGGCGTGCGCGCGCTGCGGGCGCCGCAGCAGCCAAGCCGGCGCTTGCGCTAGGATGCGCGCATGCCGCGCGCCGCCAAGCAGTCCGTCGTTCGGGGCGCGGGAGTTTGGCTGCTTGCCCTTGTCCTGACCGGCCTCATCGCCGGTCCGGCGGCGGCGCACGGGTTCGGCCAGCGCTTCGTGCTGCCGCTGCCGCTATGGCTGTGGGTGGTGGGCGCGGGCCTTACCATCGTCCTCACCTTCGCCGTGATGAGCATTTTCGTGCGCCGGCGGCGCACGGCGCCGGGCTATGCGCGCTTCGATCTCACTCGCCTAGCACCGGTCACCTGGCTGTGCCGCGACAGCACGATCGCCACGATCCGCGTCCTCGCGGTCGCGTTCTTCGGGTTGGCGGTGGCGGCAGGGTTCCTGGGCAGCCAGAATCCCTACGCCAACATCCTGCCGACGCTGGCGTGGGTGATCTGGTGGGTGGGATTCGCCTTCGTCTGCGCGCTGGTCGGCGATCTGTGGGCGCTGGTCAATCCGTTCGCAACCGTCTTCGGCTGGGCCGAGCGCGCGCTCTCACCGCGTCGTCCGTTCCCCCCTCTGGCGCGCTATCGGCGCCGCCTCGGCGCGTGGCCGGCCGTGGCGCTGTTCCTGCTGTTCGCCTGGAGCGAGCTGATCTGGGGCACCAACGACGTGCCGCGCAACCTCGCAACGGCCGTCACCCTGTACGCCCTGGTCACCTGGGCGGGAATGACGGTGTTCGGCCGCGAGACGTGGCTGCGCAACGGCGAGACGTTCGCCATGGCGTTCGCGGTGCTGGCGCGGTTCGCACCGCTCGTGGCCGGGAGGGACTCGGCGGGCCGCCTGCGCCTCTACGCGCGCCCGTATGGCGCCGGCCTGTCCACCGAGATGGACCTGCGCGTCTCGTTCCTCGCTTTCGTGCTGCTGATGCTGGCGACCGTCACGTTCGATGGGTTCCTGGAAACTCCGCTGTTCCAGTCGCTGACGAACACGATCTACAGCTCGCGCGTCATGGCCAACTTCCTGTTCTGCATGTCGGAGCTCGGCCTGTCCGACCTGCAGCTGATCATGACGGCGGCGTTGCTGGTGTTCCCGCTGCTGTTCTTCGCGGCCTATTGGCTCGCCACCTGGGCAATGGCGGCGCTGACCCGCGGCGGGCATTCGGTTGCGCATCTTGCCTGCGCGTTCGTGCTGACCCTGGTGCCGATCGCGGTGGCCTACCACCTGTCGCACTATTTCTCGCTGCTGCTCACCGCGGGACAGTTCATTATTCCGCTGCTGTCCGACCCGTTCGGCTGGGGCTGGGACCTGTTCGGGGCGCGGGACTACCGGGTCAACATCGCGCTCGTCAGCCCCTACGTGTTCTGGTACGGGGCCACCACCATCATCGTCATCGGCCATGTCATCGCCGTGTATCTCGCCCATGTGGTGGCGCTGCGCGAGTTCGCGACACGGCGCGCGGCGATGCTCAGCCAGGTTCCGATGGTGGTGCTCATGGTTGCCTACACCATGATCAGCCTGTGGATCCTGGCGCAGCCGGTGGTGGGGTAAGCCCGGCTCACGGCGCTGCACCTCGACATTGTTCTTCCAATTTCCGTCCCTGCGAGCTAGGACGGGCCTCGCCGCGGGCTGCGGCGGGTAGGAGGATCGCCGATGCGCGGCAATCGCGGCAGCAAGAACGAGACGGTCCTCTTCGACGTCACCTACGAGGACGGCTTGCGCTCCTCCAACCGCAAGGTGCCGCTCGACACCGCCGCCGACGAAGGCGCGGTTCGCGCCGCGATCGAGGCCCAGGACCGCAAGGTCGTCGAGGCCGGCGGTCCGCCCCGCGCGCGCATCAAATCCGTGGCGCGCGTCAAATCCCGCTGAGACCGCCGGGCAGTGCGGCGCCTGGCTAGCGTGCCGCCGCGCCAGGCACCTGGGCGTTGAAGGCCGGATCGTTGGTCGACCAGTGGATGTGGACGATGCGGAAGGCGCCGCTCGTGCGCCGCAGCACCGCCGTCTCCAGGGTGGTGTTGTCGATCGGGCGGCCCTGCTTGTCGGTGCCCGTGACGCGATAGGTGGTGACCACCCACCAGTCGTCGCCGCCGCCGCCCATGCGCCGCGTCTCGATCTTCCACTGGGTCGCGGCAGCGATGTTCATGTCGAAGGGCATGTGCGCGAAGGCGTACTGCTCCAGCGTCGGGTCCACCACGCCGAACTCGAACACGATCAGGTCGCGCGCCAGCAACGACAGCGCGCCGGCGGTGTTGTTTTGCGTGAGGGCGCGGTGGAAGGCGTCCACGGCGTCGATCGGCGTGCGCGCGTCCTGCGCGTGCGCCGGCACCGCCACCGACGCGGCAAGCAGCACGAAAGCGGTCAGCCGGGCCCGCATGGTCAGTCGCGGCCCTGGAAGTAGATTTCCTCGACGAAGAACAAGTCGCCGACCTTGAGGCCGTTGAGCGGGCCGTGCTTGTAGAGGTCGACGACCGTCACCTCGTTGGCGGTGTTGTCGGCGACGTGGTAGGCGGCGCCGAGGAGCTCGCCGGTCAGGAACGTCACCCGCCAGCTCTTCACCTCCGCGACGACGAACTCCGCCTTGGCGATGGCGTCGGCCTTGCGCAAGGCGATGAGCGGCGGCACCGCTTCTTCCTGCGCCGTGGCCTTGAACGTGTAGACGTCGCCCTTGGCATCCGGCGCGCCCAGCGCCATCACCTTGCCGGCAAAGCGGCGCATCGACGGCGGCACCTCGGTGTCGCCATGGCCGGCCCGCGCCGGCGACGCCAGGCCGCCAACGGCCAGCGCCGCCATGCAGCGCAAGAAGTCTCGTACCGTGAGCGCGCGCATCTTTTGCTCCGCGAGGGAGGATAGCCGCTGCGCCTGGCAGGGCCTAGTCGATCGCCGGGGTCAGTCTTCCTGGAACACCGTCGCGCGTTTCCGGGCGATCTGCGGCACGAAGACGATCAGCAGGACCACCGCCGCGATGCCGAGCAGGGTCGCGCTGAGCGGCCGGGTGAGGAACACCGACCAGTCGCCGCGGCTGATGATGAGGGCGCGGCGCAGGTGCTCCTCCATCTGCGGGCCGAGCACGAAGCCAAGCAGGAACGGGGCCGGCTCGCAGCCGAGACGCACCAGGATGTAGCCGAGCCCGCCGAACAGGGCCAGGGCGTACAGGTCGTACTCGTTGGACGCGATCGAGTACGAGCCGATGGCGGCGAAGGCGATGATGGCCGGGAACAGCACGTAGTAGGGAATGGTCAGGAGCCGCACCCACAGGCCGATCAGCGGCAGGTTGAGGATCACCAGCATGGCGTTGCCGATCCACATCGACGCGATCACGCCCCAGAACAGGTCGGCGTTGCGCGTGATCACCTGCGGCCCGGGAATGATGCCCTGCAGGATCATGGCGCCCATCATCACCGCCAGCACAGGGTTGGTCGGCACGCCGAGCGTGAGCATCGGGATGAACGAGGTCTGCGCGCCGGCGTTGTTCGCCGATTCGGGGCCGGCAACGCCTTGGATGGCGCCTTGGCCGAACTCCTCCGGCGTCTTGGAGACACGCTTCTCCACGGTGTAGGCCGCGAACGCGGCGAGGATCGAGCCGCCGCCGGGCAGCACGCCGAGCAGCGAGCCGAGCGCCGTGCCGCGCAGGATGGGCGCGGCGATGCGCTTGAGGTCATCCTTGGTCGGCATGAGGCCGGTGATCTTCGTCACCATCGCATCGCGCGCCCGCTCGTTCTCGAGATTGCGCAGGATCTCGGCGATGCCGAAGATGCCGACCGCGACCGCGGCGAAGTTCAGTCCATCGGTGAGTTCGCGGATGCCGAAGGTGAAGCGGTCCACGCCGGCGAAGATGTCGGCGCCGACCAGCCCGAACAACAGGCCGAGGATCACCATGCCGAGCGCCTTGATCACCGAGCCGTGCGCCAGCGCGACCGCGCAGATCAGACCCATCACCATCAGCGAGAAGTACTCGGGCGGGCCGAACTTCAGCGCGTAGCGGGCGAGGGGCGGCGCGGCGACGGCGATGACGATCGTCGCGATCGTGCCGGCGAAGAACGAGCCGATTGCCGCGGTGGCGAGCGCCGGTCCGGCGCGGCCCTTGCGCGCCAGCTTGTAGCCGTCGATCGCCGTCACCGAGGACGACGGCTCGCCCGGCATGTTCATGAGGATGGCGGTGGTCGAGCCGCCGTACTGCGCGCCGTAATAGATGCCGGCGAGCATGATCATCGCGGTCGCCGGCGAATCGAACGTCGCCGTGATCGGCAGCAGCATGGCGATGGTCGCCACCGGTCCCACACCCGGCAGCACGCCGATCAGCGTGCCGAGCAGCACGCCGAGGAAACAGAACACGACGTTCTGCAGGCTGAGGGCGACGGAGAGCCCGAGGCCGAGGTTGGCGAGCAGATCGCTCATGCCGGCGCCCTCATCCGCCGCCCAGCACGAAGTCGAGCCAAGGCCCGTACAGGCGCAACGGCATGCCGAGCCCGTAGTGGAACACCGCCAGCACGAAGACGGTCAGCACCGCGCTGAGGATGACGGCGAGGCGCAGCGTCATGCGCTGGCTGGCGTAGGCGGCGGCGAACACGCTGAGGGCGGTGGTCGGCACCAGGCCGAGCTCGCGCACGCAGACGCCGAAGAAGATGGTGGCGCCGAGGATGAACAGCATGCCGCGCCACGGCATCGGGTGGATGTCACCGTCCGGGGCAATGCGCAGCCCGCGCAAGAACAGGATCGCGCCGAGCAGGAACAGGATCGCCGACAGCAGCAACGGGAAGAATCCCGGTCCCATGCGGCGCGCCGTGCCGATCGGCAGGGCGGCGTCCAGCGTCGCCGCCTCCCAGCCTTCGCGGAACAGGGCGGTGAAGCCGTCGATGCCGAACGTCTGCGCGAGGAAGAACATCGCGAAGGCGATGAAGATCGCCCCCGCTAAGAGGTCATGGCGGTGCAGGGTCGCTTGCAGGAAGGGGCGGGGGTCGCGCACCGCTTGGCCGTGAAAAAGGGACGGCGCCGTTGCTTGGCGCCGTCCCGGTTCAGCCGATCAGATGCAGCTGCCTAGTCCGCGTACACGCCGGCGGCCTGGATCAGCGGCTTCCAGCGGGCGATCTCTGACCGCACCTTCGCCTCGAGGGCGGCAGGAGTCGCCTCCTCCTTCTTGCTGGGCGAGGTCGCCAGCGCGGCGAAGCGCTGCGCCACCGGGCGCTCGCCGAGGGCGAACTGCAGCGCGCGCACCAGGCGGTCGACGACGGGCTGCGGCGTGCCGGCCGGCGCCCACACGCCGTGCCAGATGCCGAGCTCGAAGTTCATGCCCTGCTCCTTGGCGGTCTTGACGTTCGGGATCTGCTCGAGACGGTTGGGGCTGGTCACCAGGTAGGCCTTCACCGAGCCGGTCTGGATCTGCGGCGTGGTGGTGGTGGTCTGGTCGCACATGAAGTCCACCTGGTCGCCCAGGATGTCGGTCATGGCGGGGCCGGTGCCCGGATACGGCACGGTGGTCACCGCCTGCTGGATCTGGCTCATGAACAGCATGCCGCACAGGTGCGAGGCCGAGCCGACGCCGGCGTTGGCCATCGTCACGGTGGCGGCGTTCCGCTTCACGTAGTCGATCAGCCCGTTGAGGTCGGAGGCCGGCAGGCGCGGGCGGCCGATGATGGTCATGGGCACTTCGGTGACCAGGCCGATGTGCGCGAACGAGTTCAGCGTCTGGTAGGGCAGGCGGCGGTACAGGGTGTCGGACGTCGCCATGCCGATGTGCCACAGCAGGATGGTGTAGCCGTCCTTGGGGGCGTTGGCGACGCGCGCCGCACCCGTCGTGCCTCCGGCGCCGCCGACGTTCTCGACCACGACCTGCTGGCCAAGGTCGCGGCTCATGGCTTCGGCGATGACGCGGCCGACGGTGTCGGTCGGGCCGCCCGCCGCGAACGGGACGATCAGGGTGATCGGACGCGACGGGAACTGCTGCTGCGCAGCGGCGCCGCCCGCAATGAGAGAGACTGCGGCGAATACTGCCGCAATGAGTGAGCGCTTCATTGTTTCCTCCCCAGCGCGTGGCGGTTCGCCCAGGCGCGCTTTGTGCCAGGATTATCAAGGGATGCGCGGGGTTCCGCAACCGGGGGCGCAGAGCGTCAATCCGCCCTGTTGGAAGAGCCGCGCCGCACCCCCACATGCCATTCCAGCATTGGCATGCGGTGGCATGGGGCGATTTTCCGCCTTGAGCGCCCCGGCCCGTCAGGATAGGACCTCGGGCGCCCGCACGGACGGACGCCGTCAGGCAGCGGATCAGAGGGCGGATGGACGGATTTTTCGAGCCCGGTTGGCTGACCGCGTTCCTGCAGGTCATCCTCATCGACCTCGTCCTCTCCGGTGACAACGCCATCGTCATTGGTCTCGCGGCGGCGGGTCTGCCCCCGCAGCTGCGCGACCGCGCCATCGTCCTCGGCATCGTCGCCGCGACGCTCCTGCGCGTCAGCTTTGCGGCCGTCACCACCCAGCTCCTCGCCATCGTCGGGCTGCTGCTCGCCGGCGGAATCCTGCTCTTGTGGGTGTGCTGGCGCATGTGGCGCGAGCTGCGCGTGCCGCACGTCCAGGAGGTGCAGGCCGCCGAAGCGCTGGTGAAAGAAGACATCGACGCCGACGGCAAGATCGCCGGCGCCGCGCCGCGCAAGACCTTCGGCCAGGCGGCGATGCAGATCATCATCGCCGACGTGTCGATGTCGCTGGACAACGTGCTGGCCGTGGCAGGTGCCGCCCGCGATCACGTGTGGGTGCTGGTGTTCGGCCTGGTGCTGTCGATCGCCCTGATGGGCGTCGCGGCGAGCTACATCGCCAAGCTGCTCAACCGCTTCCGCTGGATCTCCTACGTCGGCCTGGCGGTGATCCTCTACGTCGCCATCGAGATGTGCTTCCGCGGCATCCTCGAGCTGTGGCCCTACGCGCTCGGCTGAACGCTAGCTCGCCAGCTCCTTCATCACGGCATACAGCTCGCGCTTGGTCTCGAAGCCGATGCCCGGTGCGTCCGGCAGGCGCACGTAGCCGTCCTCCACCGCGATGCCGTCGGCGAAGCCGCAGAACGGCCGGAACACGTCGGGATATGACTCGTTGCCGCCGAGGTGCAGGCCCGCGGCGATGGCGAGCGACATCTGGTGTCCGCCGTGCGGCACCACGCGCCGGCTCGACCAGCCGTGCGCCGCCAGCATCTCCAGCGTGCGCAGGTACTCGACGAGCCCGTACGACAATGCGCAATCGAACTGGAGGAAGTCGCGCTCGGGATTGAGTCCGCCGAAGCGCACCAGGTTGCGCGCATCCGCCATCGAGAACAGGTTCTCGCCGGTCGCCATGGGGCCGTCGTAGCGGCGACGAAGCTCGGCCTGCAGCGCGAAGTCGAGCGGGTCGCCCGCTTCCTCGTACCAGAACAGGCCAAAGGGCTGCAGCGCCTTGGCGTACGCGGTAGCCGTGTCGAGGTCGAAACGGCCGTTGGCGTCCACGCACAGGCACTTGCCGTCGCCGACCACGGCGAGCACCGCCTCGACGCGGCGCAGGTCCTCGGCGAGAGATTCTTGCTTGGCGCGCTCGTCGCGCCGAAGGCGCGCCCCTGGCGCGACGCGCGACGCCCCGCCGATCTTCATCTTTACGACGCGGTAGCCGCGGTCGCGATAGCTCTTCATCTCGTCCTGCAGCGCCCGCAGATCCTTGCCTGGGTGGTAATAGCCGCCGGCGGCGTAGACCCACACGCGCGCATCGGGCTCGCCCTTGCCGAAGCGCTCGGCCAGCACGCGGTAGAGCGGCTTGTCCTCGACCTTGGCGAGCGCGTCCCACACCGCCATGTCCACCGTGCCGACGGCCGTCGAGCGCTCGCCGTGCCCGCCCGGCTTCTCGTTCGCCATCAGCGTCGCCCAGATGCGGAAGGGATCGAGGTTGGCGCCGGCGTCGTCGAGCAGCGACTCCGGCCGTGCCGCGCGCAGTCGCGGCAGGAATCGCTCGCGCAGCAGTCCGCCGGCCGAATAGCGGCCGTTGGAGGAGAACCCGTAGCCGATCACCGGCTTGCCGCCGCGCACGACGTCGGTGATCACCGCCACCACCGAGCAGGTCATGCCAGTGAAGTCGATGAAGGCGTTGGTGATCGGCGCGGCGATCGACGCCGTCCTCTCCCGCACTTCGACGATGCGCAACTAAGAAGTCCTCATGCCGAGCCTGTCACGCCCGTCCCATCTCGGGCGGGTCGCGGCAACCATCGCATCAAGCGCTGGACGAGGGCCAGTCGTGGACGCCTTGGGCGCGGGGCCGTAGAGTGCCGCGCCGCCCCATCGCGGGGGGCCTGGGGGATGCGGCGCGGCGGGGGCGGGGTCGGGTGGTCAGCCAGAAGAAGCGGTACGAGGCCTTCATCTTCCTCACCGGCGGCGTGACGTTGGCGCTCGAGGTGCTGGCCTCGCGCATCATGACGCCGTACTTCGGCGTCTCCCTGTTCATCTGGTCGGGCATCCTGTCGATCACGCTGGCGTTCCTCGCCATCGGCTACTGGGCCGGCGGCCGGGCCGCGGTCGGCAAGACGCCCGAGCAGCTGCTGACCCTCTACCTCGCCGGGCCGGGGGCGGCCTCGGTGGCGATCGGCGTGGCAGCCGTTCTGTACCCGGCGGTGTTCCCGGTGCTGGCCGAGTTCGACCTCGTCGTCGGCAGCTTCGTCGGCGGCGCCATCCTGCTGGCGGTGCCCATCGTCGCCCTGTCGGCGATGAACCCGCTGCTGGTTGCGTTGCGCCGCGAGAGCGATCCGCAAGGCGACGCGGGCGCCGGATGGGTGTTCTTCGTCTCCACCGTGGGCTCGGTGGCGGGCGTCCTCGTCACCGCGTTCCTGTTCATTCCGGCGTTCACCAACTTCCGCGCCATGCTGTTGCTCGGCATGACGGTCGGTATCGGCGTCATCGGGCTGGCGCTCCTCGCGGCGCGTCCCGCGCCCAGCGCCCGGCGCGCGCTGCTCCTCACGGCGGCAGCCGGCGTGGCGTTGTGCGGCTTGCTTGCGCTTTCGCGCGACCGCTACCTCGACATGCTCGGGGGCCGTGCCGGCGGCATCGCTTTCACGGTTACCGCCCAGTACTCCTCGCTCTACGGTACCATCAAGGTCGTGGACGCCGTTGACGGCCTCGGCGTCCCGGTGAGCCGCCTCTACCTGCAGGACGGCCTGGTGCAGAACTTCGTCGATCCGCTCGGCGTGTCGCTGTCCATGCATACGCATGCGCTGGAAGAGCTTTCCCTGGCCTTCGCCCAGAACCCGCGCACGGCGCTGGTGCTTGGCCTGGCGGCGGGCCTGGTGCCGATGCGCTTCAAGGGCGCCGGCATGGCGGTGACCGTGGTGGACATCAACCCGCATTCGCCCGCGGTGGCGGCGCGCTACTTCGGCTTCGACGCCGCCGGCATCGACGTGCGCATCGAGGACGCGCGCACCTTCGTGCGCGGCTGCCGCGGCAACCCCGGCCGCTTCGACATCGTCGCCGTCGACCTCTTCCATGGCGACGGCACGCCCGACTACCTGATGACGGCGGAGTTCTTCGCCGACGTGGCGCGCTGCCTCAGCCGCGCCGGCGTGGTGGTGATGAACACCTTCTACGACAGCGAGAACAACGCGCCCAACCAGCGCGTGCTGGCGACGCTGGCAAGCGCCTTCGGCACGGTGCTCGAGTTCCGCACGCCGAGCGGCGGCGGCTTTCCGGTCGCCAGCAACGGCGTGCTGCCCGTCCAGGTGCGCATCGACGGCGACCGCGTGCCGGAATCCCTGCGCGAGATCTTCAACGCCACCATCGCCTCGGGGCGTCCGATCACCGCGGCGGAGATCGGTGGCGCGCAGCCCTTCACCGACCACCAGAACGCGTTCTCGTTCACCTTTGCCCGCGCCGAAATGGCGCACCGCCAGGCGTGGGCGAGCGGCCTGCCGCCGGGGCTGCTGGTCAACTGAACCCGTGCTGGGCGAGGCGCGCCTCATCGGCTTCGTCGCCACGTCGGACGCCGATTGGGCGCGCGCCTTCTACGGCGACAAGCTCGGCCTGAAGCTGGTCGAGGACTCCCAGCACGCGCTCGTCTTCGACGCCGGCGGCACCAAGCTGCGCGTTACGCCCGTGGAGAAGATCGTGGTGCCGCCGTACACCGTGCTCGGCTTGCAGGTGGACGACATCGCCGCCGCCGTGCGCGCGCTGACCGAGCGCGGCGTGACGTTTGCCCGCTTTGCCGGGATGCCGCAGGACGCGCTCGGCATCTGGAACGTGGCGGACGGCACCAAGGTCGCCTGGTTCAAGGACCCCGACGGCAACGTCCTGTCGCTGACCGAGTTCGCGCGGCGCTGACCAACGCGCGTACCCAGGGTCCTTGTTGTTGCGGGGAGGCAAAGCCACCGAGAGCAGCGCTCGCTGGTCGCGGCCTCCATCTAAAGTTCGGCCGGCGGCGATGCTCTTCTGAACTTCTTCGCTCGCAGCCGGTAGGGCTTGGATTATCGCCGCTTCGCATCGCCCGACGCGGCGCGACCGGCGACCGCGGCAATGGCACGGGTAAGATTCGCGTCGACTTCGCTGCGGTTATCCTCCGGCAGGGTTCCGACACGCTTCGCCTCGCGCGACTCGATCGTCGCCACTTTGGCGCAGCGAACCAGCGACGGCGCCGGAAGGCCCGTCTTCGTCAGATCAGAAATCACCACATCGCCGTCCCAGCGACGGTTCTCCGCGCTGGTGATCATCAACACCCAGAGCAGGCCATGCGCCGCCAGGGGCGGTCCCGCGGCAACCACCAGCCCCGGCCGGTACTGCCGCACGGGCCGGTCCAGGTACGGGAACGGGACCTTGACCACGTCCCAAGGCTTAAAGGTCAGCATAGGCGCGACGGTCGCTCTCCGACGACCACTCGCCAAACGTCGCGAACGGGTCGTCTGCCGGCGCACGCTTGGCCCGCGTCAGGATCACCCGCCCGCCCTCGATATGGTAGGCGATTTCGTCGCCGGCCTTCACCTTCAGGGCGTCGCGCACCGGCTGAGGGATCGTGGTTTGGGCCTTGCTGGTGATCTTGCTGGTGATCATGCGGCGGCTCGCTCGTAAGGAATTTCCTTTCTGGACTATAGAGGACCGCCGCGGAGGAGTCACGAATCGGCCGGTCCGCGAACAAGCAGAGCTCCGCCGCCAGCGTTTGTATCTCGGAGCCAAGGGCCTCATCACATTGGGTATTGATAGCGAGCCGAATCGTACCAATATCGCCCGGAACCTGTACTTTACTGGAGCGCAATGCCCATGGACGTCCAACACAATTCGCAGCGTCAGGAGCCCGAGCCCCCGCCGTCCGCGCGGCCGCGTGATCTGCGTAGAATCGAGAGCGAGCCCGCGCGCAAGCCCAGCCGCAACCCGCGCGGGCGGCCCTTTCCGCCCGGCAACCCGGGCCGCGTGCCCGGCGCGCGCAACGAGGCGACCGCGCTGGTCGAGTGCATCCTCGCCGAGCGCAGCGAGGATCTGGTCCACCGCGTCGTCGACCTCGCCCTGGCCGGCAACCCGACGGCGCTGCGCTTCTGTGGCGACCGCATCGTGCCGCGTCGTTCGCGCACCGCGCCGTTCGAGCTGCCGGAGGTCGCGACCAGCGACGACGTCGTCGCGGCGATGAAGCGCGTCAGCGCGCTGATCGCCGGCGGCAATCTCGAGGCCGCCCAGGGCTTGGCGCTGGCCAAGGCGCTCGACCGCCAGTACACGCTGCTGCGCGCCGCCGAGCGCGCCGAGCGTGTCGAGCGCGCCGCGCGTCCCAAAGAGCCGAGCCGCCCCGCGCCGTTGGCGGACCTCAGCGACGCGGAGCTTGCCGCCGCGCTGCGCTCCGCTCGTCGAGCGGCGGACGCTGCGGCCGAAGCGTCCACGCCGGAGCCCGAGCCAGTCGCCGCGGCCGCGCCGCCGCCCGGCTCGGAACCGCCACCGCCGCCACGCCGAGAGCAACCGCGCCGCCACGACCCGCGGCAACCGTAGCCGCGCCCGCGGAGGACGCCGAGATGGTCCTCGAGCTGCCCGGCCACTACATGAATGCCGCCGATGGCGTCGCGCGGGCGACGCGCGAGCTCGGCATCGCCGGCCGGTTCGACGGCAGGCTCGCGGTGCGATGCAACCCCGAGCGGCTGCGGCCGCGCCTGCTGCGGCGGGTCAATGGCGCCGAAACGCCGGTCTGGTTCCGATAGCGGCGCCCCCGCGGCGTGCCTGGCAGTCGAAGCAGGTCGCGAACGGCAGCCGAACGGCTCGATCTCGTGCAGTCGCCGCCGTCACTCCGGCGGGTCCGCGGGCGCTTGCGCTGCCAGCCGGAACGCCGCCTCGCCGCCGCAGCGCTGGCAGGGCATGTCGGGGCGCGGCGGCAGCGGGTACTCGGTGCCGAAGGTCTGAATCAGCTGCGCCAGGTCGAGGATGCCGAACCATCCGCAATTCGGCGCCTAGCAATGCACCTCGAGCTGCAGGTGCGCCGCGCGGATCGTGCCGAGCGTCCAGGACTGCTCGCTCTTCGCCATCGGCCTACTCGTTGCGGCGGCGGCGCCAGTCCTTGAGGACCTCGCGCGCGGCGTTGTGCCCCGGCGCGCCGGTGACGCCGCCGCCCGGGTGCGTGCCGGAGCCGCACTGGTACAGGCCCGCGACCGGCGTGCGGTAGTCGGCGTAGCCCAGCGCCGGCCGCGCCGAGAAGAGCTGCCCGAGCTCCAGCGTGCCGTGGAAGATGTCGCCGCCCACCAGGCCGAAGGTGCGCTCGAGGTCCAAGGGACTGAGCACCTGGCGCGCGATCACCGCCGCCTTGAAGTTCGGCGCGAAGGCGTTGACGGTGTCGATCATCAGGTCGGCGACTTCGTCTTTGCGCGCGTCCCAAGAGTCTCCGTTGGGAAGCGCCGGGGCGACGTGCTGGCAGAACAAGCTGGCGACGTGCTTGCCCGCGGGCGCCAGCGAATCGTCCACGGTGGAGGGGATCAGCATCTCGACGATCGGCTTCCTCGACCAGCCGCGCGTGCGCGCGTCGAAGTAGGCCTGCTCCATGTAGCGCAGGCTCGGCGCCAGGATGATGCCGGACGTGTGGTGATCGGCCAGCTGCTTGCCGGGCAGGCAGCGGAAATCCGGCAGCTCCGCCAGCGCAACGTTCATGCGGAACGTGCCGGAGGCGCAGCGCCACGTCTCCATGCGCGCGCGGAACTCCGCCGGCACCGCGGCCGCGTCCACCAGGTTCAGGAACAGGAGCTTGGGGTTGAGGTTGGACGCTACTGCGCGCGCCCGCACCGCCTCGCCGCCTTCAGTGACGACGCCGGCGGCGCGCCCGCGCTCGATCAGCACCTCGCGCACGCCGGCTTCGAGACGGATCTCCGCGCCTTCGTGGCGCGCGGCGGCCGCCATCGCCTGGGTGATCGAGCCCATGCCGCCGATGGCGTGCCCCCACGCGCCTTTGACGCCGTTCACCTGGCCGAAGCAGTGGTGCAGCAGCACGTAGGCGGAGCCGGGCGTGTATGGACTCGCGTAGGTGCCGACGACGCCGTCGAATCCGTACGCCGCCTTGATGGGATCGCTCTCGAACCAGCCGTCGAGGCAGTCGCCGGCCGAGCGGGTGAACAAATCGAGCAGGCGCCGCTGCCGCTCGAGCCCCAGGCCGCGCACGCGGTTGGCGAGGCGTCCGGCCTTGAACAGCTCGCCGAGCGCGCGGGCGGCGCTGCCCTCCACCACGTTGGGGGGAGTCTGCAGGACGGTGTCGCGCAACACGTCGGCAACCGCCTCCAGCTCCGCGCCGTAGGCATCCAGGCGCGCCGCGTCGCGCGGCGAGAACTTGGCTACTTCTTCCTTGGTCTTGCCGCCGCCGACCTTGAGGTAGCGGCCGTCCTCGGTCGGCAGGAAGTTGGAGATGCGGCGCTGCACGATGCGCAGGCCGTGGCGCGCCAGCTGGAGGTCGGCGATCACCTTCGGGTTCAGGAGCGACACGGTGTAGGAGGCCACCGAGTTGCGGAAGCCGGGATGGAATTCCTCCGTCACCGCGGCGCCGCCGACCACGCCGCGCCGCTCCAGCACCAGCACCTTGAGGCGCGCACGCGCCAGGTACGCCGCGCAGACGAGGCCGTTGTGGCCCGCTCCGATGATGACGACGTCGTACATGCGGCTCCCCCTGCGGGGCAGACCCTACGGAACCTTTGTCGGGGGAGCTACTCCCAATGAACGCGCGACGTGTCCCAAAGGCCACGCCGCCGGGGCGCTTGCGTCCTCCATGTATACGGCGCAGCCGAAGGTGCCTCCTCGGCAAGGTCGAGGTGCGCTTCGGCACCCAACGAAAGGAGCAGGCCATGAAGAAGAGCCTCAAAAAAAGCGTTCTCATTGCTGCCGTCTTCGCGACCGTCCTGCCCGCGCTGAGCGCGTGCAACACCTTCGCCGGCTTGGGCGAGGACGTGCAGGCGGGCGGCCGCGCCATCGAGCGCGAGGCCAACCAGGCCCGCTAATCGGTGCACCGCCGGGGCAGGAGAGAAGGCCGGCGTGCCTTCCCTCTTCCTGCCTTGGCACCCAATTCAAAAGGACTGCAGATGAACAAGGATCGCATCGAAGGCGCCGCCAAGGAAGCCAAGGGCGCCGTCAAGGAAGCGGCCGGCAAGGTCACCGGCGACGCCAAGTGGCGCATCGAAGGCAAGGTGAAGAAAAGGCCGAGGGAAAGATTCAGAACGCGGTCGGCGGCCTGAAGGACAAGGCCGAGGAGGCCCACGAGGAAGCCAAGGAAGAGTGGAAGGAAGCGAAGCAGGAGTGGAAGGAAGAGAAGTAGGAGTGGAACTAGGTCGTGGACTCATAATGCCTGAACCAGAGGCGGGTGGCGGCCAGAGCCACGGCTGCCAGGAAGTTGCGGGCGAGCTTGTGGTAGCGGGTGGCGATGCCACGGAAGTGCCTGAGCTTGTTGAAGAAGCGCTCGACGAGGTTGCGTTGACGGTAGATGGCCTTGTCGACGGTGCGCTGGACCTTGCGGGTCCTGTGCGTGGGGATGTGGGCGTGAGCCCCGAGGCCCTCGATGTGGGC
>Ga0194132_10005887_pt1 | contig 19456 bp, 17 predicted proteins | sample TA2KigOf80mmetaG_FD_148612 | JGI IMG/M metagenome (GOLD analysis project Ga0194132, IMG submission 148612) | Freshwater microbial communities from Lake Tanganyika, Tanzania - TA2015054 Kigoma Offshore 80m | ecosystem: Environmental > Aquatic > Freshwater > Lake | place: Tanzania: Lake... | reverse complement strand
GCACCCGCTCGCGCCACAGTTCCACCGTATGCCGGTTGACGCCGAGCCGATCGGCAATGGCTGCATTGGGCTCGCCTGCCGCGGCACCCAGAATGATCCGGCACCGCAAGGCCACTTGTTGGGGAGTCCCGTGGGCTGACTCCCAAGCTACCAATTGGGATTGATGGTGAGGTTCCAACAGGACGGCAGGGCTCGTTTTCGGGATGACACAAATCATATCACGCCTGAAATGCATGTGTAGTTATTTATGACACACTACACTAAGTATGGGCTAAGCGAGATCGTTTGTATGCGCACTTGCGCGCATTTGCAGCACTACACCGACATGAACGATAGTGGCGCATACGACCCTATCATCGGCCCGAGATGGTCTTCTGGGCACCTCGTAAATCCTTGAATAGAACTGCGCTAACGCCGTCCCACGACGCAACTGAGCATTAAACAAAATGGCACATAAACTTCTGTTTCAATTATTTATGCGCAATATTCTCAACAATGACAAGGCTCTCGGCTTTGTCTGCGCCATACTAGGACTTTCCCTGGGATATTTCATTTTTGACGACAGCACTGATGTCCGCGAACTAGAAGCGAAACTGGCTCGCCTCAGTCGCCTGTCCCAACCTTCAACGCCACGTGTTGCTGCCGGCCCGCGCGGCGGGACTGAACGTCGATGCCTTCCACGCGTCGAGCCAAGCAACGGCTCTACCCTATCGCACGAAGAAAAAATGTTAATCGAGGAAATCGAGGCGCGGAAACAGGCTGGTGAGTGCTTTCTTGATTCCGAACACCCTGTGGGCAGAAAGGTCCGCCAAGAAGTAATGGAACGAGCGCTCTCCGAGCGGGCTCAACATGACGCCATCGAGTACAAACAGGTCTTCGAACAACTTGGAGTCGAACCTCAATCCGGGGAACAATTGGTGCGCCATATCGGCAAGATTAATAAAGCGTTTATGGAAGCCGAGATGTCACTAAGTCAACTGTTGGAGGCGCGTCATAAATATGCGGAGCGCCTAAAGTCAATGCTCAGTGAGGACGATTGGCGCCGTTACGATTATTACGAGAAATCCAAGCCGGCGCGCCGGGAATTCATGGAATTCGAACGATACGCCAAAGAACAGAACAGAAGCTCTTTAAACCCAACCTCGGAACAAACCATTGCGCGGATCATGCAAGAGGCTCAGGCTTATACGACGAAGGCCTGGGACGGGCCTCTCGAGAGCATTCCGGAATCCGGATACGGCTTGGAAATGGTGGTGGGACTATTGGAACGAGACGTCAAGAATATCACGCAGACTTCCAACATTCAGCGAGGGGCCGACTTGATCAAGCAACTGCTCGCCTTTTGCCGCGGCGCGGAAGGCAAGCATACGATCATTCGACTCAATCAAATCGTCCGTCGCATTGGCAATCTTGCGCAGCAAACCTTTCCCAGGAACATCAATGTCATCACGGAATTGGAGGAGGACCTTTGGGCGGTAAAGGGTGATTCCACGCAGATCGACCAGGTATTGCTGAACATCTGTCTGAACGCGCGCGATGCCATGCCAGACGGTGGCTACCTCTCAATCAAAGCGGAGAACCTGCAGATTGATCAGCCGGCGCTGGACTTCGATCATGATGCCGAGCCTGGACGCTACGTTCGCGTCGTGATTACTGACACTGGCTGCGGCATTCGGCGTGAAATTATCGACAAAATCTTTGAGCCGTTCTTTACCACCAAGGAAACCGGCAAGGGCACAGGGTTAGGCTTGTCAACCGCCCTCGGAATCGTCCGAGCACACAAAGGCATCCTCCGAGTTCGGAGCCAAGAGGAAAACGGGAGCACGTTCGAGGTGTACTTTCCTGCCGTTTTGGAAGCTGTCCGTCCGAACGTCTCCGATACCAATACCGTGCGCACGGCCGGACGAGGACAGAATATCCTCCTGGTGGATGATGAAGCCGCGATTCTGAACCTGGCACAAAAGATACTCGGTATGAGCGGATATCAGGTGATTACGGCCTGCGACGGCAGCGAGGCGATCAGCCTGTTCGTGCAAAACCAGGGCAGTATCAAGTTAGGCATTACAGACATTCTCATGCCTTCAATGGACGGCGTCACACTGATGGGTTTGATTCGGAAGATAGATCCCCAAATTAAACTGATCGCTTCCAGCGGTTTCAAGGACGGCGTCGGCGCCGAAAAACTCCATCAATTGGATCAATTGAACGTGACCTTCCTGGAAAAGCCTTACACGGTCGATCGGTTGCTCGGCACTGTTAGCAAGACGCTCGAAGGAACCCCATAACTGGGGCAGAGGATATGGATAACTATTTGGGCCATTACGTAGAGACCAGCAATCCAGCGCATCGGGTGACCCTCGATCGGCTCAACGCACTCATGCAGAATAAATCCGCCGTGCCCGCCTTCTCTGAAGCGGCGGTGAAACTTTGCACATTGGCGCAAAACGAGGATGCGAGCATGGATGATTTCGCCGAAGTGGTCGCCCTTGACCCCGGCCTGGCTGCCCGTTGCTTGTATGTCGCCAGTTCCATCGGTTTCGCCGGCCACTCCATCGAGAGCATTCAGCAAGCTCTGATGATTATTGGCCTGCGTGAACTGCGGCGCATAGCGTTCACGGTAGCAATGGTCGGAGCGTTCGCGGGTTTCAGCGCGCGCATCAACTGGAAGAAGTTCTGGTTTCATAATGTGCTGGTGGCGCGGCTCACCGAGGAAATCGCGAAGCTATATCGCGACATTAACGGGATGGAATATCTGGCGGGCCTGCTGCATGACATCGGCAAAGTTATCATCGAACACTATTTCCCCAAGGAGTTCGAGCAAATCATCGTCGGCGCGATTGAACAACAATGCGGCCATGCGCAGATTGAAAAGACGGTCTTGGGCGTGGATCACACTCAGATCGGCGCAGCTATGTGCCAATGCATGCAGATTCATCCCCACATCTTGCGTGCCATCCGCTTTCACCATGAACCTACGGATGCTTGGCATGCAGCGGATCCGAGTGGAGATGGTGGTTTCCTCGCCACGTGCATTGCCACAGCCGATCACGTCGCCAACCGTGTTGGAAAAAAAGCGCCCCGCGGAAAAGGCAGCCGTTCTCGAGTACGCGCCCACCGGAAGCCGCCTGCAGCAAGGCTCAATAGGAAAAAACCTGAAACTGGATGTCGAACGGGAAGTCCAAAGGACTGAGCAAGATCTGGTGGGTTTGCTCTGACATCGGGCGCCGCAGGACGCTCCCTCAACTGCGCCAATGCAGCTTTCGTTTCGCGTATAGCGCCCATGAATCGGCTGCTGTGGCATGTAGTCCCGGCTTCAGCCGGCGCGATTGCCATCCGCAAAAGCCCTTTCGCTGCCAGCAAATGCGGCCGCCTAAAGGCGCCTAAAGGCGGGACTACATACCAGACGGTTCATGGGGAGCTCCATTCGCTTTGCGCACGCCGTAAGACAGCGCGTCCCGCCTGTCCTGCTTTTGGTGTACGCAGATGCTGGACAGGCGCGGCGCCTGTCCTACGACTTGTTCATGCCCGCGAGCCGCGGACTACCGCAGCAGGTTCTCAAGCGCTTCGCTCAAGCGCGAATGACGAAATTGAAAACCGCTGTTGAGCAACTTTTGCGGTTGGACGCGGGCACTCGATAGCAACATTTCGTTCGCCATTTCACCAAAGATCAAGCGCGCGGCAAACGCGGGCACTGTCATAAACGCCGGACGTTTCAAAACCGCGGCCAATTGCTTGGTAAACCCACGATTGCTGACTGGGGCGGGCGACACTATATTGACCGGTCCCGACAACGGCTCCGAAACAAGAACGTGATGTATGGCACGGATCGTGTCATCGATCGTGACCCAACTCCAGTGCTGTTCGCCATGGCCCAGCACAGCGCCAAGGCCCAAGCGGAAAGGCGGCAACATTTCTTTCAACGCGCCACCTTGTGGACTGAGAATCATGCCGAAGCGCATCTGGACGACGCGAACGCCACGTTCAGCTGCCGGCGCAGTTCCTTCTTCCCAGTCACCGCAGATGTCAGCCAGAAATCCGTTGCCAGCCGGGCTCTCCTCAGTGAGCAATTCGTCTCCGCGATTCCCATAAATTCCGATGCCCGACGCCGAAGCCAGAATCTTCGGTGGTGATTCCAAGCGCGCGATTGTTTCGGCGAGAAGACGTGTGCTTTGAATCCGACTGGCGCGGATGCGCTCTTTCTTGGCCTGTGTCCAGCGCCCGGTTGCGAGATTTTCTCCAGCCAAGTGAATAACCGCGTCGCAGCCTTTCAGTTCGACCAAGTCCAAAACTCCGCCAGCCGGATCCCAAAAAACCTCCGTTTTGCCAACTCTTGAACTCGAACGAACGAGTCGAATGACCTCATGACCAAGATCGCACAAATATCGTTGCAGGACTGAGCCGACGAAGCCGCTTGAGCCGCTGACGAGAACTTTCATGTTTCGTTTCGTGACTTGGCAGGCCAGGCCGGAGGCCCATCCTGCTCGCTGCTTAGTTCGCAGACTCGTTTCAGATGGTATAATTTAGTCAAAGGGACAAATCATGATCTTCCGATCGGATTCTGCCATAGGTCGTGGTTGTCAGACGAGAACGATGAATAGGGAAAGCAAAACCTCGACAGGTTCGGGGGAAGGTTGGTGGTCGCGGGAACACGCGCTTGTGCTGGCACTCTTTGCTGCAACGGTCCTCGCTCTTTACGTTTGCTACTTATTGGCTCGTCCGTTTTTTCCCGCCCTGACCTGGGCATTGGCTCTCGCGGTGGTGGCTAATCCGCTTTACGAAAGCATCGTGCATCGAATCGGCCGGGCCAATTTAGCGGCTGGGCTGGCGGTGGTAATTGTTGTGGTGACTATCGATGGAACTTTTCGTCACCTTTTTTATTCTCTTCTATTTCTTGCGTGATGGCCGCCTGGCGCTTCGGACACTCCGTTCGCTGCTCCCGCTATCGAATGTTGAAATCGATCAAGTCTTCCGCTCGCAGGTCTGCGCCACAACGTCATTCGCCGGTAAAAGCGTAACCACGGTTGAAATCCATCCGTCATTACGCAAGGACGTTAAGAAGGCGCTGTCACTCAAGAGTTTGTTCCAGCGTCGAACGGGAATAGTATCCACCGACAACAAACAATCGATAAAAATGAAACACCTACGCAGCAGTCTCCTGACCTCGTCAAATCGTTACGGCAACCGGCCTCACGGAATTGCCCAGTACGGACCGCTGTTTTCTCTCTTCGTCGCAGCATCGTTGTTTTACGCGCACGCGCCATCACGAGCTGCCTCGTCAGCGGAAAAGCATTGGCCACAATGGCGCGGCCCGCTCGCCACAGGCGTAGCGCCAACCGCCAACCCTCCCGTCACATGGAGCGAAGAAAACAACATCAAATGGAAGGTCAAGATTTCAGGCCTCGGTTCTGCGACGCCAATCATCTGGGAGAACCAAGTCTTTGTTCAGACAGCCATTCCGACTGGAAAGAAAATTGATCCTCCGGCGAATTCCGAACCTGCGGCGGCCAATCCGCCAGGTGGAGGTCAGCCAGGGCCAGGGCCAGGCCGCCGCGGCGGCGGCCGGGGTGGTTTCGGCGGCGGACCCCCACCAGTCGAGTTTCATCAGTTCGTCACCCTTTGCCTGGACCGTCAGACCGGAAAAATCGTATGGCAGCAGGTAGCGCGTGAAGAAGTGCCGCATGAAGGACACCACCGAGATGGCACATTTGCGTCACCATCTCCCGTGACTGACGGCGAACATATCATCGCGTATTTCGGCTCGCGCGGGGTCTACTGCTATGACATGGCCGGCAAGCTCAAGTGGAGCGAGGACCTCGGCGACATGAAGACTTCCAACTCATTCGGCGAAGGCAGTTCGCCCGCCCTGCACGGAAACACGCTTGTGATCAATTGGGACGCGGAAAACGGATCATTTATCGTGGCGTTGGACAAACGCACTGGAAAAACGCTTTGGAAAAACACTCGCGAAGAACGGACCTCATGGTCCACACCATTGATCGTCGAACACGGCGGGAAACCTCAAATAATTACCGCAGCAACGGGCAAGGTGCGCAGTTACGACCTGGCCACGGGAAGCCTGATGTGGGAATGCGGCAAACTCACACCGAATACGATTCCTACTCCCGTGGCCGCGGAAGGAATTGTGTACACGATGAGTGGTTTCCGCGGTAACGCGCTGCTTGCGATTCGCCTGGGCGGCTCGGGTGATTTGACCGGCACCGATTCCGTCGTCTGGAGCCACGCCAAAAGCACTCCTTACGTTCCGTCTCCTCTTTTGTACGGAGGAAAGATTTTCTTCTTTGCCGGGAATAATGGCGTGCTTTCCTGCTTCGACGCCAAAACCGGAAAACCTCTGATCGATGCCGAACGGGTCCAGGGTTTGTCCAACGTTTATGCTTCGCCAATTGGAGCCAGTGGCCGCGTTTATTTGGCGGGACGCGATGGAACAACAGTGGTGATTAAACACTCTGATAAATTAGAGATATTAGCCGCGAACCGCTTAAGTGATGGCTTCGATGCTTCACCAGCGGCGGTGGACAACCAACTGTTCCTGCGCGGTCGCGAGCATGTCTACTGCATTGCCGGACCGTGATCTAAAAGCAAACCGAAGTTATGAAAACGCTGCTCAATGATTCGCTGCACAAGTTGACTATAGCCGTTTGTTTGACTGGATTCGCCGGTGTGACGAGCGCCCAAGACGCGCCACGCTTCACGGAAATTCAACGCCTTCCCAATCGAGAGATTCTCCTCAAACTGGACGCTCCCGCCGGCGCGAGTTATCGCATTGACGCCTCAACGAATCTGTTAGATTGGATTTCGCTCATTACCGCGCGAAGCACCGGTCCAAACCAGCAGAAGACGGATTCGAGCGCACCCTATTTAGCTTCGCGCTTTTACCGAGCCGTCCAAGTCCAAGTAAGTGGGGCGCCTGCTTTGGTGGGCGACCATGTGACAACGGGAAACGGCGACGTCGTCATTCAACCGCTCTTTCATGCGTCGTTTGTCATGAGTTGGAACGGCAAGATTATCTACAACGATCCCGATGACGATGCGGCATTTATCTCGAGATATCAGGGTCTGCCCCAAAGGAGACCTGATTTTAGTGAGCCATTCCCATGGCGATCACTTTAGCGCTTCGCAGATCGACGCTGTGCGATGGCCTAATGCCCGGATCATCGTTCCTGAACTCGTTTTCAATAGTCTTTCCGCCGCACAGAAAGCTATCGCGATCATCCTGAGAAATGGGGAATCCACCAATATCATGGATTTGACTGTCGAAGCGGTGCCCGCTTACAAGGCAAACCATCCGCGAGGCCAGGGAAACGGATATGTTGTCACAATAGGCGGCAAACGGTTCTACATGACTGGAGATGCAGGAAGCACGGCGGAAATGCGCGCACTTCAAGATATCGACGTCGCTTTCCTCTGCATCAATAACGCCGTTCACGATGACGTTGAGCGAGGCCGTAACCGCGGTCCGCGCGTTTGGCCGAAGGCGGTTTATCCTTGCCATTACCGCAATTCGGGAGGCAGCCTGACCGATTTGAATCCGTTCAAACAGCAGGTCGGCGCCGATGGTGAAGTCGAGGTTCGTGCTCGCAAGTGGTGCTAAACTGATTCGGTGCGCCGTTAAACAGAATTATGAAATTAATCAAAGCTCTCACCAGTCTCGTTCCGCTTGTCATGTTGGTTGGCTGCGGCAATCCGGCCGATAAAGTGCCTGCCGCAGCGGTTGGCCCGGCTTCAAATGCCGCCGCCAAAGCGACTGAACCGTCTGACTCCGGGTCAGGAGGATCTTACTTCGCCTTTGGGCCAAGCTCGTCAACCATCGAATTTGTCGGCTCAAAAGTGACGGGCAGCCATAACGGCGGGTTTCGCAACTTTGCCGGCGAATTCCAAGTCGTGAATGGCAAACTCGCCGGGACCGGAAACAAGGTTCTCATCGACGCGAGTTCGCTCTGGTCGGACAACGATCGACTGACGGGGCATTTGAAGAATCCGGATTTCTTTGATGTCGCGCGATTCCCGACGGCAACCTTTGTCACCGAATCGATAAGCGAAGGAAAAACCAACTCGACGGTGACGGGAAATCTTACGCTGCACGGTGTCACTAAGAAGATTTCGTTCCCTGCCACCGTTCAAATCGCGAAAGACGCGGTCAACGTAACCGCTGAATTCTTCATCAACCGCTTCGATTTCGACATCAAGTACGAAGGGAGATCAAACGATCTCGTTCGCAAGGAGGTCGTCCTCAAGTTGAACGTCAAAGCTGTTCCAGGCCGGGCGGACTTCGCCGCAGTTGAAAAGGCGGCGCAGGCTGGCGCCGCAACAGCCCAAGCCGAGCCTCAACCCGGAGGTCCGCGTCGCAGGGCGGGCCAATAAATCAACAGCAGCAGCGCGGCTTGTCTTCTTCTTCGCGAGTCTGTCCAGGGATCGCGAGATTGCGCTGGATTAACCCTAATCTGGCGCGCTTAATACGAAAAATCATTCCAACCGATACTGAACCGAAGGATTACAAATGAATATTCGTGCAGAAACGTCACCAAACCGCCGCCACTTCCTTCGCAACTTGACATTAGGAACCGCGCTCTTTTCCCTTCCTGGCCTCTTCGCCGAGGAACTAACGCGCACCGTGGCCCAGACGGAGGGACCCTTCTATCCCGATCGCCTCCCGTTAGACACCGACAACGACCTTCTGGCGATCAATGAGAGCATCACTCCGGCCGTCGGTGAAGTGACTTGGCTGAGTGGGCGGATTCTTGACGCTCGCGGCGAGCCAATTCGCAATGCCGTCGTCGAGATTTGGCAATGCGATGCGAACGGCGCTTACCTTCACACCAAGACGAGAAACGCCGACAAGCGCGACAAAAACTTTCAAGGGTTTGGCCGTTTCGTCACTGGCTCAACCGGTGAATATCTCTTTCGCACGATCAAACCGGTTCCCTACCCAGGCCGCACACCGCACATCCACTACAAAATAAAACGGGCCGGGAAAGAGCTGCTCGTTACACAATGCTACATCAAAGGCCATCCGCAGAATGAGAAGGATGGCATTTATCGAAGCATTACCGACCCGAAAGCGCGCGCGTCCATTACGGTTGATTTCGAACCGCTAAAGGCTTCGCGCATCGGGGAACTCGCGGCGCGTTTCGACGTCGTTCTTGGCGTGACGCCTGAGGCCTAAATTGAAACAGGCAACATTGACACAACTGCGGTTGGCAGGGCGCCCTGACGCGCCCTGCTTTTGGAACCAAAGACTAACTGTAAACAGAGCTATTGCTCGCTTACGCTGTCCGAGCCTTCCCTGCTTGCTGCCAATCCCGGCAGCTCGAGCGGCGTTACCAATCTCAATCGATAGAACGCCGTCCCAAGTTGATCCGCCAGAATGGTCATTCTGCGGTCTGTGCTGGGGCTGCTAATTGCCCTGAATTCTTCCTCGATGAGCACCGGAGCTGTTTCGACGACGTACCAATGCAGTTGAGTGTGCGTCTGAGTTTGAACATCGTACAACCTGGAACCGGGTCCTTCCCATTGGATTGTCAAATAGCCATCCTTCTGAGCAATGCTCGTGAACTGCGGACGTGGATGGTAGCAGATCACGCCCCGTAATGGCGCAATTGAACTCCACTGAGTGCCTCTGCTCCAGGCGCCCAAAACCGTGTCCCCACCGGCAAAACTGTTTCGGTAACGCACAAACGGAACGCCATCGTCACCGACGAAATAGCCGTAAGCCAACAGGCCATGAATGAGCGGGTTCGCGCGTTCCATGCTGCCGAGGGTGCGCCATTTCGTGTAATAGTCCTGCAAGAACATCAAGACAGGATAACCTCCGTCGATCTCCGCTTTGAGGTCTTCGAAACTGAACCCTTTCCCGAACGGCACGGCCGGATTGAAATCACTGAGTTGCGTGAAAACATCCGCTGCATATCCCCGATATTTGGTCCATGCTCGAAGACCAGACTGAATATCTCGCGCGGGCAATCCGGCCTCGGGTCCCGGCGCATAATTGATACGCTGCTCGCCGCTGCTGTCCCAGTAAACAAAGGAATAATTATCGATATTGCCGTCGCACTCGCCGTTAAGGCCCTTCCATTTTTTTTGATTCAGCCCGATGAAGTCACCGAGACAATCCGGTTCATGTTCGGCCCTTCCGAGCGTTACATGAGGATCATCGTCGGTGCTTCCGTAGCCGGCGTAATAATCATCGACGTGTCCGGGTTTATCGCCCGGACGTCCATCAATCCCAGCCTGTGAAGCCCAAAGAGAGCGGATGCCGTAGTTGTGGCCCAGGCTCGTCAGCGGTGCGACTCCATAACCGGACGGCCCGGTGTAAAAGTTCGGTAACCCATTCCGGTCCCAATAACCCATTAGGTTGCCGGTCGCCGTGCCAAAACAGCCGACATGAAATTCGTAGTCCGGCACATCCGCCAAATACACGTTCACCGCCGCGCGGCCGGAAAACGACGCAACTAAAGCCAAAGAAAAAGCGCAACTTCTAATCGCCCCGCCCCATCTGCTCACTCGCACGTTCAGATCGCTCAATTTCATCATCTGTATCCTCCGTCGCTGCGGTTCGCCTCAGCGATTGCGCCTGGCCAATCGGTCAACGGCGCATTGTAGTTTCGATTGCAATTCCTATGCCGCGCAACCGACAATGTGCGGAGAACCACAAAAATCTCGCGGGGAATTCGTATGATCCTGCGCATTGGGTCACGCTCTTGTGCGCTCGCCAGCCGGAGAAGCGTCTCGGCTGTCTGTGTGCCAGGACACTTCACACAAGGATGTCGTTCGAAGATCGCCGCGTTTTTGCAGCACTTCCAGGCAGGCGCCAATTAGGCCCCGTTTGCCGCAGCGCAGACTGAATGAGGACAGTGCGCGGGTTCCTTTACTTGGTCGGGAAAGGTCCGTAACGTCCGCACCGATGTCATCGCAGCAAAATCGCGTGAGCAAAGATCGACTCGATCTCGGCCGCATCAAAAGAGCACTGAGCGTGATTGATCCGGTCTTCCTCAACACTCCGCAATTCCGGGCGGAAGCACTCGAACCGCTGCTGCCCTGCCGACTAGTCGTCAAGATCGAAACCTTGAATCCAATCCGTTCGTTCAAGGGGCGCGGCGCGTCGTTCTGCGTCGCTGGTCTCGCGCGAGATGCCGCTTTGGTTTGCGCAAGCGCTGGCAACTTTGGCCAGGCCATGGCCTACGCTTGCCGGTCGAAACGCATTCAACTCATTGTCTATGCCAGCGTGAACGCCAGTCCGCTTAAAATCGAGCGCATGAGGTCTCTGGGCGCTGAAGTGCGGTTGTGGGGCGAAGATTTTGATGCCGCCAAACTTGAAGCGAAAAGGTTCGCGCGTGAGTCCGGCCTGCGCATGGTCGAAGACAGCCTTGAACCGGCCACTAGCGCGGGCGCTGGAACTATGGGAATCGAGTTGCTCCGATGGCCTCACCGATTTGATGCGATCTTGGTGGCATTGGGCAATGGCGCGATGCTCACAGGTGTCGGACGCTGGGTGAAAGCGCACGCGCCCCAGACAAAGATGATCGGCGTCGCCGCCTTGGGCGCCCCGGCCATGGCCGAGTCGTGGAAAGCCGGCCGTATTATCGAGCACGCACAAATCAACACGATCGCCGATGGCATTGGCGTGCGCGTGCCCGTTCCGGAGGCCGTTGCGGACATGCGAGAGACAGTGGATGACGTGCTGCTGGTCAGCGACGAATCGCTTGTGCGGGCAATGAAATTATTGCACCAGCACGTCGGTGTCGTGGTAGAACCTTCCGGTGCGGCCGGCCTGGCGGCGATCCTGGAAAATCCCGATCGTTTCCAAGGCCAACTCATCGGCATAATTCTTTGCGGAAGCAATCTCACGCCACAGCAGATCACGCAGTGGCTGAGCTGAGATGAATATGAGCAAGCTGGACTATTCACGACAAAGCATTCAGTCTCATGTCGTTGTCCGGCTGGCCCAGCTCCTTTTATCATGCCGATGTCGCAATTCAAATTTCGGCTGAGCTTCCAAACGAAGGTTCTTGTACCGGTCGTCGCATTTCTCGTCCTGCTTCCGGCCATCACCCTTTGGATTGTCAATGGCCATATCACGCGGCAAGTCCATGACGAGGCGAGAAAAACGTTGTTAACGGCCGAGGCCGTTTTCAGAGACTCGCTCAATATTCATGGAACGCATCTGCTTTCGCGTTATCGCACTGTAGCCAACGAACCCCGGCTTAAAGCAGCATCGCGAGCGACGGACAAGGCCACCATGGCTGATCAACTCGCCCATCTCTTAGGCGAGATGGGAGGCGATGCCGACCTCCTGTTATTCTCCACCGACACGGGAGAGTTGCTCGCTAGCGCCCGGCGTGACCTGAGCTTGAGCGACGATGATTTTGCCCAACGCGGCGCCTTGACGATTAAGCGGGCGCTGGAAGGGAACGCGGCGGTTGAAATTGTTTCCGTGCGGGATCATCTCTACCATGTCGTGTCGGCGCCGGTTTTTCTGGGTGGTGCTGGCCCGTTAGCGGGCGCGTTTACGGTTGCCGTCAATGTGGGCGATGCGACCACCCAACAACTTCAAAGACAAACCCGCACGCAGATCGTCCTTGTTTCAGACCAAAGAGTCGTCGCCTCAACTTTTCCAAGCTTAGAACTTTATTCCCAAGTGGTCGAGTTATTCCAGCGGCTCGCTCGCCAGAATGTTTCGCCCAGCCCTGCCGTCGCGCCATTGATTGAGGATACGATCATGAACAGCGAACATTTTCTGGCGCTGGCCGGCCGGCTGGCCAGCGCGACCGACGGCCATCGGCTAGGCTACTTGCTGCTTTCTTCGTACGAGCCGCAATTGCGGGAGCTTCAGGCGACACAGCGAACTCTCTTGATCGTCAGTCTGCTTTGCATTCTGCCCAGCACCGCCATTGTGTGGTGGCTGGTCCGCCGCAATACCCAGCCCCTTCGCCAATTGCGTGACAACGCAGAAGCCGTCGGCCGCGGCGATTTTTCTCGGCGTATCGAGGTGACTGCGAGCGACGAGTGCGGCGAACTCGCGCAGGCGTTCAATCAAATGACTCAGAATCTGCAGACCTCGCGCGCGCAGCGTTGCCATAAGATTGTTCAGAGCTTGCTCAGCTTCGCCCGTCAGCACCCGCCCGAACGGAGCGCGGTCAATGTCAATGACGTCATTGGAAGCGTGCTGGAAATCCTCGCCTACGAACTGCGCACGAGCAACGTTCAAGTCGTGCAGGAACTGGACGCGCAAATGCCGCACATTCTGGCTGACCCGCACCAACTGCAGCAGGTTTTTCTCAACATTCTCAACAACGGCCGCCAGGCCCTCCAAGCCAGGCCGCAAGGAGGATGTATCCGTGCGGCAACCACCGTGGCCAGCGAGCACGTTCGAGTTGTTTTCGAAGATAACGGTCCCGGGATTCCGCCCGAGATCGTGCGCCGGATTTTCGATCCTTTCTTCACGACCAAACCGTTGGGACAAGCGACAGGCCTTGGTCTGAGCCTGGCTTACGGAATTATCAAGGAGCATGGCGGGACCATCCATGCCCAAAGCGTGCTTGGCCAGGGCGCGTCACTCCGTGCGCGCCGCGAAAGATTTGCTTCATGGTGATGCCCGGCGCGCACGGAGTGACGCGCCCTGCCTTTACGTTCATGGGCGCAATGTACACGATGTCATAGCACGAAATGAGAACTCGTTATCTGGCTTGCGACCTAGGCGCTGAAAGCGGACGCCTCATGCTAGGCACTCTTGATGATGGGCGGCTTACGCTGGACGAAGTGCATCGATTTCCCAATGGACCTGTTCGAAACGGCGCTTCGCTGCACTGGAACATCGACGGTCTGTTCGAGGGTTTGAAAGCCGGGTTGCAGAAGGCGGCGCAACTCCACCTGCCGATTTCTAGCTTTAGTTGCGATAGCTGGGGAGTTGATTATCTCCTCTTCGATGCAAACGGCAACGTCATGGCTCCGACGTTTCATTATCGCGATCCACGCGCCGAACAGGGCGTGCAGAACGCGTACTCAAGGTTGAAATGGGAAACCATCTTTGCCGAAACAGGCATTCAGTTCATGCCCTTCAACACGCTGTTTCAGTTGGCTGCCGAATCTCCGGATCGACTCGCCATTGCAGACAAACTTCTGTTAGTCGGAGACGCTTTTCATTTCTGGCTCACCGGCATTTCGAGGGCCGAAGAATCACTCGCCAGCACCAGCCAGCTTTACAATCCGGCGACTCGCGCGTGGTCAAATCGCCTAATCGAAACGCTCGGTTTGCCAGCCCGATTGTTTCCGCCCGTGGTCCCGTCGGGCACTCGGCTCGGACCCTTGCGAAAGGAGATTTCTGACCAGACAGGCGTGCCAGCGCTCGCAGTTGTCGCGAGCTGTTCACATGACACAGGCGCCGCAGTCGCCGCCGTGCCGGCCTCGGAGGGCACATGGGCTTACATCAGTTCAGGGACATGGTCGTTGATGGGAGTCGAGCTGACTGCTCCAAACATGAGCGACGCCTGCCGTGATTTCAATTTTACGAACGAGATTGGTTACGGCGGTTCGGTGCGGTTGCTGAAAAACATCATTGGCCTTTGGATGGTTCAAGAATGCCGGCGCGAATGGACGAAGGCCGGCCAGGAACTCGATTACGAAAACCTGACGAGACTGGCGGCCAGCGCGCCCGCGTTCCGCTCCGTGATCAATCCGGCTGATCCGCGGTTTGTTAGCCCAGGCCATATGCCCGAGAAGATTGCGGCGTTTTGCCGCGAGCATGGTGAGCCGGTTCCGGAGAACCCTGGCGGGACAATCCGCTGCGTGCTCGAAAGCCTGGCGCTGCTTTATCGCCGAACCTTCAAACAAATGGAGCACCTCGCAGGAAACCCAATCGAACGGCTTCACATTGTCGGAGGCGGCAGCAAAAATGTCTTGCTGAATCAATTCACCGCTAACGCGCTCCAAATCCCTGTCATCATTGGACCGGTCGAAGCCACGGCGGCCGGGAATGTTTTGGTGCAAGCGCTAGCTCTCGGACATTTGCCTTCGCTGGCGGCGGCGCGGCAAGTCGTTCGAGATTCGGTTCCATTAACGACAATCGAACCGCTCGAATCCGCGTTGTGGGAGACCGCATACGAGCGATTCGAAGCATTGATTAGTCTTTCGCAGCAAGCTTGAACGCTCGATGGAATTCGAAAATTAGATTCCACTCGGTCCCTGATTTCCTGACGCTCCGAGAGTATTGCTTTATCTCGAAAGGCGGACGTGGGATTCTCCAGCAATTACGACCATTTCATGAAAACACAAACGCGCCGCCAATTCATTTCATCCACCGCCCGCGGGCTATGCGCCGCGGCAGCTGCGACTCCTTCGTTGTTCGCTCAAGTTGCCGGGGACCGCCCGCAGCGCGCGGAGGGAATAACCGTTCTGAATCCGCGCGCTCGCGTCCCGGTGGGCTTGATCATCGACGACTCGACTTGGCTAGTGAACGTAAACCGCTTCGCGATGCCGCAATTTGACCATGCTTTCGAAGGCGCGAACGCGGCTTATCGAAGGAACTGGCGCGAATGGCCGGTGGAGATTCCGGACGCGTTCGTGCGCAAATTCGGCGAATGGTGCGCCGAGCATGGCGTAAAAGGCAAATACAGCATTGTGCCGTATCCGGCGTGCGTCGGAAGACTCGACCGCATGCTGCCCGGTTGGACGCAACGCGAGCTTAACGACAGCATCGATTTGGTCCGAACACTCATGCTGCCGAATTGGGACATTCACCCGGAAATGGTCACGCACACGCGGGTCATCGATACGAAGACAGGCCATCCGTATCCGGATCATTCGGTCAAATTCATGGAGAACTGGGAATGGACGACCGGGCGATCCTCTGACGAAATCGCCGATTACATGGCCTACGCGCTGCGCATCCTCAAGAACATCGGGCTGCCTTGCGAAGGCATTACGACGCCGGGAGGTTTCGGGACGCGAGCACGGCCGCAACTGGCGCAAGCAACGTTGCAATCAGTGCGCGATGTCTTCAACGCCGAGATTCCACATTACTTCCGTGACCTTACTTCCGTGACCTTTGCGATCGTGGCGACGAGAGCGTCGCTCCCTTAGTCTATTATGCCAGCGGCTTGGGCAGTCCCGATCCGCGTTGCGTCGTTAGCATTATGAAGTTGAGTGAAGTGGCGCGTTACTGGGCAGCCAAAGAATTGACCCGCATCGAACGGAGTGGAAATGCGATTTTCCTTTGCCTGCCGCACAATTCCGTTGAAAGGAGACTCAGAATCATTAGCATCCTTCCTTCTCTGCGGTTGGCAGAGATCAAAAATGACTCATGAAAAGCTATAACATCGCTGTGATCGGCGGGGACGGAACCGGGCCTGAAGTGGTTCGTGAAGCGATTAAGGTGCTGGACGCCGCCGCGAAGAAATTTGGGTTGAAACTGAATTACACGAACTACGATCTCGGTGGAGACCGTTACTTGCGCACGAAGGAGGCGTTGCCTGACAGTGCCGTCGAGGAATTGCGGAAGTTCCCGGCTATTCTGCTGGGCGCCATCGGCCATCCGGACGTCAAGCCAGGCATTCTGGAAAAGGGTATTCTGCTGCGTTTACGCTTCGAACTGGAGCAGTACATCAACCTTCGTCCTGTTAAACTGTACGACGAACGTTTTTGCCCGCTGAAGGACAAAAAACCGGAGGACATTGATTTCGTCGTAGTGCGGGAGAACAACGAAGGTCTTTACACCGGTTCGGGCGGTTTCGTTTTCAAGGGCAGTCCGCACGAGATTGCGGTGCAGGAAAGCATCAATACCCGCCGCGGCGTCGAGCGCTGTCTTCGGTTTGCCTTCGAGCACACACGCAAACGGAATAAGGCGAAGAAACTGACCCTGTGCGGAAAGACGAACGTGTTGACCTACGCATGGGACTTGTGGGAACGCGCTTTCCACGAGATCGGCCCGAAAGATTTTCCAGAAATCCAGCGTGATTACGCGCACGTCGATGCCACCACGATGTGGTTCGTGAAGAATCCGGAGTGGTTCGACGTAATTGTGACGGACAACATGTTTGGCGACATCATCACGGACCTCGGAGCGATGGTTCAAGGCGGGATGGGAATCGCCGCCGGCGGAAACATCAATCCTAATGGCGCCAGCATGTTTGAACCAATCGGTGGCAGCGCGCCGAAATACACCGGCCAAGGGGTGATCAATCCCCTCGCGGCGATCTGCGCCGGACAAATGATGCTCGATTTCCTTGGCGAACAGGACGCGGCCAAAGCGATTGAGACTGCGGTCATCAGGGTGACACGTGAGAAAATCAAGAGCCTGGCTGCTGGAAAAATGGGGCACACGACCTCGCAAGTCGGCGATCTAGTAGCGGGCGCGCTGTGAGAGCGAACGTTCACCCCGTAGGACAGCGCGTCCCGCCTGTCCTGCCACCGGCTTATGGAAGCCTCGAATCGAGTCGAATCCGTTTTTGCCCGGACGTCTGTCCTGCACTGATGGAAAGACGTCCGAGTAAAGGAGCATGAACGGTTGGATCGGCATCGCGCTTGGGGACATGTCGGGGATTGGCCCGGAAGTTACGCTTAAAGCTCTGGCCCAGCAGGGCGGAGATTCCCAAACTCAGTTTCTCCTCATAGGAGATGCCAGGTCCATTTGGAGATGGAATGATCGCCTCGGATTGAAGCTGCCTCTTCAACCCCTGGGAGCGACCACGAGCACGGGGCGTTTTTTCATTCACGATCCGCTCGATGAAGCGTTGTCGGAGGAATTGCCAGCAGGTTCACCAGCTTCGGCTCGCGCTGCTCTGGCTTATTTGGCCGACGCCGCGGAGCGCTGTTTGCGGCGGGAACTCGATGCCGTCGTTACGGCGCCCGTAAATAAGGAAGCGATTCTTCGCACAGGACAGCCCTTCATTGGGCAAACAGAATTCCTCTCGCAGTTAGCCGGCACAAGTCGTACGGCTATGATGCTGCTCGGTGAAGATGGGGCCGGCCGCTGGCTGCGCGTCGCGTTGGCAACGACGCATGTTCCGCTCCGATCAGTGGCGGATCAGTTGACGCAAGCGAAGATACAATCGGTGATTGAACTCGCCGCGCAGGCTTGCCGTGACCTTGGACTGCTACGATCCCGGATTGGCGTGTGCGGTTTAAACCCGCATGCTGGTGAAGGCGGCGAGCTGGGAACCGAAGAAATTGCTATCATTGCGCCGGCCGTTCACGCGGCGCGGCAAGGGCAGATCGACGTCGCTGGTCCTTTTGCTGCGGATACACTCTTTTATCAGGCGTACCGAGGAGGGTATGACGCGGTTGTAGCCATGTATCATGATCAGGGGCTTGTTCCATTAAAGATGATTGGGTTTGAACGCGGCGTAAATTGGACGCTCGGTTTGCCGTTCATTCGAACGTCCCCCGATCATGGAACCGCCTATGACATCGTGGGGCAGGGGAGGGCTGACCCATCAAGCATGATTGCGGCCATCAAATTGGCAAAGCAACTGGCGGCGCGCATTCCAAAGGACGGATTATTTCAACGTACGTTGAAATAATCCGTTCGCAAAATCGTCTTGCCTCGCGGGGCTGGAGCGAACGACAATCCTTACCCCTGTGTCAGACAAAACCTCCAGTGAGGATTTCTGTAGGGGTTTGCCCGCCCTAGGCAGTTATGCCGAGGTCACGAACGCCGGCAATTTCCACCCCGCGCCACTGGATTGGCACGTTGTTATTACGGACGTGGTGAACTCGACCGGAGCCATCGAGTCCGGTCATCACAAGAACGTCAACGTGCTCGGCGCGACGACGATCATTGGATTGCTCAATGTTGCGGGGGCCATCGAATTTCCGTTCGTGTTTGGTGGCGACGGTGCGTCGTTCCTGATTCCTCCCGCCCTGTTGACGCCCTCGAAACGCGTGCTGGCGGCAGCCAAGGATCGCCGTTTTGAAAGCGGTAAAATCGGCATAGTATTCAGAGTCGAGGCACTGCTTTTTGACGAACTTCCATAGCCGTTCAATCAAGTTCAGATTCGGGGAATAGGACGGCAAGAAAGCCAATTCCAGATTCAACTGGGCGGCCAGACTTTTGACCACCGCACAATGCTGGTAACGCGCGTTGTCCAAGATGATCGTCACGGGGCGTCCGGCGGCTTCCACCGCGATCAATCTCAACAACTCGCACACACTGGCCGCCGGCGTTTTGATCAACACCCGCTGCACACACCACAGAAAACCCAAAAACGGTTGCAAGACAAAGTGCGCGGCATCCACGAAAAACACCAAGCGCTGTCCGGCTTGTGCCTCCTGCAGACGGGGTTGGAGCGTCTCGGAGCGATAAGCCGCCTGCTTCTGGGGATCGGCTTTGGCGGGAATCATTCCGACCTTGCGCCGCTTCAAGCGGCACCGGCCCAGCCACTCCCGCACTTGAGTCAGTCCGCGTTTGATCCCGGTCAGTTCAAAGATCCGGCTCCGGGCCTGC
>Ga0194132_10005886_pt1 | contig 19457 bp, 17 predicted proteins | sample TA2KigOf80mmetaG_FD_148612 | JGI IMG/M metagenome (GOLD analysis project Ga0194132, IMG submission 148612) | Freshwater microbial communities from Lake Tanganyika, Tanzania - TA2015054 Kigoma Offshore 80m | ecosystem: Environmental > Aquatic > Freshwater > Lake | place: Tanzania: Lake... | reverse complement strand
CCCCTTTGGCTGCGGTCGCCATTGGGGGGGCGGTCGCCATTTGGAGGGCGGTCGCCACTTGGGGGGCGGTCGCCATTTGGAGGGCGGTCGCCATTGGGGGGGCGGTCGCCGTTTGGGGGGCGGTCGCCATTTGGGGGGCGGTCGAACAGATCGCGGCGAGGCTTCACCATTGTCAGCGTCCAGCAGCCCTCCGCCCCAAGCCGCAGTTCGCCGACGCGTCGAAATCCTTCCGTGCGCGCGCGGTCGGGGCGCTCTGCGCGCATGCCATCGCCGCCCTCTGGGCGCGCACGGTCGGCACCCTCAGCCCGCGCACGGTCTGCGCCCTCTGCGCGCACGCGGTCTGCGCCCTCTGGGCGCGCTCGATCGGCACCCTCTGGGCGCGCTCGGTCCGCGCCCACCATCGGGGGACGGTGCGGTTGGATCAGAATCTCGTAGCACCGACCGCCCGTTCGCGCCGCCGAACGCATCGAGTGCAGGGCAGCGATTGCCGTTGCCTCCGTCGACGAGGGGAAGAAGAGCAGCCCAAGCACGATTGCAGCCGCCATGCCGGCACTGCCGCCGATCCACACCAGCCGTTCGCGGAATGTGCGGGGGCGCGTTCCAACGAGTCGGAGTCCGCCCTCCTGCGCACGAACAGCTGCGGTCGCACGGGCAACGCGGGCTGCGATACGCAGGCTCTCGCCCTCATCGAGTATGCGCAGCAGTCCATGCACCACGCGCGCATCGGCTTGCTGCTGCGGCGAATCATCCGCGCCGAGGTCGAGTGCGCAGGGGTCGTCGGAGGTTTGGTGAGGATCGTTGTTCATGCAAAAACCTGCTTGTTTTTCAGGCATTCCGCGAGCCAGAGGCGGGCGCGGTACAGCCGCTTTCGGAATGTCTCCTCGGCGGCGCCGACCGTTTCCGCCGCCACGGGAAGTTCCACGCCGCGGAGGTAGACCAACTCGATCGCCTCGCGCCCTTCGGCGTGCAGCCGTTCGATGCAGCGCTTGAGTTCAGCGATGCGTTCTGCAAAGGAGTCGCCCGACTCACGGTCGAGCCGACCAAACTGCTCCTCCACGCGCTCCTCGAGCAGCCCATGCAAATGCGCTCGGTAGCGGCGGTTCTTGCGCGCGGCCGCCAGGATGTGGTTGCGCGCGATGCCGCGCAGCCACGGGGCGAAGGGGCGCGTCGGGTCGAAGTCGTTGATGCGGCTCCATGCGGTGATGATCGTCTCCTGAAAGATGTCGTCCACCGCGGATCGGTCGAACGACAACGAGTAAATGAAGGCGGTGAGCATGTCCGCGTGCTGGCGGATCAGGATGTCGAAGATGTCCGATGCCTTTGGGCTCATGGGTGAATGCGAGGTTCGGCTGCATGTATTGAACCCGCGGTGCCCATTTGGGACTGCGGTCGATCGGACTTTCTCAGGAGTGCCAAGAAGAACCCCTCCTGCGGCGGCAGGACGCGCCGCGCGCATTCAAGGGAGGCGGGCAGGCGCCGCCCGCGCACCTCGGTCAGCGCTGGACGGGAGTTCGGTACGGCAATCGGCAGCGGTTCGAGGGTGATCGTCCCGCCTGCATGGTCGAGGGCGCGTTCCACGACCAGTTCGTTCTCCTCGGGGGAGAACGTGCAGGTGGAATAGAGAAGCAGTCCGCCCGGTTTGAGGGTTTCGATCGCTGCGTGGAGGAGCGACTTCTGCAGCGAAGCGAGCCGCCGCACCTTTCCCGGTGACCAGCCCGCCGCCGCCGCCTCGTCGCCCGCGAGGATCCGTCCCTCGGCAGAGCAGGGGGCGTCCACAAGGACGCGGTCGAACGCCTCCCGCTGCCCGCGCGCCCAGCGCTCGCCATGCGCGGTGATGCAGTGCGCGCGCGCGCCAAGCAGCCGCAGCAGTTCCTGCAGGCGGAAGGTGCGCGTGCGGCTTGAATCGACCGCGACAAGCGTTCCGCTGTTTTGCATCAGCGCGGCGATGTGGGATGTCTTGCTGCCTGGAGCCGCACAGAGATCGAGGACGGAGTGACCGGGGCGCGGGTCGAGGCAGAGCGCCGCGGCGATGCTCGGCAGGGACTGCACATGAACGCGCCCCTCGCGCCACGCCGCACACGCTTGCACGCTGCGCAGCGGCGCGTCGGTGGTGAAGGCAAGTGGAAGCGCCGGCTCCTCGCGCAGGGGAATGCCTGCCCCCTCGAGTTCTGCGCGGGTTTCGTGGGGGGGCGCACGGAGAGGGTTGAGCCGAAGAGAGAGCGCTGCGGCGTTCGCGTGCTGCTGCTCGAGGCACTCGGGCGGAACGACTTCGAGCAGTCGCTCGCGCAGCGCTGGATGGACGGGTGGCAGTTTCATGTGCGCGGCCGTGGTGCGAGCAGCGCGATGCGCATCGCGGATTCATCGGCGTTTCGGTAGATCGGATCGAGCCCGAGAGTCGTTTCCATTTCGAGTGGGTGGCTGCACTGCTCGACGGCTGCGTGCGCCGAGGTCGCCAGTGCGTGGAGATCGACTGCGGTGAGTGCATGTGTGCCGACGACGCGGCGGATCGCGGCGTGGCACTCGCGCGTTTCTTGCATCGCGCGCGACTGCGGTGCGGATGGATCGCCGCTGAACTCGACGATCGCGCGCGAGTCAGGATGTGCTGCGAGTGCGAAGCGGAGGAGCGCGGCGAGCGCATCTTGCGTGATGTAGTACGCGAGCCCTTCAAGGACCCAGAGGCTCGGTGCGTCGTCACGCCAACCAGCGGTGCGCAGCACGTGCTCGGTCGCGGCGATATCCGAGAGATCGCAGCAGCTGCATCGGATTCGCCCGGCGACCGTGCGATCTGCGACCTGCTCGATCGCGCGCTGCTTCTGAGGCATGTGCTCGATGTCCAGTTCGAATGCACGTGCGCTTGGGTGCTGCACGCACCAGTCGAGTGCGAGCGGCGAGAGTCCTGCGCCGGCGCTGACGAGTTGGAGTGCACGGTTGGGGTGCTGCGCGGCGAGTGCGTTGAGCAGCCTGCGGATGAAGGGTTTTCGGATGAGGATGCGCCGCTGTGCGAGGGGGAACTTCGCGCGCACTTCGGCGGCGAGCGACTCGCCCGCGCGGAGATCGAGCAGTTGCAGGAGCGCGCTGCCTTGTGGCGTGGCGGCGGCGCCACTGCCGGCGATGAGCATGACCATGGCGGCAGTCGGTCCTGCTCGAAGCGGCGCGGGGCTTGCCATGCCGCGCAGAGTAGGAGTGGAACGCTTGGGAATGCGGCCGGGCGCGCGTAGGATGCGTGCATGCGCGGCAATCGACTGCTTCTGGTGGTGGCGTTGTGTGCAGCGGCGCTCGCGGGCGGCGTTGTCGCGGCGCGCGAATCTGCGCAGGGTGCGCCGAAGCCTTCGGAGGCTGCGCCCATCGCACCGCCTGCGCCCATCGCACCTGCTGCACCTGCCGCGCCGACTGCGCCCGCGCAGTCCGCGATGAAGTTGGAGAGCGACGCGTTCAAGAGCGGTGAGGCGTTCCCCGTGAAGTTCACCGCGGATGGTGCGGGTACTTCGCCCGCGCTGCGGTGGGAGGCTGCACCCGAAGGAGTGAAGTCGTTTGCGATCGTGATGGATGATCCTGATGCGCGTGGGTTCGTGCACTGGATCGTGTGGGGGATTCCGGCGTCGGCGCGGAGCCTGCCCGAGGCGCTGCCGCGCGATCTGGAACTGAAGGAGCCCGCGGGCGCGCGGCAGGGGGTGACTTCTTGGGGGCGCGAGCGGCGCGGCTACTGGGGGTCGGCGCCGCCGCCTGGCAGCGGCGTTCATCACTACACGTTCACCTTGTATGCGCTTGATGTGGCGCTCGATCTTCCTCCGGGCGCCAATGCGAAGGAGTTTCGCAAGGCGATCAAGGGTCATGTCTTGGGTGAGGCAAAGTTGATTGGTTTGTACGAGCGGAAAGAAGCGAAGCCATGAACGTCGATGCAAATGAAGTGGTTGGCTATCTGTTCGCTGGACTGGTCGGGTTCTCGCTTGCCGCGGCGTGCGGAATGCGGATCTTTGCGCCGCTGGCGATCCTGTCGGCGGCGGTTCACTTTGGGTGGATCAGCCCCGGCGACAAGTTGGCGTGGATCGGTTCGATGCCGGCGCTGGTGTGCTTCTCGCTCGCGTGCGTGATCGAGGCGCTTGGCATGATGATCCCGTGGGTGGATCATGCGCTCGATGTGGCGGGCGCGCCCGTGGCAGCCGTGGCTGGAACGCTGGTGATGGCGACGCAGTTGGCGAGCGCCGCAGGTGTGGACACTTCGCTGGTGCCTGCGTGGGTGACGTGGGCGCTTGCAGCGGTTGTGGGCGGTGGCGTTGCGACGGGCGTGCATGCTGCGACGGGCACCGTGCGCGCTGGATCGACCGCGGTGAGCGGTGGACTGCTGAATCCCTTCTTCTCGCTCGCGGAGACGGTGTCGTCGTTCGTACTGTCTGCGTTGGCTGTGGTGCTGCCGATCGTGGCGGTGATCATCGCGTTCGTGATCGTTGTCGCGCTGCTGGTGGTTGCTGCGCTGGTATGGCAGTGGCGAAAGCGTGCTGCGGCGCGCGCGGACGGGCGCGTGGAGTCGGCTGCAGGGGCGGTCGGCGAACCCCGCGGCGAACCCCGCGGCCAACCCCGCGGCGCAGCGCGCGTCGGCTGAGGCGCCAGAACTTTGGTGTGATTTCTTGGATCCCCGCCGCAGCGGGATAGGTTCCTGCCGTCGATGCGGGAGCGTTTCCTGCACCAGTGGGCTGGCGCATTCGGGTGCGGCGCTGGCGAACGCGGAGTGTTTCGCTCGGAAGGCACCAGCAAGTTGGCCGCCTCGCGCGGCAGGAGGGATTCACACATGATTCGTGGCATTTCGGGGAACGTGCAGGGATTGGCGGCGACGCCCCTTGTTGGAGCGGTCATCGCCCTGATGCTCACCTTGGGGGCGTGCGCGGTGGAGGCAGCCGCTGCGGTGCAACTTGCGGCGTGGAACTTCAACGGTGCGCAGGGCACGCTTGAACCATCCGCAGGTCAGGGCACGGCGGCGACCGTTGGTGGAACATCGGGGACATTTTCCGCCGGCGATCCGACCGACGATGGCAGCATGAAGCCTGCGGAGAACAAGGCGTGGAACATCGCCTCCTTCGCGGCGCAGGGCAGCGGCAGTGGAGAACGCGGCGTGCGCTTCGATGTCTCGACCGCGGGGCAGGGCTCGCTCGCGGTGGCGTGGCGTGAGCGGCACAGCAATTCTGCAAGTCGATTCGTGCAGTTTCAGTACTCGCTCGATGGCACGACCTTCGTGAGCACTGGGCTCGCCAATGACGGCATCTTTGAGGCGGCGCTCGGCGGTGAAGTCTGGCAGCCGCAGCGGACGGTCGATCTCTCGTCGATCACAGGTGTGGCGGACAACGCCAAGTTTGCGGTGCGGATCGTGAGTGTGTTTGCGCCGGGAACGAGCGGCTACGCAGCAACGGCAGCGGGCGGAAACTACTCGGCGGCTGGCACCATTCGCTTTGACCTCGTTGCATTCTCGGGAACGCCCGTGCCCGCACCTGCAGCGGCGGGGCTCGGTCTCGCGGGCGGAGTGCTTGCGCTTGGCGGAGGGCGACGCCGCGAGTGATGGTCTGATCTCAGCGCGAGCGGGTCTGCGCCGCGGAGTTCGTACCGGTTGCAGTCTTGGCGATCACCTTGGTCTGCCGAGTCTGGAGCGGCTGCGCGGCGCGTCCGCCGCGTTCGGCGAGATAGAGCACGAGATCGATCTCGCCGGGAGCGGACACCTCAAAGGTGAGGATCTGCGTGTCGAACTCTGGTTCAAGCGGTGACTCATCCACGGTGTCGCCGATGAGACCGATGAAGGACGGAAGTTGTTCTGTCAGCCGCCACGAACGACCTGTTCTCGGCGGAATGGGCAGCACAAGAACAAGCTGCTGACCGACCTGCACTTGCGTCGTCGCTGGCAGTGGTTCGAACTTCGTTTGGGCCGGCTCGTCTGTCTTCGGCTGGGACTTGCATGCGGCAGGTCCGCTGCCGCAGAGCAGCAGCGCGAACGCGAGGAGAGAGAGGAACCGTGCTGCGTTCGTGCGCGTCATGCCTTTGTGGGAACGCTACACCCACCCTGCGTATTGCAGCAACTTCGCACCCGCAGCGCGGGTCGGTGGTGTTGACCCTTCCGGGCAAGTGCTTCCAGCCAAGCGCTTCCGGCCAAGCGCTTCCGACCAAGCGCTTACGGCCAGGCGCTCAGGACGAGTGCGAGATCCATCCCGTTCACAGTTCCGTCGCGGTTCACGTCTGCCATCGGCAAACCGGAACCCCATGCGGAGAGGACGATAGCCAAGTCAGTCCCGTCCACGGTCCCGTCGCCGTTGACATCGGCAGGGTCGGTTTGCTGCGTGCCACTTGCAGCAAGCGAAAGATTCAGAGAGCTCGTGCCAGTCGACTCGCCGAAGGTGCCCGAAAAGAGAAGGTTTGCCGTTCCACCAGCGGGGAGCACTGTGGGGACGGCAACGGGTTGGTTCACGAGAGGGGGGGGCGGTGGCAGGGGTCCGACTGGAGAGTTGTCGCTCGCCGAAGCGGTGAGGGAAGCGCTCGAGCCATTGACGGTCAGCGTTCCGGCGAGGACAAGGACTCCGGGCTGCGGACCAGGGTTACTGGGCTGTCCAGCAACCTTGGCCACAATGGTGATCGTCACGGGCACCGCCACATTCACCGAATACGTTCCCGCGGATGTCTGCACTGCGCTGCCCAGAGCAGGAGCGGATTGAACGGCTGTCGCTTCCGTGACGGATCCGCTCCCAAGCGGGATAGTGACTTGTCCGACGGATGGGAAGAGCGAATTGGGGTTCACTGTTCGGAAGGTCGAGTAGCTGAGCAACTGATCGAGATTGACGGTGCCTGGCGTTTCGTTGAGAAGGTCGGATGTGAATCCAGTGACGGAGCACACACCATTGCCAAGCAGCGCGAACGCGAAGGAGCCTGCTGGGTGCGATGAGATCGACTGCGTGGTGCGAGTCGTGCTCGTATAGGGAATGGGCTGGTTGCCCGAGCCGCCGAACAGACCTGGCAGGGTGCTGGTGCCCGTCGGATTTGTTGTCGCGTTGTAGTTGCCGATGAACGTGCCGGCAAGCGGGGTGTTCATCGTGAGGTTCTGCTGCAACGTGCTGGCGGGGAGCAGCGTGAAGTCGAATGTCTGTGCGTGGGTGACAGAGGGAACTGCGAGCGTGGCCGCAAGGGCGGCTGCGAAGGACAGCGTGAGGCTGGGGAGCGTTCGATCCATGGATTCAAGGTAGCCCGACAGTCGAGTTTGGCAAGTTCAGTCAGGAGGATTTTCGCGGAATCAGCATTCTCGACCGCAGGATGACATAGAGAGCGCGGATCGCATCACGCGGACCGATCTTCTTTCCGGCGCGGACGCTTCGCGGGGCATAGGACACGGGAACCTCGACGATGGTGACGCCTTCCGCTGCCAGCGCCGCTGCGATCTGCGGCTCGATGCCGAAACGCTGTTCCGTCAGGTGCGGCAGGATGCTGCGGAGATCGCTGCAGCGTATGAGTTTGTAGCAGCACTCCATGTCGCTTACACGCAGTCCAGTGAGTGCGTTGCTTGCGAGCGTGAGCAGGCGATTGGCGCGGCGGTGCAGCCTCGCGTAGTTGCTTGCAGGAGCGTGCTGCGCATGCCAGCGATTGCCGAACACGGCGGTGCGTTTCGGCGCCGCATCGAGTGCGCCCAGAAGCGAGATGTAGTCCTGCGGGTCATACTCAAGATCCGCGTCTTGAATGATCACCGCATCGGAGTCGCTGGCAGAACGCTGCAGCGCTTCTGTCATCCCAGTCTGGAGTGCAGCGCCTTTGCCCTTGTTGTGCGGATGACGCAGCAGGCGTACGCGCTCGCCGACGGCGCTTGCGATGGACTGCGAAGCCGCTTGTGTGTGGGCATCCGATCCATCGTCGACGAGCACAACCGACATCGACCAGGGCTGCGGGAGTCGCACGGCGATCACGCGTTCCATGCACGCTGCCAGCGTCGCCGCCTCGTTGAAGACGGGCATGATGACGAAGAGCGTGCGCATGCGCGCGGGTATACCGCATGCGACAGAGAAACGCATCGGTGCAATCGCAGGTAGCGTTCGGTCGTGATGCGACTGCTGATGACAGGATTCGAGCCCTTTGGTGGGAGCGATGTGAACCCAAGTGCGCTTCTCGCGGCACAACTCGCGCGAGAGCAGTGGCCTGGCATGTCGGTGGCGTTCCGGTTGCTGCCTGTCGTCACGGGAACCGAAACGGGCTCCGCGTGTGCCGCGCTCGCGGACGCGATTGCCGAGGTGCGGCCCGATGTGGTCGTCTGCTTTGGCGAGTCTGCCCGTGCGACGCATGTCACATTCGAGCGCGTGGCCGTCAATCTGCGGGATGGTTCCGTGGACAATGCGGGCGTACGGTGCGCGGATTTGCCTGTGGAAGAGGGAGGTCCGGCTGCACACTTCGTGACGCTGCCCGTGCGGCGCATGGCGGACGCATGCGAGGGCGAAGGAGTGCCGGCCGTGCTGTCCATGTCCGCGGGCACGTTCCTCTGCAATGAGGTGCTGTATGCGCTGCTCTCTGGCGTGGCGAGTGGACGCTGGGGATTCGTGCGGGCGGCGGGCTTCATCCATGTGCCGCAGTTGCCAGAACAGGCGCGCGCGCGGGGAGGACCGTCCATGCCGCTCGATCATGTGGTGCGCGGAGTCCGCGCAAGTGTGTTCAGCCTCGTGCCGCCGCTTGGCTGATCGGGTGCGCGTGCGTCGGGCGCCTACACTGAACGCCGTGCGAGTGCGCGGTGCACCATGACAGCAAGTGACGTGAACGATCGCCTTCGGCGCGTGCGCGCGCTGGTCCTTGATGTGGATGGCACGCTCACGGACGGTTCGATCCTGATCGATGATCTTGGTCATGAGACCAAGCGGTTCGATGTGCGGGACGGGCTCGGTCTCGCACTCTGGAGACGAGCGGGTCTCTCGGTGGCGGTGGTGACGGGTCGCCGCGGGTTGGCGCTCGAACATCGGCTGCGCGAGTTGAAGATCGCGGTGGTGCTTCACTCGGTGACGGACAAGGCTCGGGGATTTGCCGACGCGGCGGCGCAACTCGGCGTTCCCGTGGAGTCCTGTGCGTTCATGGGCGATGACCTTCCAGATCTTGCCGCGATGCGCCTCGCTGCCGTGGCATGCGCGCCTGCGGATGCCGCGGCGGAAGTGTGTGCTGCAGCCCATGTGGTGACGCGCGCGCGCGGCGGATTCGGCGCGGTGCGCGAGTTCATCGAGATGATGCTGAAGGCGCAGGGAAAGTGGGACGCACTCGTGCGCGTCGGCGCGGACTAAGGCGCCGTGTGTGGCGCTGCCGAACCTGACTCGCCTGCCAATGGGGTTGTTGTCGGTGGTGGATTGCCGGTCGTTGCTGTGCTGCCACCATGCGGACGGCGACCACCAATGCCCAGTCGCGTGGAGAGCGTCACGAGGACCACGAAGAAGACGGGCACGACAAGCTGATCCATCGATGCGGATCCGAGCATGCCGCCGATGACTGTCGTGCCGATGGACTGGCGACTGTTGGCTCCGGCACCCGTCGCGATGACGAGAGGCACCACGCCGAGGATGAACGCAATGGCGGTCATCATGATCGGTCGCAGCCGCTGGTGCGATGCGTTGACCGCAGCATCGATGATCTCTTCGCCGCGGTCGTAGCGCATCTTGGCAAACTCCACGATGAGGATGGCGTTCTTCGCGGCGAGTCCAACAAGCATGACCATGCCGATCTGCGCGTACACATCGAGGTTTCGCCCGCGCAGGTGCATGCAGATGAGCGCGCCGAGCACCGCGAAGGTGACTGCGAGCAGCACATTGAATGGCAGCACCCAGCTCTCGTAGAGCGCCGCGAGCACCAGGAACACCACCACAATCGCCGCGGCAAACACATAGGGTGCGTACGCTCCCGCTTCGATCTCCTGGTAGGTGGTGCCAGTCCACTCGTAGGTGATCCCGGACGGCAGCGTGGCGGCGGCAACCTCCTCGATCGCGCTGATCGCATCGCCCGAACCGTGGCCAGGTGCTGTTGCGCCGTTCAGTTGGATCGTGTTGTAGAGGTTGTAGCGGGTGGCATTGTCGGTGCCGACGATGAAGGAGTAGGTGATGAAAGTCGTGAGCGGGACCATGTCGCCCTGCTTGTTCCGGACGAAGAGGTTGAAGACCTGCGCAAGACGCATGCGATTCGGCGCATCCGCCTGAACCATCACGTTGTAAACCTGGTTGAACTCGTTGAAGTTGTTGATGAGGGATTGACCGAGCGTTTGGCCCATGGCTTTGAAGACGTCGCTCATGTCGACGCCGAGTTGCAGCGCCTTCGTGCGGTCGATGTCGATGCGGACCATGGGCACCTGTGCCTGGAAGGGCGTGGTGATGTTCATCACTTCCGGTCGCTTGGAGAGCGCATCGATGAAGTCGAACGCCGCCTGCGAGAGCACATTGAAGCCTTGCCCGTTCACATCTTCGAGTTGCAGCTGCCATCCTGCGACCGTGCCGAGTCCTGGGATGGGCGGTGGGGGGAACGCGAGCGCATTCGCCTCTGGGATCGCTCGGATCTTCGGAAAGATTCGCCGGATGATTGCACCGGCGTTCTCCGTGCGTGGGTCGCGCTCGTCCCACGGCTTGAGGACCACAATGATGAAGCCTGCGTTTGTCGTGGGCACGCTTGTGAGGAAGTTGAATCCGTTGATCTCGATGACATCAACGACGGAGGACTCTTGCTGCAAGAGCGACAGTACTTTCGCACTGACCGCCTCGGTCCGCGAGAGACTTGCGCCGGACGGGAGGCTGACGCCGACAAAGAAGTAGCCCTGATCTTCATTCGGGATGAACGCCGTCGCCGTTCGGGAGAGCAGGTGGAAGACGGCGAACACGCCGAGCACGAAGGTGATGACGATGATCCACCAGCGATGTGCGAGAAACCGCACGAATGCGGAGTAGCGATGGGTGGACCAGTGGAAGCCGCGATTGAAGAGCACAAACGGCGCAAAGGTCGTCTCGTGCGGCTTCTGGAGAAACACTGCGCACAGCGCAGGCGAGAGCGTCAGCGAGTTCACCATGCTCAGTCCGATGCTGAACGCGGTGGTGAGCGCGAATTGGTTGTACAACTGACCGGTGATGCCGGGCATCAGTGCGGCTGGGATGAAGACGGCAAGCAGCACTGAACTGGTGGCAACAATCGGTCCCGCCACTTCGTCCATCGCGCGCTCCGCTGCCACGACGCCGTTTGGCGCGCCGAGTTCGAGTTGGCGATAGACGTTCTCGACCACGATGATGGAGTCGTCCACCACGAGCCCGATCGCCAGCACAAGCCCAAGCAGTGTGAGCGTGTTGATCGAGAATCCAAAGGCAAGCATCACCGCGAATGTGCCGATGATCGACACGGGGATCGCGATCATCGGGATGAGTGTGGCACGCCAGCTTTGCAGGAAGATGAAGATGACCGCGAGCACGAGGATGCCCGCCTCGACGAGGGTCTTGATGAGATCGTGGATCGATGCGGAGACGAACGCGGTGCTGTCGTAGGTGACCTGCCACCTGACACCAGGGGGAAAGAGCGGCGCGATGCGCTCCATCTGCTTCTTGACATTCTCCACCACGTTGTATGCATTGGCGGTCGGAAGCTGGTAGATGCCGATGGTGCCCGTGGCCTTCCCATTCAGCTGCGAGGTGCTGCTGTACTGGAACGCGCCCAGTTCCGCGCGCCCCACATCCTTCAGTCGGACAACGGCCCCGCTTGGTCCTGTTCGCACGATGATGTTCTCGAACTCATCCACCTTCGTGAGACGACCCGTGGTGATCATCGTCAACTGGAAGGATGGCGCACCTGTGACGGGTGCTGCGCCCACGCTGCCGATGGATGCCTGTTGGTTCTGGTCTTGCACGGCACGCACGACATCCTGTGGCGAGATGCTCATCGCCGTCATGCGGTCGGGATCGAGCCACACGCGCATGGAATACTGGAGCAGTCCGAAGATCGTGATCTGCCCCACCCCGTCCACACGCGCGAGCACAGGCTGCACAAGGATGTTCGCGTAGTTGGAAAGGAAGACGCTGTCGTACGAACCATCCGGCGACTCGAGCGATACGACGACCGTGAGGTTGGTGGACTGCTTCGTGATCGTGACGCCAAGCTGCTGCACCTGCTGCGGCAGCTGCGGCGTGGCGGACTGGACGCGGTTGAGCACATCCATCGCCGCCGTATTCAGGTCGTAGCCCACCTCGAATGTCGCGGTGATGGTGGAGTTGCCCAGATTGGTGCTGTTCGATGAGATGTAGATCATCCCCTCGGCGCCGTTCACTTCATTCTCGATCGGCATCGTCACCGTGGACGCGACAGTCAGCGCATCCGCGCCGTTGTAGGTCGCCGCAATCTGCACGGTCGGCGGAACGATGGTTGGAAACTGCGCGATGGGGAGGACCACCATCGCAACGCCACCGGCGAGCGTCGTGATGATGGCGATCACGCTGGCGAAGATCGGTCTGTGGATGAAGAATCGGACCATCGTGCGAAGTCGTCGGTCTTAGGGGGTGGAGGTGGGGGCGGGGGCGGTCTGCGCGGGCGCTGCCCCTGTGTCGTGCACGAGTGCGCCGGCCTTCATGCGCTGGATGCCGTCGACCACGATGCGGTCACCTTCGGCAATGGATCCCGTGATGGCCAGCATCCCTTCGTACCCCCGCTGCAGTTCCACAAGAACGGACTCCACCGTGTCGTCGCTCTTGACGCGCCAGATATAGATGTCCGCTTCGCGGGCGAACACCGCGCGCTCCGGCACCACGAGGGCGTTGTCGAGCGTGCCGAGCACGACATTCACCTGCGCATAGGCACCTGGACGGAATATCATCCCGGGGTTTGTGAACTGTGCACGAAGCATGAGCGTGCTGGTGCTCGTCAGGATTTGATTGTCGGTGAAGATGATCTGCCCCGTGGCCTTGAGCGACGGATCGCCGTCGTAGGTGAGTTCGACGGTGAGCGGTCCCTTTGCCATCCGGTCGTGATACTTCGGCCACTCGGTGGACGAGGGGCTGAACTGCACCCAGAGGGGATCGAGTTGCACAAGCGAGTTCAGTTTCGTGGAAGATGGTTCCCCAACGACATCTCCCTCGAACTGTTCGCTGGCGCCGATCATCCCTGGGAAGGGTGCTGCCACGGTGCAGTAGGAGAGATTGAGTTCCGCTTGCACGAGGTTTGCCTTTGCGGTCAGGACTTGGCCTTCCGCTGCAGCAAGTTGGGCGACGATCTGGTCGTAGGAGAGTTGGCTGATGGCGTTCACGGCCACGAGCGGCTCGTTGCGCTGCTGGTCGATCGCGGCGTAGTCACGGTTGGCGATCGCTTGCGCGAGCTGGCCTTGTGCGGCGAGCACAGTGGCTTCGTACTGGCGCGGATCGATGCGATAGATCGCATCGTTCGTGTTGACGAGCGCACCGTCCGGCACAACCTGCGGAAGGAGGAAGCCTTCGACACGCGCGTTGAGTTGGATGTTGCGCGGCGAGTAAACGATGCCTGGATAGGTCGTGCGCAGCGGGATGTTCTGTCGCGTGACGGTGGTGGTGGTCACGGGCAGTGCGGCCGGCTGCGGCGGCGCAGTTTCAGGGTTCTTCGTGCATGCGGCGACTGCCATGCAGAGCAGCACAGCGAGCAGGCGACGTGCGCGCGAAGGGAGAAACGGAGGGCATTGCATGGTGGGTGTCGTCACTTCGGTGATGCGGTCGTGGATGCCATGTCGGCAGAACGCAGCGCGGACTCGTTGACGGCGCCCTCGTCCCAGCCTCCACCGAGTGCGCGATAGAGCGAGACGATGTTCTGCGCAACGGAGCCATCGGCGTCCGCTTGCAGCCGCTGCGCTTGCAGCAGTTTGTTCTGCGCACTGAGAAGGCGGTCGATTTCGATTGTGCCTGCGGTGAACTGCTGTTTGGAAAGGTCGTACGCGAACTGAGCGCTCTTGACCGCATCGGCAGTGCGTTCAGCTGCCTGCTTGGAGTAGACCAGCATGCTGGCAGTCGTTTCCACATCGCGCACAGCATTGAGCACGGTGCCGCGGTAGGACGCAAGCGCCACCTGCGCCTGTGCGCGGCTCTGCGTGATCATCGAAGTCACGTAGCCGCCCGAGAAGACGAGCCAGCTGATCGTCGGACCGAAGCCGTAGGAAACGTTGCCGGTGTTGCCGAGCCCAGAGAACTGGTTTGCGGCGACATAAATGTTGCCGCTGATGGAGAAGGTGGGGAGATTGAGGGCTTCGTTGGCGCCGATCATGGCGACGGCTGCCGCTGCGGTCCGCTCGCTTGCACGGACATCAGGCCTGCGCCGCAGCAGATCGGCGGGGATGCCGATGCCGATCCGCTCGTCCATTGTCGGCAGCGGTGCAGGGGTGTCGAGCAGCGCCTTGATCGGTGCAGGGGCGCTGCCGCAGAGTTCAGCGACCGAGAAGATCGCGGCATCGAGATCACCCTCCAGATCGGGGAGCGTCGCCTCGAGCGAATCGAGTTCCACCTCGATCTGCGCCACATCGAGCGCCGTGTTCGTTCCTGCAGCGAGGCAGCGCTGCGCCACATCGAGCGTGGTCTTGACATTCGCGATGCCCGCCTTCAGGATCACCAGTTGCTGCTGCAGCGTTCGCACGGCCATGTAGCCAGTGCCGACCTCTGCGCGGATCGTGATGAGCGCGCCACGCAGATCCTCGACGTTGGACTCGAGTTCCGCCTTCGCGGACTCCACCATTCGCGCCACGCGCCCCCACACATCGATCTCCCAGCTTGCCATCACCGCGCCCGCCCCCCATACGTCGTAAGCGGAAGTTTCGACGCCCTGTGCGGCGAGCAGCGCGATGTTCGTCTTGTTCCGCTCGTACATCGTGGCGACGGAGATTTGCGGCCAGAACTGGCTCTCGCTGACGCCGAGCGTGCCGAGCGCGACACGAACGTTGGCAAGCGCCTGCTCCAAGGTCGCGTTGGACTGCTCCGCCTGTCCGATGAGTTGGTCGAGGACTGGGTCGTTGAAGTTCCGCCACCACTCGCGCAGTTGCGGCGTGTCGTCGCTCAGCGGCGCATCGCTGCGCCGCGACCACTGCTCCGCGGGCAGCACTTGCGGCGTTTCATAGTTCGGTCCGACCTTGCAGCCTTCAAGCGGCAGGAGGGCGCAGCACAACGCGCCGGCGAGTGAAACGCGGCAGCGTGCGCGAGTCTGGCGACAGTGGGGCTGGACGCCTCGCATCGGAGTGCGTGAGGCTACCGCAATGGCATGGGGTTCGCCCGGAGTCAGCGCGGCTTGAAGATGCGGAAGAGGCGGGTGAGCGGATCGTAGAACTCGTCCACCACGCGCTCCTTCATCGGGATGATCGCGTTGTCGGTGATGCCGATGTGCTCTGGGCACACCTTGGTGCAGCACTTCGTGATGTTGCAGTAGCCGATGCCATTCTCCTGCTTCAGGTCGGCGATGCGGTCCTCGGTGTCGAGTGGATGCATCTCCAGCGCGGCGGTGTACATGAGGAAGCGCGGACCGATGAATTCGTCGTGCTTGTGGTGGTCGCGCAGCACATGGCAGACATCTTGGCAGAGGAAGCACTCGATGCACTTTCGGAACTCTTGCACGCGGTCCACGTCTTCCTGCATCATCGTCCAGGAGCCATCGGGGCGATCCGGCCTGCGCGGCTTGAAGGGCTTGATCCGACGCTTCATGCGGAAGTTCCAACTGACATCCGTGACGAGATCGCGGATGGCGGGAAACGAACGCATCGGCTCGACGGTGACGGGGCGGTCCGCGGGGAGTGCGTCCATTCGCGTCATGCACATCAGCTTCGGGTGTCCGTTGATCTCCGCGGAGCATGAGCCGCACTTTCCTGCTTTGCAGTTCCAGCGGACGGCCAGATCGTTCGCTTGATCCGCCTGAATGCGGTGGATGCAATCGAGCACGACCATGCCTTGGGTGACTTGGACGGAGTAGGTCTGGAACGCCCCACCCGAGCGGTCGCCTCGCCACACGCGGAACTCGACCATCCGGGTGGCTTCGTGGTTTCCATTTCGGGACGCGGGGGATGACATACTGCTCTCCTTCGTGTCGTTCACTTCATCTTCTCGATGACGGCCTTCAACTCGTCCCGCATCGGCGGGAGAGGGCGGCGCGAGACTTCCATCGATCCGTCCGCCGCCTTTCGGCAGACCACATTGAACGTGCTGCACGCATCGTCCTTCTTCGGGAAATCGTCGCGGAACTGCGCGCCGCGGCTCTCCTTCCGATCGATCGCAGAGCGTGCAATCGATTCGGAGACGGTGAGCAGACAGCCGAGATCGATCGCGGTGTGCCAGCCCGGGTTGTATTCGCGGTGACCGCTGACCGCGACATTCTTCGCGCGCTTCTTGAGGTCCTCGATGATGCCGATGGCGCGCTCCATCTCGTCGTGCGTGCGAACGATGCCGACGAGATCCTGCATCGAGTCTTGCAGTTGCGACTGGATGGCATAGGGGTTTTCCCCCGCTCGACGCGCGAAGGGTTCTTCCAGCGCTGCCGTCTTGGCGGCGACTTCCGCTGCATCGATTTCCACGGCGCGGTTCGCCTTCGCGTACTTCGCAGCGTGCTCTCCCGCGAGCTTGCCGAACACGATCAGGTCGGAGAGCGAGTTGCCCCCGAGTCGATTGGCACCATGAAGCCCAGCGGCGACTTCACCCGCAGCAAAGAGCCCCGGCACGCTCGACTCCTGAGTGTCGCCATTCACGAGCACGCCGCCCATCACATAGTGGGTGGTCGGGCCCACTTCCATGCGCTCGGTCGTGATATCCACGCCAGCGAGCTGCTTGAACTGGTGGTACATGCTCGGCAGCTTGCGCTGGATATGCGCACCCGCATTCGGCAGTTTCTCCTTGATCCACGCGATGTCCAGAAAGACGCCGCCATGCGGCGAGCCGCGCCCAGCCTTGATCTCGCGGTTGATGCAGCGCGCGACATGATCGCGCGTCAGCAGTTCGGGGGGTCGATTGGCGTTCTTGTCTCCGCACACATACCGCCAGCCCTCTTCTTCGTCCTTCGCGACCTGGTTCTTGTACGCGTCTGGAACATCATCGAACATGAAGCGGCGGCCTTCGCTGTTGCGGAGCACGCCGCCTTCGCCGCGGACGCCTTCGGTCACCAGCAGCCCGCGCACGCTCGGCGGCCACACCATGCCCGTGGGATGGAACTGCACGAACTCCATGTCCATCAACTCAGCGCCCGCGTGGTACGCAAGCGCATGGCCGTCGCCCGTTCCCTCCCAACTGTTGCTCGTGATGCGGAACGCCTTGCCGATGCCACCCGTGGCGAGCACGACAGCCTTCGCCTTCCAGACATGCATGCGACCTCGTTCGCGGTCATAGCCGAGCGCGCCATTCACGCGACCGCCGCTCTTGAGGAGCGACACGACCGTCATCTCCATAAAGACTTCCATCCCTTGGTGGATGCCGTGATCTTGCAGCGTGCGGATGAGTTCGAGACCCGTGCGATCGCCAACATGTGCGAGGCGCGGGTAGCGATGGCCGCCGAAGTTTCGCTGCAGGATTCGCCCGTCCTTGGTGCGGTCAAACACGGCGCCCCACGCTTCGAGTTCGCGCACGCGTTCGGGCGCTTCTTTGGCGTGGTGCTCTGCCATCACGGGGTTGTTCAGATACTGACCGCCGCGCATCGTGTCGGCGAAGTGCACTTCCCAGCCGTCGCGGTCGTCGACATTGCCCATCGCCGCAGCCATGCCGCCTTCCGCCATCACGGTGTGCGCCTTGCCAAGCAGGGACTTGCAGATCACGCCGACCTTCACGCCCGCTGCCGATGCTTCAATGGCCGCACGCAGACCTGCGCCGCCTGCCCCGATGACGAGCACATCATGCTCGTGAACGATGAACGAGTCAGGAAGGCTCACAGGATTCTCCAGTCTGTCCAGACGCCGCTCGCGCAGAGCCGCACATAGATGTCCGCGAATGCGACGCCGAACAGGCTGATCCACGCGAACAGTTGGTGCCGTTCGTTCAGCCACGTGACCGCGCGGTACCGCGAGACACGCGCCTGACTGCACGAGAGGCAGTCATGCTTGCCGCCAACAAGATGGCGCAGGCAGTGGCAACCAAATGTGTACGCACCAAGGAACAGCGGATTGAGGATCAGCACGATCGTGCCGACGCTCAAGCCAAGACTTCGCGTGCCGTCTTCGTTGAAGTGCCAGAGGGCTTGCCATGCATCCCACGCAAGCAGCCCGATGAAAACGATCGCGACATACAGGAAGTAGCGGTGGATGTTCTGAAAGATCAGCGGGAACTTCTGCTCACCGCGGTAGTTCGTTCCGCGGAATGCAGGTTCGCCGACCGCGCAGCTCGCCGGGTCCCCCCAAAACGCCTTGTAGTACGCGCCTCGGTAGTAGTAGCACGTGAAGCGGAACCCGGCTGGGAAGGGGAGGATGAGAAGTGCAGGCGAAAAGAGGAGCCAGGCTGGCCACCAGGTCGGGAGCGATCCGAGCCATGCGTGCCCTGATTCAATGCCCGGGGGGTCCCACAGGACTGGCGAATAGAAGGGGGACAGCAGCACTTGGATGCCCGGCTGATCCTTGCCGCCGATAAAGAAGTGCTGCCCCTGAAACGCCGCCCATGTGCTGTAGATGACGAACGCACCAAGACCCGCGAGCACCAGCGCAGGGGTGAGCCACCAGTTGTCGGTTCGCTGCGTCTTGAGGAATGCCCTGGCTTGGGGGAGCGGGAACGGTGTCTGGCTCATGCGGTCGTGGAGTCCTTCCTGCTCCGAAGAATGCGAAACACCCAACTATAGGGCGATACCGCGCCGGTTGTCCAACATGCGCAAAGTCGCGGGTTTGACTTGCACCGATGCAGGGGAAATCGCATGATCGGTAGGTATGGAAAAGGGCAGCTCCATCAGCAAAGTGCACCAAGTTCTTGTCGCGGCGTTCAGCCTGTTTCTGGGAATCCTGCTCGCGCGGGCGATGGGATTCTGAGGCGCTGACCAAATGCGGGAATGGAGTCCCGCTGCATGGCAAAGCGCCCTCGGCCTTCGACCGAGGGCGCAGGAAGGATTCGGGATGCCGTTTGCGGGTCAGGGCAGTCTGTGAACGGTCAGGGGACCAAACCCCAGCGGGCGAGGAGGACGCCGAGGTCCTCTGGTCCGCAGGAGCCGTCGCCATCGAGGTCGCCATACTGCGGATTTGGAATGGCCCACCAGCCGAGCAGGATGCTGACATCCTGCTGATTGATGACGCCGTTGAGATTCAGATCGCCGTAGGCGTACTCGCACTTGTCGAGCCGACCGTCCGCGTCGAAGTCGGCGGCACCAGCAGCGATATCGGCTGCGTCGTCCGTTCCGTTGCTATCGCAGTCGTTGATGACGGACTGCTGCGCTTCTTCGTCCGAGGCTTGCTCTTCCGCCAACTTCTCACGGGCATCCTCTGTTTCCGCTTCGTCCTCGATCCAAACTGCGCCCGCCTTGCGCAGGACCGTGGTGGTCTCCGCTTCAAGCGTCTC
>Ga0194132_10005885_pt1 | contig 19461 bp, 18 predicted proteins | sample TA2KigOf80mmetaG_FD_148612 | JGI IMG/M metagenome (GOLD analysis project Ga0194132, IMG submission 148612) | Freshwater microbial communities from Lake Tanganyika, Tanzania - TA2015054 Kigoma Offshore 80m | ecosystem: Environmental > Aquatic > Freshwater > Lake | place: Tanzania: Lake... | reverse complement strand
TCGGCGCGGGTGCTGGTGGTGGACGACTCGCTCGTGGCGGGCGAGCTGCAGAAGAACATCCTCATCGCCGCCGGCTACACGGCCGAAATCGCCCAGGACGGGGAGGATGCCCTGGAGGCGCTCCGGGCGAAGGACTGGGATCTGGTCATCTCCGACGTGGACATGCCGCGCATGAACGGGATCGAGCTGACGACCCGGCTGCGTGCGGACGACCATCTCCGCGAGATTCCCGTGATCATCGTGACATCGCGTGACACGGTGGACGATCGGCGGCGCGGGTTCGAAGCCGGCGCCGACGCGTACGTGCTGAAACACGAGTTCGACCAGGAGCGCATGCTCGACACCGTCCAGCGGCTCGTGGGCCGTGGAGCGGTGCCGCGAGGTCCGAGGGAACCAGGGGCGGGTCGATCGCATGGCTGACCCCGCTGTGCCGGCCCGCTCGCGGATCCGGGTGCTCGTCGTTGACGACTCGGTGGTGGTCCGCCGTGCGCTCACGGCGCTGTTCGAGTCGGATCCCGAGATCCAGGTGGTGGGGCAGGCGTCCAACGGCATCGAGGCACTGGAGCTGGCCGCCCGCCTGCGGCCCGACCTGGTGACGATGGACCTGATGATGCCGAAGATGGACGGCATGGAAGCCACCCAGCGCATCATGGCGCGGTTTCCCTCGCCGGTGCTGTTCCTCAGCTCGCACTTCGGCCAGAACGGCCCCTACTCGCACGCGGACGCCGTGGCGGCCGGCGCGCTCGACGTCGTGGAGAAGCCCACGCTGACGTCGGACTGGCAGTGGCAGGCGTCGGGTGCACTCCTGATCCAGAAGATCAAGGCGCTGTCGAAGATACCCGTGATCGCGCACATTCACGCGGCGCGCCGGTTCGCACCCCCCCCCGAGGTGAAGCCCGGGGCGCCCCTGGCCGCCTCGGACATCGTGGCCATCGGGGCGTCGGCGGGCGGGCCGAAGGTGCTCGAGCAGATGCTGTCGGCGCTGCCGGTCGGGTTCGGCATGGGCGTCGTCGTCGTGCAGCACATGGGCGACGGCTTCACCCTGAGCCTGCTCAAGCGGCTGCAGCAGCGCTGCGCGCTGCCGGTGGAGGTCGCCACCGACGGGGCGACGATCACGCCGGGACGCATCCTGTTCACGCCCGAGTCGGTCCACCTGGTCGTGTCGCCGGGCGGGCGCGTTCGCCTGTCGGACGACGAGCCGGTGGGCGGCCATCGGCCGTCCGTGGACGTCACCTTCCTGTCGGCCGCCGAGGCGTACGGCCCGCGCGCCGTGGGCGTGCTCCTGACCGGCATGGGTACCGATGGCGCGCAGGGGCTGCTGGCCATCCAGCGCGCCGGAGGCGTCACCTACGCGCAGGACGAGCAGAGCTGTGCGGTGTTCGGCATGCCGCGCGAAGCCATCGAGCTGGGTGCCGCCCGGCACGTGCTCCCGCCACCGGCGATCGTCCGGAGCCTTGTCGCGCTCGGGGTGGAGCGCGGGAAGCTCCAGCCCGGCGCATGACGGCGGCCGGTGCCACGCCTGCCGGGCATCGCGAGCCCGCGGACCTGCTCTCCCCGGATCGGTTTGCGGCGCTGAGCGGCCTGCTCGAACACCACTACGGGCTGTACTTCGACGTCTCGCAGCGGACGGCGCTCTCGGCCGCGCTGCGGGATCGCGTGCGGGAACTCGGACTGGCACGCGTGGACGACTACTGCGACCGCATCCGGACCCTCGACGCCCGGGCCAGGGACGCGGAGCTGCGCGCGGCGGTCAACCTGGTCACGGTGACCGAGACCTGCTTCTTCCGGGATCCGGCCCAGTTCCGGCTGCTGAAGGAGCACATCCTGCCCGCGCTCCTGGCGGCCTACGCCGGCCGCCCCGCGGATGCCGCGCGCACGCTCCGGATCTGGTGTGCCGGGTGCGCCACCGGAGAGGAGGCGTACTCCGTCGCGCTGCTGCTCTGGGACATGGGGCTCTTTCTCGCGTACCCGGACTGGACGTTCCACGTCGTGGGAACCGACCTCAACGCCCGCGCGCTGGAGGCGGCGGCCCGCGGCGTCTACTCGGCTCGCGCCGTGCGCGGGGTCTCGCCGGAGTACCTCTCCCGGTACTTTCAGAAGATCGGCACGACGTACCGGTTGAACGACGAGATCAGGCGCCGCGTGCGCTTCGAAGCCGGCAACCTGACGAAGACGCCGCTCAGGGCCCCGGCGTCGGCGCCGCAGGACGTCGTCTTCTGCAAGAACGTCGCGATCTACTTCAGGCCGGACGCGGTACGCCGGCTCGTCGCGAGCCTGGCCGAGACGCTGGCGGAGGGGGGGTACCTCCTGCTGGGGCACTCGGAACTCCTCCCAGGCGTGCCGAGAGGTCTGGAACTGGTGGAGTACCAGGGTGCCTTCTGCTACCGCAGGGTCACACCGCCGCACCCGGCCGTGAAGGCGGTGGAGCGCCGGCGCATCGCCCACCCGAAGGCGGGTCCGGCCGTTGCAGTGACGGCGGGACCGCCGGTGGCCGCGCCCCAGGCCGTTCCCGCGGAGGGTCCCGCCGGTCTCGCGGTTCGGGACGATGAGTACGAGCGCTGTCTCGACGTGTTTCGCTCGGGCGACTGGGCGGGCGCCGAGACGCGGCTGCGGGTGCTGGTGGCCGCGCACCCGTCGTTCGTGCCGGCCCACCTGCTGCTCGGTGGCGTGTTCGCCCATCACGCGCAGTACGACGCCGCGGTGGCGCAGGCCGAGCAGGTGCTGGCGCTGGACGCGCTCGAGCCGAGGGCACACCTGCTGCTCGGAATGGTCGCGGCGCGGAGGGGGCAGCGGGACGATGCCGTGGCCCTGCTGCGGCGGACGCTCTACCTGAACGACGCGCTGGTGCTGGCGCACTTCTGGCTCGGCAACCTGTACCGGGATCGCGGCGATCGCCACCGCGCGCGTCTGGAATACGAGAACGTCGTGCGCGCGTGGGAACGCGGCACCCTCGACCTCACGGAGCAGTACGCTGCCGATCTGACGGCTGCGCAGCTCGTGGCGTTCTGCCGGGCCAGTCTCCAGTCGCTGGCACCCCGCGAGTGAGGAGCCGGACGTGGAGGCCCTGATCGATCGGGTCCCGTACGTGCTGATCTACCTGGGCACGGCCGTCGAGGGAGAGGCCGCACTCAGCGTGGCCGCGCTGCTCGCCGTCACCGAGCGGTTGAACGACTGGGGCGTGGTCGTAGCCGCCGCGTTCGGTGCCGCCACCGGCGATCAGGTGTGCTTTCACCTCTTTCGCATGGGCGTCAGGCGGTGGCTGGCCGACGGGCGGGTGCCGATCCTGCGGATCCCCCCTTACCGGATCGAGCGGGCGAAAGCCTTCGTGCAGTCCCACCAGTCGCTGGCCAGCTTCACGCTGCGCTTCATGCCCGGCTTCCGGCTCGCGATGCTCGCCGCCTGCGCGTGGGGCGGCGTGTCGCCGATCCGGCTCGGCCTGCTCAACCTGGCGTCCGCGTTCCTGTGGGCGGCCGGCCTGTTCTTCCTGATCACCAGGGGCGGGCCCGGTCTGCTGCAACTCGTCGGCGTGCCGGCCGGGTGGGGCGCGGCGATCGCCGCCGCGCTGCTGATGGTGGCGCTGTGGCGCGTGCTGCGCCGGGCGCCACGATGAGCGCCCGGCGACAGGCCTGCGTGTTCCTCGCGTCCTACTGCCGGCGGTTCAGCTCGAACAGGATCGCCAGGCGCGACGTGTGGTCCGTCCAGGCGAACCCGGCCTCGCGGCCGCCGATGACCACCGAGCCGCCCTTGCCTTCCAGGTAGTCGATGGCGTCCGGCACCGACGGCACGCCGACGCCCGGGTGGTGCATCGTCGGGCCATGCGTCCTGACGCTCTCGCTCCACGGGCTCTTGCCGCCGTAGGGTGACGTGTAGGCGACCGAGATGCCGCCCTTCAGCGGAACCATGGCCAGTTCCGGCCCCGCGTCGGCATCGAAGCCGGAGCCCGGGGGGTAGGGGATCTTGACCGCGCGGCTGGCCGGTTCTGCGACGCCCATCAGCTTCGCGAACTTCGGCAACGCCTCCTTGTTCGAGGGCACGATCACGCTGATGTAGAGAATCGGGTTCTGGCCGAACTTCCGCTCGGCGGCCGGGGGCGGCGTCATCGTGCTGGCGCCGGTGCCGGGGGCCTCGCTGACCTGGAGCGTGAAGCCGAGCTGCGACCGCAGGTCGACCGCGGCCGTCTTCGCCCCCGGCCCGCCAACCACCTGCGTGCCGCCCAGGGCCCTGGCCGCGGCCACGACGCCCGCAACGTCCTTCACGCCCGCGAACGCCATGGTGTGCAGCCCGTCGCCGTACTTGTCGAGGTGCTCACGCCACGGGCTGGCGCCGCCCATCGGCTGCATCAGCTTGAGCGCCACGCCGTTGAGCTGGAAGGTGGCCGTGCGCAGCCACGCGTTGGGATCGGCCTTGGATCCGGCCGGAAACACCAGGCCCTTTTCCTCGCGGATGGCCGGTGCCGGCAGTCCCAGGACGTCGACGTACGCCTGCGTCGTCGTCTCGAGGTCCCGGACCACGAGGCCCAGATGGTCGATGGGAACGCCGGTGAGGCCGGTGGCCGGCGGCGCCGCAGCTTCCTGGGCGGAGGCCGGCGCGGCCGGGAGTCCGAAGACGGCGACCAGGGCCGCCACGATGACGATGCGATGCATACCCCCTCCTGACATTCGAGTGAATCCGAAGCCCGCCGGCGGGGACACCCACCCGCCGGGGGTCAATTGTATGCGCCCCGCTCGGCCGCGGCGAAGGGCGCAGCCGTTCGTGGAATCGTCTGCCCCCGGGTCTCTACGCTTCGTCCGCGGATGGTCCGTAGATCGCCGGTACGGGGATGTCGTTCAACCGCAGGTACACGCTGAGTTGCCCGCGGTGGTGGACCATGTGGCTCAGGATCAGCGACTGGACCACGGCGTAGCGCGTGGACGTCAGGATCGGCTGTCCTTCGTGTGTCAGCGTCCAGACCTCGGCGAGTTCGGCGTCGGTCCGCCCGGCCAGCAGCGCACGCACGGCGGCGACGTTGGCGTCGAAGGCGTGCAGGATGTCGGCGAGCGCCGGTGTTGGTGGCAGCGGCGGCCGGTCGCGGACGTCCGTGGACGCGGCGGTGAGGCCCGGCGGTCCCCACGAGATCATGTGCGCGAGATGGCGGCCGAGGCCCGCGAACGAGGTCGACTTCGGGTGGGGCGACCACGACAGGCGATCGGCCGGCATGCGCTCCAGCAGCCGGCGGGTCGTGGCCGTTTCCCGATCGAACTGCGCCAGAAGCGCGTCCCGGCTCGTCACGACGCGCCCTCATCGGCCGACGGGCCGTAGATGGACGGCAGTGGCACGCCGTTCAGGCGCAGGTAGACGGTCAGTTGTCCGCGATGGTGAATGAGGTGATTGAGCAGCACCGCCCGCAGCATCGTCACCTTCGGCATCGTGAGCAGGGTGTCGTCTCCCCGTGTCACGGACCAGATGTCGAGCAGCTCGCCGTCGGTGCGCCCGTCGAGCGCCCGTCGTGTGCCGGCGACGTGTCGATCGAAGCGGTCCAGCGCCTCGGCGGGTGAGGCGCTAGGCGGCGGCATCGAGGCTGCCGACACGTCGAACGCCGGGCGGCTGATCACGTCCTGCCAGTCGGCCAGCTCCACGACGTGACTGGCAAGCGCGCCGAGCGACATCGACCGCGGGTGCGGGGACCACGACAGGCGCGCCGCGGGCAGCCGCTCCAGCAGCCGGCGGGTCAGCGCCATCTCGCGTTCGTATTCGGGCAGCAGCTGGTCGACGATCGGCACGGCAGCGAGCGGGGTCAGCTTCCTTCGACAGCGCGCGCGCCGCCGGAGGCCACCATGTGGCAGTGGTAGCAGCCGAAGGCGCCGCGCTCCTGGTTGTGTTCGTACGAGCGGCCGAAGTCGTACGACGGGCGGCGGAGCAGGGCGGCCATGCCCGGCAGGACGACGCCCCGCATGTGTGCGGCGATCGGCTGGTTTTCGGCTTCCGCCGCGTAGCCGTGCAGGGCATTCCGCACCTGCGAGTCGGGGCCCACGGTGCTCGCCATCGCCGAAACAGCGGGTTCCGGCAGCGCTGCCACCGAGGGCATCGCCCAGTCGCGCGCGTCCGGGTCGGGACCGTGGCAGGTCTCGCAGGTGACGTTGCCGCGGCCCACGACCGGCTCGAGCGCCCGTACGGCGAACGGCATGACCTCCGATTCCATGAAGGCCACGATGTCGGCGCGGCCGCGCTTCACGCCGTGCGGCCGGACGGGATCGTCGGCGGCGTACGCCACCGGCACCTGATGGCTGTACAGGCCCGCCAGGATGACGACGCCCGTCAGCAGCAGGAGGGCCGGGGCGACGAGGGCGGCCCGGAGCGGCGTGCCGCCGCCGATACGCCAGATCGAAGGGAGCGGCAGCGCGGCGATGGCGTCATCCGGTGGCAGCCCCCGGACGTCGGCGGTCGCGAGCAGCAGGTGCAACGCCGCGCGCCGCGCGCGGAAGACACCGGGCACGCGCAGCGACGCGTGGGAGCGCCGCCGCGTCTCGACGACGAGGGTGCCGATGCCGGTGAGCTGCAGCAGTCGCGAGGGTTCGACGCCGGCCGGGCCCAGATCGTCCAGCGCCACCTCGTCGGCGACGCGGCCCCGGTGCAGGCGGACGAGACGGAAGTCCGTCAGGACGAGCCGGCGTCCGGCCCGCCATCGGATCTGCTCCCAGGGCAGGAGCCACCCCGCGCGGGATCGGCTATCCCCCGGCGCCAAAGTTCACACGCGGCACCTGTTGCGCCTCCGGCGGTGCGGTGAACAACGGGTGCTCCTGGAAACCGAAGATGGAGGCGGTGACGTTCGACGGGAAGCGGCGCCGCGCGGTGTTGTATTCCTGGACGCGTTCGTTGTACCGCATGCGCTCCACGGCGATGCGGTTTTCAGTGCCCGAGAGCTCGTCCATGAGGCGGTTGAACGTCTCGTTCGACTTCAGGTTCGGGTAGTTCTCCACGACCACGAGCAGCCGGGCGAGCGCCGAGCTCTGCTGGTTGGCGGCGGCCATCGTGTCCGCCGGTGTCGCGGCGCCCGCGAGCCTGGCGCGCGACTCCGCAATCTGGCCGAAGACCTCCTTCTCCTGCTCCGCCAGCCCCTTGGTCGTTTCCACCAGGTTGGGGATGAGATCGTTCCTGCGCTGGAGCTGGTTCTCGACCTGCGCCCACTGCGCCTTGATCGCTTCTTCCTGCGTCACGAACGTGTTGTAGGAACAGCCCGACGACGACATCGCCACTAGGACCAGCGCCATCGGGATCAGCGTTCGACCGACTGATCTGGCGATCGATTTCACGGCTGCACACTCCTGTCGACACCGCTCCCGGCGGCGTCCGCCAACGGCTGATTGTCGTTCACCACGACGCCCCGCCGCCACCACCACCGCTCCGGCCCCCCCCGAATCCGCCGAAGCCGCCACCGAAGCCGCCACCGACGCCGCCGCCCCAACCTCCGTGCCGGCCGACTCCGCCGCCGAAGGGGCCGACGCCGCTTGTCCAGCCACCGCGGCGGAGTCCTCGCCGCCGGCCACCTCCGAAGCGCGACCCGAGGATGGAGAAGACGGCAAAGAAGATCAGGATCGTGATGAGCAGCGCTCCGCCGATGTCCGATTCCGGCTGCACGTCCGGCTGCCGGGCGGCCGGGACCCCCTGGAGCGTGACGCCGCGACGCTCGGCGATGCGTGCGGCGATCCGGACCACGCCGGCCAGCAGGCCCGTGCCGTAGCGGCCCTCCCGGAACTCCGGGACCATGAACTGCCGGCTGGTCTCGCCGGCGAAGCCGTCGGTGACGATCGACTCGAGGTCGTACCCCACTTCGACCCACACCTGCCGCTCGTCGACCGCCAGCACGACCAGCAGGCCGTTGTCACGCCCGCGGGCGCCGATGCCGCGTCCGTGGTTCTCGAAGAGCTCCACCGCGAGTTCCCGGATGTCCCCGAACGGCTCGATCGTCTGGAGGGTCGCCACGACCACGACATCGCCGCTGGCCTGCAGGAGCGATCGGCTCACCGAATCGATCGCCTCGCGGCTCGCCGGATCGACGATGTCGGCGAAGTCGTTGACCGGGCCGGCGAGCGCGGGCAGATCCTGGGCCGAGACGGACGCCGCCAGCAGGACGAGGGCGACGCCGATCCGGAGGAGGGAGAGGGCTCCACGAGCGACGCGGGCCACGTTCCCCGTCCGGGCCATGGGCGGTGTCACCTGGGCGCGTCGCGCCACGTGTCCACCGCGGCGCGGAGCCGTTCGACGGCGGCGAGGTAGTCCGCGAACAGGGGTGACGGGTCGGCGATCGACACGTCGCCGGGGGCCTCGAGCGCGAGGATCGCCTCGACGATCGGACCGTCCAGGCCCGCGAGGCGCGCGCCCGCGCGCGCGGATTCGGACCGATCGCCTTCCGTGCCGGCAAGCCAGGCGACGTGGCGCAGAAGCGACGCGAACGCGGGCGCCGCGTCACGGAGCAGCGCCACCACCTGCTGCGGGCGTCCATCGGTCTCGATGAATTCCTCCCGCACGTGCAGCAGGTGGCTCGTGACCTGCCGTTCGATCGCGCGCCGCAGGTGTGCGCGATCGATCGAGACGTCCGCGAAGGGGTCATCGCCGAACACCCGCGTGTGCGAGCGAAGGATCTCGCCGTACTCCAGCGGAAACGCGTCGAGCGATCGCCGGAACTCCGCTTCCGGGAGGATCAGCGGCGTGGTCAGCCCGCGGCGGCGCCAGCGGCGCGCCTCGCGCGCGCACGCCTCCAGATCGGCGGCCGACACCGACGACACGAGCACGAGGGAGGCCGGACGCGCGTCGCCCGACGGCGAGGGTCCGTAGGCCACGATGGATCGCAGGCGATCGCCGAAGATCCGGGTCAACGCGTCCACGAGCACCTCGGCTATCGCCCGGGAAGACACCATGGTCCCATTCTACGGTCGGCGGCGCTCGCCCGGGTGCCCGGGCGCTCGTGGTGCGTGCAGGTACAATGGCGCGTGCACTTGCGGCAACTGACGATCGGGTGCTTTGGCGGCGGCACCGGCCTCCCCAGCCTGCTGGGCGGACTCAAGATCAACCCGTGGCTGCACGCCAACGCCGTGGTCACGATGTTCGACAGCGGCGGCAGCTCCGGACAGCTCCGCGACGAGTTGGGTGTGCTGCCGCCGGGTGACGTGCTCAAGTGCGCGCTGGCGCTGGCGCGCAACGAGGGCGAGGCCCGGCGCGTGCTGCTCGCGCGCCTGCCGGCGCTGGAGCACCAGCGGCTCTCGGGGCACACGGGGGGCAACCTCCTCCTGTCGATGATGGAGCAGTACAGCGGCGACTTCCTGGCCGCCGTGGACGGGCTCCGGCTGCTGCTCGGGTGTCGCGGGCGGGTGTGGCCGGTCAGCGTCCAGGCCGCGTCGATCTGTGCCGAGTACAGCGACGGCATGACGACCCGCGGCGAGGTCGAAGTGGACGAGAGCCAGACGTCCGGCCGTCAGGTCCGCCGGCTGTGGCTGGAACCCGAGGCGGCGATCCACCCGGCGGTGGCCGAGGCCATTCGCGGGTTCGACGCGGTCGTGATCGGGCCCGGCAGCTTTTTCACGAGCATCATGCCGCCGCTCCTCGTCCGCGGCGTGGCCGAGGCGATCGCGACCGTGCCGGGGCCGGTGGTGCTGATCGCGAACCTGCTGACCGAAGGGCAGGGGATGCGCGGCTTCACGGCCGCCGACGCGGTCAAGTGGGTGTCGTCGTCGATCGGCCGGCCGGTCGATGTGGTGATCGCCAACAGCGCGCTGCCGTCGCCCGATACCATCGAGCGGTACGCGGCGGAGCACAAGCACCCGCTGGCGCTCGGCGACGTGCCGGGCAGCTGCGAAGTGGTGACCGGCCCGTTCTGGAACCGCGACATCGCCCGTCACGACCGTAAACGGCTGTCGTTCGCCGTGTGGACCGTGCTGAGCGCCCGCCTCCTGCGCCGCGAGCGCTCCCCGCAGCCCGCCCCCGCCGCCGTTCGCGCGACCTAGCTCAACGCCTGACGCGTTCTCGGGGCTGGAATCACAGCCGGCGTTTCGAGCCGTGTGCCGGGTGTCGCGGCGAGCCAGCTGATAGGCGATGCGGGGGCGGAAGAGCACGAGCGGAGGCCGTGTTCCCAGCCGCAGGCGCCCGACTCCGCCCGCCTGCCTGCGTGCCCTTCGAGCGCGGGGTGACGGATCGGAGGCTCGGCCAGCTCGAGCTGGCCGCTGCAAGGACTCGACTCTGAACCTGGCCACTCCGAGTGTCAGCGGGCGCGCCGGGCCTTCGTCGTCGCGGCCTTCGTGCCCTTCGTGCCCTTCGTGGCCCTGGTGCGTCTCGCCGTCTGACCTCTTGCTGCGCTGGCCTTCTTCACAGCCCTTCTGGTCCCTGCCTTCGCCTCCTTCGCCTTCCCCGCGCGCATGGCCATCGCCTGCGCGATGATGCGCCTGAACAGCGTGTTCGCGTCGCCGCGCGCGGCGGGGCGGCCGGAGTCCCACGTATCCGGGTGGTTCTCCGCCAGGATGTCGGCGAAGTCGCGCCGGCTCTTCACGCTCGTGCCGAACGGCTCCCACTCCGAGTCCAGCCCGCCCGACCACTGATCGCGGTGCTTGATGAGCAGCCAGCTCCGCCCTTCCTTGCCACCGGGACCGCCCTTCGTCCGCACGAGCACCCACGACCCCTTGAGCTTGTAACCGTCGAGCGTGAACTTCAGGTCCCCCTTCGCCAGCGCCGCATCGACATCCTCCCCCTCCGGCGTCCACGTACCGCGGTCCCACAGCATCACGACGCCGGCGCCGTACCCCGACGGAATGACGCCTTCGAAGTCGCCGTATTCGACAGGGTGATCCTCGACGTGCATCGCGAGCCGCTTCGTGGCGGGATCGAGCGACGGGCCCTTCGGGACGGCCCAGGACAGCAGCACGCCGTCGTGTTCGAGCCGCAGGTCGTAGTGCAGGTGGCTGGCGAGGTGTTTCTGCACGCAGAAGAAGCGCGGCGCCCGGCCGCCGGGGGAGCGGCGGCCGGGCCGCCCGGCGGGCTCGGGCGACTCGTCGAAGTTGCGCTTCTCGCGGTAGCGATCGAGCGGCATCCCGCGTCAGGCTCGGCTCAGCCGGTCGAGCGGCCTGACGAAGGCCAGCAGCAGGACGCCGGCGGCGACGCCGAAAACCGCGACCGCGCCGAACAGCCCTGTGAGCGACATCGATTCGTACAGCCCCGCGACCCGCCCGCCGATGTAGTTGCCGTTGGACACGCCCAGGAACCAGACGCCCATCACCAGCCCGCCGATGCGCGCGGGCGCCAGCCGGCTCATGGCGCTCAGGCCCACGGGGCTGATCGCCAGCTCGCCCCACGTGTGCAGCAGGTAGGTGACGAGGAGCCAGCCCGGACCGACGAGCGCGCCCTCGCGTCCCATCGCGGCGGCGGGAATCAGGACTGCGAACCCGGCACCCACGAGCACGAGCCCCACGCCGAACTTGACGGCCGTGCCCGGCTCCCGTCCCCGCCTGCCGAGGCGGACCCACATGAAGGCGAACACGGGCGCGAACGCGATGACGAAGAGCGGATTGGCGGCCTGGTACCAGCTGCTCGGAAACGCGAACCCGAGCAGCACGTTGTCGGTGCTGCGATCGGCGAAGAGGTTCAGCGTGGAGCCGGCCTGCTCGAACACCGAGGCGAAGAGCGCGTAGCCGAGGAACAGCACGCTGATGACGATCAGGTGGTTGCGCTCGGCCGTCGTCCAGCCGCCGGACAGGAAGACCCACGCAAAGAAGCCGATCGACAGCCCGAGCAGCAGCACGCCGGCGGCGTCGGCGATCTGGGTCGCCGTGACCGGCAGCACGCCCGAGTACATGCCGATCCCGGCGACGAGGGCGACGGCGGTCACGACGGCGATCCGCGTGGCCGCCGTCCGCTTCTGGCGCTCCAGGGCCCCGGGCGATCCCGGATCGGCGGGGTGCAGGCCGGCGTCGCCGAGATGGCCGCGACCGGCCACGTACTGGATGAGGCCGAGCACCATGCCGACGCCGGCGGCCGCGAAGCCCACGTGCCACCCGATCCGCTGTCCCAGGTAGCCGCAGATCAGCGGGGCGACGAAGGCACCCGCGTTGATGCCCATGTAGAAGATCGAGTAGCCGGCATCGCGGCGGCCGTCCTCGGCGGCGTAGAGACGGCCGACGATCACGCTGACGTTGCCTTTCAGCAGGCCGGTGCCGACGACAATCAGCGTGAGTCCCAGGTAGAACGTGGAGAGCGAGGGGACGGCCATGCTGAAGTGGCCGAACGCGATCAGCACGCCGCCGGCGAGCACCGCCCGCTGCGGCCCGAGCCACTGGTCGGCGATCCAGCCGCCCGGCAGCGTCGCCATGTACACCATCGAGCTGTACAGCCCGTAGATGGCCCCCGCCTTCACGGCGTCGAACCCGAGACCGCCAATGGCCGGCGACGCGGTCATGAACAGGATCAGCAGCGCCCGCATGCCGTAGAAGCTGAAGCGCTCCCACATCTCGGTGAAGAACAGCGTGGAGAGACCGCGCGGGTGTCCGAAGAACGCCGTGTCGTGCGGCACGGCCGCAGACACGGGAAACGCTCCGGCCGCCGAAGACGAAGCCGCCATCGGCCGCGATCATAGCCGGAACTTGATTATCCTGATCGCTGTGCGCGTGCTTCTGCTTTCGACCTACGAGCTGGGCCGCCAGCCGTTCGGCCTGGCGTCGCCGGCGGCGTGGCTGCGGCGCGAGGGGTTCGACGTGGACGTCGTGGACACGTCGCGCGGTCCGATCGACGACGCCGCGCTCGCGCGCGCCGCGCTCGTTGGCGTGCACCTGCAGATGCACACGGCAACCCGGCTCGCGGGGCCGCTCATCGCGCGCGTCCGCCGCGTCAACCCGAAGGCGCACGTCTGCTGCTTCGGGTTGTACGCGCCGCTGAACGGCGAGTGGCTGCAGGCCGAGGGCGTGGGCTCCATCCTCGGGGGCGAGTACGAAGCGGATCTCGTGACGCTCGCGGCCCATCTCGCGAAGGGGCAGCGGCCGCCGGCAGCGGCAACTGGCGTGTCGCGGCTCCGGTTCATCCAGCCCGACCGGCGCGGGCTGCCGCCGCTGACCGCCTACGCGCGCGTCGAGATGCCCGATGGCAGCCGCCGCGTGGCCGGCGCCACCGACGCGTCCCGTGGGTGCAAACACCTCTGCCGGCACTGCCCGATCGTGCCGGTCTACCAGGGGCGGTTCCGCGTCGTGCCGGTCGATGTCGTCATGGCCGACATCACGGCGCAGGTCGCTGCCGGTGCCGCGCACATCTCGTTCGGCGACCCGGACTTCTTCAACGGCCCGGCGCACGCCATGGCGATCGTCGAGCGGCTGGCGCGGGAACACCCCGGCGTCAGCTACGACGTGACGATCAAGGTCGAGCACCTGCTGCGGCACGCGCAGTTGCTGCCGCGCCTGCGCGATACCGGGTGCCTCTTCGTCACGAGCGCCGTGGAGGCGGTGGACGACGCCGTGCTCGAGAAGCTCGACAAGGGCCACACGCGGGCCGATGTCGAGCGCGCCGCGGGCCTGTGCCGCGGTGCGGGGCTGCCGATGGCTCCGACGTTCGTGCCGTTCACGCCGTGGACGTCCGTCTCGGGGTACCTGGATCTGATCGACACGATCGCGCGTCTGGACCTGGTCGGGCACGTGGCGCCGATTCAGCTCGCGATCCGGCTGCTCGTCACCGCCCGTTCGGCGCTCCTCGACCTGCCGGACGTCCGGTCCCGTCTGCAGCCGTTCGACCCGTCGTCACTGACCTGGCCGTGGCAGCACGACGACCCGCGCGTGGACGCGCTGCAGCGGCGAATCATGGACGCCGTGAGCGAGACGCGGCACGCGCCGCGCGCCGTGGCGTTCGATGTCATCGCGCGGCTGGCGGCCGAGGCAGCCGGCCTGCCTCCGGACGCGGCTCCATCGGTGCGCAACCCGGTTGCGGCCGTGCCGCGCCTGAACGAGCCCTGGTACTGCTGCGCCGAACCGGACGCGGAGATGGGCGTGTGAATGACCGGCCCGTGCTGCTGTGCGCAGCCACCACCGGGTACCAGGTCCGGGCGTTCGGCGACGTCGCCCGGCGTCTGGGTGTGCCGCTGGCGTTTGCCACCGATCGCTGCGATCAGCTCGAGGACCCCTGGTGGGATCAGGCAGTCCCCATCCGGTTTCACGCGCCGGACGAGTCGGCGGACGCGGTGGTGTCGGCCATGGGGGGGCGTCTCCCGCGCGGTGTGCTGGCGGTGGGCGACCCGCCGGTCGGGATCGCGGCGCGCGTGGCCGATCGCCTCGGGCTGCCGTGGCATCCGCCGGCCGCTGCCGACGCGAGCCGGATCAAGCTGGCGTTTCGTGAGGCGCTCGCGGCAGCCGGGCTGCCGCACCCCTGGTTCACCGCGCTGGCTGCCGGCGCCGACCTGCGCGCGCAGGCGCGGACGCTGCGGTACCCCTGTGTCGTGAAGCCCCTGTCGCGATCGGGCAGCCAGGGGGTGATGCGCGTGGACAGCGCGGAGGCGTTCGAGAGCGCCGTCGCCCGGATCCGTCGCCTGCTCGCGTTGCCGGACGTGCGGCGGCCGCACGACGAGCGGGGTGACGTGCTGCTCGCCGAGGCGTTCATCCCCGGGCGCGAGTACGCGATCGAGGGGCTGATGACGGCCGGGACGCTCGAGGTGCTGGCGATCTTCGACAAGCCGGACCCGCTCGACGGACCGTTCTTCGAGGAGACGATCTACGTCACGCCCTGCGAGATGGAGGAGGACGTGCAGGCGCGTCTCGGAGAGGCGGTGGCCGCCGCCGCGCGGGCGCTGGGCCTCCGGCACGGCGCGATTCACGCGGAGTGTCGCGTGTCGGGCGGCGTGCCGTACGTGATCGAAGTGGCCGCGCGGCCGATCGGCGGGCTCTGTGCGCGCGCGTTGCGGTTCGGCGACGGCAGGCCGCTCGAGGAGCTGCTGCTGCGGCACGCGCTCGGCGAGGACGTCAGCACCTGGACCCGTGAAGCGGCCGCGTCCGGCGTGATGATGATCCCGATCCCGCGCCGGGGTGTGTTGAAGGGGGTCGCTGGTGTCGAGGCCGCGCGCGCGGTTCCCTACGTGCGCGACGTGGCGATTACGGCCGGCATCGATCAGGTGCTGGTGCCGCTCCCCGAGGGCCGGAGCTACCTGGGGTTCATCTTCGCGCGTGCCGCGGCGGCGCCTGCCGTGGTGGAGGCCCTGCGGGCGGCCCACGCCAGGCTGTCTTTCCTGATCGACCGCGAGGTGCCGGTCGTCAGCCACGCGTCGTGAGCCGTCGGCCCTGGGCGGTCCCCCTATTTCGCCTGCTGCTGCGGGACGTATTCGGGCGGGAGCGCGGACCCTTCGCCGAAGAAGAAGTCCTCCATCTGCTTCGAGATGAGCTCCTGCGCCTCCTTCTGCCACGGCAGGAGGCGGTATTCGTTGAGGATCATCTTCATCCGGTCTTCCCAGAGCCTCCAGGCCTGGGCGGACACTTCGTTGAAGATGCGTTGGCCCAGTTCGCCGGGCCAGGGCGCGGCATCCAGGCCGGGCAGCTCCTTTCCGAACTTCACGCACCTGACCGTCCGGCCGGACGAGTTGCCGGCGGGGGGGTGTGCCTTGGGGTCCGGTCCGCAGTCGCTCATGCCGCGATGGTACCACGGTGGTCGGGCGGGGCAGGCTTTCGCCCCTTCTTCGCGCGACTTCCGCGGCGATTCCTGGCCGGAGGCCCCGGAGACGCCGATTTTCACGATCCACGATTGCTGGGTTTCCACCAGCTCATCGAATCAGCTAGACTGTGTGCGGTGTTTGTTGTGTGCTCAAATTACTGAGGCAGTGGCGCCGCGGGTACCGGGGCACGGACCTGTGGGCCTCATCCGCCACGATCCGTGGCCGGCGCGTCCAACGTTCGAGACGAAGTCAGAACGCCAGGGAGGCTCCAGTGGAGAGAACGCGTAAGGCACGACGCGGGTTTGCCTCGATGTCTCCGGAGAAGCAGCGGGAGATCGCCAGCAAGGGCGGCCGCGCGGCACACGAGAAGGGCACGGCTCACGAGTGGACCACCGACGAGGCCCGGCTGGCCGGCCGGAAGGGCGGTCAGGTCAGCCGGGGTGGTCGCGGGCGTTCGACCCCGCAGCCGGCTTCTGTCGAAACAGGTGACGGCCTGCGGGTATAAGGGGCACAATAGGAAGCACAGTTCGTCTGGCTCCGGCTCCGGCCCGGAGCCTGGTCCGGCGGGCGGCATGGGACACGGGCCGCCGGACCACGTTCGTTCAGAGGCCGCCGGACGAAGAGGTCTTCACGTGCGTACACTCTGCTGCGGGTTGCTGTGCTTCCTGCTGGCGGCGCCAGCCGCTGCTCAAGATTCCTCCGACGACTCCCGTCCCGCGCTGCCGACCTTCCATGGCGACACGGGGCTCTGGTTCGTGCCGACCGCGGAAACCCTGCCCCCGGCGAACTTCGCCATCAGCGGCTATCGATCGAACGTCGATCGCTCGCAGGGCCTGACCGACGTCGGTCACCTCGGCATCACCGGTGCCATCGGTGTGACCGATCGGATCGAGTTGTTCGGCTCGTGGCGCGTCGTGCGTCTGCGCCGCAACGTGAGCAGTCCGCTCTTCGGCGGTGGAGATCCCTCTGAATACGGCGGAGTGGATGCCGAGTATCCGTATCTGCGCGATCGCTGGTCCAAGACGCTGGGCAGCACCGGCTACGTCGGCGCCAAGGTGAACCTGCTGTCGCAGTCCAGGCAGGATGCGCTCGGCGTGGCCATTCGCGGCATGGTCGGCCTGCCGGCCGGCCCCCCCTGGGCCAGCACCAACAGCGTCGAGAGCCGCATCGGCCTCGTCCTCTCGCGCGAGCTCCAGGAACGCGCCGAGCTCACGGCCAGCGTCGGCGGCGTGTTCCGCCAGGATCCGGACGAGTTCAGCCTGTCGGACGGCGTGAGCTTGGGCGTCGGGCTGGCGTTCCCGACGCGCTCGCCCCTGCGGGCGCTCGTGGAGTTCGAGGGCGAGCTGATGACGGCCGACGCGATCGTGGCTCGCTCGCCTCCCAGAGGCGCTGATGGCAGCCGGGCTGCCACCAACAGCGCGGTGCACAACCCGGCGGCCATCAAGCTCGGCGCCCTGTGGCAGTCGTCCTACGGCGCGTTCGTCCACGGCGGCGTGAACTACAGCTTCAACAGCGGCGACCAGACGATCGGCGGTGTCCAGTACGAGCACACCGGGTGGGGCTTCGACGTCCGCATCGGCTTCCACCCCGGGAGCGCGGTCTACGTGCCGCCGCCCCCGCCGCCTCCGGCGATTCCGCCGCCGCCACCCCCGGCGCCCGCGGCGAATCGCAACCCGACACTCGGCCCGATCATGTGCGATCCGTGCATCGTGGAAGTCGGGCAGACGTCCCGGCTGAGCGTGGTGGGGAGCGATCCGGACAACGAGCCGCTGACCTACATGTGGTCGGCTCCGACGGGCACCTTTGCCACGCCGACCGCGCCGAACACGGTGTGGACCGCCCCGAATCAGGTGGGCAACGTGCCGGTGCAGGTCACCGCGTCGGATCCGCGTGGCGGGCAGGCCACGGCCACGACGACGTTGCAGGTGATCCGGCCGCCGGTCAAGCAGATCGTCTTCGAGGACGTGCACTTCGACTTCGACCGCTACAACCTGAAGCCCGAGGCGATCAAGATCCTCGATCAGGCGGCGCAGACGCTCGCCGAGAACCCCGAGCTCCGCGTGACCATCGAAGGGCACTGCGACAGTATCGGCACGGTCGAGTACAACCTGGCGCTCGGGACACGGCGGTCCACGGCCGCGCGCGACTACCTGGTGAGCCGCGGTGTCGCCGCCAGCCGCCTGGAGACGGTCAGCTACGGCGAGGAGCGGCCGAAGGCCGACAACGCCACGGCCGAGGGCCGTGCGCTCAACCGCCGCGCCGCGCTCGTCGTGAACATCCAGTAGGCCCGGACACGCCGGGTCGGAATCAGCAACGGGCGAACCCGCACGCGGGTTCGCCCGTTGTCGTTTCTGCGGTGCCCACCTCCCCGCGCGTGGTCATCGTCGGTGCCGGATTCGGTGGCCCGTGGGCCGACAGGTCCCTGGCGCGTACCCGGCTGACGTCTGCGTCGTCGATCGCCGCAACCACCGCGATGCGCTGATCACGTTCGCCGCCCGCGCCGCCGCCCGGCGCCGGTAAGGAGCCGGCAGGCGGGTAGCGCGATCTATCCGTTCGCGCGGGGCGGGTAGTGAGATGCGACGTAGCTGTCGACGAGCGCCCTGAACCTGCGCGACAACTCGTCGTACGACCCCTTGAGCGTCGTGGCGTGCTCGCCGTCGATGTACACCGGGCAGTGAGGCGCTTCGCCCGTGCCGGGCAGGCTGATGCCGATGTTGGCGGCCTTCGACTCGCCGGGTCCGTTGACGACGCAGCCCATCACCGCGAGCGTCAGCGTTTCCACGCCCTCGTAGCGCCGCTTCCAGTCGGGCATCTGCTCCCGGATGTACTCCTGCGTCCGCTCCGCCAGCTCCTGGAACGTGCTGCTCGTGGTGCGGCCGCACCCCGGACACGCGGTGACGCTCGGGGCGAACATCCGCAGCCCGAGGGCCTGCAGCAGCTCGCACGCGGCGTGTACCTCTTCGCGGCGGTCGCCGCCGGGCCGGGGAGTGAGCGAGACGCGGATCGTGTCGCCGATCCCCTCGTTGAGCAGCACGGCCATGGCCGCCGCCGACCAGACGAGCCCTTTCGTGCCCATGCCGGCTTCGGTGAGCCCCAGGTGCAGCGGCTGCTCGGTCCTCCGCGCGAGGTCGCGGTAGATCGCGATCAGATCGGCGGGGCGCGACACCTTGCACGAGATGATGATCTGGTCGCGGCGGAGGCCCGCGTCCAGGGCGAGCGCCGTCGAGTCGACGGCGGACAGGACCATGCACTCGTTGAGGATCTCGGCAGAGGACCGTCCCAGGTTCCGGTCGGTGTTCTCCTGCATCTTCTGGACGACGAGCTCCTGGTTGAGCGAGCCCCCGTTGACGCCGATCCGGACCGGCCTGCCGTGATCGACGGCCACCCGGCAGATGGTGGCGAACTGCTCGTCCCTTCGCGATCCCGTTCCGACGTTCCCGGGGTTGATGCGGTACTTGTCGAGCGCCTCCGCGCACGCTGGAAACCGCGTGAGCAGCTGGTGGCCGTTGTAGTGGAAGTCGCCGATGAGCGGCGCCGTGCAGCCGGCGTCGAGCATCCGCTGCTTGATCTCGGGAACGGCCGCCGCCGCTTCGGGGACGTTCACGGTGACGCGCACCATCTCGGAGCCAGCCTCGGCCAGCTCGATGCACTGGCGGGCTGTCGCCACCGCATCAGCAGTGTCGGTCATCGTCATCGACTGCACGACGATGGGCGCACCGCCACCGACCTGAACGCGGCCGACGCGGACGCCGGCGGTGCTATGGAGGCGGGCGGCGAGGGGCATCGAGCCCATCATAACTGGGGCGAGTGGGGCGGATGGGGCGAGT
>Ga0194132_10005882_pt1 | contig 19466 bp, 22 predicted proteins | sample TA2KigOf80mmetaG_FD_148612 | JGI IMG/M metagenome (GOLD analysis project Ga0194132, IMG submission 148612) | Freshwater microbial communities from Lake Tanganyika, Tanzania - TA2015054 Kigoma Offshore 80m | ecosystem: Environmental > Aquatic > Freshwater > Lake | place: Tanzania: Lake... | reverse complement strand
CGAGCGAGAGGCCGCCGGCGAGCGGATCATTCGGCAAGAGAACCGTCTCGACGTTCCCGTCCGGCCGGCGCACGAAGACGCCGTTCAGCGACGGCAGCCCCGGCTGCGAGGCGATGAACGCGATCGTAAGGTCCTGCGACATTCGTGCGGACTCGATCGTCGCGATCGTGAATCCTCCGGGGAGCACCTCTCCATCGCGAATCAGGGTTTCGAGGGTATCGGGTGTCGGCGGGGCATCGCTGCCACCACCGCAGGAAGCGAACGCAATGGCGAGGAGAGCCCCGCCTACGAGCCCGGCTCGCCGGGCGGAAATGAGCTCTTTCATGGACCTCACCTGTGTCCGGAAGGGTACGGCGACTTGCCGCTACTCGGCAAGCCACTTCCGTTCATGCAGAACCCATGGCACTTGCCGCGGAGTCGGCGGCGCCGGAAGCGATCATTCGGCGCCGTGCGCGCGAAGCTCGGCCGGAGATTCCTCCACCAGGTGGCCGTCCTGCTCCACCCGGATGGCCGCGATGAAGTCGTAGCGCTGCCAGTAGAGGATCCGCTCTCGGGGACGGCTCGGCTCGCGCGAGGGCCGGCGGTAGATCCACTTCTCGTTGAACTCGACGCCGTTCTCCACCCGGAGGCGCGGCTCGTTGACGCTGCCGAGGGTCTCGTCGGGAGTCCCGAAGAGCTCGACGACCTCGTTGCGCCTCAGCGGACGCTCCGTCCCCTCGGAGACCGTTGTCGAAGTTGCGCTCGTCGCCACGTGCGAAAGGCCTCCTCAGACCTCGAACGACACGCCTTCGAGCGGGCAGCCGCGGTGCTCGACGTGCGCCTCGAACTCGCTCCGGAAGCGCCGGAGGAACCAGCCCGTGCCCCACGCGGCCGCGTCGGCGAGCGCGCAGATGGTATGTCCTTCCATGAACTTCGCGACCTCGTCGATCGCCTCGAGATCGCGCTTCGTACCGTGCCCCGCTTCGAGCCCCTGCATCAGCTTGTGCAGCCAGCCCGTTCCTTCGCGGCACTGCGTGCACTGGCCGCACGACTCGTGGCGGAAGAAGCGCGCGATCACCATCGCCGCGCGCACCATGCAGGCGCGGTCGTCCATCACGATGATCGCGCCCGTGCCGAGGAGCGTTCCGGCCTTCTGCAGGGAGTCGTGGTCCATTGCCACCTGCATCGCCATCTCGGCCGTGAGGACCGGCATCGACACGCCGCCGGGAATCACCGCCTTGAGCGTGCGATTCGGATGGAGCCCGCCCGCGTGCTCGAAGATGATCTCGCGAAGCGGCGTGCCGAGCGGCAGCTCGAACGTCCCGGGCCGAACGACGTCGCCGCTGACCCCGAAGATCGTCGTGCCCGTGCTCTTCTCGGTCCCGATCCCTTTGAACCAGTCGGCGCCGCGCAGGACGATGTGCGGGACGTGCGACATCGTCTCGACGTTGTTGATCGTCGTCGGCTGCCGCCAGAGGCCCGAGACGGCGGGGAACGGCGGCCGCTTCCGCGGCTGGCCCTTCCGGCCCTCGAGCGACTCCATCAGGCCCGTCTCCTCGCCGCAGATGTAGGCGCCCGCGCCGCGGTGCACGAAGATGTCGAACGCGAGGTTCGTGCCGAGGATGTTCTTCCCGAGGTAGCCGGCCGAGCGCGCCTCGGCGATCGCCCGGTTCAGGTTCTCGAACGCGCTCCGGTACTCGCCGCGCATGTAGACGTACGCGGCGTCGATCTCGTTCGCGTACGCGGCGATGAGGAGCCCTTCGATCAGCTTGTGCGGGTTCCGCTCCAGGATCTGGCGGTCCTTGAACGTTCCCGGCTCGCTCTCGTCCGCGTTGCACGCGATGTAGCGCGGGCGACGTCCGTCCTTCGGCAGGAAGGTCCACTTCGTGCCCGTCGAGAAGCCCGCGCCACCGCGACCGCGGAGGCCCGAGCTCTTCACCTCGTCGACGATCTTCGCCGGCTCCATCTCGCGGAGCGCCTTCTCGGCGCCGCGATAGCCGTCGTGCGCGCGGTAGGTCTCGAGGCTCGACCAGTTCTGCCCTTCGGGCGGAAGGAGGAGAAGAACCTGCTCGGTCACGCGGCGGCTCCGTTTCCGGCAGCGCCGCCCGCCGACGTCGAGAAGCGTCCCCGCAGCCGATCGAGCATCGCGGGCAGCTCCTCGAGACGGACGTTCTCGAGATAGGCCTCGTTGTTCACCTGGATCACCGGCGCGGTACCGCACGAGCCGAGGCACTCTGCGCCCTCGAGCGAGAAGAGCCCGTCCTCGGTCACCTCTCCCGGCCGGATGTCGAGCAGCTCCTCGAGCCGCCGCATCATCCCGCGCGCGCCGCGCAGGCAGCAGGAGAGATTGACGCACACCTTCACGTGGCAGCGCCCGACCCGCTCGGAGTGGAACATCGAGTAGAAGGAGATCACCTCCCACACCTCGATCTCGCGGATCTCGAGCAGGACCGCGATCTCCGGCACCATCTCCGGGCGGATCCAGCCCTCGCACTCCTCCTGCACGAAGTGGAGAGCGCTCAGCAGCACGGCGCGCTTCTCCGGATACTTCGGGAACTCCGCGACGATGCGAGCTCGGACGGATTCGGGGAGCGCGGGCGCGCCGACCGCGGCTTCAGCGGTCACACTCGCCTCCGATCATGTTGATCATGTCGAACGTCGGGATCACGTCCGCGAGCATGCCGCCGACGACCATCCGCGGCATCGACTGCGTGTTCGAGAAGCTCGGCGAGCGAGCCCGACACTTGTACGGCTTTCCGGTGCCGTCGCTGACGAGGTAGAAGCCGAGCTCGCCGTTGCCACCCTCGACCGCCTGGTACACCTCGCCGACCGGCGGCACGGGCCCCTCGGTCACGAGCTTGAACTGCGCAATCAGCTCTTCCATCCGGTTGAAAACGCGGCCCTTCGGCGGAAGTCGGAAGCGCGTGTCGTCGACGTCGACCGGACCGGATGGCAGATCGACGAGGCACTGCTCGATCATGCGGGCGCTCTGGCGGATCTCCTCGCAGCGGATGAGGAAGCGATCCATGTTGTCGCTCGCCTCACCTACGGGGACGTCGAAGTCGAGCCGGTCGTACACGAGGTACGGCTGCACGCGGCGGAGATCGTAGGGCACGCCGCTCGCGCGCAGCAGCGGCCCGGTCACGCCGAGCGCGATCAGCTCCTCTCTCGAGAGGTGGCCCGTTCCTTCCATGCGCTCGCGGAAGATCGGATTCGCCAGGAGGAGGTCCTCGAAGTCCTTCTGCAAGCGCGCGACGTCGGCGAGCTTCTGCCGGACGAGCGACGGGAACTCCGGCTCGACGTCGCCCGAGAGGCCGCCGATCCGGACGTAGTTGCAGGTGACGCGCGCGCCGCACATCGAGTCGAGGATGTCCCACGCGCTCTCGCGCGCCTCGACCGCATAGAGGAAGGCCGTGAACGCGCCGAGCTCGAGCGCGCACGCGCCGAGGCACGTCAGGTGATCGCCGATCCGCGAAGCCTCGCTCGCGATCACGCGCAGGTACTTGCAGCGGTCGGGGACGTCGATCCCGAGAAGCTTCTCGCAGGCGAGCGCGTAGCCGACGTTGTTGATCATCGGCGAGACGTAATTCAGCCGGTCCGTGTACGGGAACGCCTGGTAGTAGAGTCCGCTCTCGCACTCCTTCTCGAAGCCGCGATGGAGGTAGCCGACCTCGACCTCGGCGCTGAGGACCGTCTCGCCGTCGAGCTTCAAATTCAATCGGACCGTCCCGTGCGTCGCCGGGTGGGACGGCCCCATCTTCATCTCGAAGGGCTCGACCGGGATCTCGATGAGATCCGCTTCGCCCTGCGCTTGCGCCGTTTGCTCCGCCATCTCGCTTCCCGTCGCCTAGCGCTCTTCGCCCGAGCTCCCGGGCGCGCCCGGACCGATCAGCGGCTGGCGCTTCTCCTTCGGGTAGTCCTTGCGCAGCGGATGCCCCTCGAACTCCTCGTACAGGTAGATCCGGCGCAGGTCCGGGTGTCCGTCGAAGCGGATCCCGTAGAGGTCCCACGTCTCGCGCTCGAGCCAGTTCGCACCGGACCAGACGGGCACGACGCTGGGCACGACCGGGTCGTCCTCTTCCACTGGCACCTTGATACGGACGCGGTGGTTCTTCTCGATCGAGTAGAGATGGTAGACGACCTCGAAGCGCGGCTTCCGCCCGAGGTAGTCGACGGCGGTCACGTCGACGAGCATGTCGAACGCGGCTTCCGGATCGTCGCGCAGGAACGTCAGCACCGCGACGCTCGAGGCGCGGTCGACGATCGCGGTCGCGTCGCCGCGAAACGCGTGCGTCGAGAGGACCGCTTCGCCGAACCGCTCGCGCAAGCTCCGGAGGAGCGGCGTCTCCTCGGAGGCCGCCGCGGCGGCGCCGTCGCCCGGCGGTGCGGTCGTTGCGTCCGGCGTGCTCACTCGCGACCCTCGTTTTCGGTGGCGATCGGGTTCGGCGGAACGCGCTCCCGATCGTACTCCCGGCGGATGTGCGAAAGCCGCCGCGAGAGGTCGTCGACGGGGACGAGGAGATCCTTCTTGTGCCAGAGCGTACCCTCTCGGCTGAACGCGGAGATCTCGACGCGATCGCTCATCACGATCGCCTCCTCCGGGCACGCTTCCTCGCAGAGGCCGCAGTACATGCAGCGACCCATGTCGATGTCGAAGACGCGCGGGTAGCGCTCGATCGCGTCCTCCGTCTCGCCCGGCACGATGTAGATGCAGTCGACCGGGCACGCCCACTCGCAGAGGCCGCAGGCGACGCAGCGCTCCTTGCCGCCGTCCATCTCGACGAGGACCGGCATGCCGCGGAACGCGGGCGGCTTCACCAGGTCCTGCTCGGGGTACATCACCGTCGCGATGGTCGGCTTTCCGACGATCCAGCCCCAGAGGTTCCGGAAGAAGTGTCGGCTCGTCACGCGGAGCCCGGTCAGGATCGCGCGCGCGGCGAAGGGACCCGCGGCGCGCGCGAGGGAATCTCGATCGACCTTGACGACCCGGACCGCCATCGTTCGCCCCTCAGGCCGCTCCCGCCGGCGGGCTCGCCGCGGACGCGGACTCTGCCGCCGGAGTCTCCGCCTCGGGCTTCGCACCGTGGCTGCCGACGCTCCCGAAGCTCACGCCCGCGTAGCCGGCCACCTTCGAAGCGATCTCGCCGAGAGTCGCGCGCGCGTCGAAGGCGACGCTCGCGGGAGCCTGGCCCTGCAGGAGCGCGTCGAGCCGCGCGAAGATCTCGCCGTCGGCCATCGATCCCGCCGGCGGCACGAGAGCCTTCCGGATCCGCTGCACGCGGCCCGCGTGGTTCGTGAAGGTCCCGTCCTTTTCGGCCCACACGAGCCCCGGAACGACGACCGCGGCGTGCGCGGTGAGGCTCGAGCGGTTCGTGTCCTGGAGGATCAGCGTCTCGACGTTCGCGAGAGCCGCCTGCAGCGCCTCCGCCTCCGTCGTCGCCTCGAGGTCGCCGCTGCCGATCACCCACAGCGCCTTCACCGCTCCCGCGGCGGCGCCCGAGATCATGCCGGCGACGTCGAGACCGCCTTCGCCCGGCGCGAGCCCCATGTCGCGCGCACCGCGCGCGTTCGCCGTCTTGTCGGGACGGATCAGGAAATCGTCGGAGTCGCCCATCGGCACCGCGACGTCGACGTTCGGCGTCCCCATCCGGTCGCGCACGAGCGCGGCGAGCCGGAAGCACTCCTCGTTCGTCAAGCCGCCGGAAGCGATCACGCCGACGGACTTCGCTCCGTGCGCGTCGATCGCGGCGCGCAGACGGTTCGCGGCCTCCGCGAGCGCGTCCGCCGTCGCCGCGGCCGCCGAGGCGCCGTTCGACGCGATCTCGCGGCCGCCGAGGGAGGCGTGCCGAATCCGCGTCTCGTCGTGCGCAAACGCGTAGCGCAGGCGCCCGGCGTCGCACATCCACGTCTCGTTGACGTCGTCGTTGCGCCGCGGCAGGAGGCGCTGGATCTCGTTCCGGAACACGCCGATCTTGATGTTGCAGCCGTTCGAGCAGCTCGAGCAGACGCTCTCGGTCTCCTCGAGGAACCACACGCGGCGCTTGTGGTGGAAGTCCTTCGAGAGGAGCGCACCGACAGGGCAGACGTCCGCCGTGTTGATCGAGTACGGGTTGTCGAGCGGTCGGCCCGGCACGGTGCCGATGTGGGAGTGGTCGCCGATCCCGAAGACGCGGAGCTCCTCCGTCTCGCTGATCTCGGCGGTGAAGCGCACGCAGCGACGGCAGAGGATGCAGCGCTCCTCGTCGAAGAGCACGCGCGGGCCGATGGGATGGCGCTTCACGCCCTTCCGGCGCGGGCTCGTCGTGCGCGATTCCTGCCGGCCGTAGCCGAAGGAGTAGTCCTGCAGGTAGCACTCGCCGGCCTGGTCGCAGATCGGACAGTCGAGCGGATGATTGAGGAGCAAGAGCTCCATCACCCCACGCCGCGCCTCCGCGACCTCTTCGGCCTGCGTGTCGACGACCATGCCGTCGGTGATCGGCGTGTTGCAGGCGATCGCGAGCTTCGGCGCGCGCTCGATCTTGACCTGGCACATCCGGCAGCTTCCGTCGATCGAAAGCTTGGGGTGATAGCAGTAGTGCGGGATCGCGACGCCGTTGTCGAGCGCGAGCTGCAGGAGATTCGCGCCTGCTTCCCCCACGATCTGCCGCCCGTCGATGGTGACGGTGACCGGGTTCTTCAGGGTTCGGTTCGGGCCCTCAGGCATCGTCGTGGATCTGTACGGTCCCGGGGACGATCGGAGCCGGCTCGCCCGCCTGGAACTCGAGAGCGGGCTGCTTTCCGTGGATGTTCTCGACGGGACGGTCGTGCCGCTCGCGCCGGATCCGCTCCTGCAGCTTCAGGAGGCCGTCGATGACCGCCTCCGGCCGCGGCGGACAGCCGGGCACGTAGATGTCGACCGGGACGATCGTGTCGATGCCCTGGACGACGGCGTAGTTGTTGTACGGTCCGCCCGTGTTGGTGCAGTTGCCGAAGGACATGACCCACTTCGGGTCCGACATCTGCTCCCACACGCGGCGCAAAATCGGCGCCTGGCGGTGCGTGATCGTGCCGACGACGAGAAGGAGATCGGACTGCCGCGGCGTGAAGCGCGGCAGCGTCATGCCGAAGCGATCGGTGTCGAAGCGCGGCCCGGTGACGGACATGTACTCCATGCCGCAGCACGCCGTGACGAACGGATACTGGAAGAACGCGAACTTCCTCGCCCACGCCAGCGCGTCTTGATAGCGCGACGTGAAGAAGGAGTCGCGCATGTCCGACCCGCCCGGTCTCCCGTCGGGGTGCAGGAACTGCGCCTTCGTCTCCGCTGCCATCGATCCCCTTCCCTGATCCTCGACGCACGGCACTCTAGCGACGGCCGGCCCGCTCTGCCAGCCGAAGCGCGTGTGCCGCCTACTGCGTCAACCGCAGCGTGAAGCCCGGGTCGTGCACGATCTTCCCGGGACCGCCGGCGCCCTTCGCCGGATCCATCGTCGCGGTGCAGCCGTGCATGCACGGATCGCCGTCGACGCACGGCTGGCAGCAGTACACGACGCTGCCGACGCGAATGCCGCGGTCCACCGCGATCATGCAGCCGCACTTGGGGCACCTGACGTTCGCCATCATCCGCCTCCCGCTTCGAGTGGTAACGCCGAGGCTCGTCCCTCGCCATCCGGCTCCGCGCCGGCGGCCGTCTCGGGGAAGTTGACGACGAGGACACGGCGGCGGTCGCGCGCGACGACGCGCGGCTCGGCGTCGATCCCGGCCGCGAGGTCGGGAACGAGGTCGTCGTTCGTCAAGAGGAAGACCCGCCGTCCGGACGACCACTCCGAGGCGAGCGGCGACAGATCCTTCCAGTAGTAGCGATCGCGCTCGGGCGAGATCTCCACGCCGTGCCACACCTCGTCGTAGTTCTTGATCATGTGGACGCGACCGCGCGTGTAGAACGGGAGACCCTGCCAGAGCTTCCGATAGAGCACGACGAGGTCGCCCGGCTGGCGAGCCGCGTTGACCTCATCGGCGAGCGCGCGCGATGTCTTGACGACGCCCCGGGCCGGGAGCGCGCCGTAAACGGCGAGGCCGATCGTCAGGATCACGGCCGAGAGCCGCGCCGGCATCGCGAGGCCCTGTCCGTACCGCGAGTAGGCGACGAGGAAGCCGCCGACCGCGAGCGCCGTGCCGGCGCGTGCCGCCGCGAGTGCGATCCACCCCACGTCGTCCGTGCCCGCCTTGAAGGCCTCCGCGAACGTGTCCTCGAGGAGCCACGCGAGCGCCGCCGCGACGACGCCGACGACGCCGAGGCCGAGCAGCACGAAGCCGAGCACCCGTGTCACGACGCTCGAGAGGGTCTCGCGCGCGAGCACGCGCTCGAGCCAGGCACCGGCGACCAGCGCGAGCGGCGGCAGCGCCGGGAGGATGTAGGTCGCGAGCTTCGAGCTCGCGACCGTGAAGAACGCGATCGTGATCCCGCCCCAGAGTAGGAGGAAGGTCCGCGGTGCGCGCGGGATCTCCGCGAACGCCGCGCGCCCCTCGCGCGTCAGCGCGAGCGCGATCGCGACGACGCTCCACGGAAGCGGGCCGGCGAGAAGGACCGGGATGTAGAAGAACGGCCCCTCGGGATGGCCGACCTCCGCCGTGAAGCGCTCGAAGTGCTCGCGCACGAAGAAGTACGACAGGAAGTCCGGATTGGCCCGCGCCACGAGGACGAACCACGGCACGGTGATCAGGAGGAATGCCAGGATCGGGAGCGGACGGACGAGCGCTCGGAGCGTCGCCCAGTCGCGATTCAAGAGAAGGAACGCGAGCGCGATCAGACCCGGCAGCGCGAGCGCGACCGGTCCCTTCGTCAGGACGCCGAGAGCCGCGGCCACGGACACGGCGACGGCCCAGCGCCGCTTCGCGACGTCCGACGAAGCGGCGTGCGCCGCGTAGAAGGAGACCATCGTCGCCGTCATGAATGCCGTCAGGAGGCTGTCCATCGTCAGCGCCTGCGAAAGCACGAAGAAGATCGGCATCGTCGCGAGCACGCCGGCGCCGATCAGCGCCGCACGCCGTCCGAAGAGCGGCACGCCGAGCCACCACACGAGCACGATCGTCGCGATCCCGGCCGCGGCGGGAACGACGCGCGCAGCGCCCTCCGTCATCCCGAACGCCTCGAAGGCGAGCGCCACCGCCCAGTAGAAGAGCGGCGGCTTCTCGAAGTAGACGACGTAGTTGAGCTTGGGCGTCACCCAGTCGCCGGTCTCGAGCATCTCGCGCGGGATCTCCGCGTAGCGCCCCTCGTCGGGATCCTGCAGCGGATATCCCCCGATCTCGCCGAGATAGAGCGCCGCGAGAAGGAGGAGCCCGAGGAGCGGAAGCAGTCGTTCGCGGGTCAAGGATTCTCCTCCGGCTCCTGGCAAGCGACGGTCCCGCCGCGACCCGGCAGCCGGCCCGGCGCAACGCGCGCGCGCGGCAACGAGTCGAGCCGGAGGGACGAAGCGACGTCGCCGAGCGTACGGATCGGCAGCACGTCGCGCACGCGCTCGAGGAGAGCGTCGAGATGCGCGAGGCACGGTCCGCCCTCGACCTCCGTGTGGATCGTGTGGACGTTCAGCCGATCGGGACGAATCCAGCCGAGATAGGCGCGCGTCAGCGCCTCGACGTCCGTGCCCTCCCGGCCGAGCACCTCGTCGAGCGTCGGCAGCGTCGTCGGGATCTCCGGGATCGACGAGCCGTACCCGTCCGCCGACGGCAGATACGGCGCTCGCCCGCGCGTGTCGCTCCGGTAGCGGATTCCGAGGCCGTCCGTGACGCGGAGGCTCGTCCCCGTGCACTGCCAGCCCGGCGCCGCGAAGCACTCGGGCTTCCGTCCGAGCACCGACTCGAAGAGATCGGAGGCGTGCCCGACCTCGGACGCGACCTCCGCGACCGGAAGGCGCGCGAGATCGTCATGCCAGCGGACGTGGTCGTACCCGTGGATCCCGACCTCGTGTCCCGCGCGCTCGAGCACGCGCAGCCGGTCGGGTTGCCCCGCGACGACGGGAATCGCAGGCAGGAGCGTGCCACGGAGCATCGTCGCAAGCGGATAGAGACGCGGGGCGCCGCTCTGGAGCATCTTCCGGAGAAAGCCCTTCTGCCGGAACACGCGCAGCGCCGCGCGTCCGGTGCGGTCGGGCCCCATCGTCACGAACCAGCTCGCACGCACGTCGTGGCGCGCGAAGAGGTCGAGGAGCCGGGGCGCGCCGTCGCGCAGGCCGAGGTGCGTGTCGACGTCGACCTTCAGCGCGAACGCCGGCTCCAAGGCCGCGTCTACGCCTCGCTCCGGAACCACTCGATCGTCTTGGCGAGCCCTTCCCGCAGCGGCACGAGCTCGCCGATGCCGAGCCGCTCGTGCATCCGGCGCGCGTCGGGGACGCGTCGTCCGATGTCCTCGTAGCTCGAGCCGTAGACCTCTTCCTGGCGGACGAACTTGATCGTGCTGGAGCTGCCGGAGATCTCGATCATCAGCTTCGCGAGATCGAGGATCGACGTCTCGACGTCCGTTCCGATGTTGAAGATCGCGCCGTCGGTTTCGGGCCGGAGGCCGGCGTTCGCCGTCGCCGTCACCGCGTCGGTCACATAGGTGAAGCAGCGCGTCTGCTTTCCGTCGCCGATCACCGTCAGCGGCTCTCCACGCAGGAGCTGCCCCATGAAGATCGTGATGATCCGCCCGACGTCGAGCTTGTCGAGCCGCGGTCCGTAGATGTTGAAGAAGCGGACGATCGTCACGGGCAAACCGAGCTTCCGGTACGCGAAGCAGAAGTGCTCGCCGACCGCCTTCGAGGTCGAGTAGCACCAGCGGTCGATCCGCGTGGAGCCGAGCACGCGGTCGTCGTCCTCCGACCAGGGTAGCTTCGGGTTCCGGCCGTAGACCTCGGACGTCGAGCTGAAGACGACCCTCCGTCCATACTTGAACGCGGCCTTCAGCACGTTCTGCGTGCCGTTCACGTTGACGTTCAGGACCTCGTACGGATCGCCGACGTAGTGCTCGACGCCGACGACGGCGGCGAGGTGGAAGACGATCTCGACCTGCGCGACGAGCGAGTCGAGGATCTCGACGTTCATCACGCTGTCGCGCACGACGCGGAACCGCGGATGTCCGATCAGGTGGCGGACCTTCGCCGTTCCGCCGGGCTCCAGGATGAAGACCTCGTGGTCCTGCGCGAGGAGCAGCTCGGAAAGATGCGACCCGATGAAGCCGCCGCCGCCGGTGATCAAGATCTTCACGATTTCCCCCCCCGCCGCCGGCCACTTCCGGTGAAGCGTGCGCCGTCTTGCACGGATGCCCCAGCGGCCCACTCGCGGCCGCTTCGCCGCGTCTCGCCTTCCCAGGTCACGTCGAGGAGCTCGAGCGCGCCGTCCCCCGTTGCGACGAGAGGCGAACCCTCACGATCGACGAGCAACGTGCCGGGAGCGGCCTCGCCGAACGCGGGCCGCGTGTCGGCCGCCCACACGAGGAGCTTCCGCTCGTCGAGCCAGGAGAAAGCGCCGGGCCACGGATCGGTCACGGCGCGCACCAGGTTCCGGATCTCCTCGGCCGGCCTCGACCAGTCGATCTCGCCGTCCTCGGGACGGCGTCTTCCGAAGTAGCTCGAAGCGGAGTGGTCCTGCCGCGTCCGCGGCGCCGTGCCCGCCTGGAGCAGAGGGTGCAACTCCCGGATCACGATGCGCGCCGCCGCCGCGAGCTTCCGCGTGAGCGTCAGCGCCGTCTCCTCGCGAGCGATCGCGACGCGGCGCTGCGCGACGACGTCGCCGTGGTCGGACTTCTCGTCCATGTAATGGAGCGTGACGCCCGTCTCGGTCTCGCCGTGCAGGAGCACCCAGTTGACCGGCGCGCGTCCGCGATAGCGCGGCAACAGCGAGCCGTGCAGGTTCAGCGCTCCGCGCTTCGGGATCGCCAGGATCTCCGGCGAGAGCATGTTCCGGAAGTAGAAGGAGAAGAGGAAGTCCGGCTCCGCTTCCTCGATCGTCCGGCGCGCTTCCGGAGCGTTCACGTCGGTCGGCGCGATCACGCGGAGGCCGGAAGACACGGCGAGGTCCGCGACCGACTTGAACCACACGTTCTCTCCAGGCTCGTCCTCGTGCGTGACGACGAGCGACACCCCGGTCTCGAGGGCGAGCAGCTCGCTCAGGCAAGCGTGCCCGACCTCGCCATAGGCGCAGACGACGGCCTTCACCTGAGCTCGTCGGACGGGTCGGGCGACCCCGACTGCGAGATCACCTCGCGGATCCGGTAGATCGGCCGGCGTCGCACCTCGGCATAGATCCGACCGACGTACTCGCCGACGAGACCGACCGCGAGGAGCAGGACGCCCATGAACGCGAACAGGATCGCGAAGAGGGTGAAGATCCCCTCGCTCTCCGGGCCGAGGATGATCCGGCGCGCAAAGAGGAGCATCGAGAGGGCACCACCGAGGATCGCGATCACGAGGCCCGCGACGCTCACCATCTGGATCGGCAGCAGGCTGAACCCCGTGATGAGGTCGAAGCCGAGCCGCATCAGGCGAAGCGGCGAGTACTTCGACGAGCCCTCTTCGCGCTCGTAGTGTCGCACCTCGATCTCGATCGGATTCGCCGCAAGCATCATCGCGAGCGCGGGGATGAACGCGGCCTGCTCCGCGAGCTCGACGATCTCCTCGACGACGTGGTGCGAGTAGCCGCGCAGCATGCAGCCGTAGTCGCGCATGCCGACGCCGATGCTCGCCGTCGTCACCGTGTTGACGAGCGAAGAGACCTGCTTCCGGAGCCACGGATCCTGGCGGTTCTCCCGGATCGAGCCGACGACGTCGTGGCCGGCGCGGAGCTGATCGATGATGCGCGGAATCTCCTCGGGGGGATTCTGCAGATCCGCGTCGAGCGTGACGATCCAGCGACCGCGTACGATCGAGAAGCCGGCGATGATCGCCGGGTGCTGGCCGAAGTTCCGGGACAGCTCGACGACGACGATCTCCGGATGCTCGGCGGCGAGCTCGTGCAGGATGTCGCTCGAGCGATCCTTCGAGCCGTCGTTGACGAGGACGAGTTCGTAGCGCTCGTGGGCCAGAACGCGCTGGATCTCGCCCACGAGGTGGTGCAGCGTCCCCTGCTCGTTGAACACGGGGATGACGATCGACACCTCGGGCGCGCCCCTCGGGCGCAGGCCGCTTTGCTCGTTCAAGGCGACCTCGCTCAAGACGCGCCCTCGCCCCGCTGTCCCCGCGCCTCCGCCGCGACTCGTCCCCGCTCGTTCTCGCGGATCACCGTCGCGAGCACCTCCACCACGAAGTCCACGTCGCCGTCGCGCATGTCAGGGAACAGGGGGAGCGTCAAGATCCGTCGGTGCGCCTCGGTCGCGACCGGAAGGCGCTTCGGATCCGTGCGGTCGCGGTAGAGAGTCTGCAGGTGCAGCGGCACGAAGTGGACGCCGGCACCGATGCCGCGCGAGCGGAGCTCCTGGATCACGTCGTCGCGCTCGATCGCGAGCGCCGCGGGCTCGATCCGCACGACGAGCATGTGCCAGGCGTGCTCGTGCTCGTACGAAGGATCGGCGAGCGGCTCGACGTGCGGAACCGAGCGGAGGAGCTCGCGATAGCGCATCGCGAGCTCGCGGCGGCGGCGGTTCCGCTCGTCGAGGCGAGCGAGCTGATGGATGCCGATCGCCGCCTGCAGGTCGCTCATGTTGTACTTGAAGCCCGCCTCGACGACGTCGTAGGCCGCGGGGCCGCGTCCGCCGAAGCGGCTCTCGGGCGTCTGGTCGATCCCGTGGAAGCGAAGGCGCCGGGCGCGCGCCGCCAACGCCTCGTCGTCCGTCGAGAGCGCGCCGCCCTCCCCCGTCGTCAGGTTCTTCGCCGGGTGGAAGCTGAACATCGTGACGTCGCCGATGCCGCCGATCGGGCGCCCCTTGTACGAGGCGCCGAGAGCATGCGCCGCGTCCTCGACGATCTTGAGACGACGCGCTCGGGCGATCTCGAGGAGCGCGTCCTCGTCGCACGGAAGGCCGGCGTAGTGCACCGGCAGGAGAGCGCGCGTACGCGGCGTCAGCGCCTCCTCGATGCGCTTCGTGTCGAGGTTCAAGGTGTCCGGCTCGACGTCGACGAAGACCGGGACGGCGCCGGCGTGGAGGAGGACGTTCGCCGTCGACACCCACGTCATCGGCGTCGTGACGACCTCGTCCCCGGGGCCGATCCCGGCGACCAGGACCGCGAGGTGGAGAGCCGCCGTGCCGGTGCTCGCTGCGACCGCGTGAGCGGTCCCGAGGCGCGAAGCGAGCTCCTCCTCGAAGCGCGCCGTCCGCGGTCCCGTCGCGAGCCATCCCGACCGGAGGCACGCCTCGACCTCGTCGATCTCGGCCTCGGTGATCGAGGGACGGGCGTACGGCAGCACGCGCCCTGGCTAGCAGACCCCGGTAGGGCGGCCAAATTCGAGCTTTTTTTGCGGAAGAGCTTGCACCCATGACGCGTCGTGTTAATCATCCGTACGGAGGTTGGTAGAGATGGCAAAGGCCAAGGAAAGCACGATGTGGGCCCCGCTCAGCGATGCGCTCGAGCAGGCGCGCGACCTGAACCGTCAGGCGCAGCGCTTCGCTCGCGACACCGCGGACGAGGTCCGTAACCGCTCGGAGGCGGCGTTGAAGGACGCCCGCAAGCGCTCCGAGAAGACTCTGCGGCTCGTCCGGGACAACTTCGAGACCGCACAGAAGAGGCTCGAGAAGCAGACCGACCGACTCGGCCTCGGGAAGCTTCCCGAGCTGACGAAGCTGCCCGAGCTGGCGAAGAAGCAGCTCTCCGAGATCGAGGAGCAGCTGCGCCAGGGGGTGGAGTGGGCGGCAAAGGCGCTGCAGATCGCGACCGAGCACGATCTGGACGCCCTGCGGCGCAAGGTGGCCGCCCTGGAGAAGCGGGTCAGCGAGCTCACGCGCGAAAGCGCTGCCGCCTGACCGACGGCTTCGCGCGGAGGAGGGGTTCCCGGCGGTCGGCTTCGGCCGGCCGCCGGGGGCCGGGGATCGCCTGCTCGAAGCGGGCGCTTCGAGCTTCCGCTCAGGCGGCGGCGCTCTCCCTCTTGCCCTTCGCCTTGGGCTTCGACGGCTTCTCGTCCGAGGGGGACGACGTCGACGCAGCGCTGCCGGGGCTCGTGTCCTTGGACTCGCTGCCCGAGCTCTCCGAAGACGACGACTTTCCCTTGTTGGCGTAGTCCGTCACGTACCAGCCCGTGCCGCGGAGCTGGAACGCGGTGTTCGACATCAGCTTCGTGACCTTGCTCTTGCAGGTCGGACACTTCCGCAGCGGCTTCTCCGTGATCTTCTGCATCACGTCGAAATCGCCGCAGCGCTGGCAACGGTATTCGTAGATCGGCATCCCGGTACCCTCGACGGGCTCAACGTAAGAATTGACCCGCCGCTTGTCCACCCATGTTCCAGGCCGCCTGGTTCAGGGTTCCGACCAGGAAGACCTGCAGGAACTGGATCGCGAGGAGCACGACGAGCGGCGTGAAGTCGATCCCGCCGAAGTAGAGCGGGATCACCCGCCGGATCCGGTAGTAGACGGGCTCCGTCGCCGCGCGGAGGAACCGCACGATCGGATTGTAGGGGTCCGGGTTCACCCACGACAGGACCGCGCTCGCGATCACGATCCAGAAGTAGATCGAGAGCAGCGTGTCGAGCACCATCGCGAGAGCCAGTAGAAAATTGCGCAGTACGATCATCCTCTCCTCTTTCGTCCCTTCTTCGTCCGCGCTTCAACCGGCGGAAAGCTCGCGCGAGCGCCGGGTCGCCGACTCGACGGCCGCCCGGACGGCGCGCGCGAAGCCGCGGGAGTCGAGCGCTTCGAGCCCCGCCTGCGTGGTTCCCCCGGGCGAGGTCACCCGCGCGCGCAGCACCGAGGCCTCCTCTCCCGACTCCTTCCAGAGCACGGCCGAGCCGAGGATGGTCTCGCGGACGAGCCGGAGAGCGAGCGTCTCGTCGAGGCCCACCGCCTGCGCGGCCTCGAGCATCGCCTCCGCGTAGGCGAACAGGAACCCGGGGCCGCTCCCGCTGACGGCGGTCACCGCGTCGAGGAGCTTCTCGTCGTCGAGGACCACGACCTCTCCCACGCTCGCGAATACGGCCTCGGCGAGCTGGACGTCCTCGGGGCGCGCGGTCGGACCGGCGACGAGAGCCGTGATCCCGCGGCGCACGAGAGAGGGGGTGTTCGGCATCGCGCGCACCGTGCGCACCTCTGCGCCGAGGGACCGTGCGAGGCCCTTCAAAGGAACGCCCGCGACGATCGAGAGAACGAGATGATCGCCGCGCACGACGGGTGCCAGCTTCTCGAGGACCGCCGGCAGGACCTGGGGCTTGACGGAGAGGACGAGGACATCCGCCTCCGCCGCGAGCGCGCCCAGCTCCGCCACCGCTCTGCCGCCGGTCGCCGTGCGAAAGCCGTCGAGGGCCTCCGCGACGGGATCGGTCGCGATCAGCTCGAATCGCGCTTCGCCGGAGCCGGCGCCCGCGAGGCCGCCACCGAGCGCGCGCGCCATGTTCCCGGCGCCGATGAATCCGATTCGGTGCATCCCGTTCAGCCTCCCCTCGCGGCGCGCGATCGCGGACCGACGATCGCGGTTCCGAGCCGGACGAGCGTCGCTCCTTCCTCGATCGCGGCATGATAGTCCCCGCTCATCCCCATCGACAACTCGCGCAGGCTCTCGTGCCCCTTCTCGCGAAGCGCGTCGCGGAGCTCGCGCAGGGCCGCGAACGTCGCGCGAACGCCCTCCGGCGAAGCGCCCGCGCGGCCGACGGTCATCAGCCCGACGACCTCGAGGTCCGGCAAGGCACGGACGCGCCCGACGAGCTCCGCCGCCGCTTCGGGAGCGACGCCCGCCTTCGCCGGATCGCGATCGACGTTCACCTGGACGAGCAACTGGAGCGGCGCGACGGCATCCTTCGCGAGCGCCGCGGCGACCTCGAACCGGTCGATCGTGTGCACGACGTCGAACAGGCCCGCCGCGAGCTTCGCCTTGTTCCGCTGCAGGTTGCCGATCAGGTGCCAGCGGACGTCCTCCCCGGCCCCCGCGCGGCCGACGAATTCACGCTTGTCGCGCGCCTCCTGGACGTAGTTCTCGCCGAGTTCGCGTCCACCGGCGGCGACGACGGCGGACGCGACGCGCGCCGGATGTCCCTTCGTCACGGTGACGAGCTGCACGCTTCCCGCCGGACGCCCGCACGCGACGGCGCGCGCGGCGACCTCCGCCGCGACCGACCGCCAGCGGAGCGCGATCGCTTCGTCCGGAAGCTCTGCCAGCGGGGACGCCGCCCCGAGCTCCTCGAGCATTGCCGCGGTCTCCTCGAGGGGAAGCCCGATCACGCACGTGACCGAGCCCTCGACGGCCCTGACGAAGGTCCCTGCTCCGCCCTGGATCGAGTACGCGCCCGCCTTGTCGAGGGGCTCTTCGCTCGCGGCGTACGCGGCGATCTCCGCGTCGGCGAGCTTCCGGAACTTCACGTCGCTCCTCCCGAGAAAGGAGCGACGCACATGGCCGCCGCGTGCCACCGCGACGGCGGAGAGAACGCGGTGCGCCCGCCCCGAGAGATCGGCGAGCATGCGCGCGGCGTCGGCCGCGTCCGCTGGCTTCCCGAGGACGCGCCCATCGACCACGACCGAAGTGTCCGCGCCGATCACGAGCGCGTCGGGCGTCTTCCGGCTCGCGACGACGGCCTTCTCACCCGCGAGCCGCTGCACGTAGGCTTCCGGGTCCTCGCCGGCGTGCTGCGACTCGTCGACGTCGGCCGGGCGCACCTCGAACGGCCACGCGATCCGCGCGAGGATCTCGCGGCGTCGCGGCGACGCCGAAGCCAGGATCACCTGCATTCTCGTAGGCTCGGAAGGAGACGGCGAGCTTACTCGATCGGCTTCGTCTTCGCAGGCGCGGGCTCCGTGGGAGCCTCGTACGGGCGGATCGCCGTGATGATGCAGCGATCCCCGGGCACGGTGATCGCATCGCGCCGGTAGTCGCAGACGCGCGTGTCCGGCGTGTCCCACTTCAGCGCGTTCGCGTAGAAGAGGTCCGAGCAGCGGCGATCGAGGAGAACCTCCCACTGCCAGCCGCTCACCTTCGTTCGCACGAGGATGCGGTAGGGGTCGGGAGCCTTCCAGTCCTCGATCGTACGCAGGAAGATGCACTGCCCGCTCGGCGTGGGAAACGTGCTCGGCGGAGTGTCGCCGTCCGCTTGGAAGCCTGCCTCGGAAACGGGTGCCGTGGTCGGCCGAGGCACGGGCTTCGCGACCGGCTCCCCGGCGCGCTTCGCGCAGCTCGGCGTCGTCGCGAGCGCCAGCAGAGCCGCGAGCGCGAGCCCGCGAGCGCTCCACGAGAAGTGTCGCTCACGCGATCGCACGGTCCTCCCGCAGGGCCGCGATCTCGTCCGCTCGAAAGTCCGCCTCGCGCAGCACGGCTTCCGTGTCCGCGCCGGTGAACGCGGGCGAAGGACCGGGCTCCCCCGGCGTGCGGTCGAGACGCGGCGTCGCGCGGAGCTCCGGCATCGTCGTCCGGATGAGCGCGCGAAGGCCCGATTCCGCATCGGACGCCGAAGCGAGAAGCACCACCGAGAGAAGCGCCAGCGCGCCCACGACGACGCCCGTGACGAACCGGCCCTCGAGCCCTCGACTGGTGCGCGCGATCGCCTCGGGCGAAGCCATTCCCAACGGCATCACGGCGTGCGGCGCGGTGCAAGCCGTGGCGAACACACCCGATTCGACGAGCCCGCAGCGATCCGCCCGGCCGCTCCGCTCGTGCCCTTCGGTTGCGAACTCGCCCCCACGCGGTACTCTCCAAGCGCGACTGCGGTGCGGAGGGGAGATGGGCAAGGCTGAGCCTCTCGAGCGCGACACGCCGTGGAGCTGGCTGCGCGACACCGTGCGGCTCGGCGGCCCGGGCCAGTGCGTCTTCGCGATCAACAACGCCTGCAACGCGGGGTGCGACTTCTGCAACTTCGCGCTCGGTCGCCTTCCGCGCGAAGACTGGAAGTACGTGCCCCTCGAAGCGGCGCGCCAGGCGATCGACGTCCTCCACCGGAACTTCATCCGCTACCTCGTCATCACGGGCGGCGAGCCGATGCTCCATCCCGACGTCGAGGAGATCATCGCGCACGCGCGCGACCGCAGCATGTCCGTGCTGCTCGTGACGAACGGCTCGAAGCTGAACGAGCGAAGCTGCCGCGCGCTCGCCGAAGCGGGTACGACGAACGTCATCATCTCGATCGATGCGCCGACCGCCGAAGCGCACGAGGGAAATCGCGGCCTGCCGAAGGTCTGCGAGCGGATCCGCAAGGCCAACGCGCTCTTCCGCGAGCTCGGGGTCCAGGTGACGGCTTCGGTCACCATGAGCCGCCTCGTGACGAGCTACGACGATCTCGCGCGCTTTCTCGAGGATCTCGGCTTCGACAACGTGACGTTCTCGTATCCGCTCACCCACCTCGACTCGAGCTTTCTCGGATTCCGCAGCTCCTCGCTCGTCGCCTTCGGCCGAGAGGAGCTCCTCGAGCA
>Ga0194132_10005879_pt1 | contig 19470 bp, 17 predicted proteins | sample TA2KigOf80mmetaG_FD_148612 | JGI IMG/M metagenome (GOLD analysis project Ga0194132, IMG submission 148612) | Freshwater microbial communities from Lake Tanganyika, Tanzania - TA2015054 Kigoma Offshore 80m | ecosystem: Environmental > Aquatic > Freshwater > Lake | place: Tanzania: Lake... | reverse complement strand
GATGATCTCCTCTGCCGCAAACCGTTTCCTTGGCATCGCTGCCTCCCTTTCCGTCCAGGCATTTTCCCACTTTGCGCCTGGTCTAGTTTTTGGGGGGCAGGTCAGTCCTGCATCCATCTGTAGCTCAAGGATTTGGAGTTGCCTTCCTTACTGACTAATATCTTCGGTATGCCCTAAACTGGTTTTATTGCATCCAAATGCTTATTTCATTCCATCGATATCCGATTCGGACTACGCTCATTGTTATAATCCTTGTCCTGCTATACGTCTCTGCCTGGAGCGCTTTGCGCATTAACAAAGGCATGCATCAAGCGCGATCTGCTGAGACAACTATTCAAAACCTTCGAGCTCTGTGGCAAGACATCGACTCGGGCTCCGTGGAGAATCTTGATTTAGGCAGGCAACATCTTTCGACTCTCAGCAATGAGCTTCTGGGCGCCAAAAGGACACTCAGCCCATTTATCAGAGTCGCCCCACTCGTTACTTGGCTTCCTGGGATTGGCGGCGACCTCAAAGCGAGCATAACGATGCTTCACTTAGGCACAGATATTGTCCAGACCTCCCAGGATCTTCTCGCTCGCTTCGATAACGTGGTAGACTCTGGATCTCGCAGCAGCGTGGCCAGCCTACTCCGAGATAGGCACATAAATGAGGATGTCTTATTGGCCCTGACCAATGAAACTCCATCTCTGCGCAAAGCCTTGCAGACCCTTGATGCTGCTGCAAAGATACAGGATCGTCTCAGCCACTCTGATCTTGGCTCAGGCGCTCAGAAAAGGGTGGCTCTCTCCGAAGAAGTCACAAAACATCTTCAAACGTTGGTCCGCATGTCCCTGGCGGCGGCCGAGTCCTGGCAATCCTTCCTCGGCTTTTCCACGCCGCGCACCTATCTCATCGTCGCCCACAACAGCGATGAGCTTCGCGCCACTGGCGGCTTCATCCCCGGCGCCTGGATCGTCACTTTTGATCAAGGCGTCATGACGGAGCTCACGTTCTGGGATACCCTGGATGTTGACGCCATCACCACTGCTCCCCCATTGCCTCCCCAGGGGCTCCTGGAGACTATCTGGGCTGGAGCATGGTTGTTTCGGGACGCCAGCTGGTTCCCCGACTTTCCAGAGACCGCTCGCGCCATGGAGCGCTACTTCCAGATGGACCGCCCGCGCGAGTTCGCCGGCGTCATCGGCCTCAACCAATGGGGCGTCCAGGAGATACTCCGGGCGCTTGGGCCGATAACTCTCCCCTCAGGTCAGGTCATGACACAAGAGACCTTTGTCACCCTCATGGAAGACGGGACAGATGCAGAAGGTCGGGCCTTCATGGACACGATCCTTCAAGCGTCCCTCAACCGTCTCCAAGAAGAGCCCTCTCCTTTCCTCCTTGCCTCCCTCTTTTTAGGCCTGAACCGAAGTCTTGAGCAGAAGCATCTCCTCCTCGCCTTCCACGAGCCCGCCCTCCGCGCCATGGCGGAGCGGAATCGCTGGAATGGCGACCTGCGCGATGTGGAAGGCGACTACCTGATGGCTGTGGACAGCAATGTGGGCTTCAACAAGGTCAATCGCAACATCACCCGGTCGCTGAAATATGATCTGGCACTGACGCCCACAGGCGGCGAGGCCAGACTTGAGATCGTCTACACGAATAAGAGCCGGATATCCGGCTCTAGCGGTTGCGCTGTGCAGAGTGGCCCTGTGCCGGTGGAGAGTTATGCAATCCTAAAGAATGCGTGCTACTGGAACTTCCTCCGCGTCTACGTGCCCATCGGGTCTTCTCTTGCCGGAGCCTCTCCCTTCCCCATGCCCCAGGGCGCCCTCTATCGCCGGGTCGGCTACAACGATATCGAAGAGACGAGCCGTACCTATCAAGAGAACGACAAGCAAGTCTATGCGGGCTTTTTCACGGTTCCCGAGGGGCAAACTCGCTCCGTGGCCTTTCATTACAGCATCCCCAAGTCAGCGATGCTGGTGCAAGGTAACCTGCTGACCTATCGCCTGACCATTCAGAAACAGCCAGGACTGCAGGCTGAGCCTGTCACCATCGCCGTCAGTCTTCCGGATGGGTATCGCCTTCGCTCTTCGAGTGCAACCCCGATCTCGCAAGAAGACCGCACGCTCCTATATTCCTTCTCTCTCGATACTGATAAGGAGCTGACTGTTGTATTGCAGCGTGGCTAATAGGCGGGCATCCTTCTTGAAGGCCGCATTGGCCATCGCGGCAATCGCAGGCACTTCACTGCTCTTCAGTGCCTGCGAACAGTCCACAAACGCTCCAGGCCTGCCTCTAACCCCCGATGAAGATCGCGAGTTCACTGTCTCGACCTCCGCCACTGTCATCATAGAGCCCGCCGGGCCTGAGGCCGTGCTGGCTCGTGTCCAAGTCTCCCCAGACATAGCCTCCGTGGCCGCCGGACAGCGGTTCGTTTTCACAGCCATAGCCTTTGACGCTGCTGGTAAACCGATCCCCCAAGCCAAGGTGGAGTGGAAGGCCCATCCCGAGGCGGGGAGGATTTCATCTGCAGGGCTTTTCGCCTCAGCCAAAGTGCCTCGCATCTATCGAGACGCTATAGAGGCAAAGGTAACGCATCGAAGTGTGGTCATCGTGAAATCGGCTTCGGTTGAGATTGTAGACCCGGCAGTCTCTGCCGCGCGGGCCCTTCAAACCGTTGCTGTCTATCCGGCCAGCATCGCGCTCCTGCCTGGGCAGGTAGCCGGCCTGAGCGCCCTAGGATGGGACGAACAAGGCCAATTCGTTCAAGGCCTTCGTTTTACCTGGAGCGTCGCCGATCCCAGGATAGGCCAGGTTGACCGCCTTGGCTTCTTCACTGCCGGAACAAGCCCCGGGGTATACCCCAAAGGCGTCAGCGTCACCGCCATCCAAGAAACTGCCCAAGGTCTTATCGAGCGGCAGGCCTTTGTTGCCGTAACCGTGAGGGAGCAAGGCCTGGAAGCCCGCATTCTGAGCCAGCTTTCCGTTGTTCCAAATAACGTCGTCCTTGCCCCTGGGCAGCGGGTCTCTTTCCTGGCTCGCGCCTTTGACCAGAGCGGCCGCTCTTTGGGTCAAATCACGTACGAGTGGGCAGCGGTGACTGCACAAGCGGGCAGGATAGAACACCCTGGCCAGTTCGTGGCAGGCCAGCAAACTGGCCGCTTTGAGAACGCCATAAAGCTCACGGCGACTCAGTCATTGCCATCCGGGCCTGTCTCAGTCACAGCAACGGTCTCCGTCACCGTCCAACTGCCTCCCGCGCGCGGCGTTTTAGCCACGGCGCGTATCACGCCCGGTAGCGTGACCGCTCAGCCTGGCCAGCGATTCATCTTCTCATCCGCAGGATTCGACGCTCAGGGCAAAAATGTCCCCGTGCGCGTATCCTGGAGCATGGAGGATTCCGCCGCAGGATCCATCACCCAAACCGGCATCTTTGTCGCGGGTATGACACCGGGCGTCCATCGGAATGCTGTCAAACTCGAGCTTGTTCAAGACCAGGACGGGCGCAGGGTCAGAATTGTGCAATATGCGAGCGTGAGCATCGTCGGGAAGCTGGCGAAAGTCGAAATCGTACCGGACACCATCGTGGTTGTTTCAGAACAGTCCATCGCGCTCCGAGCAATCGGCTACGATGACCAAGGGCTCCAGATATTGCCGCTCCGACTCAGGTGGAGCATGGTAGACCCTAAGGCTGGGCGCATCGAATCGTCCGGTATCTTCACCGCAAGTGCCGCGCCTGGGACGTACCAGGGCGCCGTGCGGGTTCTGGCGTCTGATGGCGGGGCACGATAATGGAAAACCCAAAGCTCTTTGAACGGCTGCCGGCCTTCATAAACCAAAACCTCTCTCAGATCCTGCACCCATCTGCCAATTTCCCGCGCTCTCGGACTATCGTCGCAGCATCTGTCCTCTGTCTCTCCGCTATTCTATTGGCCTCATGCTCCGGATCCTTAAAAGGCGGCTCCTCGGCCAGAACTGTGCTGTCCGAGGCGGCCATTCCTCTCCAGTTCAGCGTTTCATCCTCCGCAGAAGCCCGCACCGAAGCAGGCCAACCCCTCTTCATCTCTGGAGGCCAGGCTTCCCTCCGAAGCAGAGATGGCAACGTCATAGCGTTGGAACTTCCGATTGCCGTCCCTGCAGGTCAGCAGATGGGATCGTTCAGAGATTCCAGCATTGGCATTACGGTGACAAAAAAACCTGATGGGAAATTGACAGCAGAACTTCCTCTCTCGCAGATAGCGGGTAACCTGTCCTTGACCTTGCAGGCGGACGTGCAAGCCGTCCAGCGTTCAGATTCGGCGGTGACCCTTTCACTCGCTAATATGCAAGTGACCACTGGCTCTCTCGCCCCGCCTGCGCCCAAGGATGTCCCTCCGCTTGTGCAATCGCTGCAGCTTGGATTCGGCCTTCATCAGCTCCCGGTTACGGCAAAAGTCTCCGTATCCGCGCGGCAGAACCTTTCGTCAGGTGAAATCTCAGCCGCGGGAGCCCTCATCAAAGAGACCAAGGATTGGGTGCCCGTCATCGCTGTGCAAGTTGACAAGCAGAATCTTCGGAACGGACAAGAAGTAGGCGAAGGCTTCCTCCTCATCCGCTCATCGCCCGGCACGAACAACGCCCGTTTCGCGGGCATCCGGATAGCGGATGACGGGTCAACCGAGCGCCTCACTGCCAGAGAAATCTCTCCTGGCCTTCTTCGCTTCTCTTCGCCGAGCGGTCTCTCCACCCTCCTCGTCGTTGACTTGGGTGAGAAAAACATCCCTAGCGCCACGCCAATGACTCCAAGCCCGACCCCAACGCCTGCACATACACCGTCGCCCCCTCCAACGCCAAGGCCTACCCCAACCAGCACCCCAACACCAACCCCATCGCCATTGCCAAGCCCTACGCCGATCGCGACGTCAACAGCCACGCCTCTGCCGACACCAACCTCTCTGCCGACACCAACCCTTGTTTCAACCCCAAGCCCTGTGCCAACACCGACCTCTCTGCCGACACCAACCCTTGTTTCAACCCCAAGCCCTGTGCCAACGCCCACCCCTGGTCTCACACTTGTGCCTACTCGTCCACCTGGCGGCGGTGGTGGCGGAGGCGGCGGCGGGGCCGCCTCAACACCCACCCCGTTCCCAACGGCAACTCCATTGCCAACCCCAACCACGATCCCTACACCCACACCCACCCAAACCCCGCAGGCAGACGATCGTTACGGCGTCATCTTGCACACTTCAAACCCAGCTGAGCAACAGTACTTTCTTGATACGCTTGGCACAAAATGGTTTATAGACTTCACCGCATCTCCAGTCGCGATCCCTGGACATCAGAAGGTGTTGTTCCTTGGCGGGACAGGTCTACCACTTGCGCAGATCCAAACGCTCACGCAGCAATTCCCTGGAGCTGTCTGGTACATTCTTGGCGAACCGAACGATGGCGGCGCTCGTCCCCAGACCGATGGACGGAACGATGGAACCCTTCCCGAAGGACTGGATGAAATCACTGCCGTTGTGGACCAGCTCCACATTCTCTACAGCCAGATCAAACAGTTAGACCCCACTGCCAAAATCACCAGCCCGTCTGTTCTGAACTGGGACTTTACCTGTACAGGCTGCGGAGGATACGAGTCTGGTCACTCCTGGACGGATAAGTTCTATACCCAATACGTCAATCGCCACGGCCCTCCGCCAATTGATATCTGGGCCATAGACGTCTACCCGATAGCCTGGGACAACTTGCCTACCGTCAATGCCAACCTCGCCATCGAACAAATCCAGAACATGCGAGCATTCCTAAACAACATCCACGCCCAGGCCAACAAACCTATCTGGATTACCGAGCTCTCCATGCACTGGGGCTACCCCGCAGCCAGCTTCAACACGCCCGGATGTGGCACGCTCCCCTCTCCTTCCGGCGCATACCAAACCACCCAAGTGATCAACTACATGGGGACTATTTTTAACTGGCTGGAGGCCAATTCCGCGCCGCTGAACATCCAACGCTGGTTCCAGTTCATCTCCTATAACGACATCACCACCTGCAACGGCGGCGCCTATGCCGGCATCAGCCTTTTCACCAGTCCCCAGACCGGCGCCCCGCTCAGCGCAACAGGCGAATACTTCCGCAACAGGGTGCTGAACATCATCCCCTAACGGCTCCTCCGCTTCCTCCGCTTGAAAAGAAAGGCCCGTGAGACTCACGGGTCTTTCTTTTCGCCTAGCGATTACCGTAGAAGGCTAGCTCTTTCGCATCATGCCGCAGGCCTCTTCCCTCTCCGCAAGAGGAAGAACCCTCCCACCACCACAACCGCAACAGCCACGCCCGCAACGGCGATAATCATCCCCGACCCGCCTCCCGCCTCCACCTTCACCTTTGCCTTTACCGCTACAACGGCAAAGGTGGAAAAACCCTCCGGCGACTCTGCTTGCAGGCGCACTTTGTCTGCGCCGGTTGCACCGCTTTGGTCAACGCTCAGAAACGATGCTCTCCCTTGGCCGTCTATGCGCAGCACGCGGAGGCTATTCTCAGGCCACTGCGCGAGCCAATCCCTCGTGACTGTGAAGACCAGCGTGCCGCTTGAGACAGTCGTGCCGCCACCCGGGCGGATTTCTACGGAATAGGCCATCGCCTCGATCGCCAGTCCGGCTCGCTCAGCGGCGCTGCGTCCAGCTGCCTCGATTTGCCCGCCTACGCTCACCGGGCGCACTTCTATCGCCACTGCCTCCGGGACCTGGCGGAGCGTCGCGACGACTTCCAGAGCCGCCTCCGGCTCAGGGCCGGCTGCGATTGCCACCGGTCCCGCCTCCAGCAGCACTCTCCGTACGGGTGTCGTGACCAGTTCACCTTGCACAGAGCCTGCTCCAACCTCGATGCGCATCCGGGCGGGCAGACCCTGGATGGTCAGGGGAATGATGACAGTCCCCTGGTCGCCGGACGGAGAAAACGTTGCTTGCAAGCCGGACTGCGGATCGCTGAACGACCCGAGGCGTTGGCCGGCCGCGAGCCGTACCGGAAACTGGATCGCTTGCCCGCTCCCACTCGTGGCGATGGCAACTGTCTTGCCGCTCACAAGCGTCAACGGTGCTCCGTCCGATGCTAGCGCCGTCGTTTGCTGGCTTAGGGTTATCCCAAGGAGCGGCGGCGCGGTTGGCTGAGGTGTTGGCGAAGGCGGTCGGGTCGGCGGCGAAGTGGAAGGCGGTGTCGGCGAAGGAGGTGACGTGGGCGCCTGGGTTGGAACAGTAGTCGGCGTGACCACGGGAGTTGGGGCGGGGGTCGCCGTGGGCGGCGGTTCAGGTGTCGGTGTCACTTCAGCCGGTGGCGGTCTGCTTGGCGGCGGCATAGGCACCGTTTGCCCCTGAGCAGCCTGAGGCGATGCGTAGTCAAGCGCCATAGGCAGCACAGCAGCGGTTACCAGAACAGCAAGCCCGGCCCAAAATACCAGGCAGCGCACGATGATCGCCCTATATTTGTGGATTTCACCCATGAGGCGGTAAGCCTTAAGCCTCTTTACCTCTGAGGACACGAAAAACCATCATACGGGGCCTCCCGATGGTATGTCCATCCAAACCTGTTTCCCCCTGCATGACAACCCCTCGCTTCACGTGACCTTCACGAGCATTGTGCCCTATTTCACAACTCCTTCACACCCCCAACCCATACTGCTTTTGCATAGCCCCTGGCCTCTCTCCGGCTATGCAGAAGGAGAATCTATGCGATTAGCTCGGCTTCCAAGGTTCCACGTTATCGTCGGTCTTTTCTTGTTATCGTTGCAGCCCTGGCTTTTGCCGCCTGTGAAGGCAACATTGCCAAGGACTACCAAGAGTCGCTGAAAGAGAGCCGCACCGCTACCGCCAAGGCCCCCCAGCAGCCGGTAGCGCCTCCTGCCGCTTCAGGTGGCGGCTCCCAGGCAACGCCTGTGGCCATCCAAGGCCAAGCGGCAAGTTTCACCTTAGCCACCGATCTTCAGCACGGTCAGCTCACCTTCGTGGGCGTCGGCGGGGCCATTGATAAGATCGGCAATCCGGCCATCGAGGTCGCCCTTGGCGCGAACATTGACGTTACCCTCGTCAACGGCGATGGCGTTGAGCATGACATCTCGTTCCCGGACTTCAACGCTACTTCTGCTCGCATCACAGCCAAGGGGAGCCAGACAAAGGTCAGCTTTGTGGCGAACAAGGAAGGCTCCTTCACCTACTTCTGCGCCGTCCCCGGCCATCGCGCGGCAGGCATGGAAGGCAAACTCATCGTCGGCAAGGGTGCCGGACAGCAGCCCCAGGTCCAGGCCGTGAGCATCGTCCGCGACCCCACGGAAGTTCCGCCCCCCATCGGCCGCCGGGGTCCCGTCACCCATCGCGTCAGCCTTGAGACGGTGGAGGTCACCGGGAAGTTGGCCGATGGCACCTCCTACTACTACTTCACCTTCGGCGGCAAAGTCCCCGGCCCCATGTACCGCGTCCGCGTGGGCGATACGATGCAGATGACCCTCAAGAACAACGCCGCCAGCAAGTTCGTCCATTCGATTGACCTGCACTCTGTGACCGGCCCCGGCGGCGGCGCCACGCTCACCCAAACGCCTCCCGGCGGCGAAAAGACCTTCACTTGGAAGGCTGTGAACCCGGGCCTCTACGTCTACCACTGCGCCACACCCTCCGTCGCCCACCACATCACCAGCGGCATGTACGGCCTCATCCTGGTGGAGCCCGAAAACGGCCTCCCCCCCCGTTGACCGCGAGTTCTACGTCATGCAGGGCGAGCTCTACACCCAAAAACCCTTCGGCGAAAAGGGCCACCAGGAGTTCAGCGTCACCAAGATGCTCGCTGAGCAGGCCGAGTACGTGGTTCTCAACGGCGCCGTAGGCTCCCTCACCACGGAGAAGCCGCTCCGAGCCCGCGTGGGCGAGACCGTCCGCATCTACTTCGGCGTCGGCGGCCCCAACTACACCTCGTCCTTCCACGTCATCGGTGAGATCTTCGACCGGGTCTACATGGAAGGCTCCATGTCGCCTCCAGCCACCGATGTGCAGACCACCTACGTCCCAGCCGGCGGCTCCGCCATCGTCGAATTCAAGATTGACGTGCCCGGCCGCTACATCATCGTGGACCACTCCCTCTCACGCCTGGAGCGCGGACTCGCAGGCTTCATCCTCGCTGAAGGGCCGGACAATCCCTCCGTCTTCAAAGAGGGCAACGCTCCGTAGCAACAGGCCTCGCAGGAAGAAACATAAAGCCCCCTCCCGGGATCCCGGGAGGGGGCTTTTACGTGTACAGGTATGCGATGCTGTGAGGCGCGTTTACCAGCGGCCGCCGCGGTCTCCTCGGTCTCCGCGATCGCCTCTGTCCCCTCTATCGCCTCGGTCTCCGCCGCCGTAGCCGCCACCGCCGCCCCTCGGTGGGCGCGATTCCGTGCGCTCGCGGGCCTCGTTCACCTTCAGGGCGCGCCCGTCCAGCATCTGGCCGTCCAGCGCCGCGACGGCCTTCTTCGCCTCTTCATCGCTGGCGAATTCCACAAAGCCGAAGCCACGGGAGCGGCCCGTGTACCGGTCAGTCATCACCATGGCCGATTCGATCTTCCCGTGCGGGGCGAAAGCCTGGTGCAACTGATCGTCCGTCGTCGAATAACTCAGATTGCCGACATACAGTCTCTTACCCACTCTGCTCTATCTCCTTTGCCTAACAAAATGCGCGGGCTGCCACATCCTTGCGTCCAACCAGTTGCGGCACCCGCGCTTATTCGCGTCCAACCGTTGTCCGGGAGAGACGCTCTTCACGCCGCTCCACCAGGGAATATAGCAACCCGTGCCGGAAAGTGCAAGAGCTCTGCCGAAATGTGCCGCATTTTGCCTATCGCCACGGTAAAGTCGGCAGGAAGCCGACATACTGTATACACAAGCACAGGGATTCGCGTTTCTCATCAGCTACATAGAGTTGCTGTGTCAGACCACATCGCTTCCGCTCTCTCTTCAGGTCGTCCCTGGGTTATACTGGTGGCCGTGCCGATTTTCAGCCTATCCGGAGGAGTTTTGTGACTACGAACAAGCCAGGCGTCCGCATCGAAAAGGACACGATGGGCCCCATGGAGGTCCCTGAGTCCGCCTATTACGGCGCCTCCACCATGCGGGCCGTCCTGAACTTTCCCATCAGCGACCTGCGCTTCCAGCGCTCATTTATCCGCGCCCTGGGCCTCATCAAGCTCGCCGCAGCGCAAACAAACACCGAGCTTGGCCTCCTCGATAAGAAAATCTCGGACGCCATCGTGAAGGCCGCACAAGAGGTGGCCGATGGCAAGTTCGATAGCCACTTCGTGGTGGACATCTACCAGACCGGCTCCGGCACCTCCACCAACATGAACGCCAATGAAGTCATCGCCAACCGCGCCGGCGAACACCTCGGCAAGCCTCGCGGCTCCCGCGCCGTCCACCCCAACGATCACGTGAACACCGGGCAATCCTCCAATGACGTCATCCCCACGGCCATCCACATCGCCGCGCTCATTGACATCAACGAAAAGCTGATGCCCGCGCTGCTCAAGCTCCAAGCTTCGCTGGAAAAGAAGAGCAAGGAGTTCGCGAAGGTGGTGAAGACGGGCCGCACCCACCTGCAGGACGCCACACCCGTCACCCTCGGCCAGGAGTTCAAGGGCTACGCGGGCCAGGTTGAGCGTTCCATCAAGCGCCTCAAGGCGGCCCAGGCCGAACTTTCGGAAGTGGCCCTGGGCGGCACCGCCGTCGGCAGCGGCGTGAACACGCATCCCAAGTTCGCCAGGCTTACCTGTGCCCGTCTCACCAAGCTCACCGGCGTCAAAGTCGTCGAGACGAGCAGCCATTTCCAGGCCCAGGCTACGCTGGACAACATCGTCGCCTCCGGCGGCGCCCTGCGCACCACCTCGGTCAGCCTGCTCAAGATCGCGCACGATATCCGCATGCTCGGCTCCGGCCCCCGCGCCGGCATCGGCGAAATCACTCTGCCCGAAGTCCAGCCCGGCAGCTCCATCATGCCCGGCAAGGTGAACCCCGTCATCGCCGAATCCCTCATCCAGGTCTGCGCCCAGGTCATCGGCAACGACGCCGCCATCGTGATGAGCGGCCAGTGGGGCTTCTTCGAGCTCAACACCATGATGCCCGTGGCAGCCTATAACCTCCTCCAGTCCGTCAACCTCCTCGCCGCGGCCTCCTCCAACTTCGCCGTCCAGTGCGTGGACGGCATCAAGGCCACGGACCACGGCCCGCAGATGGTCATCAAGGGCCTGATGCTCGCCACCGCACTCGCGCCCGTCGTCGGCTACGATAAGGCGGCCGCCATCGCCAAAGAGGCGGCAAAGACGGGACGGACGATCCCCGAAGTAGCCAAGGAGCAGACGAACCTCACCGAAGCCCAGCTGAAGAAAGCGCTGGACCTTATCGCCATGACCAAGCCCGGCGCCAAGGCGGCGGGCGGCGGCGGTTAAGAGGCCGTCTTCCTCACAAAGTGCGCCGGGGCCGCCTCCACACGCCGCCTCCCGGGCACGCCGAGGGCCACCAGGAACATGACGCTCTTCCCCTCCGCATGGGGAGAGAAGAAGGCCGTCACTTCGTCGTCGAAGAAGGTGAGGCCGCTTGCGCCGAAGCCCTGGGCGTACGCGCTCAGGTAGAGCCTGCCTCCCGCGATGCCCGCCTCCATCTGCGCCGCGCGGTAGCCTCTATCGCCGAAGCGCGCCAGCACGCGGCGCAGATCGGTCAGGAAGAAGACGTCTGCCGAGGCGTCGGCCGAAAGCTCCTGGCCTAGGCCGAGAAAACCCGCCGTATCGCGGTAGTCGCCCTCCGTCAGCTGCTCCAGCGCCCCTTCGCCCCGGCGGTAGTAATACGAGCCGCTCGGCAGGCCATCCACCGCGTGGACGATGAGATACAGGTCACTCGTCGTCGCGCCCAACGGCTCCAGGTAGTCGGCGGCGATGCCTCCTGTCGCCGCGCGGAGGCAGGCCGAAAGCTGGGCGAAGGTGATCGCCTCGCGTTCGAACCGCCGTGAGGAGCCGCGCTTCATGATCACGCGCTCCACCGGGTCCTCCACCGCCCTTTCGTCCAAGGGCGCCAGCGGAAAGAGCCTCCCCTTAGGGGGCGGCGCGATGACGGGCGGCGGCGCGCCTCTCCAGGCCTTCACCGCTTCGCCGCTCGCCAGCGAGGAGGCGGCATGCATCGCGCGGATGGCCGGGTAGTCCACTTCGCTTGCCGAAAGGGGCATCAGCGTGATGGACAGCCCGCCCACAGGCGGCGGCTCCGGCGGCGCGTCTGCGCCCGCGCCCAGCGGCACCAGGGCCACCGTCGCCTCCTTCTCCCGGTTGAGCGCCAGCAGGCGGGCCACCGGCTCATCGGCAAAGCCCATGACAAGCTTGGCGGGCCAGACGTTCCCCGTGGCCGCCGCAAGGAAATTCGCGAGGATGGTGCCGCTATCCCAAAAGGCGTGGCGGTAGGCCCGCGCCTGATATTTCCACGCATTGCGCCAGTACGTAGTGGTGAAGAGAAAGACTACCGGCGCACCCGCCACGGAAGGCTCGCCGCCTGTTGCCTCCACCAGCACGCGCCGGTAGTCGCCCGCGCGCAGGCGGCGCAGGGCGAAATCGTGGACGCCGAAGTGATAGACGCCCGCCGAAAGGCCCGGGATATCGCCGCAGAGGATATAAAACTCGATGTGGTAGAGGGCGCCGGTGCAGGCGGCGGCGCGGAAGGGGCGCTGTTCTGCGCCGTGGGTCAGGAACTTCGTGATGCCGCCGGAGAAAAAGCAGAGGTTCGTCAGGTCATCGCTGGTGATGGCCTGGGGCGGGCGGTCCGGCCCGTGCCCGGCGATGGAGGCCAGCGCCGGATGCGATGAGGCCCGCAGCTCCCGAGGGAGCGGCATCGGCTCCAGGTTCTCGATGACCTTGTAAGGCATCGGCTGGTTGGCCCAGTCCATGTAGTGCCGGTTCGTGCGGATGCTCTCCGGCGAATGCTTGGTGGCATTGTGGTAGGCCCATGCCGCCTCGCCCTGTTGGGTGGTCATAGGCTCCACCCGCTAGCGGCGCGGCTTGAAGATACCGAACGAGCTGGTGAAGCCGTGCAGAAAGGTCGTTTGCCCAACGGGGCCGATCTCGCCGTTGCAGAAAAAGCCGCCCAGCGGCATCCGGCCTACTTCGCGCAGGAAGAGGTCCGTATCGTGGTTCGGCCTGCCGAAGAGGTTCGCCCCGCGGCCCACGCAGGAAAAGAGTAGCGCGCCGGCATCGGCCTTCGGGAGCCGGTTGCCCGCATAGCGCCGCAGCGTCCCTTCCAGGTCCTCCGCCGCCGTGGCCGCATCGCGCACATGGAACTGCACCACCTGCCCTTCCGTTAGCAGCTCCCCGATGACGAAGCCCTCCGACTCCTGGTGCATGCCCAGGACGTTGCGGATTAGGAAATCGCCCGCCTTGAACTCCTCCAAGAGCGGGTCCGTGACGATGCCCAAATGCAGCGCCGAGTTGATGAGCTGGCGGTCGCGGTCGCTGCACTCCGCAAAGACCTCGCGCAGGACGTCCATGGGCTTCCGGTTGTCCAGCTCCAGCAGAACGTTCTGGCGGCACCGGGTGACGATGTACGGCTTGCCGATGGGCCGACAGCCCTGCGCCACCACTGTATCCACCTGGATATTGCCCGCCATCGCCAGAGTCACAGCCCCCTTGCGAAAGACCTTCTCGTTCAGGAAGAGGGCGTTGCCGCCGGGCATCCGCGCCGCGCTGGCAAGCCCGCCGATCTTGGCGCTCTTGGGGAAGGCGTAGTCCAGGCCGGAGACGAGCATCTCCGATCGGATCGTGAACGGATCGGGCAGGACGATGAAGTGCGGCTCCTCGCTCGCCGTCACCCCGGCCAGCTGCTCCCAGGCGCCCGGCCCGGCGTCCGGACTCGGGATAGAGGCTTCATCGGCGTAGAAGCCGGAGAGCTTCACATCGGGCAGCGCCGCCGCCGTGAGCGAAAAGGCCGCCTCGTCCTCCACCTCGCGCCCGCCCCCGATGACTCCCCCCGCAGAACAGCCGATAAGGGTCTTTGCGCCGAGGTTCGATTGCACGATCTGTGGAATAGACGGGAAGTCCACGGCGTGATGCGCCGAGACGAAGACGACTGCCAGGTCAGGCTGAACATCGCCCAGGTCCGCCTTCACCCGCGCAATAGTATCCGCAACGGCTTTTCTGACGGAAAATTCCTGTGATATGGCAGAGGCCCACTTCATGCTATCGCTCCTTCCGGTACATTATACGTGGGCGTCTTCGGAAGCGGCGGCTTCACGATACCTTCACGCCAAGCCCCCACCCATTCATGGATTCTGCAGGCGGCGGCCTGTAGACTCTCGCTGAATCGTTCAGCAGGAGGCCCACGATGGCGGCAGGCGTGATCGTTCCCTTAGACGGCTCATCCCTCGGCGAAGCGGTGCTCCCCTATGCCAAGCGCCTGGCGGCGGCCCTCAAGACTGACGTCATGCTGGTGCAGGTTGTCGAGCCCACTGCCAAGGAGCTGAAGCAGTACGCCAAGGGTGAAAAGCGTCCCCAGCTCCCGGAGGCCGGCGCGAGAGCGGCGCAGGCATACCTGGACAAGGCCGTCGGCCATTTCAAAGGCTCCGGCGTCGCCGTCTCCACCAAGGTGCTCACCGGCATCCCAGCTGTGGAGATCATCGGCCTGGGCGAAAAGAGCCGCCATGCCATCATCGTCATGCCCACCCACGGCAGGTCCGGCATCCGCCGATGGCTCCTGGGCAGCGTGGCCGATAAGGTCATCCACTATGCCGTGAACCCCGTCTTGGTCATGCACCCAAAGGCCAAGGGCGGCCCCACTGGGGAGGCCAGGCTCAGCGCCGTCATCGTGCCGCTGGACGGCTCGCCCGTGGCCGAGCAGTCGCTGCCCCAGGTTATACGGCTGGCCAGGGCTCTGGACCTCCGCGTCACGCTCCTGCAAGTCACGCCCTCCCTGGCCGATTTCACCAAGTGGAACGCCACCTACATGAGCGCGCCCACCACCGAGCTCGCCGCCACGGCGGAAGACCTGGCGAAGGATGCGGCGAAGTACCTGGCGGGCATCGCCTCACGCCTCAAGACCGAGGGCCTGAGGAACATCGAGACCTCCGTGCTCCAGGGCGATGCCGCAACCGCCATCCTCGCCGCAGCCGAAGGCTCCAAGGGCAGCTTCGTGGCGATGACGACGCGCGGGCGCACCGGCCTCACGCGCACCCTTTTGGGCAGCACCGCCGACCGGGTGGTGCGCCACGGCGGGACGCCCGTGCTGCTGGTGCGGCCTAAATAGCGGCGCCGGAAGCTATTTAGTCTTCTCCTCCCCGAAGAATGAGGCTCTCCCGGGGTGCTTTGCCCTGAAACAACAGAAGGAAATCATCACATGAACCTGTACAGTCCGAAACAGATGGCGTTCGCGCTGTGGCAAGCCGAGGGCGCCACGGCGGTCCCTGAAGTCTGCCGGAGAATGAGGACTAGTGAGCAGACTTCTATCGATGAGGAAGTGTCTATGCAGGCATGGGCGTTGAATTAATGCAGAGGCTGCGGTTACCCAAGGATGGGAGCCGAAAGCTCAAGCAACTCGTTGCCGACCTCAGCTTCAGCAAGCAGATGTTGCAGGATCTCCTCCGAAAAAAAACTGAGGCCCACTCATATGCGGCTCCACTCCCAATATCTACAGGCTTCGTACTAGGTCAGCGAACGCCGTTCGTGCACAGTGCTCGAGGCCTCCTGGCAGATGTCGGCATGTAGTTGCAGCAGATAACTAGGCAGCCTTGCGGATATGACTCCGAGACTTACAGGCGGTATTGCAGTGAAGACCGGTCCCACAGCGCTCCCGGAAATCGCAGTTCAAACGAATTCATGGAAGAAGCAAATCTGGCCTGAAACACTCAACAAATCTTCCTGAGGTTGATACCGGAATGGGCTTGGGCCCAATCAGACGTTTCCTCACTTTGCGCCTGGTTTAGTTTTTGGAGGGCAGGTCACCAAATCCGTGCATCATTGCCATTTCGGCCTTCCCCCGAAAACAGATCACTTGGGATTAGAGTCCTCCGTAGCAATAGAATAGCCAAGGAGGATGCACATAAGAGCACCTGTCTTGATTTTTCGTGTTATGCATGAAGAGCCTCGGACCGCCATGGCGTCTTGTGCTTCAGCATCGCGTTGAGGATAGTCAGGAGCTTTCGCATGCACGCCACCAAGGCTGTTTTCTTCGTTTTGCCTGCTGCGACGAGGCGGCGATAAAAGGCTCGAATGACTGGATTACCGCCGGGTCGCGACAAGCGCCGCCATATAGAGGGCCGCCCGAACCGAAGCCCGGCCTCCCCAAAAGGTCCGTTTCCCGCGCAGCGTTCCGCTGTCGCGATTGAACGGCGCCACACCAGCCAGAACCGCAATCTGCTTGCGGTTCAGCATGCCGAGCTCAGAGAAGTCGGCTACCAGGGTCATCGCCGTCACATTGCCGACGCCAGGCACCGTTGTGAGCAGGTCTTCCTTCTCGCGCTACAGCGGGCTCTGCCGAAGGAAGTCCCCCAGGTCTCCATCGAGATCGTCAAGATCCTTGCTGAGCCAGTCGATATGGCGCTGGATCTCTTTGCGCACCCGCGTGGGAGCGCGGCGCATCCGGCTCTTCTCTGCCGTGTGCATCTCGATGAGATGCACACGGCGCGCCGCCAGGGCACTGAGGATCTGGGCGTCCTCATCTGGCAGGGGACGTAGTGCCGGCCGCACCCGTTCGGCGAAGCAAGCGATGAGTTGCGCATCAATCGCATCCGTCTTCGCCAGCTTGCCCATCGCCTTCCCACAGTCACGCACCTGGCGCGGGTTCACGACGACCACAGGAAGACCCGCTACCGCAAGGACACCTGTGATCGCAATCTAGAGCCCGCCAGTCGCTTCCAAGACAACCAGCGCAGGAGCGATGCTCCGCAGGTGGTCTGCCACCTGACTCATCCCTGCTTCGGTATAGGGAACCTGCCAGACATTTCTTTCAGGAGCCACAGCGATATCGAGGACGCTTTCGATACATCGGTCCCAGCGCAGACAGATGGCATCCCTCTCCTCCTTGTTGGCCCAACCTTGTCGATACGGGCTCGAGGCCCAGACAACCGTTCGGCCTCGCCAGGAGCGCGGCGGGGCGACCTTGCTCTTATTCGGTCTCCCTGGACCATGGGAGAAAAGGCCTGTCCCACCGGCATCGCTGTGCTTAGAAAAGAGTCTACCGCATGGGCAAGATACAAGGGAAACGGCTCAGCGAAGAGCAGATTGCCCAGGTGCTCAGGGAGGAGAGACGGGCACGCCGCTCCGCCACTCCTGCAGCACTGCCGGCTTCTGTTCCGATGGCCATCGCCCTCCCCGTCCATGGCCGTTTTGACAGCCTTTACCGCACTCTCCATATCTCCTCCTGTGTCTACTTGGCCTATCCAAAGATCAAGTGGAGCACGACATTCACCTGGTCAAGCGTTCCCGCGCCAACTCTGTCATAATCAAGACATTAATGCTGGGATTGCTCGCTCCTGCCCGGACAATCATTTCTCTTTGATGTGAGGTAATATCTTGAGACCATTCACATCTTTTTACGCAAACGGATTTTGGGTTCTTCTGCTTTTGGTACTCGCCTCAATAGTCTCCTTGCTAGTTCTGGCTACAAAGATACCTGGTCCCAAGCAGACGGAGCTTCGTATCAATCAAACCGCCGCAAGGATGCAACGCCTAGCTAATGAACAAGCAAAACAACTTGGGGAACTAGCTACCTACTCTGAAACGATAGATAGACACCACGCCTCGATTAATAAAAAAATCGATGAAGCCAACGCACGACTTGATCCCGACCAAGGTCTTTCAGACCTAATCGTTGCTATGCTGATGAAAGATCAATGGGGTAGTCTTGACCCGAGTCTCCCATGGGAAATTGTTGGGGATGGAAGTTACCGCGCTGGTGCTGTGCCCAGAGAGCGTCGCCTCTCGGTAGGTCCCGCTCCTAATTCGTGGGTGCTTATGCGCACATCAGAGGATCCTGCATGGGGCCCAGATCCTACTGGCATGAACTGGTCGCGCACCGTAATGCTACATGGTGTCTTCACGCTAAACCCTCAAGGCAACTTCTCCTACACCCTCCTCTTCGGTACGAACAACGGAGACAATGCAAGTGGCCTTCAACGAAAGGGGATTGGATTTGCGATAGTTTTAAATGATTTCGACCATGGCATCTTCGGATTAGCACACGATGGCAAGGAGATCACAAAGGTACGCCTGGGAGATGCGGTGGCGACCTTGCAGACAATGCGTATTACTGCAATTAGCCGTGGGAATGGCCAAGTGGAATGGTATCAAAACGGCATATTTGCGGCCAAAATAACTGAGGGAGGCCCCACAGGCCCACCCATCAATTTTGGCGACCAAAATATCCAAGCAACTATCACGAATTTAGGTGTCCATATTTCCGAGGTGTCTATCCATGATGTCAAGGTATACGTCTCTCAAAACTGACGTCTTCCCCCAATTAGGCCCACGGGATTAGTGGAGTCCTGCCAGGCTGGTCCCCTCCCGGAAACCTGGTCCAAATGGAATGAGACTATTTGTGGGATGATTCGGCCCGAAAAACGAGGAGGATCATCGCATGAAACGGTCCAGATACAGCCCCGAGCAGGTGGCCTTCGCGCTACGCCAGGCCGAGGGCGGGACACCGGTGCCCGAGGTCTGCCGCAAGATGGGAATCAGTGAGCAGACCTTCTACCGGTGGAAGAAGGTCTATGCTGGCATGGGCGTGGAGGAGATGCTCCACCGCCGCATCCTCGAGGAGGAGAACCGCAAGCTGAAGCAGCTCCTGGCCGATCTCAGCCTGGATAAGCAGATGCTCCAGGACGTCCTGCGAAAAAATCGGTGAAGCCTGCTCGGATGCGACAGCACATCCACGATCTTCAGGTCAGCTACCAGGCGCTGATCTGCAGGTACGTGCGCGTGCGGCCTGAGCAGGCGGCTTTGCGGATGCGCCTGAGGGAGCTTGCGGCTGTTCGCGTCAGCTACGGCTACGAACGGCCCCACCTGCTCCTACGGCGGGAGGGCTGGCACGTCAACCACAAGCGCCTCTACCGCCTATACAGGGATGAAAGCCTCTGCCTCCGCCGCAAGCACCCCCAGCGCTGGGTTGCCCGTCAGAGACGGGAGATTCGGCCAACCGCGACGCGGCGAGAGAAGCGCTGTTCGCTAGACTTCATGCACGATGAGCTCATCGACGGCCGCTGCATCCGCACTTTGACGTTAGTCGATCACCTTGCCCGTGAGAGTCCCCCGTTAGTCATCTACCTGAACCTGACCGGCCATCGGGTCGTCGACGCCCTGGGCTACCTTGCGCTCCAAAGCCGGCCCCGCCGGGGAGGCGAAGCTCAGCGCCGTCGTCGTGCCGCTGGACGGCTCGCCCGTGGCCGAGCAGTCGCTGCCCCAGGTTATACGGCTGGCCAGGGCTCTGGACCTCCGCGTCACGCTCCTGCAAGTCACGCCCTCCCTGGCCGATTTCA